>ERZ652171.85-NODE-85-length-69709-cov-25.7302_pt1 | contig 69709 bp, 67 predicted proteins | sample MGYA00514759_ERZ652171 | MGnify/ENA metagenome assembly ERZ652171 | reverse complement strand
ATTTATTTCGGGTGCCTCAAAACACAACTTGCTATGTTCGCTTGAACATGAATTTGCCTGAAGTCAAATTGAGGTTTGACCTTCAGCCTCATTCTTCGGCTTCGGGATAGCTCCATCCGGCATCCATTCCGTTGTCGGTGGCAAAGTTACGATGGTACATCTATCTGTAAAACAGTGGATTATATGTAACAAGATGTCATACGGTGACAAGGGTCGTCACCGTCCCCGGATGATGGTGGTTATTCGGGAAAATCCCCTTTTATTTGCAGTGCGGACGGTTGCGACCGGCCTTCTGATAGCGGAATAATGGTCATATTATCCGATGATTCCGGTAACGGTTGGGATGATGGAAGCAATATCGGACGGGACTGTTGACGGATTGTCATGACCAACAGACAGACCGCGGATGGAAGCGATGTCGGAAAGATGCGGTAACAGTCGCATTAAAGGTTATGACACCGGATGATACCGTTAACGGATGCGGATTCGGATGGTTGGAAAGAAACGTCTGCGGATTCACGGATTAGTGGATGACACCGATATTTATTCAATAACAATTAAAAAGAAAGACTTATGAGTAAAGAAACTTTGTTCGTTGCGATCAGCAACCAGAAAGGAGGGGTCGGGAAATCGGCCCTGTCCGTAGTGCTTGCCAGTTACTTCCATTTCGAGAAGGGGCTGAATGTGGCCATCGTTGACTGTGACTCTCCCCAACACAGTCTTGTACGTATGAGGGAGCGTGACAAAAAGGCTGTTTCCAACAGTGCCTATTACCGGCAGCTGATCAAACAGCAGTGGAGCCAAGTGCAGAAAAAGGCCTATCCCATTGTAGGTTCTACCGCTGAAAAGGCAAGGGAGGCGGCTGATGAGATTGCGGCAAGCGGAGATTACGACCTCATCTTTGTGGATCTTCCCGGAACGGTCGAGTCCACCGGGGTATTCCGTACGATTGTCAATATGGATTACGTGCTTACTCCCACCGTTCCGGATCTGATTGTGATGCAGAGTACGCTGGCATTTGCCACGACCGTGCTTGACCACATCAAGAAGATGGAAAATACCCCGTTGCTCAAGGACATCTTCTTTTTCTGGAACAAATTGAAAAAACGTACCAATGTGGAGATTCTCAGGTCATACTCGGAAGTCATGAGAGAACTGCATCTGACAGTCCTTGACAGCACGCTTCCTGACCTGTGCCGTTATGAAAAGGAGATTACCCATGCCAAGCGTGCCTTTTTCCGTTGCACGCTGATGCCACCTCCGGCCAGGCAACTGGAAGGCAGCGGACTGGTGGAACTTGCGGAAGAGCTTATTGTCAAACTTAAACTCGGACAGTCATGAAAAAGAAAATCGTAGAGGTGGACGAAGATGTCCTGAAGGATATCATCGTCGGCGACATACCTGTTTTCGGCAAGGACAGCCCCGCCCCGAAAGAAAAGTCCGTGGAACATCAGGAAGCTAAAAGCCCTGCCGCAACCGTACCGGCAGATACTCCAGCGGAAAAGCCCGCCGCGGAGAAGCCCAAAAGGAAAAAGGATGAATCCTTCGGATACCGGGAAAGGTTTCTGGTCAATATACCTGCTTCAAACCGCTCCCATGTGTATATCAACCGTGAAGTGGCCGAGTGCATCAAACGGGTACTGCCTGTCATCGCTCCGGAGATGAGCATATCCGGCTTTATCAGCAATATCCTTGTGGACCATCTGCAGAAACACTGGGACGAAATCAACGAATTGTATAACAAAGAGTATTATAAACCATTAAAACCATTTTGATTATGACACAGATTATTTTTCAGGCCATTGTTGCCTGTTGCTGCATTTACACTGTTTACAGATTGTCTTTGTTTATTTTCCGTAGGCTGTTCAAGGGCAGGAAAAGCGGAAAGGATGTCCGTGACGTTTCTATTGAAACGGCAGACATCAAAAGACATGACAATGGGGATGATGATGCTTCCGAAATAACATTTGAGGTACTGGAAAACACATCCGCTTTCAAGTCTCCGGGAACTGGTTCTTATAAATCCTCCTATCTGGTAAGTTATCCTGTAGGCAATCGGATACAAGTATATATCAACCGGGAGAGTTATGCCTACATCAAGCGTTTTCTGGCAGTTACCGCTCCCGAGGTTTCCATTTCCGGTTTTGTAAACAGGATTATAGATGAACATTTGAAGAAGTACGAGCATGAGATGTCAAAGCTGTACATGGAATGTATTACCAAACCTTTATAATTATGACTGAAATATTTTATTTTACCGTGAAGGCAGTATGTGCTGTCTATATATTGTGCCATTTGTGGACATTCATTTTCCACAGACGTATGTACGGAATATGGGACCGCATTTTAAGACTGATGCGGATTGCCCGTGTCAGAATGTGGAGATACCGCAGTCAACGCAAGGAAGAGGCGGAGCGTCGTGCCCGCAGAAAGGCAAGGCGCAGAAAGCCGGAAACGGATAACTCCAAAGGAAAAACCGAAACGGTTGTTCCGTCCTCTTCTTCGGATGACGATGATGTGATAGGCAAGACAAAGGTCATCTATCTGGAAGATCCGAAAGTTGCAAGGATGACTCCAACCCGTTCCGAGCCGATGGAGAAAATTCCATTGGAGGAAGACGAGGATATCGGTTCTGATGATGTGGAGCAGGAAAACAAAGGGCTGACGGAAGAAGAGCGTGAGGAACTGATGGCTCCCGTAGATACCGAACCCGACCCGGATTTCAACACGGCATTGACAATCGAGGAAATAAACAACGTAGCGGAAGTACTTACTTCCGGGATTGTTGATGACCAGAAAGCCCTGCGTGCCGCAAGAACCATCCATTACAAACTGAGTGAAACGGAGATACTGGCTTTCCTGACCGACAAGCTGAGCAATCTGGATAAAGTGAACGGTTTGCTTGACAAGTATTTGGAAAATCGGAGGGGCGTATCAGGGAGAAAAGGCAGTAAGGAAGATGAGCCTTTCGATATAGATAAGTATGCGTGATCAAGAAGTTCAAACGTGGCCAGTCTGAAACGGTTAGGCCGTTAAAAGAGATACAGGTTGAATCTGAAAGAGTGATACGCACATGAAAACTTTGCTTTCATATCCCTGCTTCCCCTTTTCGTATTTAGGGAGAAGTGGGGGTATTTCATGAATATGGGATATGAAGCCTTTATCCGATTTACACAGGCAGGAAGTGTTTTTTATAAGTGAAGTAAAAAGCACTGTAGAAATTGTTGTTAAATGAATTGTATTGTCATGGGATCAAAACAGTTTAGATAAAACAATAAGAGTTAATTGTCTTAAACTTAACAGAAAAGGAATAGTCTGATAATTAGTCAGGTTGTTTCTTTTTCTTATTTTTGAGTATCATTATTATGACTGGTTATGAAGACGCTTTTGTTTATATTGCTTTCGTGGATTGTAGTGAACGGACTTTCTGCCCAGAACAACCATTTTGCTGATATATCCGTTTTGTCGGCAAGCAAGATGCAGGAAGAAAGGATGAAAGAAAAATGTCTGGACAGTATTTGGCGTGCAGAGAACATTTGGAATTTGGGCGTTTTGGACATGTCGGGAAAACCATTTAAAGACTTGTCCGTAATCGAATCTCCAAGATGGGCAATATGGGATTATGATCTGGAGAAATATTTCACTTCCCAGATGGTTTATCCCAAACATATGTTGACAAAGAACCAGGCCGGATATTCCATCGTCATGTTCTCTCTTGATACTTTAGGCCTGCCTCATAATGTCAGTATTCTGACAACCAAGCATAAAGACTTTGACAAGGAAGTAATCAGATTGGTTAGGGAGCTTCCACACTGTCTGCCATGCCGAGACAAGAACGGTAAACGCATGGAATGTCTATACACGGTATATGTTCCATTCCTGCCACAACATTATAGAGACAGAGTAAAGGCAGACAGTATTGCAGAAGAAAATGCAAAACAGAGCTTTGTAGAATGGGAAGCCGTGTCTTATTTTCAAGATGGTAAACCGGGAGCCGCACAAGATTACATCACTCAACGCCTGGTGTATGACCCTTCATTGTTGGGCGACAAACAGCAAATAAGAGGACTTTATACGATACGAATCAATTCGTATGGAGAAGTATATGAGGCTGATGTTGTGCGAAGTTGTGGAATACAGAAATGGGATAATCAAGTATTGGAAATAATCAAAGACATGCCTCGCTGGACGCCCACTATCAATTATTATGGCAAAGGGGAATATCGCAATTCTGTATGGACAACACCCATATTTTTTAAGAAGGGGGAAAAGATAGACTGATTGGTCAGGTGAAAAGCATCTTGAAACAGGTTGTGCCGCCAGCTAAGGTGAATATTGTTTTCTGTTCGTCACATACTCTGCAGAGTTTTGAAGAATTTCCCCCTTATATATATCAATATAAAATTACATTGATTTTATCAATACAAGGGTGTAAATAATAGAAGCTATGCCGATAGATAAAGCTACTAATGACCATTTTAGAAAACTTTTATCTTTGTATTTATAGCCATATATTATACCAAGGATAGAGCATACACTTATGCCTATAGGTATTGAAAAAAAACCTATTGTTATAATAAGTATTAGCATAATAACAGCCATACAACTAATAATTTTTGTTCTTGAAATGTTATTCATATGCTTGTTACTTTAAAAGTTATAATCAGTATTTATTTTTATTTTCCCTATAGCTTTCTGTTCATTGAGTCCCCGGTAGAGTCTTCTGTGTTCTTTTTATACGCCTGAAGAACTTTGATTTCGTTATACAAATTATAACAAAAGTTTTTATAGTGGGAAATAGATCTTACTTACTTATCAGACATGAATTAAGAGAAGTCTTTTCGTAAGTACACCATGTCGGTAAGCTGTTTTCCGTCTTCATAAATAGGTTTATCATAATTGTCTAAGAAGAAGTTTTTCAGTCGATGTGAGATGCGAAAGCCGCAATGTTCGTAGAAAGAGAGATCTGAAGGTGTATCTCCCGTACCGACATACATGACGGAACATTTCCCCTGATAATATTCGAAAAGATAATCAATGAGCCGTTTCCCGTATCCTTTGCGTTGGGTCATGCTCTCTTGCTCATCTGCCAACAACAGCAAATCCAAGAATTGTTTCTTATTAGAAGTAATAAGTTTTATATCCACATCACTATGATTTAGAATTATGTATTATTACCTCATTTCTCTTGTTCTGTTAAAATCTCTATCAGTTTATATCTGACATTGCTATCATCCGCAGGAGGATTTGCTAAGGTCGTTTTTTCAACCTTAAGAGTGTATTCAGTCCCTTTCTTATAAACAAATCCGTCTATACCACTGAAAGGAAGTTTTGAATAGCTTGCATTTCCTTCTTCTTTAACAAGCATACACTCTATAGGAGTCTCACTTCCCCAAGGTGTATAAGTATCTGTTTCTGCAGAAACATACATTGTTACAATTTCTACTTTGTCTGTCAGATCATCTTTATCACAACTGGTAAAGGTGAATGTCAACAGGAATAGCATAAGTATTCCAAATAAATTCTTTGTCTTCATATCACTTTGGTTTATAGATTCATAATTTTCTATTGAAAAATTCAAACAAAATTTATATTAGCACTTCAAGAAATCAAAATACGTCCCTAAATTATCGGATTTCTTTTTAATGACCAAGTGTTTTATGACTTTATTCCCGTTTGGTTCACAGATTTTTCTTTAGTCCGCATTTTCCTGTATCAGCCATTGTTCCAGCTATCGGGAAATGCGTCCCTTTTTATCTCCTTTTACATACCGTTTGTCCTTTATGAAATCCGTCGTATGTACGGATTATAATTATCTGCTATTTCTGCTGTCGCATGTCGAGAAGTAGCGAAGGCACGGGCTACCTTCGCCGGAAGGATCAAAAGCCGTTTTTCCGTTGCTAGAATCCTCTTGCCGATGTAACGTAATGACACCCGATGTCACGCATCGTCAGTGTTGTAAATCAATGAATTACGTATTATATATTCGTGGTCGAAATCATTTTTTGTCTCACCAATTAAAAGTTTCGACACATGAAAAAAAGATTCTTTTTTGCAGCCATGGCGCTGCTTGCAACGACAGGGGCTTTCGCCCAGGGTAATGGTATCGGCGGTATCACCGAAGCCACCAACATGGTCACTTCCTATTTTGATCCGGGAACCAAACTGATTTATGCCATCGGAGCCGTGGTCGGCCTTATCGGGGGCGTGAAGGTCTATTCCAAGTTCTCTTCGGGAGATCCCGACACCTCCAAGACGGCAGCCAGCTGGTTCGGCGCCTGTATCTTTTTAATCGTAGCCGCCACCATCTTACGCTCATTCTTCCTCTGATTATGGCGGAGTATCCTATCAACAAGGGAATCGGCCGCAGCCCTGAGTTCAAGGGGCTGAAAAGCCAGTACCTGTTCATCTTCGCCGGCGGACTGCTCGCCCTGTTCGTTCTGTTTGTCATCATGTATATGGCAGGCATCGACCAGTGGGTATGTATCGGTTTCGGTGTCACCTGCGCCTCGGTGCTTGTCTGGGTGACTTTTCGCCTGAACGCGAAATACGGTGAATGGGGACTGATGAAATTGCAGGCGCTGCGCCGACATCCCCGCTACATCATCAGCCGGAAGAGTTTCCTCCGGTTGATTTGTCCAACCCCGAAAAAACGAAGCGTATGAGAAATGTAATGAAAGCCGCCACACTGGAAAGCCGGTTTCCGCTGATGGCCGTCGAGCACGGATGCATCATCAGCAAGGATGCCGACATCACCGTGGCCTACCGGGTGGAGCTGCCGGAAGTGTTCACGCTGACACGCGCCGAGTACGAGGCCCTCCATTCCACATGGGCGAAGGCTGTCCGGGTTTTGCCGAATTACAGTATCGTCCACAAGCAGGACATCTTCATCGAGGAGAGCTACAGGCCCGACATCTGCCGGGATGACCTGAGTTTCCTCAGCCGCAGCTTTGAACGGCATTTCAACGAGCGGCCGTACCTGAACCATACCTGCTATCTGTTCCTGACCAAGACCACGAAGGAGCACAGCCGCACGACCAGCAGTTTCAATGCCCTCACGCGCGGGTTCATCATCCCTAAGGAGATGCAGGACAAGGATACCGTCGCACGGTTCCTGGAATGCTGCGGGCAGTTCGAGCGTATCGTGAACGACAGCGGCCTGGTCCGCATGGTCAGGCTGACGGACGAAGAGATTATCGGTACGGAAACCTCCGCGGGTATCATCGAGAAGTATTTTTCACTTTCGCAGGAGGAGACGACCAGCCTGCAGGACATCACTCTTGGAGCCGGGGAAATGAAGGTCGGAGACAATGTGCTCTGTCTGCATACCCTCTCCGAGACGGAGGACCTGCCATCGTCTGTGGGAACGGACAGCCGTTATGAACGGCTGTCCACGGACCGCAGCGACTGCCGCCTGTCCTTTGCCGCGCCGATAGGGATACTGCTCACGTGCAACCATATCGTGAACCAGTATCTCTTCATAGACGATTCGGCGGAGAACCTGAGGAAGTTCGAGCAGACCGCCCGCAACATGCACTCGCTGTCCCGTTACAGCCGTTCCAACCAGATCAACCGTGAATGGATTGAAGAGTACCTGAACGAGGCACACAGCAAGGGGCTCACTTCCATCCGTGCGCACTGCAATGTCTTTGCATGGAGCGACGACCGCGAGAAGTTGAAGCGTATAAAGAATGATGTGGGCAGCCAAATTGCCCTGATGGAAGTCAAGCCCCGTCATAATACCGTCGATGTACCTACACTCTTCTGGGCGGCCATTCCCGGCAATGCCGGTGATTTTCCGTCTGAGGAAAGTTTCTACACCTTCATCGAGCAGGCCCTGTGCCTGTTCATCGGGGAAACGTCCTACAAGGATTCGCTTTCTCCGTTCGGCATCCGCATGGTGGACCGTCTGACCGGAAAGCCTGTCCATCTGGACATCTCCGACCTGCCGATGAAGAACGGTACGATTACCAACCGCAACAAGTTCATCCTCGGACCGTCGGGCAGCGGAAAGTCATTCTTCACCAACCACATGGTGCGCCAGTATTACGAACAGGGAGCGCATGTGCTGCTGGTGGACACGGGAAATTCCTATCAGGGACTGTGCAGCCTTATCCATGCCCGCACGCATGGCGAGGACGGCATCTATTTCACCTATGAGGAGAGCGATCCGATAGCCTTCAATCCTTTCTACGTGGAGGACGGTGTGTTTGACATCGAGAAGAAGGAGTCCATCAAGACGCTTATCCTTACCCTGTGGAAACGTGATGACGAGCCGCCGACACGTGCCGAGGAGGTGGCGCTCTCCAATGCGGTCAATCTCTTTCTGGAGAAGATACGCACGGACAGTACCGTGGTTCCGTCCTTCAATACCTTCTATGAGTTCATCCGCGACGAGTATCAGGAAATCCTGAAGACCAAGCGTACACGGGAGAAAGATTTTGACGTGTGGGGTTTCCTGAATGTGCTGGAACCATATTACAAGGGTGGCGAGTATGACTTCCTGTTGAATTCCGACAGACAGCTTGATCTGTTGTCCAAACGCTTCATAGTCTTTGAGTTGGACAATATCAAGGACAACAAGGTACTGTTCCCGATTGTCACCATCATCATCATGGAAACCTTCATCAACAAGATGAGAAAACTGAAAGGTATTCGCAAAATGATTCTGTTGGAGGAGGCATGGAAGGCCATCAGCAAGGAAGGTATGGCGGAATATCTGAAGTACCTTTGTGCGCCCGTAAAGGTTGCATCGTAAATATCTCTTTGGCAAGAGATTAGGAACGTGTTCTTTGAAAAATAACCTATCATCAGCCGACTTATCTGTTTCGGGAAAACTTAACCGAGCAGGGAGTGTAGCATGTCGGAAAAGTCATAAGTCAGTTAGTTACCAAACTGCGACTGAATGGCGAGATGAAAAGATAGATATGAGGATAAAATCCGAATTGATTGAACGATAGTCTGAGTGGTCCCCCTTGAGGCTATGGCGTAAGGTAACTATCAACCGCCATATCGTGATACTACTTCAGTGAATAGGTATGAATGTAGCAAGAACTTATCACGACACAACCGCAGTAAGCGAGCAAAGGACGGAAGTCGTATCCGACAATCTATCATGCCAACAGTTACGATGTGATAAACGGGGATTACCTATCCCGAAGTGCCGAAAGGCTATTAGGTTCGACCTATGAAAATTCGGAGTGGTAACGGAGCTTCCATAGTAGTTTGAGCAAGGTAACGCCTTGTACATGGCGAAGGGAAGCAGCTAATTATTAATACAATTAACGGAAAATGTGAGAGACATTATGAGAAGTCCAGAAAGAGTATTAAACAGTCTATCAGAACACAGTAAGGATGCAAGCTATAAGTTTGAACGTCTTTACAGAATTTTGTTCAATGAGGAAATGTTCTATGTTGCCTATCAGCGTATTTACGCTAAAGAAGGTAACATGACTAAAGGTTCGGACGGTCAGACCATTGACAGCATGAGCCTGAAACGAATTGAAAAGTTAATTGATATGTTAAAAGACGAAACGTATCAACCCCAACCGTCAAAGAGAGTGTACATACCGAAGAAAAACGGTAAGAAAAGACCTCTTGGCGTGCCGACTTTCAATGACAAGTTGATACAGGAAGTGGTAAGAATGGTATTGGAAGCCATATACGAGGTAAGTTTTGAATATACCTCGCATGGGTTTCGTCCCAATCGAAGCTGCCATACTGCATTAACTCATATCCAAAAGGAGTTTAGCGGTGCAAAATGGTTTGTAGAGGGAGATATAAAAGGCTTCTTTGACAATATAAACCATGATGTATTGATAAACATTCTCTCGGAGCGCATTGCGGATGAACGATTCATCCGACTGATACGCAAGTTTTTGAAAGCTGGATATGTCGAGAAATGGCAATTCCACAATACTTACAGTGGCACACCGCAAGGGGGTATCATCAGCCCGATATTGGCTAATATATACCTTGACAAGCTGGATAAGTATATAAAGGAATACATAGCCAAATTCGACAAAGGGAAGAAACGAAGATTCAGTAGAGAAAGTATGGACTTTGGCAATGCAAGAAAACGTATTGTGCGAAAATTGAAATCCGTAAAAGATGAAAGGCAAAGGACAAAGCTAATCCTTGAACTGAAAGCAATAGAAAAAGGACGGGCTAAATATCCCAACGGCGAAGAAATGGACGCCGATTACAGAAGAATGAAATATGCAAGATATGCAGATGATTTTCTTGTGGGAATTATCGGAAGCAAGCAAGATGCACAACAGATAAAGGAAGATATTAAAAACTTCCTTGCTGATAAACTGGCATTGGAGCTGTCCGATGAAAAGACACTTGTCACTCACACGGAAAGACCAGCCAAATTTCTCGGATATGAAATCACTGTAAGAAAGTCCAACGACCAAAAAAGGGATAAACGGGGTAGATTAAGAAGAACCTATGGTAAAAGGGTCTGCTTAAATGTCAGTATGGAAACTGTCCGTAAAAAACTTTTCAATTTGGGAGTCTTAGAACTGACAAATCGTAACGGAAAGGAAATATGGAAACCGAAATGCAAATCGGGACTGATATTCAATGACGACCTTGAAATCCTTGATAGTTATAATCGAGAAATCGTGGGTTTCTATAACTATTACTCCATAGCCAACAACTGCGCCCATGCCTTGAATAATTTCAAGTACATCATGGAATACAGCATGTACAAAACGTTCGCAGGCAAATATAAATGCCGTACACGTGAGGTAAACAAAAAATATCGTAAGAACGGTAGGTTTATCATAAAACACATGACTAAAACAGGTGTAAAGGAAAGATTCTTTTACGATGGTGGCTTCAAACGAAAGAAACCCACCTATAAATCGGAATGTGACACTATGCCACGAACAATTTATACTGCGGGACGGACAAGTCTTGTTGAAAGGCTGAAAGCCCGTGAGTGTGAACTATGTGGAGCGACAGACGACCTTGTTATGCACCATGTAAGGAAGCTAAAGAACTTGCAGGGAAAGGAAAGCTGGGAACGACACATGATTGCCCGCAAACGCAAGACGATTGCAGTGTGCAGGAGTTGTCATAAGAAGATACATGACGGAAAGATAGACTGAAATTAGTGGAGAGCCGGATACGCTGAGAGGTGTAAGTCCGGTTCGGAGGCGAGCATTTGGAAACCTGCCATAGAAATATGATAAGGCGCCGGGTGCTTAGCCTACTTAAGACCGTCCGAAAGTTTTTCGGAGAGGCTGTTGTCGTTACCCAGGAGGTGGAAGATATCATTTCGTCACCCATCGTCAAGGGAACCATCATCAACAACAGTGACTGCAAGATTTTGTTGGACCAGCGGAAGTATGTCAACAAGTTCGATGAAATCCAGTCCCTGCTGGGCCTGACCGACAAGGAACGTGCCCAGATTCTCTCCATCAACATGGCCAACAGCCCGTCCCGCAAGTACAAGGAAGTGTGGATAGGTCTCGGCGGAACGCAGTCGGCGGTCTATGCCACCGAGGTCTCGCCCGAAGAGTACTACACCTACACGACCGAGGAGACGGAAAAGCTGGAGTTGATGCGGCTTACCCGGAAGCTGGGTGGCAATATCGAGCTGGCAATCAAGCAGCTGGCCGAGAGTAAACGTAACAGTAAGTAACATTCAAAAATCAAGAAAGACATGAAATTTACCGAATGGATAAGACATCGGATTGTCGGTCGCCTCCGGGAACCGGACTACCGGGAATTGCAGGAGATTGCTCAAAAAGCCAAACTTCTTGCCGGTGTGTACAATCACGGGGAACTTGCAAAGCTTATTCGGGAGTACAGTCATTCGGAAAAAGCTATTGAACAGATCGCCCTGCTGATAGCGAAATCCGAACCCTTCGATTCTCCCATATCAACGATGAAAAAGGAATCCGTAAATATGATGGATGTATTGACGGATACTCCATTTATGGCGAAACACGGCTCTCAACTGACGGATATCCCACCATCGGAAGCCACATCAGTGCATGGCTTGTTCGCAATGTACACCGTTATGCGTGATTGGGGATGTACGAAATATCCGATGAATAGAATTGAACGCCCGCCACATAGTGAAGTAATATCCGCAATAGGAATATTGGACTTCCAGAGAAAGAGCCGGGATGTATCTGAACTATGCGAACTCGCCTCATACAGCATGCTTCCATCGACCTACGTCAAGCTGCGCTATGGCATTGAGGACAAATGCAGTACCTATGAATGGCTCGAAAGCTATCTGATGGACAGGGATGACTGCTGCATTGAGCCTGATGTCAGGATGAACATTCCCCGTATAGAAGCCGAGATGTGTGCGGCGGCTGAAAAGGCGGTCGAGAATATCCCCGGAGTCCGTCTGCCGGACTTCTATCTTGAGAGACTTGACCGGGAGCTTGACAAATTGGGGCGTATCGCCGTGTCACCGGATGCTTCAAACGATCTTATCAATGTGCAACCGGATTTTCTGATCAAATACGGTATTGACAAGACCGCAGCCCCGGAAGAACAATCCCGTCAGGCACAGAAAGCCTACAAAGAACTGGATGACAGGTTAGTCCGGGTTACCAGCCGCAGACCGTATGCTGACGAATTCTTCGCCTCCCTCAGACACGGGAAAGAAAAACTGGCAGAGGCAGACTGTCCGAGACCGGTACATAAGCCTATCCTCCGTAACCCGCCGTCCAAAGGGCGAAAGATGGGACTTTGAACTTACGGAAAAAAAGATTTATCAACCATTAAAGATTAACGACATGAAAAAAAGAATTATGACAGCCTTATGCTGTATCTGCCTTCTTTCGGCAGGCAAGGCACACGCCCAATGGGTAGTGACCGACCCCGGGAATCTTGCCCAGGGCATCATCAACGCCGCCAAGAATATTGTCCACACGTCCTCGACGGCCAGCAATATGGTCAAAAATTTTCAGGAGACGGTCAAGATCTACCAGCAGGGCAAGGAGTATTATGACGGCCTTAGGAAGGTCAAGAATCTGGTACGCGATGCCCGCAAGGTGCAGCAGACCATCCTGATGGTCGGCGACATCACGGAAATCTATGTGACCAGTTATGAGCGTATGCTCAATGACCCTTATTTCACCCCTGAGGAACTGAGTGCCATCGCCCTCGGCTACACGAAGCTGCTGGAGGAAAGTGCCAATTTGCTGACCGATTTGAAAACGGTAGTCAACGAGAATGGCCTTTCGATGAACGACAAGGAGCGTATGGACATCATCGACCGCTGCTATACCGACATGCTGCAATACCGCAGTCTGGTGCAGTACTATACCAACAAGAACATCGGCGTATCGTACCTGCGTGCCAAGAAACAGAATGACCTTGACCGCGTGATGGCCCTGTACGGTTCACCCAACGAACGCTACTGGTAATTTCAAGGAGGATTGCTTATGGTATTGTTGGCTGTGAATTTTGACAATCTGCACCAGATTCTGCAAAGTCTGTACACGGACATGATGCCGCTCTGTTCGCAGATGACCGGCGTGGCCAAGGGCCTTGCCGGATTGGGAGCCCTCTTTTATGTGGCGTACCGTGTCTGGCAGTCGCTGGCCAGGGCCGAACCCATTGACGTGTTCCCCCTGCTGCGCCCGTTTGCTCTGGGTATCTGCATCATGTTTTTCCCGACCATCGTGCTGGGTACGCTCAACAGCATCCTGTCACCCGTCGTGACCGGAACGCACAAGATTCTGGAGACGCAGACCTTCGACATGAACGAGTACCGGGAGCAGAAGGACAAGCTGGAGATTGAGGCGATGCGGAGGAATCCCGAGACGGCCTACCTGGTGGACAAGGAGGCTTTTGACAACAAGCTGGACGAGTTGGGAGCCTTGGACGCCATCGAGGCGTGCGGCATGTACGTGGACCGTGCCATGTACAACATGAAGAAGGCGGTGCAGAACTTTTTCCGCGAGCTGCTGGAACTGATGTTCAATGCCGCTGCACTGGTGGTGGATACGCTCAGGACCTTCTTCCTGATTGTCCTTTCCATACTCGGGCCCATCTCCTTTGCCATTTCGTGCTGGGACGGTTTCCAGGCTTCGCTCAGCCAGTGGTTTGTCCGCTATATCAGCATCTATCTGTGGCTGCCCGTCTCTGACCTTTTCAGCAGTGTGCTGGCCCGCATACAGACTCTGATGCTTCAGAAGGACATCGAGCAGCTGTCCGACCCCAACTTCATTCCGGACAGTTCCAATGCCGTGTACATCACGTTCCTTATCATCGGCATCATCGGGTATTTCACCATCCCGACCGTGGCGAACTGGATCGTGCAGGCCGGAGGAGGTGCCGGAAACTACGGAAAGAACGTGAACCAGACGGCTTCCAAGGCCGGGTCCATCGTGGGAGGCGCCACCGGTGCCGCCGTGGGAAACGTGACCGGAAGACTGTTCAAGTAATCAAGTAATGACAATCAAAAAAACTGAAAGACAATGGAATTCAAATCACTGAAAAATATCGAGACCAGCTTCCGGCATCTGCGCCTGTTCGGAATCGTCTATCTGGGGGTCTGCACTCTGCTTGTGGGCTATTCCGTGTGGAAGGCGTACAGCTTTGCCGAAGCCCAGCGCCAGAAAATCTATGTGCTGGACGAGGGAAAGTCGCTCATGCTCGCCCTCTCGCAGGACCTGGAGCAGAACCGCCCCGTAGAGGCAAGGGAGCATGTCAGACGCTTCCACGAGCTGTTCTTCACGCTGGCGCCTGACAAGAGTGCCATCGAGGGGAACGTGCAGCGTGCCATGTTCCTGAGCGACCGTTCCGCCTATTCCCATTACGGTGATCTGGCCGAACAGGGCTACTACAATAGAATCATTTCGGGCAATGTCAGCCAGCGTATCGAGATAGACAGCGTGAAGTGCGACTTCAACACCTATCCGTATGATGTCATGACATACGCACGCCTTTTCATCATCCGTGAGAAGAGCGTGACGGAACGCAGCCTTGTCACGCATGGCAGGCTGCGGAACTCCACCCGCAGTGACAACAATCCGCACGGGTTCATCCTGGAAGGGTTCCGCGTGTTGGAGAACAGGGATATCAGAATGTATGACAGATAAAAACAAGGTATGTATGAGAAAGATGTATGTAAAAATCAAGGATTTTATCGGGGGCAGGCTGCGCGGCCTTTGTGACAGGCTCACACCCCGTCAGAGGGCAATCGCCGTCATCGTGATGGCTTCCCTTTTCGCGCTGGTCAATTTCTATATGATTTTCCGGGCGGTTTATGACATCGGGCGGGAGGACATTCGGCAGGACGTCATCAGGATTACTCCGCTTGAGGTTCCCGACTTTGTGCCGGCGGATACCCTTTCCGACGTGAAAATCCGTGAGATGGAAGAGTTTTTTAACCAGTTCAACAAGTAAGATTATGAGTACAGATGCAGAAAAATTGAAACAGAAGCAGAAAATCAGGAAATATCTGGTTTTCACCGGTATGTTCCTCCTGTTCCTCGGGTGTATGTGGCTGATTTTCGCCCCGTCCGAAAAAGAGAGGCAGGAGGCGGAAAAGAAAACGGGCTTCAATGCCGAACTTCCCGACCCGAGGGGTACGGGTATCGAGGCGGACAAGATGGCTGCCTATGAGCAGGCGGACATGGTTCGCCGGCAGGAGGAGAAGAAGCGTACGCTGGCCGACTTCTCCGCCCTGGCCGATGGACACAGACAGGAGAATGTCCCGGAAATAGAAACGGCACAGGAAATTGGAAGTGAAAATGAAAGCCGTGCGTACCGTTCCGTAGGAAACGGCAGGACGGGTGCCTTCGCCTCTTCCGCCTCGGCCTACAACGACATCAACGCCACGCTTGGCAGCTTTTACGAGAGTCCGGAGGAAGACCCGGAGAAGGAGGCGCTGAAAGCAGAGGTGGAACAGCTCCGCCAGGCTGCCGCAGCGCAGACGGCCGGACCGAGCTACGAAGAACAGGTGGCTTTGCTGGAGAAGTCCTATGAGCTTGCCGCCAAATATATGCCTTCGGGCGGCAGCACGGGAACAGCGGACAGTCAGGAGACGGAAAGTCCCTCAAGGGAGAGGAAGGCGAAAGCCGTTCCTGTCGGGTTGGTGTCCTCTCCGGTCGTGTCGTCCCTTCCTCAGCCTCTTACCGATTCGGTACAGTTCGCGAGGCTGCTTTCCGGTGCGGATATCGGCTTCCATACAGCTGTGGGCAGTGCCGAGACACAGATGGCGAGGAATACCATACGGGCCTGTGTGCATGGCGACCAGACCATTATCAGCGGACAAAGCGTGCGTCTCAGGCTGCTGGAGGCCATGCGTGTGGGAAGATATGTGCTGCCACGCAATACCCTGCTGACCGGTGAGGAACGTATCCAGGGCGAACGGCTTGGCATTGAAATCCTGCAGGTCGAATATGACGGCAATGTCATTCCCGTGGAACTGACCGTGCTGGACAGCGACGGACAGGACGGGATATTCATTCCCGGCTCGACGGAAGCAAATGCGGTCAGGGAAGTGGCCGCCAACATGGGACAGAATTTCGGCACGACCATCTCCATCACCAACCAGTCGGCAGGCGACCAGCTCCTCTCCGAGCTTGGACGGGGGGCCATACAGGGCGTGTCGCAGTACATTTCCAAGAAGATGCGCGAGGAGAAGGTGCATCTCAAATCAGGCTACGGACTGATGCTTTATCAGAACAACAATCAATAACCCATTAAAACAGTAAAGACATGAAAAAGATTCTTTTGATGCTTGCTCTCGCAGGCGGCGTTGCAAATGCACATGCACAGTCGGCTGATACCACGGCCGTAAATGATTTGACCCTGAAGGCGGATATTTATCCGCAGCAGGAGGACGGCGACCTCTATCACGGGCTGTCCAGAAAGCTCACCTTTGACCGGATGATTCCGCCATACGGGCTGGAAGTGACGTATGACAAGACGACCCATATCATCTTTCCCTCGGCTGTCCGTTATGTGGATCTCGGTTCTCCGAATCTGATTGCGGGCAAGGCGGACGGTTCAGAGAACGTCATCCGTGTCAAGGCTACGAGAAAGAATTTCCGTGAGGAGACCAACATGTCGGTGATTACCGAAAGCGGAAGTTTCTACACCTTCAATGTCAAGTATGCCGACGAGCCCCTGCTGCTCAACATCGAGATGGCCGATTTCATTCATGACGGCAGCGAGGTGAACCGCCCGAACAATGCCCTTGACATCTACCTGAAGGAACTCGGCAGCGAGTCGCCCAAGCTGGTACATCTTATTGCCAAGGCCATCCACAAGGATAACAGACGCCACATCAAGCATATCGGAAGCAAGGCGTTCGGCATCCAGTACCTGCTGCGAGGGCTCTATACCCACAACGGGCTGCTTTATTTCCATACCCAGGTGAAGAACACGTCGAACGTGCCTTATGAGGTGGATTTCGTGACGTTCAAGATCGTGGACAAGAAGGTACTCAAGCGCACAGCCATCCAAGAGCAGGTGATATTTCCGCTGCGTGCCTACAACTATGCCACGGCTGTTGCCGGAAAGAAGGACGAGCGTACCGTCTTTGTCTTTGACAAGTTCACCATTCCCGCCGACAAGATGCTGGTGGTGGAGATGCACGAGAAGAGCGGAGGCCGTCATCAGAGCTTCACCGTGGAGAGTGAAGATATCGTGAGAGCGAGGGTGATCAATGAACTTAAAGTGAAATGACCATGAAGAAGTATCTGTTTCTTTTTGCCGTATGCGTATCGCTTGCCCTGTCATCGGGGCAGGCATACGCCCAGCGTTACCTTCCCGGAATGAAGGGTGTGGAACTCAGGGGAGGCTTTGCCGGAAGCCTGCAATCTCCGGTTGACTGGTACACGGGGTTTGCCGTATCGGGTTATACGAAAAGGGCCAACCATTGGGTGGCTGGCGTGGAATACCTGCTGAAGAACTACGGCTATCGCGGGACTTCCGTTCCACGGGCCCAGTTTACGGCCGAGGGCGGTTATTACCTGAAGTTCCTGTCCGACCCGGCGAAGATATTCTTCCTCTCTGTCGGCGGTTCCGCCCTGGTGGGATATGAGACGTTGAACTGGGGAGAAAAGGTTCTGTATGACGGTTCCATGCTTTCCCACCGGGATGCCTTCGTCTATGGCGGAGCCCTGACGCTGGAGTTGGAAAGCTATGTGACGGACCGTATCGTGCTGCTTGCCCATGTGCGTGAACGTGTGCTTTGGGGAAGTTCGCTGGGAAAGTTCACGACACAGTTCGGGCTTGGAGTCCGTTTCATCATCAATTAGACGCCTATGGATATAGAGATGATCAGAGGCATTCCCATTGAGGAATTCCTGTCCCGTCTGGGACATGAGCCGGTCAGACGGCACGGCGACGAATGCTGGTATCTCTCCCCGTGCCGTGAGGAAAGGACACCTTCGTTCCATGTGAACACCCGCAAGGGTGTATGGCACGACTTCGGTACCGGGCATGGAGGCGACATCTTCACCCTTGCGGGAGAACTTTCGGGATGTGACGGCTTCATGGCTCAGGCGAGGTTCATCGCCGGAGTATATGGAGGCACAATACCTGAATATGCCGGACAGAAAAAAGGGAATAAAGGTATCAGGGCAGAAAAGCGGAAAGAGGCTTCCCGCTTTGAGGAAGTGGTACGGAGTCCCTTGTACTGCAATGTCCTGCTCGGTTATCTGAAGGGACGCGGCATTCCTGCCGAAATTGCCCGTGCAGCGTGTGAGGAAGTACGGTTCCGGCTGTACGGCAAGCGGTATTTTGCCGTAGGCTTCAGGAATATGAGCGGAGGCTATGAGCTACGGAGCAGGTTCATGAAATGGTGTCTGCCGCCCAAGGATATTTCGGTTATCCGCAACGGCTCGCTTACCTGCAACCTGTTTGAGGGTTTCATCGATTTCCTTTCGTGGAAGGTACTCGGCATCAGCCGCGGTGAGGACTATCTGGTCCTCAATTCGGTGGCCCTGCTTGAACGCTCGTTCCCTTATCTGGACCATTACGGGAAGATCCGGTGCTACCTGGACAATGACGATGCCGGAAAAAGGACACTGGCCGTCCTTCGGAAACGCTACGGTGACAGGATTGACGACTGTTCCGACCTGTATGCCGGATGCAAGGACCTGAACGAATATCTGGAAAGCAATTTTCCGCCTGAACAGTAATTTTTTATAAACCGTTAAAACAAGAAATGAATATGAAACCGATTATGAACAAGAAAGGGCTGTTTGCCCTTGTATGCGCCCTGATGGGCATGACCTTCAGTATATTGACTTCGTGCAGCGATGACCTTGATGTGCAGCAGTCCTATCCCTTTAAGGTGGAGACGATGCCGGTTCCCAAGCGTATCGTGAAAGGCGAGACCGTGGAAATCCGCTGTGAACTGAAACGGGAAGGACGGTTCTCCGACGCCCGCTATACCATCCGCTATTTCCAGCCGGACGGTGAAGGCAAGCTGCGCATGGACGACGGGATGGTGCTGCTGCCCAACGACCGTTATCCCCTGGACAGGGAGGTGTTCCGCCTTTATTACACCTCCGAGTGTGAGGACCAGCAGAGCATCGACATCTATTTTGAGGACAACAGCGAGCCGGCACAGCTTTTCCAGCTGACCTTCGATTTCAACAATGAGACAGAGGATGAGGATACCGTCGTTACCTCCGGCGGCAAGGAACAGCCTGTCGTCATCGTGTCACAATGAATCTGACCTGCCTATGGGAATAAGAACAAAATTGTTTGCGGCGTTTTTCGCCATCGCCTGCTTCGGGAGCATACCGTTGCGGGCGGAGAATCCGGAAAGGGAGAAACAGGACAGGTTCAGTCTTGCGGTCGAGTGTATCAAGCGGTTCGAGGGCTGGCATTCTTCCCGGCATTACCCCTATGTAGGTTGGGGGCATTGCCTGCAACCGGGGGAAAGATATTCAGCCCATACCATGACAAGGCAACAGGCAGACGAACTTCTCAGGAAGGATTTACGTAAGTTCTGCGCCATGTTCAGGCAATTCGGAAAGGACTCTCTGTTGCTGGCCACGCTTGCCTATAATGTCGGTCCGTACAGGCTTTTAGGCAGCAAGAAAATACCCAAGAGTAGTCTTGTCAAGAAACTGGAGGCAGGTGACAGAAATATCTATAAGGAGTATATTTCTTTCCGATGTTACAAAGGCAAGGTAGTTCCAAGTATCGAACGAAGAAGGAAGGTGGAATATCTGCTGCTTTTTGAATAAAAAAGAAGGGAGAATCTTTCGGTATCGAGCCGATTGGTTCTCCCTTCTCTTATTTTGCAAGATTATTGATTTCAGGAACATTTGAATCCATAACTGAGGCAAATGTTCCCGAATAAAATATGTCTAATTATTTGGTCACATTATTTAAAATATTTATAATTGCTCGTAAATTTGGAATTAGTGTTAAGTATTCTTAAGGCTTTTATACTCTCTTAGGAACAATAGCAACTGTCACTATGAATAAAATAGTTGTAGTTGCTGTTTTATATTATATAGATATGTCTCAGTTGTACTAATTACAGGGCAACTCCTTTGTTCTTGCTTGCAAACATTCTGGATTTTAGTGAAAAAGAATATATTTGTATGTCTTATCAGTAAAACAGTGAAGTATGAAAACAACATTAGGAATAGTAACTTCCAGAGAACTTAAAAGCTTTAGCTTCTATGATGATGCACTCTACGCATTTGAGAACATACTATCAAAAGGATTACTTGGTTTTAACTCTGATTTAGTGGAAACAATAAGTATAAGGCTTATATGTTTGTCACCTAAGTTCAGTCAATTCTTTCAAGCGCATCGTCCTAAATACTATGAGGATAAGACTTTAAAATATAGGGGTTCGGTAACTCCTGAGGTTAGAATGTATAAATGTCTCACGGCAGATTTTGTGGTGGATTTCGAAGGTTATTTTAAGTTGACGACGAAAGAAGAATGTCTTAAATATTTAGCCCTTTCATTTATCGATTTCTTAAAGACTTTAAAGTATCCTGGCAAATTGAAGAAATTCGAAAAAGAGAAACTGCTTCAGACGGTCATAGATATCTTTATAGAGAATGGTATTATTTGTGCAGATGAAGGATTGTAAGTTATAACCTAACAATTCTATTAACTTCAGGTGCTAAACCTATATATTTAAGAGATTTGATTCGTGAAATTCCAGACATCGAGCTTTTCAAAGTCCAACATATAGCTGTTGGATTTGTCGATGGCAATTTAATTATTATCAAGTAACAGATTATCGGGACACTATAATCATAAAACCATCATGGTAAAAAAAGAGATAATTGATGATTGGCAAGAGAGATTTCCTATTTTGTCTTCTTATACACCTTCAACTTTATACATGAAGGCAGACCTCGTTTTGTGGGGATTGCGCATTGAACAGATTTTCTCAAAACAATATCGTATCATCTTCGAATGTCTGCCATTATGGGAAGAATCCATACAGAAAAGAAATATCCCCGTTTTTCACACAGAACTTTTGGGAAAGAATGGAACCCAATTATTTATAGATTATACTTCTCATGACAGGCTGTTTCAAAGTGCTTCCGACTTTGCCGAGAAACAGTTTGGGCAGTTTTTCAGGCCAGAAGTTGTAGCCAGCGATGTCTGGAAATGGCTCGATCAATTATCTTCTTCATTTATCCCGAAACATAATCCGATTAAACTGTATCGTATTTTTGAGTTCAAAGTTGCCTTGGCTCTTTTTTTAGATGACGCGAAGTTAAAGGAACAAGCCCAAAAAGAGATAGATACAGAAATCAGGCATTGGGATGTGCTGCATTTTCAAAAGTTATTTTCCAAATCTCCTGATGAATGGCGAGCAGAATTGGATGCAAAGTTTGAAAATCGGAATTCTTTTATCCGGTTGGTCGATGCTAATATGAATGATGAAAGAATTGTAGGATTAAAAGAGGCTCATTTCTGTACTTCTGATATTCCTAAGAAATCTTTTTTTGAACAATTCATAGGAATATTCAAATAATACAAATAATGGCTTTAACAATAAACATGAATTTTAAGTAGTAACATGTATCTGAAGTTGCTCATTGTGGGATATTTCTGATTATTGAGCAGAAAAGGATGATGGAATATCTGCTGCTCTTTGAAGAGTAAAAAAGAAGGGAGAACCTCTCGCATAATTGGTTGGTTCTCCCTAACAGATTTATTTCGTTATTGTATTACTTATTTTGATGTGTACGTATTATTTTTATCGCAGTATCCAATGCTATATCAGTTTTACCTAACGCATCATCCAAGGTGTATTCAATAGTAGTGTTCGGCACGACTCCGGTGTAAATAATGTCAGTGCCATCTGGATTGGAAAAACGACAATACGAAACTTGAGACCAATAGCCATGCCCATGATCATTTGCTTTTGGAGAACTGACTACTCCGGCTGTCGAGGTGCCTACTAATGTGGCAAGTTTCAGGTTTTTCATCGTCATGGCAAAATCTTCGGCTGCAGAAGCTGTAAATCCATCGACAAGTAAAATTATCGGCGATTTGATTTTCAATGAATCAGGTATTTTACTTTTAAATGGGTCTAATTGAAGTGGCTGCATTGCAACGCCATTATAATAATCGGCCATTTGAGGTACGTTTTTTCCATACAGTTCGATAGCTGTATTAGAAACTCTACTTGAAAGCTTAATACCATCTTGAACATTCACATCTGGATCTGCTATATATTGTATAAGATTATGCCACGATTCATCCGTGCCGCCACGGTTGCCTCGTATATCAAAAATGACTCCTTTTGACGATCGAAATTGCGACAGATGTTTCTCGAACTCCTCTTTTACCGATCGAGGTTTGGCAAATGTGGTCATCTTCATATAGAGAACATCACCGGGTAGATTCTTAACATAACATATACGATTGTCCCGCTGAATAAGCCAGTCTGATATATCTTCATACCCTATGATACCCGTTGTTAAAGAAACGTCTTTCATCTCTCCGCTGGGGGTCTTAATATTACAATTATAACGAGTATCCTTATCTCCTGTCAAAAAGAAGTCTAAAGCCTTCCTTTTTCTCCAATTTTCATTGGAAGCCGGGACAATCGGATAAACCTGTTTTCGCAAGTAATCCATCAATGGTTTGCCTTCAACTTCAACAATTTGACTGCCAATGGGTATTTCTTGTTTTAGGGCTGTGGGGACATTGGTTACAAATAATTGATCCTTGACCCAAGTAAAGACAACAGGCACTTTGTACCTTTTTATGTTGTTGTCATTAAATTTAGTATGTCCGTCATGAAAACTCGCAAGAAATTCAGCCATGAGATTAGAAAAATGCTGTTCGCTTTCTGCATGTAGAACTTTTGGGATATACTCTTTGTACAGACTATCGGGGTCAACCTCCTTAAATCGTTCAGGAAAAGCAAAATTCTTGCACACATCCTTCCATACGGAAGAAAAGATATATATCCGTTCACTTGTGGTAGTCTGAGCTTTCACAGGTATATATATTGCGAATAAGCTGATTAATACAATAGTAAAGAGATTTTTTTTCATTGTTCCATATTTTTATTTGGATGTAAAGATAGAAAATTATAATTCTATATAAATGAAATGAGAGAGAATCTTTCGGCGTATTGCCGTCGGATTCTCCCTTAAATTCTATTGAAACACAATGTGCTTACTGTTTTTCTGTAAATGGGATGGCCTCCATGTACATATCCTTTAAGTTGATAATCACTTTTGAGAATTTTTCCAGTGCGTTTAAACCAAGCACACCGTCTTCTGTACCATTAGAAAAGGCGGTTGTCTTTAGTTGTCCAGTATGCAAATCAATACCCGTATTCACATTGATAGAGTCGATCGTCGCAGTGCCATTTCCTATCTGGATTTTCATTTGTGGTAACTTGTAGGTGCGGGTAATTGCCACGCCCCCTATTCCGGCAACGCGCAGTGAATCGGGCACCCCCGTGGCATCCACCTCTTGACGGTGACGGTTATACCAGGTAGGCTCCATATTAGTGTAATAAAAGCCTGTGTCAAAATGAAAATAGAGAGGATGTCCGGTTTCATCCACCGTTTTCAATTGCAACCCCTCAGTATCTGTACCTATGAGGTTACTTCCGCCCAGCGGATTTGGGGTTGGTGTGGCCGGAATAATAAGTTCTCGGTTGGCAAAGTCTAACTGAATTTCCTGCATACAAAGCATGACAGGGAGTCCGACAACAGGAGGAAGCTGGTATTTTTCATTAAACTTATCTGCTTCTTCATGCCCGGTATGGGTATCAATTACAGCAAAAGGTACATTTACCCAGGTCATTCCGCCGATACGTAATGTATCTGCGATGGCATATCCACCCTCTTTCAAACCTCCAACACCTGCCACGGTAATGTCGGTATCCAAAAAACGCAATCCATATTCCTTTGCCAATTTGGGAGTTATCATGTTTCCCCCGGCTCCCGTATCGAACAGGAAACGCCCCTCTCTTCCATTGATACCTCCATCCATTTCAATGGAGTGTTGCCCTTCCTTATCTCCAATCACCATCGGAATATGGTACTCACCCGATTTATGAAGCGGCCGATAGAAAGGACCGCAGGTGCCCAACGCACGATACTGCTGTACTTGAGCTTTATATGGTTCAGTTAGGGTGCTATCAGTTCCCATTGCGGTCAGTTGGTCATAGAGATTCTGAAGAAGATCGGCTGCATCATTGTAATGACCGATTCTTGCCAGATTAGTACTTAACAGAATAACCATGCTCATGGTTTGATCCCCTAACTCTTGTTGATGATTGTTCAGCAAATCAGCAAGTACGGTACATGCCGAGTCAGGTCGGTTGAAATAATGATGCGTCATAGCCGTAGCCAACTGGCGTAAAAATGGCGATATGGAATCGGCAGGAGTTGTTTTCAATGTCTGTTCCAGTCCAAACCAATTACTTTCATTGACAAGCTGTCCGACCCGTACATCGACATTCTGCGCTTGTATGCTCAGAGAAACGAGCAAGCAGAAAATAGTACAAATTTTTTTGAACATAATCATGATATTTATATTTTACTTTTATTCGTATTTTTCTGTAGTAATAAGAACATTGCATGTAATCTAACATTTTCATGCCAATGAACCAAGCATACAGGCAGAAAGATTGATAATAAAATGTAAGGCTACAGAAGTGCCGAAACCATGCTTGATTCTCACATAGCTAAACATCAAGGCACTCGGTATCTTAACAACTTCTTTTAAGACAATCCGAATCCATTCGCCTATATCCATTGCACTGAGGTCATAATTTATAATATGTAGTATGGAAAAGGAAAGTACCAGAATCCATAACCAGATTTTGAAATTGACCTTTGAAACCCATTTATATCCCCAAAACCACGTGATCAATGCTAAAATTGCACATGAAAAAAGTCTTACCCATGTAACATGGTAAACCTTGGAGGAAAATATGATGGCCGATAAAAAGAACATTATCGCTGCACTTGACAATGTAATGTACAGCCTCTTGCGTTTGAGAGGCAGACGGAAGGCTGTTTCTTCCAGTATAGGCGGCAGTAAAAGGATAACCCATAGTGGCAAGGTCTGTACAGAATTTCCGATACTTGTTTCTACGCTTTCCGAATAAAACACAAGGTCAGCAAAATGATATACAAAAGTAAAAGATATATGGATAATAAAAAACCACAGTACAGTTTTTAAGATACTGACGGTTTTGAAATCCGAGACCAGAACATCTCTTGGAGAAATTACAAAACATACCATGTCACGCAATCTGCCACTCTTTTTATATGATAAATAAAGAATTGCAATGAAGCAGACTGCAATCAGGAAAAGACATAAAATAAATCCGATATAGGATAGTGGCTGGTTCATAAGATTTTCTATTTGCTTGTATTCATATTTTTCAGTAATCCCATCTTTTTCATTTGATGAACCGTCAGTTCCGGATTGTAAATTACATCACATCCAGCCGTTGCCTTAAGGACCTGGATATATGTTTCAATATCACCTGCACCAATTTCACTACGAAGTTCATTCAACCTTTTGGCATCTTCTACGGGCCAAATATAGATAACCTGCCGGCCGTTTACAGTGACGGTATAAGATTGTGTTCCATATTTCTGCGGCTTACCTTCTCTCATTCTGATTCTATCTGTCAAAACTGCATAATCGCCGGCACTTATCAGCTCTTTTCGTACAGCTTCTTCCATTATCGGGAGATATTTTTTCTGGAATTTCAGATCGGCATGATCTACAATCAACCATATAGCTCTATAGGATTGCGATGACAAACCTTCCGGCAATCCTTTCTTCAGTACTGAAGCAACAAGAATCTGATTTTCCTTGTCAATCGCCTGCGTCTGCTCCTGAAGCAGCATAAGAGAATCTATTACAGAGCCCAGAACATCATTAGGGCCAGCACTGTTCAACCTGTTCATCAGAGTCATGGACTCCATTCTGATTTTCTGGTCACTTTCATAGGCTCCAAACAACAGGGAATCTATTTTTTGAATACTTTGTGCACTTAAAGACATATTCAGTACCAAAAATGAGATACAAAAAATTACGTACTTCATATATAATTTAATGTTGGTTTCAGTAATTCAAAACAATCACAATCGACAAACTGTTCGTTCCTGAAGCACTTTCTTTTTAATGTACTACACTTATTGTAACATTCTTAATGTGAGACAAAAGCAGCGTCATCACAACTTTTGATAAGAATAGGTTTGCCTTCCTTGATCTTATAATACCTGATGATATAATCTCTTAGAGGAACAAGCATTGTATTATCACTATTTCTATATTTGAAGGAATATGGAATCGGAGATTTTATATGAGTAAGTTCTTCTTTTATATATACTCTTGCCACATCAAAATCAGAGAATTTCAATGAGTCAAATTTGTTTTCTTTTGGGTTTATCATCCATTGTGGATAGCCGTGAACATATTTCGTATGTGGAAAAACCACATAGAGGTCTCTTCCGGACGAGTTTTTCATGTCCACCTGCTTATTGTCAGGGCCGGTCAAAACAGACGGAACTTCGATGTGATAATAATCTAAGAGTTCTTTATAATAATTGCTTGATTCGGGTTCTGAATAAACGGTAAGATCTATTGTCAAAGGATTTATTTGGGCTATTTGGTTCAGATAAGATGCAAGTGAACGGGAAAGTTTCTCATTATTATGGGCAAATCCGCATATTATTATGAACTTGTCCTGAGGATTGTTTTGGATGACCTTCAGTATATTTTCTGCCGAAACAGAATCTCTGTTTTTATATTCGTAACCGTCATAAGCATGCAGTTTGAATCCGGTTTGTATGGCATTCCTGACAAGATTTGCCATATTCGGTTCATTTGTATATATCCCCATTTCCCTTTCTGGATAAGCCACCCCTTCATATTCGGCAGATAAGGCTTCCATAAACAGATGCCTGTAGCCATTGCCATATAAATCCTTTAATAAGGAATTGATAAAAGCGCGATGCTGCGGATATAAATGCGCTTCATTGAACATGATGACCTTTTCATCCAAAAAATTCTTCAAGATAAAATCTTTTGCATCTGATGGGGTAATTGCTTCACTCAGTTCTTCGCTTTGCTTCAGCTTTTGTATGGGATTTCTAAAAAGCCAACCTGTTCTGTCTTTCTCTAAGATTCTGCCATTGAAAGTCTGGACTGTCATCAGTGCCTGCCCATAGTAATCGCGGAATTTTTGATTTACGTGGGTACTGTCAATTTGGATTCTATGTTCTGCTTCCAAAAAATCCATATTGTTTTTCCATGCCTCACGCATATAATCAAAGGACCATAACGGGTTATTATAATCAATGTTTATTAATTGCGCAGAAATTGTACCGCAATAAAGTAACACGACTGATAAAAGTGAAAAAAATCTATTCATATAAATATCTTTTACATTTAAGTAATTCTCATGTAATAGCGGTCTTATTATTTTATCGCCTCAAATCTTTCATTTTCCATCCGAGCATAATCCTTGAAGAAATCTATTACATTCGGATAGAAATTCTCAAAGTTGCCATATTTTGCTTGCTCCTTTTCGTATTTTCTCAGTAGGTTCACCAATTCCGGTGTCCACCTGAAGTTTCGTTGCATCTGTTCCAACAGTTCATTCCTTACTTCTTCCGGTTTGTATGCCTTATCCAGCATATAACAAATCACAGCTGCGCGGACAAGTGACTCGTTAATCATGGTTTTCCAATTATTGTATGCCTGTCTCGACATACTCCATTGTGAAGACTTGAACAAATCCAAGGCAGCAGGCTCAAGTTCTGTTACGTGTGCAGAGTATTTGTCTTCATCCAGATAATGATTGATGAAAGAATGGTTAAATTCATGAATCAGTGTCGGCAAATATTCCTTGCTATACATAGGCGTATCTTCCTTATCCACGTAATAGCCTACAATGGCAAAGACTTCCTTCTTTTTCCCTTTTACCTGCCGGTCTACTCCATAGTTTCCTCCGCCGTTGCAGAAACCGATGATCACCGAGAAAACTTCCTGCGGTTCATTGCCATAGAAACGAGGATACCAGTCTATATCAAAATGGTTGACGACATTGTCTTGATAAGACTTGATTCCCTTTTCATAAAGGCTTTTATGGGCTTTGAAAAACGCATTGAAGTTTGTATCCTTATAAAAGCTGTTGAGATGAGACAAAAACTCATCCTTATCCACATTCTTCCATCTTTTGTCCAAGGTGGGGATTTCTTCTTCAATCAATGAAAGAGTACCGTTCCGATTATCCAGGTGTATAGCCATGGACATAACCGCATCGAAAGAGATGCCATACCTGTTCCGAAGTGTTTGCATATACCCTACAGCCGGATGTTCTATATTATCCTTAAAATAGTTGTCCATGTCTTTTATGTACTGTCCTGCCATATCCATGTGATATTCCTGAAATCCGGCCATGCGGGACAAGATACTCATCAGTTCCACGTTTTCATTTACCTGTGGAACGACTGACTGCGCCTTTCCATAAAGACCTGCTATGAGCAAGGCGAAAATTAAAATAATCTTTTTCATCTCGTTAACTGTTTTTATTCATAAAATTTAGAAAAACTGATATAATAATCGATCTTTGAATTGGGCAAAGTAAAAGGCAAATAATTACCGAAATAGACAGCAGGACATCCTGTTTCACCCTTCACGCGTGCAATGCCCAAATTCTTCATTGCGTGCGCAAAAGTGGAAGCGCCGGAATAAGTCTTGTCGTTTACAAGAATGGTTATCTTTCCGTGATATAGATCTGTATCTTCCAAATTACTTTTGACTGGAGTATCTTTTATTTCAAAAAGTTCTCCGTCCGGCAAATTGCAGATTTGACTGTATATTTCCGGATGCCTGTCTTTATTATAGGCTTTAGAATATGCACTGACCTTTAACTGGCTTTTTGAATACAGCGAATAATCCGGATGCGGGAAATAAGAAATGAGTCTTTCCACGCACTTGCTTGAACCGCCTGTATTATTACGCATGTCAATGACAATCTCCGGTATTTTTCTGCGATTTATTTCCTTAAAAACAGAATCACAGAACGCTTTCAACTCTGTTTCCTGATACACATTACGAATGGTAAGAATTGCTTTTGTATCATCGGAAGAAAACTCGCAAGTGAAACTTTCGGGCTGGACCTTAGACTGCCTTTCCTTAATGACCTTCAAAGCCACGCTTTGCGGCACTCCTTCCAAACGTATCTCTTTAATTTTATCACCACGTTTTACCGTAAACTCATACGACTCACCCCATCTGTACATGTACCATAACAACGGAGACCAATAAGCGTTTACGCTGCCTTCTTTTATTCCATTATCCTTCTCGGACCCCCAAAGGCCATACATACGTTCAAGCATATTTTTTGACCTGATACCGTTGATGCTGAGAATCGTATCACCTTCGCTTATTCCGGAATTATCAATCACTGGATAATCTACAATAAAGACATCTCCAGTCGCTTGCATTCGTAATGGCATGGTATTGCCATCCTTCTTTGCATGCGCAATGAGGTCATTGGTAATAGGAGGCAGCATCATGCTATGGCCATCCTTTATCTTAGCCACAAAAGGAGCTATTTTCAGATAAAAGTCGGATATGCTGATAGAATCAGTCAGGGATGCCTTAATCATTGCTTTATTGTTTTCATACTCTTCTCTTGACTGATAGAGATAAAGATCCGGATGTACATATTCTAATTTTGCACATAAAGTGTCAAAATCAGCCATTTGCTGGTATGGACTCAATGTTTGCCCAAAAGAAACCCTACACAAAAGCAAGAGAAGGAAGCAATATATTATAAACCTTTTATTCATTTAAAAATTTATCTGGTTAATACTATTTTTTACTTGCTGGATGTTATAAATAAACTCTTCATACAGTTTGAAACCTTACTTATTTAACTTTATAATTCAACGCCTTACGCATTACGAAATTGGTCAGTTCCAATCTGTTCGCCTTGTACTTCTGTATTTTGATAATTTCGTATCCTTTTTTCTCAAAAAAAGTTCTGGCAGTCAAACTGACTTCACATGTAATGTATCTAACTCCGTATTGCCCGGCAATTCGTTCAACCTCCGAGAGAAGTTGCGTCGCTATACCTCTATGTTGAAAATCCTTATGCACGAACATGGAATTCAGATAGCCGTCTTTGTTCATTGAAGAAAAGCCGACCAGAACATTACATTCATTGAATGCCCCGACATATCGGTTTCCGGCAAGGAGTTCCCTCCACCGAGTCTCACTGTCTCCGCATGATGCCCAATCTTTCACTTCTTCTTCGGTATAATCCCTCGCATTCACATTTAACACGGTCGTGCGGAACAAGTCCTTCATCTGCGGAATATCCTTTTCATCAAGTGTCCGGATTTTATAGTCAGTTTTCAGGTATCGGATCACCCTGCACGGATTCCCTACAGCTACACAGTTTGCCGGGATTGATTTTGTCACAACACTTCCGGCACCGATCACACTTCCTGTTCCTATTGTTATGCCGGCAAGAATTATACTGCCGCCACTAATCCACACATTGTCCTCTACGGTAATCGGAAGAGACCGTGTACGGAAAAAGAGTTCGCCCGAATTTTCATCCCAATTCTCTACAAATCTTTCGTTGCAGTCTATCGGATGTGTAGCAGTATAAAACTGTACATTCGGGGCTATCAGAACCTGATTTCCTATACGGATATGATTCTCGTCCATCATTATGCAGTTGTCATTGATGACAGACTTATCACCAATAAAAATATGCTTTCCGCACTGGCATAAGAAATTACGTCCTACTGTCGATCGCTGGCCTATGCTTCCAAGCATATTCCTTAGAATATCGGTTCTCTCTGAATCTCCCAATCCCGGGCTGTCAAGTCTGGCAAGACAGGCTTTGGTATTGGAAATCATCTCAAGTACCTCTGGGTTCAGACTGTTGCAATATTCTCCTGACATGAATCGGTTGTAATTGCTTATATGTTGTTGATTCAGTTCTTTTTCCATATAATATTCCTATTATGCCGTAAAGATACGCTTATTCTACAAAACCTTGTATTACATTGATTTTTTTATTCCTCAAAATCAATTAAATAATAAAAAAGGGAGAATCTTTCAGCATATTGCCGTCAGGTTCTCCCTTGCTTACATCTTGTTTTTCCAAATAGCTGTTGCAATTAGTTTGAGTTAACTTACCAGAACGGCATCCTGTATTTCCACCTCTGCGGGCAGACGGGAAAGCAGGAGTTCCGCCATGGCTCCGTTCTGCGGAATCAGTGCCGGGAAGTCCGTTCTGCCCGGCTTATATATCTCAGTCGCTACGTTATATAAGTCCCATGCGGTGATCTGTCCCTTTTCGCGGACCAGTTTCAGCACCTCTTCCGTGAAGATGGAAATCTGGCTCTGGTTAAGCGGGTAGGTTTCCACGGAGGATGACAGGTTCCTGTCTGAACTGTCATGGGAGACACGCAACACTGTCAGCAGCCCGATATACATATACACTTCTTCCAGTGAGACAATTCTGCGTTTCAGCCGCTGAATGCGTGCAATGTCTTCGTTCATGTTCACTTCGAAATTGGCCAGCCATCCGTCCACCGTCTCGAATACACCTTCCGTTGTCACCTTGTTCTTTCCGTAGTTGCAGATGCTTCTTTCCGGCGAGAGGATACACTGGTTATGGCATATCTTCACGCATGGGCCGATGGCCGCCTGTATGCCGTCCTGATGGTAGGCGACGACCAGCGTAGTTGTCAGCTCGTCCGTTTCCCAGTCCTTAATCCGGATAGTCGCGAAGATGCGTCGGAGGATGTGGGCTTCCACTGCCTTTTCACCGTGTGTCTGTTCCACCTGCGGGAGAATGCTCACCCCCGGCTGTGTCTTGTTCCTGTTCTGGGCCGCGAAGATTTCCTCCATCTCGTAATCGAGATTATACTTCTCGCAAATGCCCATCATACGCTGCAGGACTTGGTAGTGATAGATGCCCTGGACAGGCTTGCCGTAGATATCATTCTCCTTGTAGGTACGCTGGAGAGTTTCAAGGTTCATTACTTCGATTCCGTTGTTCTGAAAATCAAACTGCTGTTGCTTTTCCAATACTGCCAATGCTTCCATAATCTTGAATTTTATAAAGTTAATACCATGATTGTCTGTCATTTTTCAGGTATGTATCTGCCATCCGTGGAACGGTTGCAGCGTTACGGCGAAAGAGCGGTCCGGTATGCCGTGATAGAGCAGTCCGCCTACAATGCCGATGCTTCCGTCGGGATAGCGTTGTGTGAAACCGAACGAATAGGGAGCATGGTCATAGTAGAGCGAAATCTCGCTTGGATGGTCGGGATTGTCTTCCCAGCTCTTCAGTCGGTCCAGACAGTTCTGGAGTGAGGTGTCACCGATGGATTCGGCATAGCGTTTTACATTCTGGAAATGTTCTTCATTCAGGATTTTCATGACTCATTGTATTTTATCTGTTAAACACGTCCGGCTCCGGGAGCCGGTATTTTTTATTTCTCGCCTGCCTGACTGTCCCGTGGCCGTACCCGCAAGGTTTGGCGAAAGAAAATACCGCAGCCATCGGCGAGGATGATTTTCTTTCAGCCAACCCCGCAGGGGCCTGACCTTGTCCGGGTACATTGGACACGGGACTACCTTTGCAGGGAGGGAAATAAAATATACAAGGGGTATTTGCTGTAGTTTTCCGTACATGTTATGGTGATATTCTCTCTGATTTGTTCGTCATTGCCGGAGGAATGGTGTACTTTTGCAAATCCTAATTTGAAAATCATGGAAGATTATATAAAGAAAGCTGCGGATGCTTTCCTTGTGGAGCGCCCGTATGGTATGCGTGTGGATTACCGTAAAGGAGGATACGTGCTGTTCAACCGTAACCTCAATGTGTTGGGCAATAAGGAACGTGCTCGCCTGGAGGAATTGCCTTTGGAGGATTTTGATGTGGACGAGATTCCTTTGGAAGGGGAAATCATAAAGGAACATGCGGGTTTTACCGACGTGTTTTTCTATTCGGATTGTACCAACCCCTATGCAGGGTATGTACTGGATCTGAAGAAGCTCAAGGTTTACAATCAATATATGTTCCCGTTGGCTATGGTACTGAACATGAAGTTGTAAAGTCCTGATAATAGCGGTAACAGTTGTATAGGATGGCTGTTACCGCTTTGGACCTTATTTTCTGATTTCATTTTCGGAAAGAAAAGCAAGATAGTCGGCTACAGCCTTATGGCATCCGGTGAAGTCAGGAGTACGGCAGCCTTTGTATTTCCTGAAACTTACCGTCCCGTTCCTGTCGATTGCCGTCACATGTCGGTTGAATGTCCCTTTGGTTCTGATATGGATGTCAAAGCCGTCCCTTCCGGTGATTTCAAGAAACATTTCTGCCGTTATTTTCTCACCGCTCAGGAATTTCCGCTTGTTCTCGTCAAGCTGTTGTTGCCATCTGTCTTCTTTCTCCTTTCTTTCCAGCTCTTCTTTTCTTTTCCGTTCCAGCCGCTTTTCTTCCTGCCTTTTTGCATATTCCTCGCGGGCCTGTACCAAAGGTGTGGAGTCAAGACCGAGGGCATTGAATACATGGACAGACAAGAGGGAGATGATTTTTCCATCTTCCGCATCCTTCAGGGTGTTTTCAATCCAGTTCCTGCAATAGGCTGCCGCTTCTTTCCGGTGCCCCTTCTTGTCAAGGATTCTGCGTGAATACTGTCCGCAGGAAAAATGGACATCACCTATCTTGCAGATTACATGGAAACTGTCTTCACTTTCGTTTCCATATTCGTTTTTTCTTGCCAGCGAGATGAATACATTCTCCGCATACGGCTCAAGTTCCATGTATGGGGCAACGATGGTGTTGCCGTCAAACTTGTATTTCAATACTTTTGTTTTCATATTTCTATTCAGTTTTTCTGTCGTTACAAATTTCATCTATTATCTCATTCTCTTTTCTCTCACCTTTGAGGAAGGCAAGCAGCCGCCGGAAAAAGAACGGGGCATGGTCTGTCCCCAGCTGTGAGCTTTCCCCGTTCCGGGTGGCGCATATTGCAAACCGTCCCAGTCCGAGACTGTCCTGTGGCGGTACGATATGGAATGACAGATTTTCCGTACCGTTGATATGAACCTCGCCACGGTAAGTGTAGAAAGTCTTTGCGGCTTTACTGTCCGTATCAATGTCCACCCGGCTGTAGCCGCGGCGTTTCAGTTCTCTGATAATTTCCCTGTTTGTCATAATTGTATCTGTCTGATTGGATTTGAAATGTTCTGGTGTATGCTTCCCGTATTTGAGGATACGCCGTGTTCTGACATCCACTTCCGGTATGCCGTGGCATATTCCTGCCTTTCCCGTTCCAGACTGCTTTCCGTTTCCGGAGTATATCCGAGCAGACGTATGTATCCGCCGTTGCAACCTGTCAGTTCGCAGCGCATTCCGGCTGCCTCCAGTTTCCCGATGCGTTTCTGTGCCGTCTTCGCACTCGAATATTCCTTGGGCCAGAAATAATGTTCTCCCTGTGAGCCGTAAAAGTCTTCTCCGAGTATCATTTCTCCGATATGTCTCCGGCTCTCGATGAAGCCGAACCGGGCCTTGCCCAGTGCCTGGCGCATTGCCTTGTGTGCCGATCCTTCGGGATGGCGGAACACTTCAGGACTGTCTTTTCCCGTAATCTTCGGCAGTTCCATCCGGTACGGCTGTCTGTAGCTGCCGATTCCGAGTGTGAGGTAGAAGTTGGTGTGGAAATAGTCCGTCATAGGGTCGCTTTCATCGAAATTGTATGACATCACAAAATCCCTGACGTTTGTCATCACCTCCTTGGCCCGGTCGGTCAGACTGTCCGATGCCTGGATGTTGTAGTGGTTGATGTCTCCCTGTACCTTGCCGGATTCTTTGGTAAAAGCCTCGAAGTCCGCTTTCATCAGCCGGACAAGGATTGAGCTGTATCCGTCCCTGCGGACTGAGAAGGTGTATCTCGGATAGGTCTCCTTGAGCCATGTCCTGACCAGTTCCGTGATTTCCGGCGAGGACTGTCCGGTATAGTTACGCCCTTTCCAGCGGTATTCATTGTACACGTACTCGGTGTATTCCTTTGCGGTGGCATCCTGATAGTCGTGTTCATACCCTGTAGCGGCAGAGGAGACACCAGGCCTGTCTTTCCATATCTCGAAAAGTTTCTCAAACTCGGTATTCAGCTTTTGCATGAGGACAGTGTCACCACCCTTGTCGGGGTGGTGAAGCATTGCCAGTCGGCGGTATTCCTTCTTCAGGTCCGCCAGTGAGTGTATGTTCTGAAAATAAGTCATGATCGTAGATGTTAAAGTCCCGCGAGACGGTTGATGAAATATATCTGCCAGTCCTGGTCGAGTCCGAGGTTGCTGCACGCGATCTCGAAGTCTTCGCTTCTCAGGTCGTTGTCCTCCTGAAGTTCCTGCAGGTTCCTTATCTCGTCGTCCAGGTATTCCTGTGCCTCTTCCTTGCCACAACTGCATGAGTTGCAGATCAGGTCAATGATGTTCCGTGCCATATCCGTTGCCTTTAGTTGTTTGCCAGGTATATGTCCCGTTTCCCGTCATAGCTTTTGCCGTTCCACCACTCATCGGCGGCATCGGCGAATGTCTGCCCGGAATCGTCTGAAGGGAAGTCGGACGCCTTGAGTCCGGTCAGGTATTCAAGAGCTTCGGTATTGTTGGACTTCCACCATTCCTGCATCTTTTCAAGAAAGGATTGTCTGGAGCAGGTCTCCACATTGTCCGCGCACCGGGAGCACCAGATGTCGTCGTCCACATCACTGTGGTATTCGTTCGTGTTGACGTCCACCCATGCCTGTATCTCAATCTCTGCAGAACCGCAGTCGCTGCATACCCGAATTCTTGAATCGTCAGGGAGCTTGCGTCTGGCCTTGCCGTCATATAGACTGACGGCCCGTTCCACCAGTTTTTCCCGGTAATGGTCCGTCAGTTCCGCATAGAACCGTTCGGAGGCTCCGAATACACCCTTGTCCGTCATCAGACTCCATTTTTCCCAAAAATGTGGGTACATTTCCTTGAAGACTGTCCTGCACTCTTCCTCACTCCAGGCATTCCACATGTAGTAGAAGAAGCTGGACACTGCATTTTCCGCTTGATATTTCATATTTCCGTTTTTATTTGAGGTTATACATTCTTGCAAAATGGCTGTTCACTTCGGGAATCCTTTTCTTGTAATAGGGCTGGTTGTCCCTGCACCAGTCCGCCAGTTCCTGTTTGTTCCTGAAAGGTTCCCTCCAGCTTTGCCCGCTCATGATCATTTCCACCTGCGGGGTCAGCTCCCTGATGAACGCTCCGACAGTCCATCCTTCCCGGACGTGTCTGTCCATATTGACTTTTGTTGCCATATCGTCTTCCGTTTCAAGAGTTCCCGTTTGTATTTTCAAGTTGAAGCCTGACCGCTTCGTACATCTGATTAAGCCAATCTATGTTGCTGGCTCCAAGTTCGAAGGGAGCCTGGCTGCAAACCTCTTCCATACTGTCCTTTATTGTTGCCGTTACGGTAAGATGTTTGTCAGTAACCTCAATTCCCGTAACATAACATTCGTATGGATCAGCATTATCGTCGAACCAGATAATCCATACAGGGTCTTCTCCGTTATCGGTAAGTTTGATTTCTTTCAGGCCGTGCGCATCAAGCAGTTGTCTGATGGCCTCGATTATGTCCTTCCGCAGTTCTTCAATCCTGTCTCTGAAACACATGGCCGTGTATCTTACCTTGCCTTTATTGTTCCGTTCCCTGACAGAGAGGATCTGCATGTCGGGGTGAGAGCCGAAATTCCAGTCTGTCACCTCGTCATCATCGCGGGTAGTGTGGATATTGCCTCCCAATACCAGACCGCAGTCTTCCTCTACCATTCTTTCCGCCTCGTCGCGGTCTTCCGCCACGACCTTGTAGGTACCCTCGAAGGCGTACCTTACTCTTACTTCGTACTTTGCCATAATTCTTATGATTTGATTGTTGTTAAATGAATTGTTTATGAAGCGACAAGAGCTATCCTTTCACCGAAGAAGGAGTCGCATACCCCGTACACATGCTTGATGGAGCATTCATATTCTGACCTTTCGTTATCAAGACGGAATCGGAATCCGTGATAGTCCCTGACTTCCAGTTTCAGCCTGACATCCTTTTTGAGTTCCATCTCCAGGAGGCTTCCGCCGCCGTACATGGAGCTGAAGATGCCGCAGCAGTTGCCTTTGGGGATAATGACTTCCCCAAGCGAGAATCCGGCATCATAAAGTTCCTGCAGGTTTACCTTGCCGATATAGGTCAGCAGGTTGGCACCGCAGCAGGAGTTGATGAGTTCCTGGTAGAATTGCTCATAGGATACCTGTTCCTTGCCGTCCCTGTATTTTTTGTCGGGGAAACGGCCGTACACCGAGTAGCCTTTCTCCACCAGCATCTTCTTCACCTTGGCGGGATTGAGGTTCAGCGCGTCTATCATATCCCCGAAATAGGATTCCTTGTATCGGTAGCCTTCCTGCGATTCCAGCCAGTTGGAATTGATGCAGTCGTAGTTGGACAGCATCTCGACACGCACGGGGATGTCATCCGTGTTTTTGAGAAGTTCTTTCAGCGTGTCAGAGTCGTTTCTGTCATAGATTTCTTCCCTGATTTCGTCTTCGTGTTCTTCAAAGAACTTGTCCACTTCCTCTTCCTCAAAGCCGTGGAAGCCGGTGCACTCATCCTTCAGCTTTGAGATGATTTCACGGACGCTTTCCCATTCGGCGTCACCGTACCATTCGTCCACTTTCTCCCACAGACTTTCACAGCTCCTTTCTTCCAGACACTTCTGGATGGTGTCACGGCAGTTGTCGAGATTGTCGTTGTAGTCCACCCATACCAGCGTGTAGGACTTGTCCATGAGCAATTTCACGAATTCCATTGTCAGTCTTTCCTGTTCTTCCATTTCTGTTACCTGTGTACGGCAGGATTCCGTTTCCCGTACATGTCGTTTATAAATGAGAAGAGCGACCTTTCGGCCGCTCCCTTGTTATCCGTTCTCTTGCTTGAGCCTTTCATATGTCTCCGCTTCCATTTCCGTCTCACCGTCGAAGTGGAAATGTGCCGTATGACCGTATCCGGTTTTAGGCTCTCCACCGCATCTGTGCAGTGCGGTATCTATTTCCCAGTCGGTGTCACCGATTCCGAGGGATATGTATGTTCCTCTCAGCATACACCCGGCCAGCCTCAGTGCGGCATCCTTTCTTTTTTCCCTGCGGAGCCTGTCAAATGCCGCGAGCGCGATTTCCCGGTTTGGTATTTTGATCGTCGTTTCCATATCGTTTCATTTTCAGTTTGCCGTTTCCTTGTCTTTCCCGTTGTCTTTCGCTGCCAGGACACCGAAAGGCAGGTCGAGTATCCTGTGGTTGAAACACAGCGTTGAATTGTAGTCCGTGCGTTGCCAGAGCGTGAAGCGGTCTCCGGCAAACGACCATCTGAAATAGCCTGACAGCGAACCGAACAGCGGGTTGACGTTCCTGCTTATGAGAAAGCGGTTCACGTCCACGATGTGTCCTGCCGTCAGAATGATGTTCAGTATCTCCACGAATGCCAGCTGCGAGTACGGGTCGATGGGCATTACAGGTCCTTTGAAGTTGATTTCCATATCTTTTGTCTTTTAATCGTAGTTATCATCAAATATTTCGTACCGGAAGGGAAGCGTGTCGCAGTAGCAGCTTGATACACCCGTGTATATCAGGGCGTCTTCTCCTGTGTCCGCGTCTTCTTCCGCTTCCGTGACGGTGTCCCCGTACAGGTCGTGGTAATGTGATACCATCATGTGCGGGTCATCCGTAGTGATGTCATAGCCGTAATGCCTGCTCCAGTTTATGAAAAACTCCGTTTCTTCCTCTTCGAGCCTTTCAAGGGCGTCCCTGATCTCGAAGAAGTTGGGACAGAGCCATTCACGGCTGATCAGCGTGTCCGGGATGTTCTCCCATCTGGGATACCGGTATTCCGGTTCCTTTTCCCCGGGGAACAGGTCGGAACAGGCACACAGGAACTCGCTCATGTCGCTGTAGTCGGACAGGTGCAGCCAGTAGTCCCTGTAATCCTTTATGTCCATGAGATGCTGTGTGGTCACGGCAATCTCTGCATTGTTCAGATCCATATTCTTTTTCTTTTTATGTATGTGGAGCCCGGGGGTTCCATTCCACCGACTCCAAAAAGGTGCCGTGTCCCGGCTGTGCAGGGTTTTTCGGGAAAATACCGCAGCTGCGGCGAGGATGATTTTCCCGAAAACCGCCTGCGGCATGACCTTGCTCAGCCGAGCGGGACGCGGACTACCTTTGTCGGTGGAAATGGGACTTCCGGGCATCTCCATACGGTTCATGTTCATTCTGTTATTCGCTGGCTTCCCCAGCTGATGTGTATCTTGCCTTCGCTGTCCTGCGTGCGGACAAGCAGGCTGTCTATGACGGACATCGTGATGTCGAACTCCTCGAAGATCTCGGACTGCTCCTTTACTTCACCCGTCTTGATGAACTCGTTCAGACGCTCCTTGGTCAGCACCAAGGCCATCAGGTTCTGTTCGACCGAGTCTTCATAGGTGACGTAATGGACGTTCTTCATCTCTCTGGAGTCCAGACGGATGAAACGGAAATAGAACTGCTCCATACGTGGGATGTTCCATTGCAGGGATTCCAGTATCACGTCATTGCAGGTAGGTATGTTCACCGAGCTGCTCAGGCTCTGTTGCGTGCATATCAGGATACCGTTGATGGTGGAATCGAACTCCGTCACGATTTTCTGACGTTTCCTGAACGCCACGTCTCCCTTGACCACGAATACCGGCCTGTCGGGGAAATGTGCCCGGATATAGCTCTCGTAGAGGTCGAAGGCCGCCAGCGTGGTGCACCCGATGGCCACCTTGCCCGGCATTGTCCTCACGAGCCTTTCGATATAGCGGGTCTTGGAGGGATATTCGTCGCCGTAATATCCCTCTATCAGGTGAGGTACCGAACAGGCCTTGATAAGCAGCTTGATCTGCCTCATGAGTCTCAGCCCCGCATCCTTTTTCGTGTCTCCCGTGCTGTTGTAGTACAGTTCGCAGATGCGGCAGAACTCCTCGATGATGACACGGTACACTTCGTGTTCCCCTTCCGATGGGCGGACGGTATGCGTACGTACCCGGTATTTCTCTCCCGCAAAATCCCTGAATTTACGGGTGATGACCGTCTTGCCGATAAGTTCGGAAAGCTCGTCCTTGTTGTAGACATCCTGGTTCTGTTTCTCTATGCCGAAAACGGTGGCTTTCCCCGGGCAGTGACAGGCGCGGAAGAGGACGTGTCCCCTGAAGGCGGGGAACGGTGTCCCGTAATCCGGGTTGTTCTCTTCCTCTATTTCGTGGTCCCTGTTCTCGTGGTAGACCTGCGGGCTCCAGCATATCATGTTTACGGAGTTGTTGTAGAGCAGCTCGAACTGGCTGTACAGCTCCGCGATGTTGTTGCGGGTGGTTGTTCCCGTGTCGAGGATCTTGTACCTGATTCTTCTGAAGATGCACAGGACGTTCCTTGTGCGCTGTGACGTGGGATTGGTGATTTCATCCGACTCGTCGAAGACCAGGCACAGTTTCCCGCAAGTGCGTCTGACGAAACGCATCAGACCTTTTTTCAGCTTGCCGAGCATGGAAGTGGAGACGACAAGGAAGGTTCCTTCCGGTACATGGTCGAGGTCCCTGACGTTTTGTATTGTACGGAACCGTTCCTTGTTTACAGTCAGGAACGGCACCCAGGTCATGTTGGTGGCGATGGCCGGTGCCAGTATGATGACATTCCTTGCTCTCCGGAACTTGAGCAGGTATTTCGCCCGGTGATAGACGGCGGCGGTCTTGCCCGAGCCTTGCTGCCAGTTCAGCAGGGCATAGCGTTTCTGCAGCACGAGGTTCAGGTCGTGTTTCTGCAAGTCCGTGAATTCGCAGACCTCACAGTCCTTGTTGATGAATGTACACCGGTCCAGATATTCTTTCAGGCCGGCATCTTCCTGCATCTCCGCGAACTGGAGGTTCTGGATTTCATACTGCCTCTGTTTGCGCTGTATCAGTTTCCGGGCGGCACGGATCTGCCGCATGTTCTTTTCCGTGATAGTGTCGGGCATCGGGAGTTCGGTCCTTCCGAGTATGAGGTCGTTGATGCCCGCGTCTTTGTGTGTGACCTTGTCGAGCAGACGGGGGGCGTACTGTTTCAGCTTGAAACCGTAGGATGTCTTTACCAATGCCACTTCCTTGCGTGGCACCATGTTCTGCGAGGTGATGTACCTGCGGATGATGCCGAGGACCTTGCCCGTGGTCAGCTTCTTGCGTTCCCATTCCTTTATCTGTTCCTTTGTGGCACCCTCCGGCGGTTTCTGGTTGCGGAATTTGGATACCAGCGCTTCCGCCTTTTCGATGTGCCTGTTCAGCACGGCATGGGCCTTCAGTTCGTACATGTACTTGGCAAGTCTGTACTCGAACGCTTCCAGCTCCTCACGGTCTATCCGGTTGGTTTCCCGCATCAGGTCAAGGCGCAGCCGGTGTTTCATCTTCCGTATTTCGGCGATGCGGCGCTTCAGCTCCTCCATGCTGACAAATTCTTCCGCGTTGTAGGGCTGCATTTCTATATGGAGGGAACGGCGGAGGAATACCATGACCTTTGTGGCGAAGTTCTCTACACCCACCGAAGAGAAGGCTGTACGCTCCAGCCGCGTCTGGCCGACAAACGAGAAGTTGGAGTTGACTTTCGCCACGCGGGTCTTTTCCCAGAATTCGTTCTGCATGAAGGAGAGCGGGACGATCATCATCAGTATTCCGGCCGGGGCGAGCACGTCGTATGCCTTGTCCATGTAATATTCCTGTGACAGGCGGTAGTCAAATCTCAGGTTGAAGGGCGGGTTGCCCACGATGATGTCGAAACGCTGTTCGGGGCTGTACAGCTGTATGTCGCATTTTTCGATGTGGGCCTCTGGGTAGAGGTATCTGGCAACGGCCACCGCCTTGCCGTCGATGTCGAATCCGTAGGCATTGTGCAGGTTGGGCAGATGGTTGAAGAAATTGCCCATGCCGCAGCACATGTCAAGCACCATTTCCGCCGATGTCGGAGAAAGGGCCTCCACCATGCTCCGGCATATCTCGTGCGGGGTGAAGAACTGTCCCATCTCGAACTCTTTCTTGGCCTCGGCGTACTCGTGGTAGCTGGCGAAGTCCGACTGCCTGAGGTTGTGCAGTCCTCCGATGCCCGTGTAGCAGTTGTAGATGCTTTCCTTCGGGACGAGGTCCTTGCCGGAGTCTATGGCGAAAAGTATTTTCTCGTTGACCTCGGCACGCCTGTCCTTGGGAATCTGTTGGGGTATGATGGCATACATGTCTTTTCTTTTTTAATGGTTGGAAACGAAGACACCCCGCAAGGATGCCTTACTGGGTGCCGGAATAAGTATTTCATGAATCAGTCTTCCCTGAGCGTGATTTCGTCCAGTCGCAGCCGTCTGTAGCAGTTCTCTGCGGCCTGGCTGTCCTTGAACCGTATGTCGATGCGTCCGTTCTTGTAGAACTTGATTTGCTCGGCGTTGGTCAGGGTGAGGTCATACCATTTCGATATGTCCACATTACGGGTGTCAAGGCCGATAATCATACCGGTTGAACCGTTTATCACGTCATCCGCTCCGTATGCGATACCCTCACAGAAAATGTCCACTTTCCTTCCGCAGTCATACGAGAACTCGTATTCCCGGTGATATTCCAGGTGGATGCTGTCCCAGTACACGATGTCAGGGAATGTGATCTTGTCCTTTTTCAGCTCGGGCTTCACCTTGCTCCAGCGGGCAGGCTGTACCGTTTTCAGGAAACGGGCCAGCAGCTCTTCCTCGGCGGTCTCCCGGAAGCTTTTGCCTCCGAGGTGTTCGATGACCGTGTCCACGTAGGTCTGGTAGACCGGACGGAAACCCATGCGCAGTGTCCGTCCGTCAATCTGCGGGACAGGGACATTGACGTTATATTTCCTGTTGAAGTACGAAACGATGCGGTTGGCGAAGTTCGCGTTGGCATTGCAGTTATTGTCCGCAAGCTCGTTGATGAGGTCAAACGGTTTGAATTCGTTGTGGGTATAGTCATCCTCACCGCTGTAATTGAAATGGAAGTTCCGTATGGTGACCTTGCCGTTATCCTCATACCTGAAGTTCTTGATTCCCCGGTATTGTTCCGCTTCTTCCTTGAAAATGGCGTACCACCGGTCAATCCGGTCAAGCGTCTTGTAAAGCTGGTCCTGCTGGAGCTGGCAATACTGCCGGTCCTGTTCTGTAATCTTGTCCTCGTTCCTCACTTGTACGTTCAGGATTCCTGTGAGCAGGTCGGTATGGCTGCCTGCTGTTGTTGTCGCTGTAGTCTGCATAACTGTATTATTTTAGAGATTGTCATTTTCGGGTTTGATGCGGTAACAGTAGGTGATGTGGCTGTCCATGTCCTTGACCAGTTTCACCTGCTCGGGATGGAAGTTGAGACGCCGTTCCACGGCCGGAGCGTCTATCTTGTCCCATTCGTTTTGCGGCAGGAACCGGTTTTCATGGCGGAAACACCAGAGTACGATCTGGTTTTCCCAGTTACCCTTGAACACGGTCCCTTCGTAGTCCTTCAGGAACTGCTGGAAGTCCTCTTCCGTCCTGAAAGCCTTGTCGAAGCCCTGGTACAGGTTGCGTGCTTCCGGACTTGTATCCTTGGTCAGATAGTACTGCCTCCATGTCTCCGTGGTGAAATCGCCATAGAGCGGGTCAGGTTCGGAATAGGACCATAACGGAACTCTTGCCGTGAATGCGACGGCACCGTTGGCACACGCCCCGCAGTTTCCCCAGTCCTTGAATGCTCCTTCCGTCCATCTGACGAAGGTCAGCTGCCTGGGGTCAATATGGTGGAAAGATCCTCCGCTGACGCTCAGTCCTATACCGTCATATTCTTCCCAGACAAAGGGAATGTAGGGCTCTTCGCAGATGGAGATCAGTCCGCTCGTTTCCTCCCGTTTCTCGATGAGGGCGTTGCCGTAATACTTCCCGTATCTGTCCACATAGATGAGTCTGTCTCCGACCTGCGGAGTCTTTTCAGAGTGTGTCCTCTCTATCAGTTCCACATAATTGTTGGCCATATCCACGTCCTGCTGTGTCAGCCAGTGTTCGTGATCGTACAGTACATTCAATGGCTTGAGTGTTTCCACCGTGTACTTCTTCTTCGCTTTCTGTAACATGACATTTGATTTTTTGTTAGTCCGGCTTACAGGGGCCGGAGTTCCCATAACTACAGGCTTAAAAAGGTCGTGTTCCGTACATGCAAGGCTTCGGGAAAAAATACCGCAAGCCCTCCGGGGCGAGGATGATTTTTTCCACGAACCCGAAGGGCTTGGCCTTGCTTGTACGAGAAGAACACGAATTACCTTTGCCTGTGGTTATGGGGACTCGGCTGCGGTATGACTTCTCCTTTTGAGGTATGTTTGTGTGGTGAGATTATGGCCTTTTTATTCGGCCTTTTCAGAAAGAAATGTTATCTTTACAAATGAAATAATGAGTTGTTTGAAAGCATGAGAAATATAGCGGTTCGGAACAGTCCGGCTTTTTCTTATCCATTGCCCGTTCTCGTGCGAGTTTGCTCCAGTCTGTTGATAATCAAATAAAAGCTATCTTATCACAACAAAATGAGTAAGCAATGGTGAACCAATTTTTACTAATGTGAAAAATTATATAACGCCTGATAATACTGGGCACAATGGGGCTCTTTGGAAAATGGCAAAAACCATAAAAGGCTTAGGAAAGAAAGAAACCAGAATGGATATTTATGATAGGAATTTAAAAAGTATTGGTGACTAAATCTAATAGGATGAGAGTTTAAGACTCTCACCCAATTTATAAAAAACTTATTGTATGGAAGACATTTTTCACGAAATCGTAAAATACCCTCCATCAGGGTATAATAAAGATGGTATTTATATGTATGATGACTGGACTTCCATATCAGATATAGGAAAATCTTTTAATGGCAAGATCTTCTCTGCAAAGGATTATTTGAAAGTCGAAAATCAATATATAAATACTGTTCTTATGATCATGTCAGAACTTGATTGCAAGTATTTGACTATCGCATATATAGAAGTAAATCAAAATGAAATGATAAATGATATAGAAATGTATGAGAAAAAATATGGTGTTAATATTACAGGAACATTTCCTAATTTAAAAAAGGGGATGAGAATCTCACGAATAAACATACCCAATATACTCAGACTTTGTTTAAGAGAGCTTTGCTATATTGTTTTTTCATGTAAATCAAAGAAACTGAAATTATATTTCTCTTATGATTATTACTTAAATATAAAATGTCCGATAAACAAAATCACACTTAATGAAATTGTGAAAAAGAATAATCTGTATTTAGATCCAAGAGGATGATGGTATTGTTCAAGACTGAATCATGCTCTGCGAAACAATTAATTAATAGTATATGAATTATGAAAATTTTTATATCTCTAATTGCGCTATTTAATGTGCTTCTATCATGTTCTTGTTCATCACGTATTTCATATGAAAATTATGAAAATAAAAAATACAAAATTACGCTCAAACAAAAGTCCAATATCATTGTAGGCTTCATTATTTCAAATAAAGAGACAAACTCTAAACTGGCTTTTACTCCGTCATTAATTATGATTGATGGAGAAATACCTGAAGGAAGTCTCAGGTCTGATTATAATAGTACAGATGAAACAGAGCTTTATCAATGCGATTCTACATATTGTATAGATACAGATTCTATTTCAATTGCCTTTGCATTGGAGGTCTTAAATCATAAAAGACTGGATTTGTTAATATGCAATTCCCAGCTACAAGACTATAAAGATGAAAACTGTACGTTACTGAAACAATCTAAATAAATCAGGAACAAGAGAGCGCAAGCTCATCTGGGACGAAGAGAATCGTCTGGCGGCAGTGGACGACAACGGTTGGTCCACCGTGTACTTCTCCTTTGCTTTCTGTAACATGACATTTGATTTTTTGTTAGTTCGGCTATGGTTTGGCTTTTCCTTTGAGATATGTTTGTTGGGTAAGATTGTGGCCCTTTTATTCGGCCTGTTCAGAAAGAAATATTATCATTTGCAGATGAGATAATGAGTTGTTTGAAAGCATGAGAAATATAGCGGTTCGGAACAGTCCGGCTTTTTCTTATCCATTACAACAAATTTAGAAATATATAATTATTCTAAGAAAGGAAATAACATAAAATTACTTATTCTATTACATGTGAAACTGTTTTAATGTTTTATATATAGAGAGTTATCTTTTGCATACTGCCCCTGACAGAATATAGGATACCCGTATGCAAATGTTGGTTCATTTGTAAAAGGATTATTCAGGTAATTTTGCAATTCGTTAAAAGATTTGCTGATATTTGCTGTTTGTCTTATATCAGTCACAGTCAGTAGAATAATTTGGGATTCTTTTAGAACTTCTTCACGTTGTTTGTCTTCAAGATACGGTCCTTTTAATGCTGATAAGACTTCTTGATAATTGAATCTGCTTGCAATTAAAAAATACGCACTTGTGCCATAAGTCAATGAACGGACAAAAACAAGTTCGTTCAGATTAGAAGGAGTTTCTATAAACAATCCATTTTCTGGCGTATCCATAGATACCGTGAAATTTTTATGTACAACTTTTCCAACACATAAACTTTCTATGTCTTTCAGGTCTAAATCCTGTTTCCCTACCTCTATCAGAGTTTTAGCAAAATCATCATTGTCATCAATACAGTACCACAGATCATTTAAATTTTTCAATTCCGCTAATTTTGCTATATATGGTCTTTTGGGGAATCTGTGTTTCTCATATTCTTTTGAACTAATCGCATCATTCATTTTTTTCAAATATTTATTTAACCTCGCGTCATCCAAATAGGTAATATATGGATCCTGGAAATTAAAGTAAAGATTGATGTTTTTTTTCTTTCCCATTATCTCTTTATCAAAAGAAGTGGCAAAAGTATTTTTAGGAAAAACAGCACCCACATAAATTCGCGGAGGATTGGCGTTGCACCACCATCCTTGTATTCCAAGGTATCTGCTGCTTATGTCTATTTCATAGTCATTACTTTCATCAATGAGAATATCCCATTGAGGTGAAGTATTGATTGTTTTGTCTTCCAGAATCTCAATAAGCCTGTATTTTGTTCTGACAGCATTTGCATGTGTGTGAACGTTGATTGATTTTTCTACTTTTATGATATATTCATGTCCATACTCGTAAATAAACCCTGTTATTCCTTCAAATGGTAATCTTGAATATTCACGTTCGCCTTCTTCCTTGACAAGCAGACATTCTATAGGCTTACTACTACCCAAAGGAATATATGTACTTGTTTCATGAGAAATATACATTTTGACGATTTCTTGTTTATCCTCAAGTTCATTATTCTTGTCACACCCAATGAAGTTGGATACACAAAGGAAGAGCATAAAGATTTTGAGTAAAATTTTCTTTTTCATATACTTAATCTATGTCTAATTTATGTAAAATGATTATTCGTAATTATTGTCAGAATTTCATATGTTTTTTTGAAAAATAATTCATTCAGTAAAATGCGTACCTTCTTAAATAACAAAAGTAAAACTTTTATTATTTAACGCAGAATGGAAAAAATATCCCTATTTAGAAATGTTAAAACATCAAAATATACATTCCAAAAACAATTTTCATAAAGTATCTTCTTATTTTTTAGTAGAAGTACTTAAGATTATAGATACGATTATTTTACCGTATAGAATTGAAGGCATTTTGTCCATTTGACGAATATCAACAAGCAGGTAGCGATATGTGCAAAGCTCCCTGCTGATGCTTAAACCGGTATCGCCATACTTTTTTCAGATGAAAAGGAGGAGTGTAGATAGAAATTAGCCTGCTTATTTCCTTCGGTTTTCGATGAGGGATACCATAATACTTTCCGTACCTGTCCACATAGATGAATCTATCCCTGATTTACAGAGTCTTTTCAGAACGTGTCCTTTCAATCAGTTCCACACAACCACGTTCTGTTGTGTCAACCAATACCAGTTAAGCATTCAACGTTTTTTCTACCGTGTACTTCTTCTTCGCTTTCTATAACATAACATTTATAACATTTGATTTTTTGTTAGTTCAGCTATGGTATGGCTTTTCCTTTGAGATATGTTTGTTGGGTAAGATTGTGGCCCTTTTATTCGGTCTTTTCTGAAAGAAATATTATCTTTGCAAATGAGATAATGAGTTGTTTGAAAGCATGAGAAATATAGCAGTTCGGAACAGTCCGGCTTTTTCTTATCCATTGCCCGTTCTCGTGCGAGTTTGCTTCAATCTGTTGATAGTCAAATAAAAACTATCTTATTACAACAAATATAGTGAAAATTAAGTAAAACGCATCCATTTGCAGAAATATTTTCCGCATTTATTCACACGGCGATTATTTTTACTATTTTTGCAACCATAAAAGAAAAAATAAAAAGTTTCCGTATGACAGAGATAAATACGACTGAAAATTCAGAAAAGAAGAGTCTGAATTTCATTGAGCAAATTGTAGAGAAAGACTTACAGGAAGGTAAAAACGGCGGAAGAATACAGACCCGTTTCCCGCCTGAGCCCAACGGATACCTGCACATCGGACATGCAAAGGCCATCTGCTTGGACTTCGGAATTGCCCAGCGCTACGGCGGCGTATGCAACCTGCGTTTTGATGACACCAACCCCACCAAGGAAGATGTGGAATATGTAGAAGCCATCAAGGAAGACATCCAGTGGCTTGGATTCCAGTGGGGACACGAATATTATGCATCTGATTATTTCCAGCAACTTTGGGACTTCGCCATTCGTCTGATTAAGGAAGGAAAAGCATACGTGGATGAGCAGACTTCAGAAGAAATCGCCGCCCAGAAAGGTACTCCTACCCAACCTGGAACGGAAAGTCCTTACCGCAACCGTCCGATTGAAGAAAGCCTGGAACTGTTCCAGAAAATGAATGCCGGAGAAATTGAAGAGGGAAAGATGGTGTTGCGTGCCAAGATTGACATGGCCAACCCGAACATGCACTTCCGCGATCCAATTATCTACCGTGTGGTAAAAACGCCACACCACCGTACGGGTGACAAATGGAAGGCTTATCCAATGTACGACTTCGCACACGGACAGAGCGACTATTTTGAAGGCGTAACCCACTCACTGTGTACACTGGAATTCGTGGTACACCGCCCGCTGTACGACTTGTTCGTCGACTGGGTAAAAGAGGGCAAAGACCTGAACGACAACCGCCCACACCAGTATGAGTTCAACAAACTGAACCTGAGCTATACGCTGATGAGCAAGCGTAACCTGCTGACGCTGGTGAAAGAAGGACTGGTAGACGGATGGGATGACCCCCGAATGCCGACCATCTGCGCATTCCGCCGTCGTGGTTATTCTCCGGAATCCATCCGCAAGTTCATCGACAAAATCGGTTATACCACTTACGACGCGCTGAACGATTTCGCCCTGCTGGAAAGTGCCGTACGTGAAGACCTGAACGTACGTTCCACCCGTGTGTCTGCCGTGCTGAATCCAGTGAAACTGATTCTGACCAACTATCCGGAAGGAAAAGTGGAAGAAATGGAAGCCATCAACAATCCGGAAGACCTGAGCGCCGGCACACATACCATTGAATTCAGCCGTGAACTCTGGATGGAACGCGACGACTTCATGGAAAATGCACCGAAGAAATACTTCCGCATGACTCCAGGACAGGAAGTCCGCCTGAAAAACGCCTACATTGTGAAATGTACGGGCTGCAAGAAAGACGAAAACGGAAACGTGGTGGAAGTCTATGCAGAATACGACCCGAACACAAAGAGCGGAATGCCGGAAGCCAACCGCAAGGTGAAAGGAACCCTCCACTGGGTAAGCTGCAACCACTGCCTGAAAGCAGAAGTACGTTTGTACGACCGCTTGTGGAAGGTAGAAAATCCACGCGACGAAATGGCTGCCATCCGCGAAGCCAAAGGATGCTCCGCACTGGAAGCAATGCAGGAAATGATCAATCCGGATTCATTGAAGGTACTGCACGAATGTTACGTCGAGAAATTCCTGGCCGATGCCAAACCGCTCGACTACCTGCAGTTCCAGCGTATCGGTTACTTCAACGTAGATAAAGATTCTACTCCGGAACACTTGGTGTTCAACCGTACCGTATCATTAAAAGATACATGGAGTAAAATCAATAAATAAATCCGCCTTTGCAAAAGCTGAAAAACGCTTGTTTTAAGAAATTCTAAGAAAGAATTACACCGCTTTTTGACGGTTGACGAAAACGCCTTTGTGTTTTGTCTGAAACGTCGAAGCGTTTTAGTCCAAACACAAAGGCGTTTCAGACAAAACACTTCGACGTTTTATCAATCTTTCTATCCTACAAGAAAAGGTCGCTGTACTCCCTTAGAAAAGAGAGTTCAACGACCTTCTCACCACTTTATAAAAGCCTTAACGCACCGGCGTCTTGGCAGACAATTTTTCCAAAAAATACACAAGAAAGAATCCTACAACCATTAGCACAACGGCCTCAGCTACATAGGCATTGGGAAGAATATTATGTTCCACCAATGGTTTCACTTCTCCGTGGCTATCCACGAAAGTTTCCACCACTTCTTTCCAGGGCCATACCTTATTCAAAGAACCCAGCATAAAACCAGTCAGTACAGCAAGGGTGATGTTACGGAAATGTGCCAACGCATACGACAAAATCCGTGAGAAAGAAGTGATTCCGATGCAGGCACCCGCTCCAAATACAGCTATCACCACCACATCCAACGTCTTGACGGCATCCATGATGAAAAAGTATTTTCCCAACAGAACCAAAATAAAACTACCGGAAATACCCGGGAGAATCATGGCACAAATGGCAATGGCTCCGCACAGAAAAATAAAAAGCAAATTCGACGGCGTCTCAGCAGGAGTAGCCACCGTAATATAAAACGCTATCACTACACCAATGACAAAAGCTACCCACGTTTTCCAGCTCTTCCATTCCTTAATATCCTTTGAAACGAACCAAGTGGAAGCCAGTACCAGCCCGAAAAAGAACGACCACACCAATACCGGATGGTCAACCAACAGCCAGGTTATGAGCTTAGCCAACGAAAAGACACTGATGCCAATGCCTGCCAGCAAGAAAAACAAGAAGTTTCCATTGATTTTCTTCCAAAACGCCCCCCATTTTCCCGTAAAGAAAAGTTTCAGGCTTTCCAAGTTGATACTTTTAATTGAATTGATCAGTTCGTCATAAATGCCTACGATAAAGGCAATGGTTCCTCCCGACACTCCGGGCACTACGTCGGCGGCTCCCATCCCCATTCCTTTTAAAACAAGAACCGCATAGTCTTTCAGTTTTCGTTCCATCAATTTTATCTATAAATAGTTAGCGGATGCAAAGTAAATAAAAAAAAGTCTCTGCGCTATCATTCTCCAAAACATTTTATGGTTTTTATTGTTATATTTATGACGATTATTCAAAAATAGATTCATTATGGCTACAACTTTATTTCAAGGAGCTCCCGTCACACTGGCCGGAGAGTTTATACAAAAAGGAGCACAGGCTCCCGATTTTTCATTGGTAAAAGGTGATCTCAGCTCATTTACCCTGGCAGATGCCAAAGGTAAATTCGTGGTGCTGAACATTTTCCCAAGTATGGATACCGGCGTATGTGCCGCTTCTGTCCGCAAGTTCAACCAGCTGGCTGCCGGTATGGAAAACACACTGGTGCTGGCTATTTCCAAAGACCTGCCGTTTGCACAAGGACGTTTCTGCACGGCTGAAGGTATCGAACGCGTCATCCCGCTGTCAGACTACCGTTACACTTCTACTTTCGGAAAAGATTATGGCGTACTGATGACAGACGGTCCTTTGTGTGGACTGCTGGCTCGCGCCGTAGTTATCCTAAACCCGGAAGGAAAAGTCATCTACACGCAGCTGGTACCGGAAATTGTAGAAGAACCCGATTACGAAGCTGCACTGGCGGCTCTCAAGTAACGACCCATCCATAACCCATATTAATAAAGAAAAAGGGACAACCACCGACACATGCGGGTTGTCCCTTTTCTGCTATATATAACCTTCCTTATTCTGTAGAGAATTCCTTGATACGCTGCTCTTCCGTCAGACGGCATACCAGCAATGTATTGTTCTTTTCAGCTACAATATATCCGTCCAACCCTTGTATGACGACTTTCTTCTCCTGAGTGGCATGCACTACGCAGTTACGTGATTCATACATCTTTATATCAGGACCGATGCATACATTGTTGTGTGCATCACGCTTGGAATTTTCATGAAGCGAACCCCACGTGCCTAAATCACTCCAGCCGAAAGAGGCCGGGAAGACATAAATCTCATCCGCCTTTTCCATAATAGCGTAGTCTACTGAAATGTTTTCGCACGACGGGAACAGTTCGTTTACCATCTCCTGTTCTTTATCCGTATAAAAATAAGGAAGCAAACGTTCGAATATCTTGGCCATTACCGGCTGATAAACCCGTATGGCATTGACAATTGTATTTACATTCCATACAAAAATCCCCGCATTCCAGAAATAATTGCTCCGCTGCAAGTAACGTTCAGCCGTAGCAAGGTCTGGTTTCTCACGGAAAGCGTCAACACGATATATTTCCTTATTTGAAGGACAGGCCATCGACAAGTCAGCCTCAATGTATCCATAACCTGTTTCCGGACGGTTGGCCTTCATTCCCAAGGTCACGATAGCGTCCGAATCAGCAGTAAACTTCATGGCGGAAGTCACCACACGGGCAAACTCACGCACATTCATTACAATATGATCGCTGGGAGTCACCACGATATTGGCCTTTGGATTACGGGCCTTGATTTTCCAGCTTACATACGCAATGCAAGGGGCCGTATTACGGCGGCACGGTTCAAGCAAAATATGATCTTCAGCCACTTCGGGAAGCTGTTCCTTTACAATATCCGCATACTTGGCTGAAGTCACGATCCAAATATTCTCCGGCAGGCATACATCTTTAAAACGGTCGACTGTCAATTGAATGAGCGTACGTCCGCAACCCAGCACGTCAATGAACTGCTTGGGCATTTCCGGACTGCTCATCGGCCAAAAGCGACTGCCTATGCCTCCGGCCATAATGACCACATGATTATTCGTTGGATTCATAACAAACTTTTCTTGGTAACTACGCAAAGTTAAATGATTAATTTTGAATATTTCCTATCTTTGTAAAAAATTATCTACTGAAAATGAGAACTTACCCCTGTATATTGACCATCGCCGGTTCCGACTGTAGCGGTGGAGCGGGCATCCAAGCCGACATCAAAGCCATTTCTGCACTGGGAGCCTACGCGGCCAGTGCCATTACCGCCATCACTGTACAAAACACTTGCGGAGTGACAGGCATTCATCCTGTTCCTCCTGCCTATGTGAAAGGACAAATAGAGGCTGTCATGGAGGACATCCACCCGCAAGCCATCAAAATTGGGATGATTAATGATACGGAAATCGTAGAGGTCATCGCAGGATCACTCCAGAAATACCGTCCACGGTTTGTGGTCTTCGACCCTGTCATGGTATCCACCAGTGGATGCAAGCTGATGGAAGATGAAGCCATAGAAGCCATCACGACCCGGTTAATCCCTTTGGCCACCCTCATCACGCCGAACCTGAGTGAGGCCGAAATACTGGCCGGACAAAAAATCAATACCGTCGAAGACATGCAACGCCAGGCTAAAAAGATGCTGGAACTGGGCTGTAAAGGCGTACTTATCAAGGGAGGACACCTGGACGGCGGACAAATGTGCGATGTACTTCAGACAGCCGATGATGACGCCCCCCATCTGTTCACGGCCCCGAAGGTAGAAAGCCGTAACACCCACGGCACGGGCTGTACACTGTCCTCGGCCATCGCCACGTATCTGGCTCTGGGTGAGCCTGTTGCCAGTGCCGTAGAAAAAGCGAAGCAATACGTCTATTTAGGCATCGAATCCGGAAAAGACGTCTGCATCGGACACGGACACGGTCCGTTGAACCATTTCTATTCGCCTGTGCCTATGCACATTTTCGACAAAAATGAGTAATATGTCAAAAGAATCATTACCTTTGCAGACAATAACTTAAACAACGAAGAAAATATGAAAGCATTTGTATTTCCCGGACAAGGAGCCCAGTTCGTAGGTATGGGAAAAGACCTGTACGAAACGTCTCCACTTGCCAAAGAATTATTTGAGAAAGCCAATGATATTTTGGGTTACCGCATCACCGACATCATGTTCGAAGGTACCGACGAAGATTTGCGTCAGACAAAGGTAACTCAGCCCGCCGTATTCCTTCACTCTGTCATCTCTGCCTTGTGCATGGGAGATGCTTTCCAGCCGGAAATGACCGCCGGACACTCCTTGGGTGAATTCTCTGCCTTGGTCGCTGCCGGAGCCTTGTCATTCGAAGACGGACTGAAACTGGTGTATGCACGTGCCATGGCCATGCAGAAAGCCTGTGAAGCCCAGCCTTCTACCATGGCGGCCATCATTGCTTTGCCGGATGAAAAGGTAGAAGAAATCTGCGCTTCGGTTGCTGCTGAAGGAGAAGTTTGCGTGGCAGCCAACTACAACTGCCCGGGACAGATTGTCATTTCAGGAAGCATCGAAGGTATCAACAAGGCTTGTGAACTGATGAAAGCCGCTGGTGCCAAGCGTGCTCTTCCGTTGAAAGTGGGCGGTGCCTTCCACTCTCCACTCATGAACCCTGCCAAGGTAGAACTGGAAGCAGCCATCAACGCCACGGAGTTCCACACCCCGAAATGTCCGATTTACCAGAATGTAGACGCTCTTCCTCATACAGACCCGGCTGAAATCAAGAAGAACCTGGTAGCACAGCTCACGGCTTCTGTACGCTGGACACAAACCGTACAACACATGATTGCCGACGGAGCGGACGACTTTACAGAATGTGGTCCGGGCGCCGTACTGCAGGGACTGATCAAGAAAATCAACAAAGAAGTCAACGCACATGGAATAGCATAAGCAGACTCAAAGTCTGACACAAGGCACGAATTATACGAAACAGGCGGATCCTTTCCATACATCCGTGCTAAAGCGTATAATTCGTGCTTTTTATTTTTATCAATATACGAAATAAAGATTCACACTATGGAGACGACAAAGAAAATCATTATTTACCAAGTATTTACAAGACTGTTCGGCAACCAAAACAAAACTTGCCAGCCGGACGGAGACATCGAGACAAACGGATGTGGAAAAATGAACGACTTCACCAAACAAGCCTTGCATGAAATCAAAAAGCTGGGAGCCACTCACATCTGGTATACAGGCCTGCTGGCCCATGCCTCACAAACAGACTACACAGCCTACGGCATACCTAAAAACCATCCTTCCATCGTGAAAGGAAAAGCCGGTTCTCCCTACGCTATCCGGGATTACTACGATGTCGACCCCGATCTGGCTGAACATGTGGACAAACGCATGGAAGAATTCGAGGAGCTGGTGAAACGTACCCATGAATGTGGACTGAAAATGATTATCGATTTCGTACCCAACCACGTGGCACGCCAGTATCATTCCATCGCCAAGCCACAGGGAGTCAAAGATTTGGGAGAAAACGACGACTGCACACAGGCTTTCAACCCGCAAAACAATTTCTACTACATTCCCGGACAGAAACTGGAAGGGGAAATTGATTTCTACAACCCTGCAATGGGGACCTACGAAGAGATGCCGGCAAAGGCTACTGGCAACGACCGCTTTGACCCGTGGCCTAACCGGAACGACTGGTACGAAACGGTCAAACTGAACTATGGAGTGGATTACATCAACCATACGGGAGGACACTTCGACCCGATTCCCGACACCTGGTATAAAATGGAGCAGATACTGAGCTACTGGGCCGAAAAAGGAATCGACGGTTTCCGCTGTGATATGGCAGAGATGGTGCCCTGCGAATTCTGGGGATGGGTCATCCCGCGCATCAAAGCTGCTTACCCGAATATTATCTTTATTGCCGAAGTATATAATCCGAACGAATACCGGAACTATATCCACAATGGACACTTTGATTACTTGTACGACAAAGTGGGCCTTTATGACACGCTGAGAAACATCACCTGCGACTATGCCTCAGCCACCGGCATTACGCATTGCTGGCAGAGCGTGGACGACATCCAGGACCACATGCTGAACTTCCTGGAGAACCACGACGAACAACGCATCGCCTCCGGCTTCTTTGCCGAAGACCCATTCAAGGCTATCCCGGCCTTCATCGTTTCGGCTTGTCTGCGGAAAAATCCGGTCATGGTCTATTTCGGTCAGGAACTGGGCGAAAAAGGCATGGACAGTGAAGGATTCAGCGGACGCGACGGAAGGACAACTATTTTCGACTATTGGTGCGTGGACAGCATTTTCCGCTGGAACAACCACGGACGCTGGAACACACATCTGCTGAATGAAAGAGAAAAGGAATTGCGGCATTTCTATGAAACCGTGTTGCACATCTGCCAGAATGAACCGGCCATCAGTGACGGTGACTTTTTCGATTTGATGTATGTCAATCTGAACGGATGGCAAATGAACGAACACAAGCAGTATGCCTTCCTACGGAAATTTGCCAATGAAGTATTACTGGTTATGGTAAACTTCGGAGATGCTCCCGCACAGATTGGGGTCAACATCCCTACGCATGCATTCGATTACCTGAAAATGACTCCCTCCCCGAAATGCAAATGCAAGGACCTGCTCTCAGGGAAACAGGAAACCATCTGCTTCTCTCCGGACAGTCCGGTCTGCACGGAACTTCCAGCCTACGGAGGAAAGATTCTGAAATTCAAGGTAAAATAATCCTTTTCCTTACGAAAAGCATACCAAACAGCATAGTTTTATTTTATTTTGTTTGGTAACTTGAAACAAAACGGTATCTTTGCACAAATGAGCCAACTTTGTGCAAACAATAAATACGATTATATGGAAAAAAGTTTTCTGGCCTTCATCGAAGACAGCATCAAGAAAAACTGGGACCTTGACGCCCTGACAGACTACAAAGGCGCCACCTTGCAATACAAGGACGTAGCACGAAAAATAGAAAAACTACATATCCTGCTGGAAGAAAGCGGTATCAAGCCAGGCGACAAAGTGGCCTTGTGCGGACGTAACAGTTCGCACTGGGGAGTCGCTTTTCTGGCCATTCTGACCTACGGAGCCGTGGCTGTTCCCATTCTGCATGAGTTCAAGGCAGACAACATTCACAATATCGTGAACCATTCCGATGCCCGCCTGCTTTTTGTGGGCGATGTGGTATGGGAGTCGTTGAACGAAAGCGAAATGCCCAATCTGGAAGGAATCATCTTGATGACCGATTTCACCTTACTGGTCTGCCGCAGCAAACAACTGGAATATGCCCGCGAGCACCTGAATGAGATGTTCGGAAAAAAATTCCCGCGTAATTTCCGGAAAGAACATGTCAGCTATCGGAGAGACACGCCGGAAGAACTGGCCTTAATCAACTATACATCGGGAACGACGAGTTTCTCAAAAGGTGTCATGATTCCTTACCGCAGCCTGTGGTCCAACACGCAATTTGCCTTCGAGGTACTGCACATGCAGCCCGGCAACAAAGTAATCTCCATCCTTCCGATGGCACACATGTACGGACTGGCTTTCGAGTTTATCTATGAAGTTTGTGCAGGCTGTCATGTATATTTCCTAACCCGTATGCCAAGCCCCAAAATTATCTTCCAGGCATTCACGGAAGTCAAACCTCATATTGTGATTTCGGTTCCACTTATTATTGAAAAAATCATTAAGAAGAATGTACTTCCTAAGCTGGAAACACTGAAGATGAAAATTCTATTGAGAGTTCCACTTATTAATGATAAAATCAAAGAAGCTGTACGCGAACACATGGTACAAGCATTTGGAGGAAACTTCTATGAAGTCATTATTGGAGGAGCGGCATTCAATCAAGATGTGGAACGCCTGTTGAGGAGCTTGGATTTCCCCTACACAGTAGGTTATGGAATGACAGAGTGTGGGCCGATTATCTGTTACGAAGACTGGAAGCGCTACAAACCGGGGTCTTGCGGAAAAGCTGCCCCCCGCATGGAAGTTAAAATTGACAGTCCAGATCCGCAACGCATTGTCGGAGAGATTCTCACCCGAGGCGAAAATGTCATGCTGGGATACTACAAGAATCCAGAATCGACCGCCCAAGCCATTGATGCGGACGGCTGGCTGCATACCGGAGATTTAGGAATCATGGACAAGGATGGAAATGTCACAATCAAAGGAAGAAGCAAAAATATGCTACTTGGCCCTTCCGGACAAAATATTTACCCGGAAGAGATCGAGGAAAAGCTGAGCAATCTGCCTTATGTATGTGAAAACATCGTTATCCAACAGAGTGACAATAAACTGGCGGCACTGATTTATCCAGACTTCGATGAAGCATTCAAACAAGGACTGACAAAGGAAGATATCGAAAGAATTATGGAAGAAAACCGAGTGGCCGTAAATGCAGAACTTCCTGCCTACTCTCAGATTGCCCGTGTCAAAATCTACCCGGAAGAATTTGAGAAAACGCCGAAGAAGAGCATTAAACGTTTCCTTTATCAAGATGTCAAATAACACTATGAGATTTAAAGTTATATCGGTGTTCCTGTGGGGAAGTCTCCTCGCAGGAACACATCTCTTTGCTCAGCAAACAGAACAGAAAAGCGTACTGAAAAAAGGACCGAATGTGTCACTGAATATTACCAACAAAAAGAAATTTCCTCAAAGAACGTACCTGAACGTTGGATTATTCACCAATTCGCCCTGTCTGAATGGGTTGGGAATCAATATCATATCAAGTTTGCAACATTACAATTCCTACGGACTCCAATTATCCGGACTGACCAACGTGTCTGGACTGAAAGCTACCGGTGTCCAGATTTCGGGCATTGCCAATGTAACAGGAAAAAGAGCGTGTGGCTTTATTCTTTCCGGACTGACCAATGTAACAGGAACTTCCACATACGGTTTGTCAGTTGCCGGACTGGGCAATATTTCCGGAGGAGATATTAAAGGAATGGGTATCGCCGGGCTGGTGAATGTCAGTGAAGATCTCAGAGGCATGGCCATCGCCGGACTGGCGAACGTCAACAAAGACATACAAGCCGGACTGATTATCGGAGGCCTCATGAACGTTTCCGGAAATTCTTCCAGAGGGGTACAATTGACTTCCTTGCTCAATGTCACCGGAAAATCCAATCAAGGATGGCAGATTGCGGCTTTAGGAAATGTCAGTGTGGAAAATAGAGGTGTACAAAGCGCGTTGCTCAACTATAGCGTAGAGAACAAAGGTGTTCAGTTAGGAATCGGAAATGTCAACACCAAAAGCAATTCAAAAGGCTATCAAATAGGAATCATCAATGTAAGTACAGACAGTACGGCACACCAGATAGGATGCATCAACCTGAAGCCTGACACACGTGTGCAAATGATTGTTTCAGGAGGTAATGCCAATAAAGGCAGTGTTTCAATCCGCTTCAAAAACCGGTTTACTTATACACAAATCGGTGCAGGAGCCTATTATTTGGGAACAAACCATCCATTCTCTGTCAGTGGATTTTATCGTGCTGGCGTATACCACAGCCTCACGAAGAAACTGGACTTCAGTGCCGATATCGGATACTATCACATTGAGTCATTAGACAACAAGAATCAAGGATTTCCGGCCCGTCTGTATGCATTGGAACCTCGCATCAGCCTGGAATACAGCCTTACAAAGAAATTCGGCCTTTTTGTTTCCGGCGGATACGGATGGACACGTACCTACAAAGGAAATCAGGCCTTCGACAAGAAAATGGTAATAGAAGCTGGAATGGTTCTGTTCTGACACAGACCATTCCATTATTTTTTCAATTTTGACGTCAACTGTTCAGACTAGCCGAACGTACTCTACTCAGTGTCTCTGGCGTCATCTGCAACAAAGAAGCAATATAAACCAGCGGCGTACGCTTCAAAATCTCAGGATGCAGCTGAAGCAGTTTGGTATAACGTTCGTGGGCAGGCTCAAAACGCAATGTATCGGCTTTCACCTGCGACTCAATCAACGACAGTTCGAATATTCTACGGTACCATGCCCCTATTGCCGCATCTTCCAGTGAAAGTTGCTCCATTTTGCTTTTAGGGATTTCCCACAATACCGTCGGTTCCAACGTTTCAATCATCAACCGGGTAGGTTCTTCCTTCAAATAACTTTCCAAACAGATTACCACTCCGCCTTCATAAGCAATATGTTCTGTCAGGTCTTTATCATATTTGAAATAAAACTGACGCGTCAATCCTTTTTCAATATAGAGCATAGAACGACACACATCACCTTCATCCAATATCCGCTCCCCTTTTTTATATTTCTTGCAAGTCAGTATCTCTGCCAACCCATGAATCTGCTCCCGGTTGAGAAGACAATTCATCCCGGAAACCATCATCTTGGCAGCCTCTATATTTGTTGTCATATTATTCAATTTAACGTTAGAATTTATTTAACCTTAATACGATCGAACCCTTCACCAAACACACCAATCACCGCACTTTGTGACACAAAGGCTTTCGGGTCAATATCTTTAATCAACCGGAAAATTACGCTCGACTCACTCTTTTTAGCCAAAACAAACATCATCTTCACGCCATTATGAGTATAACAACCCACTCCATCTATAAATGTCACTCCACGGTGCAGATCCTTGTTGATGTGCGCTCCAATTTCTTCGTATTTACTGGAAATGATGAAAAACTGCACCGACTGACGAGCACTGTTCACTACTTGGTCAAGTACAAAACTGGAAATAAACAGCACTACATAACCATACACCACTTTTTCCCAATTATGCAACACCAAATAACTGGAAGATATAATGATTATATCACAAATCAAGATGACTCTTCCTAAAGTAATATCACGATATTTGTTGACAATAGCCGCAATAATATCCGTTCCTCCTGTACTTCCATTGGCCGAGAATGCGACTCCAATACCCGCTCCACAAAAAGAAGCTCCCAGTACACACGACATGAAAGGTTGGTCATGAATCAACGGCCCTGATACAAACTTTTGGATGACACTTAATATGAAAGTCAATGTGAAAACCGCAAAAATAGTTTTCAAACAAAACCTAAGTCCCAAAATCTTGAGGGCAAGCAGAAGCAGCAGAAAATTAATAATCAAATAAGTGTATTGAACTGGAAAACCCGTTCCCCAATACACGATGGATGCAATTCCGGGGACCGCTCCCGAAGGAATGTCACTTGGCAACAAAAACACGGTCCATCCGATACCATACATAATCATTCCCAAAGCAATCATTAAATAATCCTTGGTCTCTCTCAATAATTTCTGCTTTTTAGTAGCAGGAAAAGCTGGATTCATTTTATGGATAATCTTTAAAATTCAGCTGCAAAAGTAAGAAAAAAATCCAAATAATTGACTTATATCAAGCCCAAAAAATACGAAAATAAGAGAGCACATATTTTTAAAAATGACATGATTTTCGTACTTTTGCCGGCAAATAGAATAATAAATGGCATTAGTCAACGAACACCTGCTCAAATTACCGGAAAACTACTTGTTTACCGATATTGTAAAAAGAGTAAATTCTTTTAAAGTGACACATCCCCAGGCCCGCATCATTCATCTGGGAATCGGCGATGTGACCCTTCCTATCCCCAAAGCATGTGTAGAAGCAATGCAAAAAGCTGCCGGAGAGCTAGGCAATCCGGAAACGTTCAGGGGATATGGTCCCGAACAAGGCTACGATTTTTTAATCGAGGCCATCCTAAAGCATGATTATGCCGCCCACGGTATCAACTTCGACGCCAATGAAATATTCATCAGCGACGGTTCAAAGTCGGACACAGGAAACATCGGCGACATCCTGCGACATGACAACAGCATTGGAGTCACCGATCCCATTTATCCGGCTTATATTGACTCGAACGTTTCCTGCGGAAGAGCCGGCGTACTGGAAAAAGACGGCAAATGGAGCAATGTCGTATACATGCCTTGCCGGATAGAAAACAAATTTGTACCCGAAATTCCCAAACAGCGCATAGACATCATTTATCTATGTTACCCCAACAACCCCACCGGAGCCGTCCTTACGAAAAGCGAGCTCAAAAAATGGGTGAATTATGCCATTGAAAACGATGCCCTTATTATTTTTGACGCGGCATACGAAGCATATATACAAGACCCGGATATTCCCCACTCCATATATGAAATAAAAGGAGCCAAAAAGGTGGCCATCGAATTCCGGAGTTTTTCAAAAACCGCCGGATTCACCGGAGTGCGTTGCGGATACATGGTCATACCCAAAGAAGTGACGGCTGCCACACTGGAAGGCGAACGGATACAATTAAACAAACTGTGGCTCAGACGCCAGTCCACCAAATTCAATGGAGTTTCCTATATCACCCAACGGGGAGCCGAAGCCATCTATACGCCGGAAGGGAAGGAACAAGTGAAAAAAATGGTAAGCTATTACATGGACAACGCCAAAATCATGAAAAAAATGCTGTCGAAAACTGGAATCCAGTTCTTTGGAGGAGACAATGCCCCTTACTTATGGGTAAAAGCACCGGGGAACCAGACAGCATGGAAATTCTTCGACAAATTGCTTTACGAAGCCCACGTAGTAAGTACTCCGGGAGTTGGATTCGGTCCTAGCGGTGAAGGATATGTACGCCTCACTTCTTTCGGAGACCGTCACCAATGTGAAGAAGGCATCCGGAGAATTTGCCAGTGTTTATAAACATCCATACATCAAATAAAAACCAAACAACTTAAAATAAGAAATAAGGTAGTATGTCAAAATTAAGATTCAGAGTAGTGGAAAAGGCATTCCACAAAAAACCGGTAGACGTACCTTCACCCGCTGAACGTCCGAGTGAGTATTTTGCGAAATACGTGTTCAACCGGGAAAAAATGTTCAAGTATCTGCCGAGCAATGTCTATGCCAAACTGATTGACGTAATTGACAACGGTGCTTCTCTCGACCGTAGCATCGCCAATGCCGTAGCCGACGGAATGAAAAAATGGGCCATTGAACTGGGAGTTACTCACTACACTCACTGGTTCCAGCCTTTGACAGAAGGAACGGCTGAAAAGCACGATGCTTTCGTGGAACACGACGGAAAAGGCGGCATGCTGGAAGAATTCTCCGGCAAACTGCTGGTACAGCAGGAATCAGATGGTTCTTCATTCCCGAACGGAGGTATCCGTAACACATTCGAAGCCCGCGGTTACAGTGCATGGGATCCTTCTTCACCCGTATTTGTGGTAGACGACACCTTGTGTATTCCCACAGTGTTCATCGCCTACACCGGAGAATCACTCGACTACAAAGCTCCGCTGCTGAAAGCTCTCCGCGCAGTCAACAAAGCTGCCTTGGACGTCATGCATTACTTCGATCCATCTGTCAAAAAAATTGTCTCCTACCTGGGCTGGGAACAGGAATATTTCCTGGTAGACGAAGGTTTGTATGCCGCCCGTCCGGACCTGCTGCTGACAGGACGTACGCTGATGGGGCACGAGGCTTCAAAGAACCAGCAGTTGGAAGACCACTATTTCGGTGCTATCCCTACCCGTGTGGCCGCTTTCATGAAAGAACTTGAAATCCAGTCGCTCGAATTGGGTATTCCAGTCAAGACACGTCACAACGAGGTAGCTCCGAACCAGTTTGAGCTAGCCCCCATTTATGAAGAATGCAACCTGGCTGTCGACCACAACATGCTGGTCATGTCGCTCATGCGAAAAATTGCACGCAACCACGGATTCCGTGTACTGCTGCATGAAAAACCGTTCAAAGGTGTCAACGGTTCCGGTAAGCACAACAACTGGTCGCTCGGTACTGATACCGGTACCCTGCTGATGGCTCCGGGAAAAACTTCTGAAGAGAACCTGCGCTTCATCACATTTGTTGTCAACACACTGATGGCTGTATACCGCCACAACGGACTGCTGAAGGCTTCTATCATGAGCGCTACCAACGCACACCGTCTGGGAGCCAACGAAGCACCTCCCGCCATCATCTCTTCTTTCTTGGGTACACAGCTCAGCAAGGTACTCGACCACCTGGAAGAAAGTACCAACGACGATCTCGTTTCTTTAGGGGGAAAACAAGGAATGAAACTCGATATTCCGCAGATTCCGGAACTGCTGATTGATAACACCGACCGTAACCGTACTTCTCCGTTCGCCTTCACCGGCAACCGTTTCGAATTCCGTGCACCAGGTTCTGAAGCCAACTGCGCCAGTGCCATGATTGCGTTGAATGCGGCTGTGGCCGAACAACTTATTGAATTCAAGAAAGAAGTCGACGAACTGATTGAAAGAGGCGAGCCCAAAATTTCAGCCATCATTCAGATTGTCCGCAAATGCATCAAAGAATGCAAACCGATTCGCTTCGACGGAAACGGCTACAGCGAAGAATGGAAGGAAGAAGCCGCCCGCCGCGGACTGGATTGCGAAACCAGCTGTCCGGTTATCTTCGACAACTACCTGAAACCGGAAAGTATCCGTATGTTCGAATTCACCGGTGTCATGACACGCAAGGAGCTGGAGGCCCGCAATGAAGTGAAATGGGAAATGTACACCAAGAAAATCCAGATTGAAGCCCGTGTATTGGGCGACTTGGTGATGAACCACGTCGTTCCGGTAGCGATTGAATACCAGACCAAGCTGATTGACAATGCCTACAAGATGAAATCACTGTTCCCGGAAGACGAGGCCCAAGCATTGTCGGCCGAAAATTTGGCTATCATCAAGGCAATTTCTGAACATACTTCATTCATCAAGAAACATGTAGACGAAATGGTAGAAGCCCGCAAGGTTGCCAACCGCATTGCCAGCGAACGTGAAAAGGCCATTGCTTATCATGATACGGTAGCTCCGATGTTGGAACAAATCCGTTACCACATCGACAAACTGGAACTGATTGTAGACGACCAGATGTGGACACTTCCGAAATACCGCGAACTGCTGTTCGTTCGATAACTCGCAAGTTCCACCTCACAATTATTTTATCATCCCCGAAGGCTTTTCTGTGGCTACATTCCGCCCGGGAACCCTTCGGGGATTTGTTATCGGTGCACTTTTCTAACATTTTGTCGGGCACAGAAGATTTATTTTCGCCAAAGTATATATCTTTGCAGCATGGAATGGTTAATTAATTTATTTGTGGAACAATCCGCACTACAAGCGGTCGTCATACTTTCCCTGATTACAGCCATCGGGTTAGGACTGGGAAAAATTCATGTTTGCGGAATTTCTCTCGGAGTTACATTCGTTTTCTTTACTGGTATTCTGGCCGGACATCTCGGTTTTTCCATCGACCCACATATGCTGAGTTACGCAGAAAGTTTCGGACTGGTACTTTTTGTGTATGCCCTCGGACTGCAGGTGGGTCCCGGCTTCTTCAGTTCTTTCCAGCGGGGCGGATACCGTCTAAACATGCTGGGACTGGGAGTTATTTTTCTAGGTACAATAATGGCCGTAATACTGAGTCTGACCACCCCCATCGGACTACCTGACATGATTGGTATCCTGTGTGGTGCCACCACCAATACCCCGGCACTTGGAGCGGCCCAACAAACTCTGAAACAGTTGGGAGAACCCACCAGTGGAGCAGCCCTCAGCTGTGCAGTAACTTATCCGCTAGGTGTGGTAGGTGTCATTTTCGCGATTCTGGTCATCAAAAAATTCTTTGTCCGCCCGTCCGACATGCAGGAACATGAACACGACGACCCGAATCACACCTACATCGCTACTTTTCAGGTACACAATCCTGCTATCTTCGATAAAAGCATACAAGATATCGCTCAAGCCGGCTATCCCAAATTCGTCATTTCTCGTCTTTGGAGAGAAGGCATGGTTAGTATTCCTACTTCCGAAAAGATACTGAAGGAAAACGACCGTATCCTGGTAATTACCACCGAAAAAGATGCACCGACACTGACCATTCTTTTCGGCGAACAGGAGAAACGGGATTGGAACAAGGAGGACATCGATTGGAATGCCATCGACAGCAAGCTGATATCCAAGCATATCGTCGTGTCGCGCCCGGAAATCAATGGAAAAAAACTGGGTTCACTCCGACTGAGAAATACTTACGGAATCAACATCAGCCGGGTACTCCGAAGCGGTGTACAACTGCTGGCTACCCCCGGACTGGTATTGCAATTGGGCGACCGACTGACCGTAGTAGGTGAAGCTGCAGCCATCCAAAACGTAGAAAAAGTGTTGGGGAATACCGTCAAAACACTGAAAGACCCTAACCTGGCTTCCATTTTTATCGGTATCGTACTGGGATTGGTGGTCGGTTCCATTCCCATCGCCATTCCAGGAATCAGTTCTCCCGTTAAACTGGGACTGGCAGGAGGTCCCATCGTCATGGGTATCCTGATAGGTGCATACGGGCCTCGTCTGCACCTGGTGACTTATACTACCCGAAGTGCCAACCTCATGCTGAGAGGTATCGGGCTTTCTCTCTACCTGGCCTGCCTCGGACTGGATGCCGGAGCCCATTTCTTTGAAACCGTCATGCGACCGGAAGGAGCCTTGTGGGTCGGAATTGGTTTCCTGATTACCTTCATCCCGGTTGTCATCATGGCCATAGTGGCCCTCCGTCTGTGCAAGATGGACTTTGGAAATACCTGCGGCATGCTGTGCGGAAGCATGGCCAACCCCATGGCACTGAATTATGCCAACGACATCATACCCGGTGATGAACCCTCCGTAAGTTATGCCACCGTATATCCGCTCGGCATGTTTACCCGCGTCATCATTGCCCAGTTGGTACTGATGCTATTCTTATAAACAAAATCTTAACTCAAGCCATATCATGGAAACGTACAAACAAATCACTCCCGAAATGATACAAGAGGACATCCGTTACCTGGAACTCCTCTCCCACGATTTTCCCAGCCTGGCAGCTGCCAGTACGGAAATCATCAACCTGGAAGCTATCCTCAATCTGCCGAAAGGTACAGAACACTTTCTGGCCGACCTACACGGGGAATACGAAGCTTTTCAACATGTGCTCCGCAACGCCTCTGGAGCCATCAAGCGAAAAGTCAACGAAATATTTGGCAACAACCTCCGCGAAATGGAGAAAAAAGAGCTTTGTACGCTGATTTATTATCCCGAACAAAAGCTGCAACTGGTAAAGGAAGTGGAAAAAGATTTGGTAGACTGGTATGTCATCACCCTGAACCAGCTGGTCAAGGTCTGCCAGAACGTTTCGTCTAAATATACCCGCTCAAAGGTCCGCAAGGCACTGCCTGAAGAATTTTCCTACATTATTCAGGAATTGCTTCACGAAAGCTCCATGGACCCCAACAAGCAGGCCTATATCAATGTCATCATCCGTACCATCATTGACACACGACGTGCCGATGACTTCATCATTGCCTTGTGCAACCTTATCCAACGGCTGACTATCGATTCCCTGCACATTCTGGGAGATATCTTCGACCGCGGTCCCGGTCCGCACATCATCATGGATACGCTTTGCGATTACCATAACTTTGACATCCAGTGGGGTAATCACGATATCCTGTGGATGGGAGCCGCTTCCGGCAACGACTGCTGCATCGCCAACGTGCTCCGTCTGGCCATGCGCTACGGCAATCTCTCGGCCTTGGAAGACGGATACGGAATCAATCTACTTCCGCTGGCCACTTTTGCCATGGAGGCATACGCCAACGACCCATGCCAGTATTTTGCGCCCAAAATTGCGCCGGAAAGCAGCACCTACAACGACAAGACCTTACGGCTCATCGCACAGATGCATAAGGCCATCACCATCATACAGTTCAAGCTGGAAGCAGCCGCCATTCTCCGCCATCCGGAGTTTGACATGAACAGCCGACTGCTCCTGCATCACATTGACTTCAAACGGAAAGTATTCCAGCTTGATGGAAAAGATTATGAGATGCGCGACTGTCTGTTCCCCACCGTCGACCCGGAAAACCCGTACCAGCTGACGGAAGAAGAACAGGAAATCGTGCTGAAACTGCACAATTCCTTTACGGGCAGTGAGAAATTGCGCAAACACATGAAATGCATCTTCCGTTACGGCTGCATGTACAATGTCTGCAATTCCAACCTGCTTTTCCATGCTTCCATGCCGATGAACGCCGACGGAACCTTGAAAGAAGTAGAAATACTGGGTAACAAATACAAAGGTGAGGCCCTACTGAAACGGGTAGGACAACTTATTCGTACGGCCTATTTCGCAGAAGACGACCATCCGGAGAAAGCTTTTGCCAAAGATTTCATCTGGTATCTGTGGTGCGGAAAAGATTCTCCCGCTTTCGACAAGAGCAAGATGGCTACTTTTGAACGATACTTCCTGACCGACAAGGAGACACACAAGGAGGTGAAAGGATACTATTATACCCTACGCGACCGGGAAGATATCTGCGACATGATTATGGATGAGTTTGGAGTGGAAGGCGAGCACCGCCACATCATCAACGGACATGTACCCGTGAAAGCCGTGAAGGGAGAAAAACCCATCAAAGCCAACGGAAAACTGATGGTCATCGACGGAGGATTCTCCAAAGCTTACCAGCCGGAAACAGGTATTGCAGGCTATACACTGGTATATCACTCCCGCGGTTTCCAACTCGTACAACATGAACCGTTCACTTCCACCCAGAAAGCAATCGAAGAAGGACTCGATATCAAGTCGACCACCCAAATCGTAGAGCTGAGCAGCAAACGAATGATGGTGAAAGACACCGACAAGGGACGAGAACTGATGGTCCAGATTGAAGACCTGAAAAAATTGCTGGTGGCTTATCAGAATGGTATTATCAAGGAAAAAGGTATTTAATTTGAAAATTCTCTATCGATTTTTCAGTCGTTAAGATACCCCTTAAAAAACGCAAGGACGTTTGCAATAAAACGCCCTTGCGTTTTATGTAAAACGTCTAAGCGTTTCATACTAAACGTCTAAGCGTTTTGTAGAAAACGTTTCGGCGTTTGAAGCAAAACGCTTAGACGTTTTCCGTTATACATAAAATTGACCCAATATGCATCTTTTTTTCATAAAACGCTTGCAAATTCAAAAATAATGCGTACCTTTGCACCCGTGATTGAGAAACGCCTCAACACAAAGCCAGGATGGCCCGTTCGTCTATCGGTTAGGACGCAAGATTTTCATTCTTGAAAGGGG
>ERZ652171.73-NODE-73-length-75409-cov-122.187_pt1 | contig 75409 bp, 46 predicted proteins | sample MGYA00514759_ERZ652171 | MGnify/ENA metagenome assembly ERZ652171 | reverse complement strand
TAATGAACATAAGACTGATAGATCATGTTATTTTAACGGATGGCAAATTTTATAGCTATGCTGATGAAGGAAAAATATAGAAAATCATTAAATTTGCAATTAAAACAACGAGAGATATGGATGCAGATACCCGTTTAAAAACAGAAGAGAAGATTATAGCCATGTTGAAAACCGTATATGATCCCGAGATTCCGGTGAATATATACGATTTAGGCTTGATATATAAGATTGATTTGCAAGATGATGGAGAAGTAGTGTTAGATATGACATTGACTGCCCCCAATTGTCCTGCTGCTGATTTTATTATGGAGGATGTCCGTCAGAAAGTCGACTCTGTGGAAGGAGTTACTTCATCGGTCGTGAACTTGGTTTTTGAACCCGAATGGGATAAAGATATGATGAGTGAAGAAGCTAAATTGGAATTGGGTTTCCTCTAATAAATTGAAAGTTGAGAATTAAAATTGGAAAATAAGAATTGCCAATATGTCTAAGTTATTGGACAAGGTGTTGTTTTTTAATTCTCTATTCTCGGATTTTTAATTTATGAGGTATTTAATTTAGTAAGATTATGAAGAATGTATATTTCCTTTCCGATGCACATTTAGGTTCTCGTGCCATAGCACACGGGCGGACACAGGAGCGCCGTTTGGTGAATTTTCTGGATAGTATAAAACATAATGCTGCAGCAGTGTACCTGTTGGGAGATATATTCGACTTTTGGTACGAGTTCAAACTGGTAGTGCCGAAAGGCTATACTCGTTTCTTGGGGAAGATTTCCGAGTTGACCGATTTGGGAGTGGAGGTGCATTTCTTTATCGGTAATCATGACATTTGGTGTGGTGATTATTTGGAAAAAGAGTGCGGGGTAACTATTCATCGTCAGCCGTTGACCTGTGAGATTTATGGGAAGGAGTTTTTCTTGGCGCATGGGGACGGATTGGGAGATAAAGATGCCAAGTTCAAATTGTTGCGTTCCATGTTTCATAGTACCACTTTACAAACGCTGTTTTCTACCATACATCCCCGTTGGAGCATAGAACTTGGCTTGGAATGGGCCAAGCATAGCCGTCTGAAGCGTGAAGGCGGTAAGGAACCCGAGTATATGGGAGAGGACAAGGAACCGTTGGTCTTGTTTACTAAAAATTACCTTAAAGACCATCCGGATATCAATTATTTTATTTATGGTCATCGCCACATTATGCTAGACTTGATGCTGAGCCGTACTTCACGTATGTTGATTCTTGGTGACTGGATACAAGATTTTTCGTATGCTGTATTTGATGGTGAAAATATGTTCCTTGAGCAGTATGTTGAGGGAGAAAGTCAATATTCCTAAAAAAGGCTACTATGCATCACGCGTAGCAGCCTTCTATAATTTATATATTTAACCAAACAATAAAATTACTTATTCAGAATAGCCAGAGTATCGCTGGCAATCATCAGCTCTTCATCAGTTGGGATAACAGCTACTGTCACTTTGGAGTCATCGGCAGAAATAATAGCTTCTTCTCCACGAACCTTGTTCTTTTCAAGGTCAATCTTCACACCCATGAATTCCAAACCTTCACAAACTTCAGAACGGCAATTGGCTTGATTTTCACCTACACCGCCAGTGAACAGGATGATGTCTACACCACCTAGAGCGGCAGCATATGCACCAATATATTTCTTGATGCGGTAGAAATACATCTTTTCAGCCAAAATAGCTTTCGGATTTCCGGCAGCAACAGCGGCTTCCAGTTCGCGCATATCGCTGGATACACCTGAAACGCCTAATACACCACTCTTCTTGTTTAGTAAGTTGGATACGCCGGTTGCATTTAATCCTTCTTTTTCCATGATGAAAGTAACGGCGCCTGCATCGATGTCACCACTACGAGTTCCCATTACAAGACCTTCCAATGGGGTCAGCCCCATACTGGTGTCTATACATTTACCATCTTTGATAGCTGAAATGGAACCACCGTTACCGATGTGGCAAGTGATAATTTTCTTTCCTTTCGGATCAACGCCAAGGAATTCGCATACACGTTGTGAAACATAGCGATGAGAAGTTCCATGGAAGCCATAACGGCGCACACCGTATTTTTCATACAGTTCGTATGGAATGGCATACATATATGCATAGTCGGGCATTGTTTGATGGAATGCCGTATCAAATACACCTACTTGGGGAACGTTGGGCAGAATGGCAGAAACAGCATTCACACCTTTCAGGTTAGCCGGGTTATGAAGCGGGGCTAAATCGTTGCAAGCGATAAAAGCATCCAGTACTTCTTTATTCAGCAATACGGATTCGCTGAAACGTTCTCCGCCATGTACCATACGGTGACCTACTGCGTTGATTTCATCCAATGACTTGATTGCGCCATATTCCGGGCTCACCAATGTATTCAGAATGAACTCGATACCTGCGGTATGTTCTGGGATGTCTTTTTCTAATATTTTCTTTTCACCGTTGGGCAAAGTCAGTTTCAGGAAAGAGCCTACCAAGCCGATTTTTTCTATACCGCCCTGTGCCAGGACTTCTTTGGTAGTCATATCAAATAATTTATATTTAATAGAAGAACTACCGCAATTGAGCACTAATATTTTCATGATGTTGTTGTTTTTTGGAGAATGATTATTTGTTTTCTTTAGCGGCAATTGCTTGATTGGCAGTAATGGCAATCATCTTATAAACATCGTCGATAGAGCAACCGCGTGACAGGTCATTCACCGGACGAGCGATACCTTGCAGGATCGGGCCGATAGCGGTAGCGTGTCCCAGACGTTCTACTAATTTATAAGAAATATTACCTACTTCCAGACAAGGAACAACCAGTACGTTTGCCTTACCTGCAATTTCTGATCCCGGGGCTTTGCTTGCACCGATGTGCGGAACCAAAGCTGCATCAGCTTGCAGTTCACCGTCAATCTTCAAATCGGGAGCCATTTCCTTAGCGATTGCCAAAGCTTCCACCACTTTATCTACCACTTCATGTTTGGCAGAACCCTTGGTTGAAAAACTTAACATAGCTACGCGAGGATCAATTCCGGCAACAGCCTTGGCGGTCTGAGCGGTACAAACTGCAATTTGAGCCAGTTGGTTGGCATCCGGTACCGGGGTTACAGCAACGTCACCCATTACGATTACACCGTTATTTCCGTATTCGGGAGCATGAGTCAGCAACAGCATGGCACCGGATACGCAAGTGATACCCGGAGTAGTCTTGATAATCTGTAAAGCGGGACGAAGTACGTTACCTGTTGTGTTGCGTGCGCCGGCCAACTGTCCGTCGGCATCACCAGCCTTGATAATGAGACATCCTAGATACAGCGGATCGACAACCAGTTTGCGGGCCTCTTCGATGGTCATACCTTTTTTCTTGCGGAGTTCGCACAGCAATTGTGCATACTCTTCTTTTTTCGGGTGGTCTGTGGGATCGATAATAGTGGCTTTACCGATGTTCCCTAACCCCCATTGTTTAGCCAGGCTCATGATTTCATCGGGGTTTCCCAATAAAATAAGGTCGGCAACACCGTCTGTCAATATTTGGTTGGCAGCTTTTAAAGTACGTTCTTCAGTTCCTTCCGGAAGAACAATGCGCTGTTTGTTTGCTTTCGCGCGCTCAACGATTTGAGAAATTAAATCCATGATAATATATTAATTATGTACGTTCTAAAGACGAGTGTTGTTTTTCACGATGCAAAATTAGCTAATTTTGCAATATCTACATTGCAAAATCAATATTATTTTTGGTTTAAAGTATGCTAAAAGTGTATGTTATTGAACACCAAACGGGATGTTTCCTTAACTTTGCGCAGTTTTCAATAAGTATTTAATAAATTTATAAGGTATGATTCGTCAGTGCGCCATTTTATTTGGCTGTTTGGCTTTGGGTGAATTGATTGTTTTTTTGACGGGTATCAAGCTGCCGTCCAGTATTATAGGAATGCTGTTACTCACCCTTTTTCTCAAATTGGGTTGGATAAAACTGCAATGGGTGCAGGGGCTGTCCGATTTCTTGGTTGCTAATCTGGGCTTTTTCTTCGTTCCGCCCGGTGTGGCACTGATGCTTTATTTTGATGTCATTGAAGCACAGTTTTGGCCGATAGTAATTGCGACAGTGGTCAGTACGGTTTTGGTACTGGTCGTAACAGGATGGGTTCACCAATTAGTTAGAAAATCAAATGGAATATTTAGAAAATAAGTTCTTTTTGCTGGCATTCACCTTCGGGGTGTTTTTTTTGTCACGTGTCTTGCAGAAAAAGACTGGATGGGTGGTGTTAAACCCGATCCTGCTTACCATTGCCGTGTTGATTCTGTTTTTGAAATTTACCGGTATCAGTTATGAAACATATAATGAAGGAGGTCACCTGATTGAATTTTGGTTGAAACCAGCGGTGGTAGCGTTGGGCGTGCCACTTTATTTGCAGTTGGAGATGATAAAGAAACAGTTGCTTCCTATTGTCATTTCACAGTTGGCAGGTTGTTTGGTGGGATTGGTGGCCGTGGTGGTCATTGCCAAATTGCTGGGAGCCACTCCGGAGATTATTTGTTCATTGGCTCCTAAATCTGTGACTACTCCTATCGCTATGGAGGTTTCGAAAGCCACGGGAGGAATTCCGTCTTTGACGGCCGCTGTTGTGGTGGTAGTCGGTCTGTTCGGGGCGGTGTTCGGCTTCAAGGTACTTCGGGTAGGTCATGTGGGGAGTCCTATTGCGCAAGGTCTTTCTATGGGTACGGCTACTCATGCGGTAGGTACTTCTACAGCAATGGAAATCAGTGGGAAATATGGAGCATACGCTAGTCTGGGATTGACTTTGAACGGAATTATGACAGCGATTTTCACACCGACAATTCTTAGATTATTAGGTGTGATTTAACAAAAAAGCTGTTATCTTTGTTATATATAGAAAATCATCACAGATTATAGAGGATTGATTTGATTTTCAATAGGTATGGTCATTGGGGTGAGCATTGCTTATAAAAAGTCTATCCGCATTTAGTAGTAACAGAGCATTCTTACAGCAGTCTGATAACTATTGTCACTTTGAATGAAATGAAGATTCTGTGATTTGTGGTGAGAAAACAAGCAACCCATATTTTATGATAGAATTTAAAGATATAACTTTAGCGGATAAAGACTTGATACAGTCCTTTACCTTAGGCAGTTTGCGTCGTAATTGCGACTTGTCGTTTGCCAATCTGTGTAGTTGGATTTTCCTGTACCAGACTAAATATGCCGTGATGGATAATTACCTGTTGCTGCGTTTCTATGCGGGAGAAGAATTGGCCTACATGATGCCCGTCGGAACTGGAGATGTGAAACCAGTTCTTGAAGCATTGATAAAGGATGCTGAAGAGATGGGGGCAAAATTGCGTATGCTGGGGGTATGCGTGGGGATGAAAGCGGACATAGAGGCGGCGATGCCCGGACGTTTCACTTTTACAGAAGACCGGGATTACTTTGATTATATCTACTTGCGTACTGACCTGGCAACCTTGAAAGGAAAGAAGTTTCAAGCCAAACGTAATCATATCAACAAGTTCAAGAAGCAGTATCCTGATTATGAATACAAACCGTTGACTCCAGATCTGGTTCCCGAATGTTTGAAGCTGGAAGAGGAATGGTGTCGTGCCAATAACTGCGAGGAACAATTGGCATTGGGGGCAGAACGTAAGTCCATGACATATGCCTTGAACCATATGGAGGCGTTGGGTTTGACGGGCGGCGTGCTTCATGTCAACGGGAAGATTGCCGCTTTTACATACGGTGCTCCCATCAATCATGAAACATGGGATACTTGTGTTGAAAAGGCGGATACGGGAATAGAAGGGTCGTATGCCATGATTAACTATGAATATGCAAATCATATCGACGAACAATATATATATGTAAACCGCGAGGAAGACCTTGGTCTGGAAGGTTTGCGCAAAGCAAAACTTTCTTATCAGCCCGTTATTTTACTCGAGAAATGTATAGCAGAGCTCAATGACTACAAAGGATGAAGTGAAAACATTATGGAAACTCTGCTTCAATGATAGCGATGAGTTTACCGACTTATATTTCAAGATGAGATATAAGGATGAAGTGAACAGGGTGATTCGTGAAGACGGAAAGATTATTTCCGCATTGCAGATGATACCTTATCCTATGACTTTTTGTGATGAGGTGATTTCTACTTCGTATATATCGGGTGCTTGTACGCATCCGGATTACAGGAAGCATGGAGCCATGAAACGCCTACTGAAGGAAACACATCGGTGTATGTATGAAGATGGAGTTTTGCTGGCTTCGTTGATTCCTGCAGAGGAATGGTTGTTCGGTTATTATGCCAGGTCGGGATATGCTCCAGTTTTTGGGTATGCGGTTGAGCAGGTAAGGGTAGACAGATTATGCCCTGCGCCCGGTTGCCGGATAGAAGTATGCGAATTTCCCGGTGTGGAACATTATCATTATTTTGATTCCCGTATGCATGGACGCAGGAGTTGCATTCAGCATCCTAAAGAAGATTTTCTGGTTATTATGGCCGATTTAAGACTGGGTAATGGCAAATTGCTGGTTGCCTGGGAAGCGGATAAAATAGTGGGGATGGCATTTACGGTAATGGGGGATGATACATTATATATAAAGGAATTGCTGGCAGATATGGATGCGGTGCAGGATACTTTATTGTATGAAGCGGCCCATATATATAAGGTACAGCGTATGGATTATTTCATTCCGTCGTCTGCCGATACTTTGTTTTTGGGGATGGCAAGAGTTATCCGTGCAGAGGAGTTGTTGAAGGTTTTCGCCCATAAGTATCCGGCATCCGAACTTTATATACATCTTGAGGGAGATGAAGCGATTCAGGAGAATAACGGCTATTATACGGTACGGGATGGTTTCTGTTTTCGTGAGAGAGTACCGGAAAAAAAATATCACACTTATACGTTGGATGGTTTTACCCGGTTGTTACTGGAAGCGGAGCATCCTTATATGAGTTTGATGCTGAATTGATCTTTATTACTGGTTGCCTAGGTTGAATTTCTATGTTTAAGATTGATAATCAGTGGAGTAAAAATCCGGATAGGTTATTAGTCTTCTTTTGTCAGAATACGTTCCAGCTCTTCGGCAGTCAGTCTGAGATGGAATTGTCCTTTATAAGCCACGGATATGCCACCTGTTTCTTCTGAAACGATAATGGCCAATGCATCTGTTTCCTGCGATACGCCCATGGCAGCCCGATGCCTTAATCCCAATTCTTTAGGGATATTCAAGTCGTGAGATACCGGGAGAATACAACCGGCTGCTTCTATCCGTTTATGGCGGATAATCATGGCTCCGTCATGTAATGGACTGTTTTTGAAAAAAATATTTTCTATCAGTCGTTGGTTCACATTGGCGTTGATAATTTCTCCTGTACGGATGATGTCATTCAGAGGTACACTTTTTTCGATGACAATCAGTGCCCCCACCTTCCCTTTGCTCATGCTCATACAGGCAAGTACAATCGGCATAATATCCGCTTTTTCCGTCTTTTCCTGCTTGTTTCCCGTCAGGAAGCGGAAAAAACGTCCCAACTGTTTATGCGAGCCCAGTGTGACAAGGAACCGGCGTATATCATCCTGAAAAAGAATAATCAGGGCTAGGACACCTACACTGACTAATTTATCGAAGATAGACCCTAGCAGTTTCATTTCCAAAACCTGAGATACAATCAGCCAGATACCTATAAATACCAGGATACCGATGAAGATATTGATAGAACCCGAATCTTTCATCAGACGGTAAGTCTGATAAAGCAGATAGGCTACCAGCAGGATATCGATGAGGTCTTTTATACTAAAATCAATAAACATCTTTCTAGAATTAAAAATTGAAAATTAAGAATTAAAAGGCAGCGGAGTCTTTCATCTTCTGTACTATCTTCACGGTTTCTACAGCAGCTTTTACATCGTGCACTCTGAGAATATCCGCTCCTTTTAGTAGGGAAATGGTATCCAGCACTGTTGTTCCGTTCAAGGCATCATCAGGGGTTCCGCCTAGCAGCTTGTAAATCATTGATTTACGTGATATGCCGACCAGTAACGGTAGTTCGAACAGGCTGAATTCTTCCAAATGATTCATCAACTGGTAATTATGTTCCACTGTTTTTCCGAAACCGAAACCAGGGTCTAGAATAATATCTTTTACTCCTAAGTCGCGTAATTTCTGTACTTTTTCCGAGAAATAGAGAAAGACTTCTTTCAACAGATTGTCATAATGCGGATTCATTTGCATATTTTGCGGCGTGCCTTGCATATGCATAATAATATAAGGTACTCCCAGCCTGGCAATCATGTCGAACATCTGCGGGTCCATTTCTCCGGCGGCAATGTCATTGATGATTGCCACTCCGTACTCCTCTACACACATCCGGGCTACATCCGCACGGAAAGTGTCCACGGACACCACACAACCGGGATGATAGCGATTGATGATTTCCAGTCCGGTACGCAGACGGCGCATCTCTTCCTCGGGGCTGATGTGCTCGGCATTGGAACGTGAGGAATAGGCACCTATATCAATGATGGAAGCTCCTTCTTCTATTATTTGGGAGGTACGGTTGATAATATCTTTTTCCGTTTGCTGCCGGCTGCCGGCATAGAAAGAATCGGGTGTCACATTCAGGATTCCCATTACTTGCGGATGGGAGAGATCCATCAGTTTCCCATTAACATTAATATATTTGACGGTTTTGGTTTCCATTGTTTACGGCTTGTCATTTAGGTCGTACAAAAGTACGCACAATTCTTGAGTTTTTGTTATTTCATGAACTATTTTTCAGTTATCTTTGTTGCAACTTAATTTAAAAGCAAAGCGAAAGATGGATATTTCAGCTTTATATAAGTGTTTTACGGAATGCGGCAAGGTAACTACCGACAGCCGTAACTGCCCTGAGGGCTCTATGTTCATAGCTCTGAAAGGGGAAACATTCAATGGAAATGCATACGCGCTTCAGGCGCTGGAAAAAGGTTGCCAGTATGCCGTAGTAGATGAAAAAGAATATGCCGCCGATGGGCATCCGCGTATCTTGTTAGTAGACGATTGCTTGAAAGCATTGCAGGAACTGGCTAATTATCACCGGCATAAAATGGGTACCCGAATCATCGGCATCACGGGAACCAATGGGAAGACTACTACCAAGGAATTGATAGCCTCAGTGCTGCAAAAAAGATATGAAGTGCTTTATACACAGGGTAACTTGAATAACCATATCGGTGTTCCTCTGACTTTGCTGAGGCTGACTCCCGAGCATGAACTGGCTGTCATCGAGATGGGAGCGAACCATCCGGGTGAAATCAAGGCACTGACCCGTATTGTAGAACCGGATTACGGTATGATCACTAATGTGGGTAAGGCGCATTTGGAAGGCTTCGGGTCTTTTGAAGGGGTCATCAAGACTAAAGGTGAGTTGTATGAGCATCTGCGTTACAATGGCAAGCATATTATTTTCATAGACAAGGACAATGAGTATCTCACAGCTATCTCTCAGGGCCTTACCCGTATTTGTTATGGTATGGAAGGAGGAGAGGGACTTTATATCAGCGGCAAGCTGGGCGCTTGTGCTCCGTTTCTTTCGTTTGAGTGGGAACACGAGGGACAGAAGTTCGAGGTGAATACCCACCTTATCGGCAGTTATAACATGAAGAATGCATTGGCCGCCATTACGGTGGGCCGGTTCTTCAGTGTACCGTCCCGGCAGATTTGTGAGGCACTGGAGGCGTATGTTCCTCATAATAACCGTTCGCAATTGACGGAAACCACGGATAATAAACTGATAGTTGATGCATACAATGCGAATCCTACCAGTATGATGGCGGCTTTGGAGAATTTCCGGTTGATGAATGTCGCTCATAAAATGGTTATTCTGGGTGATATGAAAGAACTGGGAGAAACCAGTCATGAGGAACATCAGAAGATTGCGGATTATCTGGATGAATGTAAATTTGACCGGGTACTTTTGGCAGGAGAGGAGTTTGGCAAAGTGATTCCGTCCTTTGAACATTTTAAAGATGTGGTTGCATTGAAAGAGTCGTTGGAAAGATATAAGCCGAAAGGATATTATATTCTGATTAAAGGTTCCAACAGTATGAAGTTGGGCCAGCTTCAGGAAATATTATAGTTAACCGGTTGGCAGTTTCATTCACAGTAGGAGGATGAATGTGTCAAAAGTCCAAAGTAACTATTAAATGTGCTGTTTGCACCTGTATAGGTATATTGTCCCACCTGGGTGGAACTGCCATTTCACAAAGGTGGCACTACGCTCTCACCTGGGTGAAATGCCCATTTCATCCGGGTGGGATTTCTATATATACTGCATGGAAACATGAATGGCAAAGGTCCTTTGGGGAATGATCCTTCACATAGTCTGCCTCTATGGTAAATGTAATCATAGAATCTTTCTTCTTTATTATTTCTCTGAATTTTTCTTTAAAATAGATATAATAATCGGTTTTGACCGTTTTCTGACTCCTTCCTGCCGAATTATTATCCCGTGTTATTACAGAAATCAGTTACTTTTGCAATGTTATCAATAGAATTGCTATGAGGAACTTATTTCTACTAATCGCATTATGCTGTGTGGCTTTTTCTGTTCGTGCCCAACGTCTGGTTGAAGTGGGGAAAGGCTTTAGCAGTACTTCGGTAAATACTACTGTATTCCGTAATAACTCCATTGTGACGCATGGAAACACACAATACATTTCTTATTATGACGCTGAAGGATGGCTGATGTTAGGCAAACGCCGTCTGGGCACTGGGGAATGGATTTTGCACCGTACCCAATACAAAGGACATGTAAAAGATGCACATAACATTATCAGTATGATGGTGGACGGCGACGGCTATCTTCATCTTTCTTTTGACCATCACGGACATAAACTGAACTATTGCCGCAGCATTGCCCCCGATACACTTGTTTTGGGAGATAAAGAGCCGATGATAGGCAACGAAGAAGAAGATGTGACCTATCCTGAATTTCATTTGTTGGCTGATGGCGGTTTGCTTTTTGTATATCGCTCGGGCGCTTCCGGAAGAGGAAATATGGTAATGAACCGATATGATGTGAAATCCCGTAAGTGGGAGCGTGTGCAGGATGTCCTTGTAGATGGAGAAAACGAGCGGAATGCCTATTGGCAGTTGTATGTGGACCAATCAGGAACCATCCATCTTTCCTGGGTGTGGCGTGAAACCTGGCATGTGGAAACCAACCATGACTTATGCTACGCCCGTTCTTTTGACGGAGGTAGAACCTGGTATAAGACCAACGGACAGAAGTATGAGCTTCCTATCCGCCTGGGCAATGCCGAATATGCCTGCCGTATTCCTCAGAATGCCGAACTGATAAACCAGACCAGTATGAGTACGGATGCCGGAGGTCATCCGTACATCGCTACCTACTGGCGCAATCCCGATAGTGATGTTCCCCAATACCGTATCGTTTGGCATGATGGCGTGAACTGGCACAACCGACAGGTTTCCGAACGCAAGACCCCTTTCTCGCTCAAAGGGGGAGGAACCAAGATGATTCCCATGTCCCGTCCCCGGATGGTGGTGGACAATGGAGAAGTGTACTATCTGTTCCGTGACCAGGAACGTGGAAGCAAAGTTTCCATGTACTATACCAAAGACATACAGTTTGGTGAATGGCACGTGAAAGACCTGACGGATTTTGCCGTAAATGCGTGGGAACCCAGTCATGACACGGAGTTATGGAAAATGAAGAAGCAACTTCATATTTATGTACAGGATACCCGACAGGGAGATGGCGAGAAGCAGGTGGAAACAGAACCGCAAATGGTTTATGTGTTGGAATTGTAAATAATGTGCTGATTTGCCAATGACCATGCGGCATATAGCGCAAGCACATTAACACATTAGTAAATTGGCAAATTGATAAATTATTAATATGATGAACAACAAATTATTGAAACAAACCCTTGTTTGTGCAGGTACCTTGCTGCTTTCTATGCAGGTTGCCGCCAAACCTTCTTCCGAAGCCAAGGAAGTACGGGGGATTATAGACAAGGTAAACACTTATTGGCAAACGCATAACAAGCCCGAAGTCCGTTCGTTTTGGGACAATGCCGCTTACCACACCGGAAACATGGAGGCATACTTTCTGACCGGTAATGAAAACTACCGTGCATATTCTGAAGCCTGGGCTATACACAATGAATGGAAGGGAGCCAAGGAAAAGGATAAGTCTAAATGGAAATACTCTTACGGTGAGAGTGATGAATATGTATTGTTCGGAGATTATCAGGTTTGTTTTCAGACATATATCGACCTTTATACTATTCTTCCGGACAACTATAAGATAGCCCGTGCCCGCGAAGTGATGGAGTATGAGATGAGTACACCCAATCATGATTACTGGTGGTGGAGCGACGGTCTGTATATGGTAATGCCTGTCATGACCAAACTGTATAAGGTGACGGGTAATCATCTCTATTTGGATAAATTGTATGAATATATTGTATATTCAGATAGTATCATGCTCGATCGGGAAACCGGTCTGTATTATCGGGATGCCAAATATGTTTATCCTAAACACAAGACTTCCAGCGGAAAGAAGGACTTTTGGGCACGTGGTGACGGATGGGTGCTTGCCGGACTGGCGAAGGTGCTGAAAGATCTTCCCGCTGATTACGAGCATCGTTCTTTTTTCGTAAACAAGTATGTGAAACTGGCCGAAGCAGTCGCAGCCATCCAGCAACCGGAAGGCTATTGGACCCGTAGCATGATGGATCCCACTCATGCTCCCGGACCGGAAACCAGCGGAACGGCTTTCTTTACTTACGGCTTCCTTTGGGGAATCAATAATGGCTATCTGGATGAGGCAGTGTATAAACCGGTGATAGATAAAGCATGGAACTATTTGGCAAAGACTGCTTTGCAGAAGAATGGCAAGATTGGTTACGTACAGCCGATTGGTGAGAAGGCCATTCCGGGACAAGTAGTCGATGCTGATTCTGAAGCTAATTTCGGGGTAGGTGCTTTTCTGTTGGCTGCTTGTGAATATGTCCGTTATCTGGAAGCTCCTGAAAATCAGGATCGCGCCTACTGGTGCAATCTGCTTTATAAGATGGCAGCTCCCGTACTGAGCAATATGGCGGAAGGTAATCTGAAAAAGAATATGCTGGTAGAGGTGAGCCCTAATTGGGATGGACGTAACAAAGGGGTGACTTATATGGAAACCTTCGGACGCCTTATGGCAGGTGTCGCTCCCTGGCTGACACTTCCCGATGATGATACGGAAGAGGGACAGATGCGCAAGCAACTCCGTGAATGGGCATTGAAAAGCTATGCCAATGCGGTGGACCCTGCCAATCCTGATTATCTGTTGTGGAGAGGACACGGACAGGCCTTGGTGGATGCGGCATACGTGGCCGAAAGTTTTCTACGTGCTTACGACCAGCTTTGGATGCCTTTGGATGACACAACCAAGAAACGTTATTTTGAAGAATTTACCCAGTTGCGCCGTGTGGACCCGCCTTACACCAACTGGCTGCTGTTTTCTTCTACCATCGAGAGTTTCCTGGCAAAGGCAGGAGCGGAATGTGACGAATACCGTATCAATTCGGCTATCCGCAAGGTGGAGGAATGGTACACGGGAGATGGCTGGTATGCGGACGGCCCTTCTTTCGCTTTCGACTATTATAGCAGTTATGTCTTCCATCCCATGTATCTGGAAACGTTGCAAGGCATGAAGGATGCAGGGAAATACACTCGTATTCATTATAAAAAATATTATGACCGCGCCTTGAAACGTGCCAGGAAATTCAGCCTTGTACTGGAACGCTTGATTTCTCCTGAGGGTACTTTCCCGGTATTCGGCCGTTCCATTCCTTATCGTTTGGCCACTATGCAACCCTTGGCGCTGATGGCTTGGTATCAGCAGTTGCCCGAAGGGGTGAGCAACGGACAGGCGCGTGCCGCACTGACTTCTGTGATGCACCGGATGTATGACAACACCGAGAACTTCAATGAGGCGGGATTCCTGACCATCGGTTTTGCAGGCCGTCAGCCCAATGTGGCGGATTGGTACACCAATAACGGCAGTCTTTATATGACATCACTGGCATTCCTTCCGCTGGGGCTTCCTGCCGCACATCCGTTCTGGACAGATGCCGCACAACCTTGCACACAAGCCAAGGCATGGGGTGGACAGCCTTTCCCGAAAGACCATCACTGGAGTGATGATATACCCACTTGGGATTTATTCTGATTGCTTTTAAATCCGAACGTCGCAGATGATACGAAGTTGTTTTTATACTTATCCGTATCATCTGCGTTGTTCGTGTTTAAAAAATAAAAGCTTTGTGTCATCTGTATCTGAAAATGGCAAAAAGATAGTAGCTTTGCATCCATGAAAACAAAACTTCTCCCTATTCTGAGATATATAGTACTTGCATTGCTTCTTCTGTGCATTGTACTTTGCCGTTTTTTTCCCGTCATGGCCGAAGGGTATGCCTGTCATATCTATCCGTGGCTGTCGGCGGCGTTGTCCGCTATAGCTTCTGTTTTCCCTTTTTCCTTAGAGGAGGTGCTGGTGGTTGTAATCATTTTATGGATGATTATTTATCCTTTTCTTAAACGCCGGAAGAAGAAAAGCTGGAGATTCATTGTGGGCAGGGAAGTGGAGTTGCTGGCATGGGTCTATATCTGGTTTTATCTGGGATGGGGCTTGAATTATTTCCGTTACGATATTTACCGGCGGATGGAGGTGGAGCCTGCCGGTTACGATGAACAGGCATTCCATCGTTTCCTTGTTTCCTATACAGATAGTCTGAATCAGTCCTATACGGCTGAGGTGAAAACGGACCCTGAAAGGATGCGGCAGGAGATCAAGGAGATTTACCGGCAGGTTCCGTCTATGTATGGCTTGGCTCTTCCCCGGGATTATCAGCATCCCAAGCAGGTGTGGTTTAATCCGCTTTATTCGGGTGTGGGGGTATTGGGATATATGGGACCTTTTTTTGCGGAGTCGCAATTGAATGAAGAATTGCTTCCTGTACAATTGCCATTTACGTATGCCCATGAACTGTCTCACCTGTTGGGGGTAAGTAATGAGGCGGAAGCGAATTATTGGGCTTACAGGGTTTGTCGCTCTTCAAAGCGGCCGGCGGTGCGTTATAGTGCCTATTTCGGTCTGTTGCCCTATGTGCTGGTCAATGCATCTTCTGTGTTGACGGAAGAGGAATTTCGTGAATGGATTAAGACGATCCGTCCCGAAGTGGTGAAGGATTATGAATATAAACGTATGTATTGGAATGAGCGTTATAGTACCCTGTTGGGTGAAATGCAGAATAAAATTTATAACCTGTTTTTAAAGGGTAACAACATTCCTTCCGGTAGAAAGAATTATGCGGAAGTGATCGGGATACTGCTTTCTTTGGAAGAAAAATAGAAACAGAATGTTCAGGCTGGACTTGAATTCGATTGTGACAGTTATAACTTGATCCAAGAGTTCTACAACAAACGAGCTTTATATTGTTGCTCCACTGCTACCACTTTTCATCGGCATTTCAGCAGGAAGGGTGGTAGCAGTGGCAGCAGAAATATAAAACTCTAAAGAAGAACTGCTCAGGATGATACCAAGCAATGATCAGAATCCGCCAGGGAGTCTACTGTTTCTGTTTCACATAATCCGAAGGCGACATTCCGTATTCGTCCTTGAAACATTGGCGGAAATAGGCCACACTGCTGAATCCTATCATATAGGCTATTTCTGAAATAGTATATTGTCCGGACATCAGCAGTTCCACTCCCTTGCGCATTTTTACCTTACGGATAAATTCGTTGGCGGACATATCTGTCAGTCCTTTTATCTTGCGGTAAAGGGTAGAGTGACTCGTGCACATCTTGTCGGCAATGAAAGCGATATCCATCTTTTCCATTTCCAGATTCTCTTCGATTATTTGCGTGATTTTCTGCAAGAATTCATTATCCAGTTTGTTTAACGAACTCACGGCACTTTCCTGTTTGGGCTGTATATCGGCCAGTGCCAGCAAAGAGGCTATTTTCTTACGGGTTTCCAACAGATTGTTGATGCGACTGTGCAACAGCTTGGCACTGAACGGTTTGGTAAGATAGGAATCTGCTCCGGATGCATATCCTTCTTCCTTGTCTTGTAAAGAATCTTTAGCCGTCAGTAAGATAACAGGGATATGGCTGGGGCGCATATCCTCTTTTATTCGCTTGCAAAGTTCGATACCGTCCATGACCGGCATCATGATATCACTGACAATGATGTTGGGAATTCGTGCCTGTGCCAGTTCCCAGCCTTCTTTACCATCCTTGGCAGTGATTACTTCATAGAGTTCAGTAAAAGAACTCCGGATATATTCCCGTATGTCTGTATTGTCTTCTACCACCAGTACAATGGGATGATTCTCGGTTGGTGTATCGGTAATGGTGGTTTCCTCTGCATCCATCGGCTTCTTTTCCATATCATGTTGGGCATGGATAGCGTTGGGATACGTATTCTCGGTGAGCAGGCGCAGCGTGAATGTGGTTCCCGTATCCACTGTGCTTTCTACTTTCAGGATTCCTTCGTGTAACTCACTCAAACCTTTGACAAGAGCGAGCCCGATTCCCGAACCCGATGCCTGATATTTGCTTTTTGCCTGATAATAGCGATCGAAAATGTGTGGTAACGCTTCGGCGTCAATGCCATGACCGGTATCACTGACACTGATTTCCGTGTATTTTATCTGGTTCTCTTCTACTGAACGGAGTGATAAGGTGATATCTCCCTCGGAAGTATATTTGGCAGCATTGCTCATCAGGTTGTCCAGTATGATGGTGATCATGTCCGCGTCATAGAAGATTTCCGTATCTTCTGTTTCGATATGAATATGATAATTTACTTTGTTATTGGGATTCAGCTCTTTGTAACGTAATCCCACTTCCTGTACCAATTGTCCCAGATCTCCCTTGGCCACAGATAATTTACGGTTCTGGGTCTCGGTCTTGCGGAATTCCAGTATGCGGTTTATCAGATTCAGCAGACGGGTGGCGCTATCATGAATGATGCTGATTTTGTTGGCGTGTTTGGGAGACAGGGTGGCATCACTCAACAGGTCTTCCAATGGACCTAGAATCAGCGTGAGCGGAGTACGCAGTTCGTGGGTGATGTTGGTGTAGAAGCGCAGGCGTTCTTCATTCAGTTCTTGTTTGTTCAGATTTTGCTTGCGTTCCACTTCCAGTGAACTTTCTAAGTCCAGTTTACGTTTATAAAAACGGAGCAATGCATATAATGCGAAGATAAACAATATGACATAACCCAATTTGGCATACCAGGTAAGCCAAAGGGGAGGAGCAATTACCACTGTCAGTTGTGCTGCATTCTCGTTCCATTCCTGATTGCGAAATCGGGTTTTCACTTTAAACACATAGTTGCCGTGCGGTATGTTACGGAAGGTGACCTGATTATCTCCTTGGGTGCTGTACCATGCATTCTCAAGTCCTTCCAGCATATATGAAAATTCTACTTGTGAACTTTGTGTATAATCCAACACATTGAAAGATATGTTGAAAGTGTTTTGATTATAAGGTAGCTCAACAATTCTGTTACTGATTGGAACCGGTAACCGGGTATCCCTGCTTTCTGTCTGTTTATTATAGATAAAGAATTGGGTGATGGTAACAGGGGAAACTTCGCGTGGTGATGATAGTTCACGCGGATTGAAATAACATGCCCCGTTTTGGGAGCCGAAAAACAGAGTACCGTCTGGAGTGATGCAAGTGGAGCCATCCATGAAATCACCCATAGGTATACCGTCATGATAATTATAATTGTAGAATCTTTTGTTTTTTTCATCTAGACGAGAAATGCCACCATTGGTGCTTATCCATATATAGCCGTCATGGTCTTCCTGTATGGCACGTACCTGTGTGTTTTCCAAACCTTCCTTTGCACCGAATGACACAAAGATATTAGGTTGACTTACATCTTTAAAAATAATAATACCTTCCCGGGTGGCAACAAGAATGCGTTTGCGAGAATCTTCCATCATATAATTCACGGCATTGGATGGAAATGAATGGTCTGTTGTGAAATTATAAAGCTTTTTATCATCTTCATCAAACACCACTACTCCTTTGCCGAATGTTCCTACCCATAATTTTCCGTTTTTGTCCCGTATGATACCGTGTACCATAATATCGGGTAACTGGGCGTTTAATTCTTTCTCGTACGACAATTGGTTATTAAAATAAGAATAAATTCCCGTTTGGGTACCTATCCATATCTTGCCGTTTATATCCTCACTGAAGGAGCAGATATCGAGGAACTCCGAGCCTTTATCTCCTATCCGGGTGATACGTCCGTCTTTGGGAGTATAAAGCAATATGCCATTTTTATAAGTGCCTAGCCACAGTCGTTCTTGTTTGTCTTGGTAAATCACATTGATATGTGTTTGTGGGTGCAGCCGGCATTCGTGTAAAGAGAAGTTTTTTGTTTTCTTTCCTTTTTCATAAATTCCTAATTCACCTTCTCCTCCCAGCCATATTTGGTGATTATCTGCCCATAATCCCCATACTTGTTTATTATTGATCTTACCTTGTTTTTCAATAGTATAGGCAATGGTGTTGAATAATGGCTGTGCATAACTGATAAAATCCACTCCACCGCGGTAGTTGCCAATCCAAATATTTCCGAATGAATCTTGTATGATGCTTCGTGCATTGGGTCCGGATAATCCATGGTTGTCATTTGTTACCGTAATATTGGAGAATGTAATTTTTTCTGGAGATATAAATGTATTTTCCCTGAGATTGAGAATACTCACTCCTCCCATGTTGGTACATATCCATAGAGTGCCGTCTTTCATTTGTTTGATATCAAGAATCTGATCTGATAATAATGAGTTTTCATTTCCTTCTATGTGTTTGAATGTGATGAATTTTTCGCTTTGCGGATTGAAAAGTGCCTGACCGTTGTTGGTGCCTACCCATACGTTCTTATTCTTGTCTATGCATAGAGCGCGTACTTCATTATCGGGAATGCTATAAGGATTATTGGGGTCATGCTGATAATTTTTTGCAGTACGGTCTTTAAGGGATACAATGCTTAATCCTCTGAGATGATGGCCAATGTACAAATTGCCGTTACCGTCCTCTTTTGATACCCAGTTATTACCTTCCAGACCTTTTACATTCTTAGAAGAATAGGGGGTAAATAATTTGGTTTTCCGATCATAGTAATCAACTCCGAAATGATAATGTGTGATCCATAAGCCGCTGTCGGCAGCAACAGATAAGTCTGTGATATCATTACTGAGCATATAATTGCTCGTGGCAGGAATGCGTGATATGGTTTCTGTTTCATAATCAAAATAACAAAGTCCATCTCGTTGTGTGCCTATCCAGACTTTGTTTTCATAGGGGTCTGCAAGTACGACATTCAGTTCGTTACCACTCAATCCTGAATTATTCTTGGTATAGATGTTGAATTGACGTCCATCAAACCTGTTAAGACCAGATTCGGTTGCTATCCATAAGTAACCCTTTTTATCTTGAGTAACACTGACTACATAATTGCTGGACATACCGTCTTCCACTCCCAGGCGTTTGATAACATAAGGTTGTGCAGATGCATGGAACAGATAAATAAGACTTAATAATAATGAGATTGAAAATGAATATGTGTGTTTCATATAAAGGTACTTTTATGAGTACAAATATATAGTATTTTCTAAAATATTTCTGTTAATGTACATGACATATTCAGCATACGACAACTAAAAACTCGTTATGAACGATTTTTATATCCTTCTTGCTCAGTTTTTCTCTACTTGTCTTTTACAATATTTTTATATTTGTCTCGGGAAAATAAAACAGATTAAAAATTCTAATGCTTATGAAAACATAGACTTAGGTTCTTTGCAGGTTTGGTCCGGATGCCTTTATATACAATTCGGAGTTAGGAATGAGAGTTTATTACCTTAATTAAATCTAATTATAAAAGAAAGACGATGAAAGAAAATTCGTTTAAAAGAAATCGAAAGGCTATGATGGCTTTGCTGCTTTGCACAGGTTTCATTGTAACTCAGCCAATCAGTGTTATGGCTGAAGAGATTATGATTTTTGCTCAAACTGCTCAGCAACAAAAACAATCCGTTTCAGGAGTTATTAAAGATGCTACGGGGGAACCTGTAATTGGTGCTAGTGTGCTAGAGAAGGGGACTACGAATGGTACAATTACCGATTTTGATGGTAGATTTACGTTGAATGTAATTCCTGGCACTACACTAATAATCTCTTATATTGGTTATAAGACGGTAGAAATGAAAACTGTAGCAGGACAACCAATAAATTTAACATTGACTGAGGACAGCGAAATGTTGGCAGAAGTGGTAGTGGTAGGGTACGGTACAATGCGTAAGAAAGACTTGACAGGTTCGGTAGTACAAATTAACCCTTCCAAGATTGCTGATCAAAATCCGACTTCTGTTCAAGATGTTTTGCGCGGTACACCAGGATTGCAAATAGGTTATGATGCATCGGCTAAAGGTAGTGATGCTTCTATTTTGCTACGTGGACAGAATTCTTTAGGTACCAATGCAAGCCCAATGATTGTATTGGACGGTATGGCTTTTTATGGTGAACTTTCTGAAATTAATCCTGATGATATTGCACAAATTGATGTGTTGAAGGATGCTTCTTCTGCTGCTATTTATGGTGCTAAGGCTGCTGCCGGTGTCATTATTATCACGACAAAGAAAGGTAAGGAGGGTAAGCCGGTTATTAATGTAGGTGCTAATCTTTCGGTTTCTAGAAAATCAGATTATCGCGATTATTTTGATGCGGCTGGTTATTTGAAATTTCATCAGGACTGGCGTAAAATGTATTATACGTATGGACAGGGTGAGGATGGTTTGTATGACTACTATCAAGCAAAAGATGGTAGTGGTAATTTGTTATATCCAGCTGGTTATTATGATGACCCCCGTACCTTGACAGAAGGAGAACAGAAAGCATGGGCCTCCAATATAGGTGTCAGTGGTATTGGTCTTAGTGAAGGTGAATCCATGCTTGGTCTGTTTGCCCGTCGTTTAGAATTCAATAATTCTCCGATGATGATGGAAAATTTTTTGAATGGTCGTATGGTTGATTGGAATGATGCCACTTTCCGCACTGGTTTCAATCAAGATTATAATGCAAGTATTTCGGGAGCTACTGAACGTGTGAATTATTACTTTTCATTAGGTTACATTAATAATGAAGGAGCTGTACAGGGTAATGAATACAATGCTTTCCGTTCTAACATGAAAATCAATGCGAAGATTACAGATTGGTTGGAGGTAGGAGCGAATGTTAATTTCCAGGACCGTTCGGATGGAGATATTCAAGTATCTCTTGGAAGTAATTATTGGGATAATAATATGTTGCGTAATTCTCCATATGCTTCCATGTATGATAACAATGGTAATTATGAGCAATATCCTATGTCTGGTTTGCCTACCAATGGTGGGTACAATTACTACTTTGATCGTCAGTATTACGATTTGGAAAAGGGGTATACCGTATTAAATACTATTTTTAATGCAAAAATTACTTTGCCAGCAGGTTTTTCTTATCAATTCAATATTGCTCCTCGTTATCAGTGGTTCTATGACCGTTATTGGATGTCTGCTGATTTGCCTAATGCATCTGCTGCTGATCGAGGTGTGAATCGTGGCTGGTCGAAAAATTTTGATTGGAATTTGAACAACACCATTACATGGGACAAGATATTTGGCGAGCATCATTTCACCGCAATCTTAGTACAAGAGGCTGAAGAACACCGATATTGGAGTGATAATGTTAATGCACGTAACATCACGCCGAGTGATGCTCTAGGTTTCCATTATACGCAAGGGGCTAACAAGACTCAGAGTGGCTTTAGTACTAATGATACTCATTATACTGCTGCTTCCTATTTGGGGCGTTTATTCTATAGCTTCAAGGATCGTTATATGTTTACAGGAACATTCCGTCGTGACGGTTACTCCGGTTTCGGTTCTAATAATCCTTGGGGTAACTTTGGATCTGTTGGGCTTAGCTGGGTATTCTCTGAAGAAAACTTTATGTCTGATGCTCACGATTGGATGGATATGGGTAAGTTGCGTTTGTCTTGGGGAACTAATGGTAACCGTGAATTTGGAGATGTTTACTCTACGTTGTCTAATTTGTCACTGGCAGGTGGAAGTATGGTATATTACCAAAATGGTAACTCGAACGTTGTCAATCCACTTTATATGAGTCGTTTGGCTGCACCTAATTTAGAATGGGAAAAGACTAAAGCGTGGAATATCGGTTTGGATTTTTCATTTTTGAATGGAAGACTTACTGCTAACATGGATTATTATTTGAAGAAAACAACAGACATGATAATGAGCCAGCGTTTGCCGAGTTTTTCTGGTTTCGGTTCCATCATGGCCAATTTGGGTGAAGTACAGAACCAAGGCTTTGAAATCGCTTTGAATTCTACAAATATTCAAAATCGGAATTTTATATGGAATACTTCCGTAGGATTTTCTATTAATAAGAATAAAATTAACCATATCTACTATGATTATGACGAGAATGGTGTAGAGAAGGATGATACCTCCAATGGTTGGTTCATCGGTCAGGCAATCGGTACTATATGGTATTATGAAACCGATGGAGTTTGGCAGAATACTCCTGAAGACATTGCTTCTGCTGCTTTGGTAGGGCAGAAACCGGGTGATCCGAAAGTGGTGAATCACTATACTGAAGATGACCGGATTTTAGAAGATGGTACTCGCATACCTGTCTACAATGATAATGATAAGGTTTATCAAGGGACTACAGCTCCTCCTGTTTACTGGAATTTACGTAACGATTTCACTTTGTGGAAGGATTTGACTCTTTCTGTTTCATTATACTCTTATATGGGACACAAGAGCCGTGCTGGTTATTGGTTGAATCAGGAGAACGGAGGGTCACAGGTAACTAACGGCTTTAATGTGGCAGCTCGTAAATATTGGACTCCTGATAATCCGACTAATGATTATTGTCGTTTGAATGCTGCAGGTCCCAATACGGGGCTGGCTAATGGTGTAGATAAAGTTTACAACCGTAGTTTCGTTCGTTTGGATGACATAACTTTGGGTTATACTTTGCCACAGAAATGGACTAGGAAATTTATGATAGACCGCATCCGTCTTACTGCAAGCTGTAAAAACGTCTGTACTTTTGATAATTGGGAATATGGTGATCCCGAAACTGGCGGATTGGCTACACGCACTTTTAACTTTGGTATTAATGTAACACTCTAATTTCTGAAAAATATTATGAAAACAAGCAATACGATATTTACAAAAGCATGTATGGTACTGGCTGCGACCGCTTTGGTGAACGTTGGCTGTACGGATGATTTTTTGAAACAGGACCCTTTGTCGTTTTACAATCCCGAAAATACTTACACAACAGAATCTGGTTTGCAATCAGCCTTGGCTATGTGTGATTATGGCTTGAAAGAAATGCTGATGGACGGAAATGGTAACGTGATGCCTATGGCTTCCCTTTATTTCATGACAGATATTGGTCTGTATGGGAAAACCGATGCGGGCGATATGCAAGATGATTTTGCCAATAAGATAACTCCGACATCCGGTATGAAAGGTGGTGGGGATGAGAATGCTATGTCACGTTTCTGGGACCGCACATGGAATAGTGTGACTTTTGCAAATACTATTATCTCCAATGTAGGTAAAGTAGAAGGGTTGGATCCCACTTTGCGCGATGAGTATTTAGGACGTGCTTACTTTCATCGCGCCTATGCCTACTATCACGGTGTATTATTGTTTGGCGATATACCTTTAATTACGAAGCTGATTGAAGTACCTAAACAAAACTATAAATCCACGAGTAAAGAGGCAATCTTCCAAATGTTGGTGCATGATTTGGAATTCGCTGTAAAACATGTGTCTCCACAGAAAGAGATCGGTTATATAGGTACTGTCAACCAAGAAGCATGTAAGCAATTGCTTATCAAGTGTTATTTAGTTGTAGGTGAATATCAGAAAGCTGAACAATTAGCTACCGATTTGATTAACAATCATGGTTTGGCTTTAATGAATGCTCCGTTTGGAACGAATGTTTCTTCTGGTAATCCGGAAACATGGCCGGTAGAACGTAATGTAATTTGGGATTTGCATCGTGGAGTAAATATAACTGATGCTTCTAATACGGAAATGATTATGCCTATTTTGAATTATTATGCTGAAGGTTTCATTTCCTATCCGCAGATGCGAGCTATGTGTGTGCATTGGAGTAATGGTATTATCCGTGATCCTCATAACTTAGGATCTCCAACTTATAATTATGCACGTACTGCTGGGGAATATGATGCGAAATTAGATTGGGTACGCGCTATGGGACGTGGTATTGGTTGTTTCCGCACTTCTTATCATTATAATCAGACCATTTGGAATTATGATGGTGAAACAGATTGGCAGGATATGCGTCATAATCGAGAAATAGGTAATTGGATGGAAATGACGGATCTTAAATACAATAATCCAAATTCTGCTTATTATGGGAAAAACATGATGCTTTATGCACCAGAAGATTATTATGATCCGGAATCAGGTGATTTGTTGGTGAGAAAAGGGGATTTGCTTTGTTCTGATACTATTCGTAGTTGGTTCCCGACTCCATTGTACAAAGTATATATACTTGATCAAAATGCTGAAGAAAATATGGGGGCTAATCAGTTTAATGGAGCAACCAAGGGCAATAGTGTGTCTAATGGTAATCTATACTTGTTCCGTTTGGCAGAAACTTACTTACTTCGCGCTGAGGCTAAGTTCTACCAAGGTAACCCGATTGGCGCTGCAGAGGATGTGAACGTAGTCCGTCGTCGTGCTAATGCCAAAAAGATGTTTACTACTGTAACTATCGGTGACATTGCTGATGAACGTGCTCGGGAATTGTATTTGGAAGAATGGAGACAGCCTGAATTGACTCGTATTTCTTGGTGTCTTGCTCGCAGTGGTCAGCCGGATGAATGGGGAGAAACTTATAATCTGTCTACTTGGGATAAGCAGAGTGGTACGGATTTGAATGGAGGAAGCTATTGGTATAAGCGTACTACGCGCTACAACATTTTCAATCATGGGCCTATTGTTTCCAACAAGGAATTGAATTATCAAGTAGATAAGCGTAATCTGTTTTGGCCGATTCCCAACTCGGCTATTACTGCTAATACAGGTGCGCGGTTGCGGCAAAATTATGGATATGACGGCTATGATGAAGCGATTCCGATGTTTACTAATTGGGAAGAAGCAGTGGCTGATGAAGAATTGACAAAATAATGATAGTTTTCAACAGGCGTTGTTGATACTGATAAAGCAAGTCTGATTAACTTGCGAATTAGATTATAGGAGGACTACGGCTTGAAGTGATTTTAACCCGTAGTCCGTTTTTTTAGACCTTTTAGGTAGAGGAATATAAAATTCGGAATTCATTATAGAAAAATCGTTCATGCTTAATTTTTCTACTACTCTTGATTATTTTTTAGCCTTTTTTATTCTTTTAAAGCTTTAAGTTTGCAACGTGAAAAATAGATAAAACGAACTTTAAGTATAATGCTTATGAGGAATAAATCTGCCCCCGATTAATATTGGGAATGTGACAAAATTTAGCCCAAGGAGTTTCTAATCATAACTCTATTCGGATAATATTATTACCTATAATCTAATTTAATAAGAAAAACGATGAAATCAAACTCGTTCTTAAAAAATCGAAAGGCTTTGACAGCCTTATTGCTTTGCACAGGTTTCGTTGCGACTCAGCCGTTCAGTGTGATGGCCGAAGAAATTGTAACTGCCGTACAAACTGTCCAGCAACAGAAACAATCCGTATCAGGTACGATTAAAGATCCGGTAGGGGAACCGGTTATTGGTGCCAGTATTTTAGAGAAAGGTACTACCAATGGTACAATTACTGATTTCGATGGTAATTTTACATTGAATGTGGCTCCAGGAGCTACATTGGTTATTTCTTATATAGGATATAAGAATCAAGAGATGAAAGTTATTCCGGGAAAATCACTTAACATTATTTTGCAAGAGGATACAGAAACGTTGGAGGAAGTGGTGGTAGTCGGTTATGGTGTGCAGAAGAAATCAGATGTGACCGGTTCTGTTACTTCAGTAGGGAAGGAGCGTCTGGGAAAACTTCCGGTGACGAATGTATTACAAGCTGTTCAAGGTGCGGCGGCAGGTGTTACTATTACACAAACATCTTCCATTCCGGGCGATGCACCGGATGCTTTGGTGCGTGGCCAGAATTCCATCAATGCTAATTCCGGGCCATATATTGTTGTGGACGGTGTGCCTATCAGCAAGTCGGGAGGTACATTGAATGATATCAATCCGAATGATATTGAATCCATGGAAATTTTGAAGGATGCTTCGGCCACTGCCATTTATGGTACAAACGGTGCGAATGGTGTTATTTTGATTACTACTAAGCGTGGTACTTCCGGCAAGCCGACTATTCGTTATAACGGATATTTCGGAGTGGAGGATTTTTCTCATAAACTAGATTTCTGTGATGGTGCGCAAATCACTCAACGTTATAGAGATTATGTGTCACAGAACCCCGGAGAAACCATGTATAATGATTATGTGAAGAATGCATACGAAGCGGAAAATCAGGCCAATGGTATAGAGAATGATTGGATTGATGCTGTATCGCAAACTGGTATCATCCAAGACCATAACGTAAGTATCGGCGGTGGGGCGGATAATGTGAAGTATTACGTTTCTGCCGACTATATGAGTCAGAAAGGTGTGTTGAAAGGGTTCAACTACAAACGTTACTCTATTCGTACGAATATTGATATGAATGTGACTGATTATATGAAGGTGGGAACTAATTCCTATATAGTATCTCATAACCGTGACGGTGGACGTGTTAACTTTCTGATGGCTGAGGCTATGTCTCCTTATGCAAAAATGTATGAAGAAGACGGCAGCTATTGCATTAATCCGATGTACAGTGAAACTTTGTTTACCAATCCGTTGATGTGGACTACTACTAATCCCGAGCGTCGTCAGTGGAATATCAATATAAACGGTTATGCCGAGATTGATTTCGGAAAGTTGATTTCTCCTCTTAAAGGATTGACCTATAAATTCAATGGTGGTTATGCATATATGCCCAAACGTTATAATAATTATGAAGGTAAGTCGGTGAATAATAAGACCGGTTATGCTGAAATAAAGAATGAAGAAACACAAAGTTATACCATAGAGAATATCCTTGCTTATAATCGTGATTTTGGAAAGCATCATTTGGATTTGACAGCTTTGTATGCCGCTTCACGTAAGAAATATCAACGTTCGCAAGCTATGGCCAGCAAATTTATTAATGACGACCAGCAGTGGCATAACATGGGTAGTGCGGAAACACCTAGCGTAGCTTCATATACCGACCTTTATACTACTGTTTCACAAATGGGACGAATTAATTATTCTTATGACAGCCGTTACTTGTTTACATTTACAGTGCGTCGGGACGGTTCTTCTGTTTTCGGTGATAATAACAAATACGGTGTATTCCCTTCTGTCGCTTTAGGTTGGAATATTGCTCGTGAATCATTTATGGAATCTTCCAGTAATTGGTTGAACACATTAAAGCTGCGTGCGTCTTATGGTAAAGCGGGTAATGAGGCCATCGGAGTATATCAGTCACGTGTGAAGATGGATTCAGGCATGTTGGCTTTAGGCGGAGCTTCGAATGCAGGTTTATGGCCCAATGATTTGATGGGGAATGCGGATCTGACTTGGGAAACCACAAAGAGTTTCAATGTCGGTCTGGACTTCGGACTTTGGAATAACCGTTTGACAGGTAATATTGATGTCTATTTCTCAAAGACCAACGATTTGCTTCTGAAACGTAATTTACCTAAAGTAACTGGTTACAATACCGTGTACTCCAATATGGGTGAAACAGCTAATAAAGGTGTGGAATTGACACTGAATTCCCGTAATATTGTTTCAGGCGATTTTACCTGGAGTTCCAATTTGGTATTTTCATGGAATAAGAATGAGATAAAAGACCTTTATGGAGACGGACAGAACGACTTGGGTAACCGTTGGTTCCTTGGACATCCGATAGGCGTGATTTATGATTATACAATGGTTGGAATCTGGCAGGAAGATGAGATAGCCCGTGGCGACCATTTGAATTGGGACCCGATTGCAGAAGCTGGTGATGTGAAGTTGGCGGATATCAGTGGCCCTGACGGAGTACCTGATGGCAAGATTGATGACAATGACCGTACCATCAAAGGGCAGACAACACCGAAATGGATTGGTGGTCTGACGAATACGTTCACTTATAAGGATTTTACATTGAGTATCTTTATCCAGACTACACAAGGATTGAAAAAGAACAATTCATTGATCGGTATGGCAGGTGATGAAATGGGACGTCGTAATACCACTACTGAAATAGGTTATTGGACTCCGGAAAACAAGAGTAACGAATGGCGTTCATTGCGTAAGAACTCAAACAAACATGGATATGGTTTCCCTTGTGATGCCAGTTATACACGTATCAAAGACATCACATTAAGTTATACTTTCCCACAGCGCATGATTCAGAAGATGGGTATCGGTGGTTTGCAGCTTTATGTGAGCGGACGTAACCTGTTTACTTTCACGGATTGGGTAGGTTGGGATCCTGAAGCTCGTCAGGTAGCTCGTGGTAATAGTTCATGGGATAGTACAAGAGGTGAAACTGTATATGACAGCAGTAACTACCCGATGACTAAGAGTTGTGTATTTGGAGTTAATTTAACATTCTAAAAAACGAAGAACTATGAAATTTAGAAATATATTATTAACAACTTTTGCTGCATCGGCATTTGTTATTGGGACTACATCATGCAGCGATAGTTTTCTGGATGAGAAAATGTACTCTAGTTATGGTCCGGAAGTATCAGATGTAAATGCGAAATTGGTAGGTCTGCACCGTCAATATGCTGCTATATGGGGAATGTCCAGTCAGCAGGGATTTGTAGGATGCTGGCAGGTAGGTACGGATGTAGGTGCTCCCGGTGACACTCAGGGGGTAGAGGTTCCTTTTTACAGATATCAGGAATTGAATGCAGAGAATGCAGGGGTAAGTTTCCTTTGGGAAAAATTATATGAGCTCATTAATAGTGCGAATCAGATTATCGCTTCACAAGCTGAAGGCGGTGATGCGGCGGCAACAGCCGAAGCCATGTTTTTTCGTGCTTATGCATACAATATGTTGGTGACATTATGGGGAGATGTACCTTTAGTGACAGAATCTACTAGTATTCCGCGTACAGATTATACCCGTAATGCGGTTGCCGAGGTGGATGGAGTCATTGATTCTGACTTGGTTTATGCCATGTCTAATCTTCCGGTAGTGGGAGCTGCCAAAAATGAAAGCCGTATAAATCAGGACATGGCAAGACAGTTGGCAGGAGAAGCCTATCTTCGGATGGGTATGCGTGATGCTTCCTATTTCAAGAAGGCGGAAGATGCGGTGACGCCTATTATAACAGGTGGTAAATATGAACTGATTTCAGCAAGATATGGTAAATATGCGGCCGAGCCGGGTGATTATTATCATGATATGTTCCGTTGGGGGAATCAGCGTCGTTCACAGGGGAATATGGAGGCTATCTGGACTTTCGAAATGGAGTATAACCGTGATGTGAATGGCGGTACAATTGACAATCCGCAACAACGCCGTAACTGGGTTCCTGCTTTCCATAAACTGGATGGTATGGTGAATGCGGATTCCATAGGCGGTCGTGGTAATGGCCGTTTGCGTATCAGCAATTTTGTGAAATACGGATTGTATGAGAAAGGTGATATCCGTAATTCTAATTATAATATCCGTCGTGTAATGTGGTATAACAAGCTCGGTTTTTCAAAAGAAGTTGGTATTGATGCTAAAGGGTTCTTGGTGGATAAAGACAAAGGTGTAAGAAATGTGACATTAAAAACGGGCGACCAGGTCATCCCTCACGAGGGAGATTCATTGAACGTATTTTATCCTCATCCCACTAAATGGGGGGCTTATGATGAAACCGATGATTTTGGTTATGCTGTAGTGAAGGACTGGCCTGTGATGCGTTTGGGAGAAACTTACTTGCTCCGTGCAGAGGCTCGTTTCCGTCAGGGGAATACACAGGGGGCGGCTGATGACATCAATGTGTTGCGCGACCGTGCCTTTAAAGACTATCGTGCGGTGGCTCCGGGTGCTGGTAAAGTAACGGCTGATCAGATTGACATTGACTTCATTTTGGATGAACGTGCCCGTGAATTGATTAGTGAGGAGAACCGTCGTATGACTTTAGTCCGGACCAATACGTTGGCCGAACGTATCAAACTGAATGGGGATATGGAACCTGCCGCACCAAGCAATAAGGTGATTACAGGTTTTGATGCCAATATCCATACACTGCTTCCGATACCTCTCACCGAGATTCAATTGAACAAAGACGGAGATTTGAAACAGAATCCGGGTTATTGATTCTGTCGGATATAAGTAAGAAGATAGATATATAAAATATTGAAAGAGCATGAAGGGCATATCTCTTAAAGAGAGTGCCCTTATTTTATTTCCTCTAGTTTGGTAAATCCGACGTGATTTATTTCTTTAGAAAGAATAAAAAGCGGCTTTTGGCTGATTTCTGTCCTATTTTGCACGAATTATACCCCCTTTTTTATTAGCAGAATATGTATTTTTGAGGAATAAAAAACAGCTGTATCGGGTTGGAACTCGATGACAGGTAATGAATAACCCCATAAAATACTATGATGCGACTTTTATTATCTCTTTTATTGCTTTTGTCATTTTTGCAGATGAATGCACAGACTTATCCTAAAGTGATTCTTCCGGGTGATTATCCTGACCCTTCCATTATGCGTGACGGCAAGGATTACTACATGACTCATTCTCCTTTCTATTACGCTCCCGGATTCTTAATCTGGCACTCGCAGGATTTAATGAACTGGGAGCCGTTATGTCGTGTCATGCCTCAATATGAAGGCTCTGCCATGGCACCTGATTTGTTGAAATACAAAGATACTTATTATATTTATTATCCTGCCGCAGGAACCAATTGGGTGATGTGGGCGAAAGATATTCGTGGGCCGTGGAGTCTTCCCGTAGACTTGAAGGTAGGAGGAATTGACCCTGGTCATGTCGTGAATAGGGAGGGAAATCGCTATCTTTATGTGGATAAAGGGGAGGTGATCCGGTTAACAGAAGACGGACTTGCTACCGTTGGGGAGAAGAAGAAAGTATATGACGGATGGAAATATCCTGATCATTGGGATACGGAATGCATGTGTCTGGAGTCCCCGAAACTGAATGAACACAATGGCTACTATTATCTCACTTCTGCTCAAGGAGGAACCGCAGGACCCGCAACCAGCCACATGGTTGTATCAGCCCGTTCAAAAAGTGTGACCGGCCCCTGGGAGAATTCACCTTACAATCCCATTGTGCATACATATAGTGCAACGGATAGTTGGTGGTCTAAAGGCCACGGCACGTTGATAGATGATGTGAACGGCAACTGGTGGATTGTTTATCATGCATATGCCAATGGCTATCATACATTAGGACGCTCCACCTTGATTGAACCGATAGAATGGACGGAAGACGGCTGGTATCGTACCGTATCTGCCGCTACCCCTGTCACTCCGGAGCAGGAAATCAAACATGGATTGGAACTGTCCGATGATTTCAAAGGTCCTCAATTGGGACTTCAGTGGACTTTTTGGAAAGAATATGCTCCCAAATCCCTGACTTTCAAGGAGGATATCTTATGGATGAAGGCCAAAGGTCGGACTCCTGCCGACGGACGGGTGTTGTTGACCACCGCTGAAGACAAAAATTACGAAACACAAGTGGAAATCCGGACAGGGAATGGAAATGTGGCCGGGCTTATCCTGTATTATAATGAAAAGGCTTATGCCGGAGTCGTTTCCGATGGAAAGAGATTCTATATTTACCGGAATGCGGAGCACAAGACGGAACTTCCCAATCGTATTGGGAAACATTTCTTTGCCAGACTGCACAATTGCGGTAACCGTCTGTCCGTCGAGGTGAGTAAAGACGGGGAAGAATGGACTGTCCTTGCCAGTGATATGGATGTTTCCTCCTTGCATCACAATAATTATGGTGGTTTTTATGCTTTGCGTGTTGGTCTGTTTTCCGCTGGAAAAGGAAGTTCGGGTTTCAGCCGCTTCCGTTATCGGAATGCAGTTCCGCGAGAGAAAGATATGAGCGCCTATCTGATGGTCTTCCACAAAGACGAGGACCATGGACTTCACATGGCAATCAGTCCCGACGGCTACACTTTTACCGCCTTGAACGAAGGAAAGCCCGTCATAGCCGGAGATACGATAGCTGAACAGAAAGGTATCCGCGATCCGCATATCTTCCGTGGTCCGGATGGAGCATTCTATCTGTCGATGACCGATTTGCATATTTATGCGCAGCGTGACGGATATCGTGATACAGAATGGGAACGCGATGGAAAAGAGTACGGATGGGGTAACAACCGGGGGCTGGTATTGATGAAATCTTGGGATCTGATTCACTGGAAGCGTACTAATCTGCGCTTTGACAAATTATCTGCTGCTTACAGTGAGGTAGGTTGCGCTTGGGCTCCTGAAGTGACCTATGATGATAAAAAAGGAAAGTTGATGATGTATTTCACCATGCGCTTTAAGAATGAAGCGAACAAACTTTATTATGTATATGTCAATGACGACTTTGATAAGTTGGAAACTTTACCTCAGCTTCTTTTTCAATATCCCGATGAGAAGATTTCTGCTATCGATGCGGATATTACCCGTATAGGAGATAAATATCACATGTTTTACGTTTCGCACGATGGGGGCGCCGGTATCAAGCAGGCTGTTTCGGATAGGGTAAACAGTGATTACGAGTATAATGCCCGTTGGTATGATCCTGAACCCACGGCGTGCGAAGCTCCGAACTTGTGGAAACGCATTGGTGAGGATAGATGGGTGTTGATGTATGATGTGTACGGGCAGAAGGTTCATAATTTCGGATTCAGTGAAACTTCCGACTTCGTACATTTCACTCCTTTGGGACAGTTTAACCAAGGAGTGATGAGGACTACTAACTTTACTTCTCCCAAACATGGGGCAATCATTCATCTTACCCGCTAGGAAGCGGAACGCCTGGCAGAACATTGGGGGATGTCTTACGATGCTTTGCTTCCATCTGAATAAGAAACATTTTATATAAAATAATTCATGATGAGTAAACTGAGAAACAGCTTGTGTGAGTTGTGCACAGCTTTGATTTTCTTTTGCGGATGCAGCAATGAACCGTTGCAACCCATTCGTTCAGGTGAGATATGGCCTGATAACAACGGAGAGCATATCAATGCCCATGGGGGCGGAGTAATGTACCATGATGGAACATACTATTGGTTCGGTGAGAATAAATGCGATACTACCAGCAGTGCCATGGTGGGAGTAATGTGCTATTCTTCTCGGAATCTTACTGACTGGAAGAACGAAGGCGTAGCGCTTTCTGTTGTTGATAACGACAGCAGCGACATAGCGCGTGGATGTATATTGGAACGTCCTAAAGTGATATATAATGCGAAAACAGGGAAGTTTGTGATGTGGTTCCATCTGGAATTGAAAGGAAAAGGTTATGCAGCCGCCCGTGCCGGGGTAGCAGTCAGTGATACTCCTGCCGGTCCTTACCGTTTCATCCGTTCGGGACGTGTCAATGCTGGTAAGCTGCCTGTTGATATGGACGGACAGGCTGTTGCAGTGCTGGATACTCTGAATGCCAAGAATTATGAAAAATGGTGGACTCCCGAATGGACGGATGCTGTGAACAAAGGCTTGATAGTAAAGCGTGATTTGGATGGCGGACAGATGTCTCGCGATATGACTCTTTATGTAGATGAGGATGGTAAAGCCTACCATATTTACTCTTCCGAAGAAAACCTCACACTCCAAATAGCGGAATTGAGCGATGACTATCTTTCACACACAGGGAATTATGTGCGTGTGGCTCCGGCAGGACACAATGAGGCACCTGCTATCTTCAAAAAAGACGGAACCTACTGGATGATCACTTCCGGTTGTACCGGTTGGGCTCCCAATGAGGCTCGTATGTTCTCGTCTTCTTCCATCTTCGGACCGTGGTCTCAGCATCCCAACCCTTGTGTGGGACCTAAGTCGGAACTTACGTTTGGCGGACAGAGCACTTATATTCTGAAAGTGGGGGGGAAGAAAGACGCCTTTATATTTATGGCGGATATCTGGCGTCCGGAGCATCCCAGTGATGCCCGTTACATTTGGTTACCTGTTCAATTCAAGGAAGGAATTCCATACGTGGAGTGGATGGACAACTGGACACTGGATTTCTTTCAGTAATCCCTGTTGAAAATAGTCTGAAGGATGGAAAATAGTGCAATAGTCTGTTCTTGACTGATTATTGCATCCATCTTGCTCGATTTTACCCCTATGGTTGTCAATCAGATTTTTTATCTTTGCTATCGGTAAAAAGAGATAATAGGTATTAAAGATAGGTTTTTAGGAAGAAGGTTAACATACTGTGATGTGATAATAGAATTTTAGGTTAGGTTAAGTTAGAATTGAAGGCATATTTCGTGAGGAAATGTGCCTTTCTGTTTTCATTACCTTTCTAGGTTCGTATATTTGTAATGTCGAATTTGTGAAACTTAAAATAGAATATGCATGAAAAAGATTGGATTGTTTTTGTTGTTAGGTTTTTCTCTTTCGTGGCTGGTGTCTGCTTGCCAAGAACGTCAGCAGGAAAGACGGAAGGAAGTGCCTTTGGATTCTATTGTACTGAGTGACCCTTGCATTTTGGCAGACAGGAAGACGGCTATGTATTATATGACCGGAACCGGCGGTATGCTTTGGAAAAGCAAGGATTTGAAACTTTGGGAAGGACCGTTTCATGTGGCAAAGACTGATTCCGGTTCGTGGATGGGACCGAAACCAATGATTTGGGCTGCCGAGTTACATCCGTATAAGGGCAAGTATTATTATTTTGCCACTTTCACCAATCAGGCGGTGAAGATTGATACGGTACAAGGGAATGTAATAGAGCGCCGTGCCAGTCATGTTTTGGTGAGCGATAACCCGGACGGACCTTACGTTCCGATGAAGGATTCCACTTACCTGCCTGCTGATAAACCAACCTTGGATGGGACTTTCTGGGTGGATAAGGACGGAAAGCCTTATATGGTATATTGTTATGAATGGTTGCAAGCCTTGGACGGTACGATAGAGAAAATAGAACTGAAGCCTGACTTAAGTGGAACCATAGGCGAAGGGAAATTGCTGTTCCGTGCCAGCGAATCGCCGTGGAGCCGTGAAAAAGATGCGGATGGCAAGGACAAACCGAATAAAGTCACTGACGGTCCGTATCTATTCCGTACAGGAACAGGTAGACTCGGTATGATTTGGACTAGTTGGATTTATAATGTGTACACTCAGGGAGTGGCTTATTCTGAAAGCGGAACCTTGGATGGACCATGGATACAGGAGAAAGACCCGATTACTCCTCCCAATTTCGGTCATGGGATGTTGTTTCAGACCTTGGACGGTAAATGGTTGATGTCTGTACATAGTCATAAGGATGTAAACGGACGTTATATTCGTACTCCTCGCTTGTTTGAAGTCGATTTTTCCGGAGATAAATTGGTGGTGGGAAAACCATATATTCCTTGAAAGTGCTTTATCTTTTTTCGAGAGGAAAGGTAATTACTTTTGCTTTCAATGAAAAGAGATGTGTAGAAAGAGTTGGAAGGACAGCTTTATGAGTCTGTCCCTCCAAATAAATGACCGGGTTAATCCCAACCCGGATTCTGTTTCAGTGCACCCTGAGCCAGGTCTACCTCTTCCAAGGGGATAGCCCACAGATAGTCACGGTTGGCATTGAACTTGCGGGTTTCAATAAAAATGCTTTCTCCTTTTGCATTTACCCCGTATACTGGTTTAGTAACATCCTTTTCAGTTGTTTTATAGCTACGGGTATCAAACAGGTGCATTCCCTCGAAAGCAAATTCCAAACGACGTTCCAAACGGATAGCTTCGCGCATTTGATCTTTGGACAAGCCGGAAGGCAGAGGAGGAAGATTTACGCTGGGACGCTGACGGATTTGATTGACCGCATCATATACTTCCGTATCCGGAGCAGACAGATTTTCGTTACGAGCCTCGGCGAAGGTCAGCAGCACTTCTGCATAGCGGATATAGATAAAGTTGGTCCAGTCATAATTATTGATACCGTCATTGTCCGGATTGATATACTTTTTCATGCTATATCCTGTACGGGTATGGCTGCCATCTCCCATATTGTTCAGGTTGAAAGTCTTTCCTGCTATTTGTGACCCGTTCCACAGTACTGAGAAGCCTAGACGGGGGTCACGGTCGGCAAACGGGTCTTCCGGATTATAGAAAGGAGACTCTTTGATTGATTTGCCATCTTTGCATGGATAGGAGTCTATCAAGTCTTGAGTAGGTGATAAAGCTTCCCATCCTCCCATCATGACGGGAGCGAAGAACTGTCCTATATAACTGCCTTCATTAGAGTTTTTCGGGTTTTCCAGATATTCGCGATCAAAGATGATTTCGTTACATAACTCTGCTACAGGTTGGAACAAGTCACCATAGTTATCATACAGTCCATACACATTCATGCCCATTACTTTGCGTGCGGCAGCTTCCGCCACATCATATTTGTGTGCGTAGAAAGCAACTCTGGCTTTCAGTGCGTAGCAGGCTCCGGCACTCGGTTTTCCGTGGTCACTGTTGCTGCGGATATCGGGCAAGCTGGCTGCTGCTTTATCCAATAATCCTACTATATGATTATAAGTCTCCTCTTCAGAACTGCGTGAAGGAAGTTTCTCGTTCAGTTCCAACGGATGATCCAGCAGGGAGGCGCCACCCATATATTTTAATATGTTAGCGTATGAGAAAGCTTCGAGAAACTGTACTTCGGCTGTCAGTTGCGCTTTTTCTTTTTCATCCATCGGCACATCGCCTATATGCTCGTAAAATACCAGGCATCTGCGGATGCATTGATAGGCATTTTTCCATAATTGTAGGAAATGTGGGTTGCTGGAAGTTGCCGTACCAGCAGACAACTGTCCCTGTTCGGCTGTGACATGTACAGGAATAGCATTATCTGTGTAGCAGTCTGTCATGATAGTATGGTTTTCCGGTTCTATCAGATACAGATAAATTCCGGTTGCAAATTTCTGGGCATCTTCTGCGTTTTTCCAGAAAGATGCATCGGATAATTGGTCTTTAGGATTTCTGTCCAGAAAACTGTCATTGCAAGAGCTCAGACCAAGGCCGCATGCCAATATTAATCCTATAAAGTTATATTTTAGTCTCATAGTTGTCAGTGTTTAGAATGTTACATTCAGACCGAAGGAATAATTTCGGGTCAATGGATAATAGTTGCCGCTGATGGCTTCGGGGTCTACACCGTCGAAGCCGGAAATCATAAAGAGATTGTCGATACTGCAATACACTCTCAAACGGCTGATTCCGTATTTGGATATCAGCTGTTTGGGCAGGCTGTAACCTACTTGCAGGTTTCTCAGCTTGGCATAAGAGGCATCCTGCATCCAGAAACTGGAAGTCACGCGGTTTTTGGAGTCACTCATGGATAATCGGGGATAAGTGGCATTCGGGTTTTCCGGAGTCCAACGGTCCAGATGCTGTTCCGTTACTTTACCGCCATTGTAGAAGGCATATCTGATTTCGGCTACAGGAGCACTCTTTACATCAGCTGCACCTTGCAGCAGTGCACTTAGGTCGAAGTCTTTATATTGAACTGAAAGATTCAGACCGAAGTTGATTTTCGGGAAGTAAGAACCCAATACTTGCCGGTCTTTGCTGTCTACTACTTTGTCTCCGTTCAGGTCACGGTATTTTAAGTCACCCGGAACCGGAGTACCCATGCTCTGTGTAGGATGATTCTTGATCTCTTCTTCGTTTTGGAAGATGCCGTCGCATACGTAGCCGTAATATGCCCACAGTGGGTCGCCTACGGATTGCCCCGGTGTGTCACCGCCTTTCAAATCCATGATTTTGGTAGTTACATAGCTGAAATTGGCTCCGATAGAATAGCTCCAATCATTGATACGGTTGTTATGTCCCAGTTGCAGTTCGATACCGGTATTACGCACTACGCCGGCATTTTGCATCGGAGCGCTGACTCCCATCATGTTGGGAACTGGAAGTTGCAGTAATATGTCCCGTGTTTCCTTGCGGAACCAGTCTGCGCCCAATGTCAGTTTATTGCCCAAAAAAGCGGCGTCCACACCTACGTTCCATTGATCGGTTTTCTCCCACGTAATATCTTGGTTAGCCATCGGGTTGGAAATGGAAATACCCGGAGTCAAAGTGTTGCCGAAACTATAGTCATAACCGAACAGATAGGTGTTCTGATACGGATAATAGTTAGAACTGTTGTCCGAGTTTACGGTTTCCTGATTACCTAGCAATCCCCATGATGCACGTAGTTTCAAATTATCCACCCAATCGGCTTTGAAGAACTCTTCTTCCGATATTCTCCATCCGATGGAGAAAGAGGGGAATGCGCCGAAGCGGTTGTTCTTGGGGAAGCGTGAAGTGCCGTCATAACGCAGGTTGGCTTCTAGCAGATAGCGGTCATCGTATGAATAATTCACGCGTCCGAAAGCTGAGCGGAGGGCGTATTCTATTTCTGTACCGTATGTTGTCTGTCCTGTCACTTCACCGGCGTTGATCTGGTCCAGTGAGTTGGAGTTGGGCAGGTTCTTACGGTAAGCTTGCAGATAGCGTGTCTGTTTATAAATTTGTGAGTAACCTAATAAGGCTCCTATTGTGTGTTTGCCGAAGGTTTTATTATAGTCCAGATAAGCTTGCAAGTTCAGTTCCATACTTTTGATGTCATATTCTGTGATGGAGTTAGTGGTTTTCTTTACCGGTGTGTCTGAACCTGCCTGATAGAATGTCATGGTATTTACGTGGGTGGGATTGTCGGTCAGGTTGAAAGTCGAGGCGGCGACTCCTCTCAGTTTCAGTCCGTCTATGATGTCCAGTTCCATTCCTACGTTACCTTGGAAATTGCTGTTTATCTCTTTGTAGGTTCCTCCTTCACGTGCATAGGCTACGGAGTTGTGCTCGTTTTTGAATAAAGCATAGTTGCCGTTGCTCAATTGGATGGGAGTAACCGGAGTCTCACGGAAAGCATAGTGCATCAGGTTGCTGATACCTGCCGCCGGAGCAGTCATATTACTGCGGTATACCGCCATATTTGTAGTCAGTTTCAGACGACTGTTTATCTGAGCGTCAATGTTGGCACGTACATTGAACTTGTTGTAGTTGGTATTGACTATCAATCCGTCTTTATCATGATAGTTGAATGCCAGCGAGTAAGTTACTTTGTCTCCACCGCCTTTGATACTCAAGTGATGGTTGTTGAACAGGCCGTTTTCACTTAATAGCGTACCCAGCCAGTCGGAATTGGGATAAAAGTCGGGATCACTTCCGTCTTTGAACTTTTGTAGGGCTGTTTCGTCATACGGACCTTTCAAACCGTCATTGGTGTAAGCTTCATTCATCAGCACAGCATAATTGTAAGAATCCAAAAATTTGGGCATACGTGAGGCACTTTGCCAGCCTACATATCCATCGTATGATACAATGGTACGTCCTTTGGTTCCCTTTTTGGTTGTGATAAGGATAACGCCATTGGCAGCACGTACACCATAAATGGCTGAGGCGGCTGCATCTTTTAATATAGAGATGTTTTCAATATCGTTGGGGTCCACGCTGCTCATGGTAGATTCTACACCATCCACCACAACCATGGCACTGGCATCTCCCATAGTTCCTAGACCACGCACACGCAGTACTCCGGCATCAGCTCCCGGCTGGCCGGTATTTTGGATAATGGTGACACCTGGCATTTGTCCTGCCAGCATGTTGGTGACATTGGCACTGGTGCGGTTGACTAGCTTATCGGATGAGATGGTTGCCACAGAACCTGTCAGATTTACTTTTTTTTGAGTACCGTATCCTACTACTACCACTTCATCTAAAGATTCTGTATCTTCTTTCAAGATAATGGTGTAACTGTTGCTGTTGCCTACGGTAATTTGTTGGTCGTTGTAACCGATATACGAAACTTTCAGTTTAGCCCCTACGGATACATTTAATGTGAATTTGCCATCCACATCTGTAATAGTACCGTTGGTGCTTCCCACTTCTACTACATTGGCACCGATTACAGGAGCTCCGCTTGTATCATTTACGATACCCGTAATTTGTTTGACATGCTGTTGCACGATGGCAGTTGACTGCGAAGCCCACAAAGGCATTGGGAAAGCCATTCCGGCAAATAGTGTAAGACACGCATAAAAAGAGGCTTTTTTCAAAATTACGTGTGTCTTTACACAATTTTCCCTTCTTTTCTGGTAGAATTGCATAGATTAATAAGGTTAAATTAGTAAATAGTTTGGTTTAGGGATCTTATTCCCTTTCTATTTCAGTTGCTGCAAATGTATTATTTTATAAGAATATAACGCTATCTTTTCTTTTATTTTTTTTTGTTATTCTTAATAAATTACAGGCTATGAAACACTCATGGTGGCGATTTTAAGAGAGAATGCATGTTATTTTGTACGTTCCTTATAAATGGAATATCGCATATTGCTCAAAAAAACAAATAACATGATTCAATGAGATAAAGATGTTAAATATCAGTTTCAAGGATCATTTTTCCTAATCGGTTTATGAAAGACTCTTCCTTTCCCCTCCTTTTTCTTGTTAACCATTCACTATTATTTCATCTATTCACAAATCTCCTTATCATCTTTCTCATCCGGATAGTCACTTTTATGTAGCAAAACAAGTAAGTGTACTTACTTCGTCATTTTAAGTATACTTACTTGTTTCATGAAGTGCACTTACTTTTTGCAACTTCAATATGAGTGAAATTTATGCCGGTATATGTTTTTTATATGCTTCAAAGACAAAACGTATTTCATCGTAAGAAGTATATTCGCCTAACTTTTCTTTTATTTCCTTCACTCCTTGTGGCAGAGAGGAGAATTTCTGGAGATGAGCTGTAATATAATTTATTTTTTCTTGGTCGACTAATTCTTGTAGTTTGATATCTCCGGTCCGGACATAGTGTAAAAGGTGGTTGCTGATGGTACCGGTAGTCAATTCCCGGAATTCAGCGATTTCCTTTACCTTCATCCCTTCTTTAAATAATCTGAAACTGACCTTTTTGGTGTCTTCTTTATTTTTTTTTATTTTCCCGGGGAACAAATACGGTTCTTATTTCAGGGCGTTGCAGATTTTGTTCTTTCATATAATTCCGGATAATTCCCAGAAGTTCCAAACCATAATTCTCTACCCCCTTACGTCCGAAATAAGGGACAGCTTCCAATGATTCTGCATCATTAGGCAATAGATTGACCATTCCCAACAGAGCTTTTTGCTGGATAATGACATAGGCCGGCATACCGGTTTCTTTTGCTTTAGTTCCACGCCATTCGGTGATTTTCCGATAAAGTTCTGGATGGAGTATGTCGTTGGGAACTTCAATTCTCTTCCGTTCTCTGGATACGCGTTCTCTGGGGGTGCGCTCTTTTCTGTCGTGTGCCGTTGTACCTGAGGAGTTTTTATTATCGGTTTCGCTTAAAAGGATATACGCTTTTTTACGTAGATAGTCACTGGCGTGAAAACCATTATCTTCTACATATTGTAGCAAGGAAAGTTTCTGTGTCAAAGTGTTTAAGAACTCTTCCAAGGTGTTGTTCGTTTTCTTTCTTAGTTCTTTATTGTCCGTGGGAAGATTGGTCGCTTCAGCCAGTTTATGGAAAGGGCGTAGTTTTTGTTCAAAATAGGCGGCTCCTTTTATGATGCGTATTTGTAGGTCGTTATTCGTATTATAATCAGTAGATTGTGTTACCAGACGTTCATATTGTTTGTGAAAACGATAGGATACATCCACTATCTCAGTAGTAAATATTTGTATCTGCTTTTTATATTCTGCCAGTAACTGAGGGAAGAGCTTGTAGAAATGTTCGTCAATCAGTCGGGCTTGCTCATTGAATGAACGGGCTATCGGTGAGAAATCGAATAGCTCGCTAACGAGATTGAGAAAATAAGTTTGTTGCATGGCATGGAGTAATTCTTCATTGGGGGTATGTGTTTCTATATACTGATTATAGTCATCGATTATTGTATCGTTGATAATGGCGTTGACGGAAAGTGGGGAACTGAGAACCATCCCTTCCAATGTTTTGCATCGGCTCAGGGCAACGTATGCCTGTCCGTGGGCGAAAGCGGAGCGGGCGTCAATAATGGCGTGTTCAAAAGTCAGTCCTTGGCTTTTATGAATAGTGATGCCCCATGCCAGTTTTACAGGGTATTGCTTGAAGACTCCTTCTTGTTCCTCGGTTATTTCCTTTGTTTCTTCATTTAGCACATATTTGCTGTTTGTCCATTCCTCGGGTTGGACAATGATTTTTTCATTCTTTTCTTTGGTGCGGACGGTAAATCCATCCTCATCTATAGAAGTGATTTCGCCAATCATACCATTGTAATAACGTTTTTCCGGGGAAGGGTCATTTTTGACGAACATGATTTGCGCTCCTTTTTTCAGCATCAATGTTTCATCTGTAGGATAAGAATATTCAGGAAAAATTCCGGTGACTTCTGCCTTGTAACTGAAAACCGGTTCTTTGATGAGTGAAAGCTCGTGATCATTAATCTGTTGTGCTTGGTAATTGTGAGTGGTGAGTTGGATATATCCTTTTTCTTTGACAGGATGGAAATTGGGAATATATCTTTGGTTCAATTCTGCGAGTGTCTGTTCGTCGGCTTTATTCTCCCGGACTTTGTTCAGCAAGGAAAGGAAATAGGGGTCGTTCTGGCGGTAGACTTGTTTCAGTTCGATGGTGGCGTAGGTGGTTTCTTTCAAGGCGCGGCTTCCGAAGAAATAGGAGGTATCATAATAGTGACTCAGCATATTCCATTCCGTTTCTTTCACTACGGGGGCAAGCTGTTGCAGGTCACCAATCATCAGCAATTGTACGCCTCCAAAGGGTTTGTATCGGTCCCGATACCGGCGGAGTACGGAGTCGATGGCATCCAGCAGATCTGCCCTCACCATACTTATTTCATCAATGATCAGCAGATCCATGCTTCGGATGATGTTAATTTTTTCTTTGCTGAACCGGAAATGTTTTTGTTCGGTATTGAACGTGGTATCGGGGATGAAAGGTGCAAATGGCAGTTGGAAAAAGGAGTGGATGGTAACGCCTCCCGCATTGATGGCAGCTATTCCGGTGGGGGCGACTATGACTGTGCGTTTGGGAGATTCTTTCTTCAGATTGTGTAGGAAGGTTGTTTTTCCGGTTCCTGCTTTTCCGGTGAGGAAGAGATGGGTGCCAGTATTCTCTATTATTTGCCAGGCACGCTGTAGTTCTGGGTTGTTCATTATTTCCTAATGTTAGTATATTATTGGATAAAGTTACTGCTTTTATTTAAGGCGGGGAAACTTTGGAGGAATATTTTCTTTGTTTGGTGGATTACTATCGTTGTTGGAGGCATAAAATTTGAGGTAGCTTTCATTTGCTTTTAAAAGTAAAAGTGTATATTTGTACCATTATTCTCCTTTTATTTAATACGGTTTGATAGGCAATGAGCATTGATTTGAATGCATTTAATAAATTCTTTATAGACTACCAGCAACGTTTTGTCCACTTTGCCTGTACTTATGTGCATGATGAAGCTGTTGCCGAAGATTTTGTTGTGGAATCAATGATGTACTATTGGGAGAACAAAGATCGTTTGTCTGCTGATACTAATATTCCGGCTTATGTCTTGACCACGATAAAGCATAAGTGTATTGACTATTTGCGCCATCAACAAGTTTATCAGGATGCTTCTGACGAAATAGCCCGAATCTATGCATGGGAATTGTCGGGCAGAATCATGACTTTGGAAGATTTCGAGCCCTATGAGGTTTTTACAAAGGAAATACAGGAGATTGTTGATAGGATACTGGATGCTTTGCCCGAACAGACTCGGAAAATCTTTGTGATGAGTCGTAATGAAAATAAATCCCATAAAGAAATAGCAGAACTATTGGATATTACAACTAAGGGAGTGGAATTTCATATATCGAAAGCTACCAGGACGTTACGTCTTGCATTGAAGGATTATCTGCCGGTATCCTTACTTTTTTTCTATTTGCATTAAAAAAAACAGTTTTTCACTAGGGAATGTTCTTTCCCATCCGCTATTACTATAAATACGTAAAACAAAAGTATTTATGGATAAGGATTTGTTATACCGTTTTTTTGAAGGTCATGCTTCTTTAGAAGATATGAAAGTGGTTAAAGAATGGGCTGATGCTTCTGAGGAGAATGCCGGGCTGTTGCGTAGGGAACGCAAACTGTTTAATGCCATGATTCTTGCAGGTCATTCCCGACGGACTGATATACAGAGAATGAGGAACAGGAGGAACTATTTTATTAGGGAATTCCTGAAAATAGCTTCTGTAATAGTGATAACGGTGAGTGTGACGGCTGTATTATTTTCAATAGGTAAAGATAATGAAGATATGTATTTAGCGATGCAGACCATTACCGTGCCGGCCGGTCAGCGTGTGAACCTCGATTTGCCTGATGGTTCAAACGTTTGGCTGAATGCCGGAACTAAAATGCAATATCCTGTTTCTTTTATGACAGGCAAACGGGAGGTGATATTAGATGGAGAGGCTTACTTTGAGGTGGTTCATAATGAAAAGAGTCCGTTTGTGGTACATACAAGTACATTGGATGTAGAAGTATTGGGAACAAAATTTAATGTGGAAGCTTATTCAGCACGAAAAATATTCGAAACGTCTTTGATGGAGGGCAAAGTAAAGGTAAAATTACCTCACGATGACAAAAATTCCGTCGTCTTGGTACCCAATCAGAAAACGACTTTGATAGACGGCCGATTGGTGGTGAGTAAAATTGATGATTATAATGTATATCGTTGGAAAGAGGGGTTATATTGTTTTAGAAATAAACCTTTTGCTGATATTATAAAAGATTTGGAGAAATATTATGATCTGAGCATACAGATGGATAAAAAGGAAATAGCAAAGGTTGCATTAACTGGAAAATTCAGGATTTCTGATGGATTGGACTATGCGCTGCGTGTTCTGCAAAACGATGTAGCCTTTACTTATCAAAGAAATCGGGATAATGACGTCATTCATATAAAGTAAGAAATGTATTAACCTTCTAAAATGGAAAATCAGCCTATGAAGCAATCCTAATGAAAAACAACTAAAGAGCCGATGGGTGTTTGCACCACCCACCGACCCGACTAACACAATTATTTTTAATAAATCGTATTAATAACCATTTGCAAAGATATGAAAAACATTCCTTTGCCGGATCTTTATTATCTTGAAAATCCGGATTTAAAACAATTATTTAGAATTATGCGAATATCAATATTCTTATTGTTCTTCTGCCTGTTCAGCCTGATGGCCGAAAATAGTCACTCACAGAATGCGAGGGTAACTATCAATAGAAGCGATGCCCCGTTGGAATCTATATTGAATGAGATAGAGTCTCAAACGGACTATCTTTTTATATATAAGGAAGATGTGAACGTGAAGATGCGTAAAACCATACAGGTGAATGGTAAACCTGTGTCCGAGGTGCTGCCTATATTGCTGACCGGCTCTTCCATCGGTTATAAAATGGAGGGAAATCATATCATCCTTACTCGTGATGTTGCATTGGCAGCGCAGCAACAGGGGGTAACGGGAGTAGTGACCGATGTTTTGGGCGAACCGCTGATTGGTGTTACTGTGATGCTGAAAGGAGATATGCAAGGCACGGTGACAGATATAAACGGAAGATTCTCGCTGTCCGCTGAGCAAGGAGATGTAATAGTAGTAAGCTATATAGGCTATGCTTCACAGGAGATAAGATTGAAGGATACAAAGTTACTTCGTATTATGATGAAAGAAGATGTGGAGCTGTTGGATGAAGTGGTAGTAATAGGTTATGGTTCCATTTCAAAGAAGGAACTGACTAGTGCAGTTTCCCACATATCAGGTAAGGATATGTTGCAGATTGGGAGTGGTAATCCTGCCATGCAGATTCAGGGAAAGGTTTCAGGTCTTGCAGTAGAGAATTCTACTCCTTCTGATCCTAATTCTTCACCCAGTATTCAGGTACGTGGAGTATCCTCGCGTTCAGCCGGATTGGGTCCGCTGATTGTAATTGACGGTATACCAGGCGGTAGTCTTGATAATTTGAATGAAAATGATATTGGATCTATTGATGTCTTGAAAGATGGGGCAGCTTCGGCCATTTATGGAACCCGTGGATCGAATGGGGTGATTGTAGTTACTACCAAAAAAGGTACTATGGATGGAAAAATTCATACTTCGTATTCGGGATTTGTGAATATAACTACACCTGTCAGAGAGTTGAATGTATTGTCGGCTACAGATTTTAGAGAACAGAAACGGGGAGATGATTATGGCGCTGATACTGATTGGTTTGATGAACTGACTAAAGTGGCTGTATCTCATAGTCATACTTTGCAGGTTATGGGTGGTAATACTAAGACTAATTATAAAGCAACAGTGGATTATAAAAATACAGATGGTATAGACTTGCGTTCGGAAAGGCAGCAGGTAGGGGCCCGTTTGTCATTAAATCATACAGGAAAAAGTGACTTGTACAATGTCATTCTGAATGTGGCTCCGCGCACAGTGAAGTATCAGGATGCAGATTATGATACTTTTCGTTCTGCATTGTTGATAAATCCCACTATTCCAGTGATGGACCCGGAGCAACCGGGTAAATATACTCAGATAACTACTTATTCCACCAATAATCCGGTTGAAATCTTGAAGTTGGAGAAAAGTGGTGGTGAGCGTACTATCTTAAGTTGGGATGGTACGTTTAAGTTGAATTTGTTTCCGCTGTTGTGTAGAGATAAGAATCATTATTTAAGTACACAAATTACATTGGCTCAGCAGATTATAGAAACCGATTACAGTTGGTTTCGTCCTTCGATTTCTACCATAGAAGACAAAAGTGGATTTCAGGGAGAAGCTAGCCGTAAATATGACAAGAATAAACAAGAATCTTTGGAATGGTTGGTAAATTACGGTTATGACACTGGTAACCATCATGTAAAGTTTATGGGAGGATATTCTTATCAATACTTTGTAAATGACGGATTGAATGCTGAGAATAAGAACTTTGCTTCAGATTTGTTAGGACCTGACAACTTGGGTGCTGGAACTTACAATAGTGAAGTGGAGGGACGCCTAGGTATGGGGTCTTACAGGAATGATTCCAAATTAATTGCTTTCTTTGGTCGTCTGAGTTATAATTTTAGAGATAAATATTTTGCTACATTTTCTCTTCGTCATGAAGGCTCTTCCAAATTTGGTGTTAGTAACAAATGGGGATCGTTTCCAGCCGTTTCTGCTGGTTGGAGAATCAGTGAGGAGGATTTTATAAAAAATATCCAATGGATTAGTGATTTGAAATTGAGAGGTGATTTCGGAGTGACAGGTAATCAGGAATTTGATAGTTATAAGTCATTGGCCCTGATGCAGGCGTATGATTTGATTTATTATAATGGAACATCAGTTCCAATGCTAATCCTAATTTGAAATGGGAAAAAGGTAAAAATTGGAATGTAGGAATAGACTTCAGTCTGTTTAATTATCGTTTGAATGGTAGTGTAAATTATTATAGTCGGAAACAACAGGATCTATTGGGAGTTTATGATGTTGCATTGCCACCTAATGGTGCTTCGCAATCATTTGTTAATGTAGGTACAATGAAAAATACAGGTGTTGAAATCGAATTAGATTGGAATGCGGTAAAGAGCAAAAATTTTAATTATACAATTAGTTTTGTGGGCTCTACTTCAAATAATAAGTTTGTTTCATTCTCAAATCAGTTTTATGAAGGTCCTAAGTATTATTGGATGAGTAATTTTCCCTTGTACCCAGGAAATCCAGGGGTATTGCAACGTATTGAAGAAGGAGAATGCATTGGTAATTTTTACACATTCCAGTATGCGGGTTTGGATGATAACGGAGGTTGGTTGATTTACTCTAAAGATGGTGAAGTGATTCCTATAGATAAAGGTACGGATGAGGATAAACGGGTGGTAGGTAATGGATTGCCTAAGTTTACAATGTCTGTGACTCATACTTTCCGATGCAGTTATTTAGAAAATCTCGACAAACATTGGTATTCAATAAGTTCAAAACTTGTTTGAAAAACTCAGATACACGTAAGATACAATATTGTAGTAATTAAAAATCTGATAATCAAAGTATTAGAAATGTTTCGCAATTTCCGAAAGCCTTTGACTCTATACAAATGTATGAAAAAATGGTATATTTTCCAAGCCTTTTCAATATTTTCTACAAGGTACAAAAAGTGAAGTATTCATGTAGTTGTGTAGTATATTAATCATACCAAGATATAATTTGTATTACTATCTTTTACAATCGGTGAATTGTAGACATTTTAGAGAATAATCTACTTTTGGGGTAAGCTTTATGTGACAGTAGTCACTATTTTTTAAGATTGCCTTAGTAGTAATATTTTGAACAGAAAAAGAAGTGTTATTTCTTTTATTGTTCAAAATATGGCTATTTTTTTAGAAATAATATATTGTATGTGAAATATAAACTCTATGGATAATATAATAAATCTCAACGTCCAATGATATGACTAAGCAGATTACAGCAAGATAAAATTCGAAAATTGATTTCTGTAATACATCATAAAATAAAGTAAAACATCTATATTTGCATATTATATGATATGTTGAGCTATGACAAAAAGTACAATGGGCACCAAGTTGCCAAGAAAATTAGAGCAGAAGATGCAGATAGTTGGTGAGCAGATCAAGCTGGCCAGACTACGCAGGAATCTCAGTGTCGCTCAGATTGCCGAACGTGCTACCTGTTCACCTCTTACGGTTTCACGTATCGAGAAAGGAGCACCAACAGTGGCAATAGGTATTTATCTTAGAGTTCTTTATGCGCTTCAGCTGGATGATGATATACTGCTACTTGCCCAAGAAGATGTGATGGGAAAGGCCTTGCAGGATATGAATCTTAAGAAACGAGGAAGGGCATCAAAAAAAGAATAAGTTATAAAAGGTTCTATTGGCTTGTTAATTATGCAAATTAACAAATTGAATTTGAATTGATTGTTGATTCCTGTGACAAGTAAATTCCTTTCGAATTGATAGATTGGAAAGTCATTGGAACATACATCAATCAAGTAATGACTATTATTAATTCACTTTTTACAGCTATTAAACTGCATATTTATGAGGTATATAGTACCTATTAGTTATCAATATATTTTGACTTGATAAATGAATGTAATTTCAAAAAATTTTTTAAAGATACTAATATGATTCTTAAAATATTTTTTTCGTGGCAAGTTGAGACGAATCCTCAAGGATTCAATAATAAAGCTTTCTTAATAGATTGTATTGGAAGTGCTATAAAGCAAATTGAAAATAAAGGGACTCTTAAAGGAATACGTTTTGAATTAACAGAAGGTCTTCGAAATATTCCAGGTAATCCCGAGGTGGCTCAGTTAATGTTTGAACAAATAGATAATTGTGATATTTTTATTGGAGACATGACTGTTGTTCAAAAAATATGCAGTCGCTTAGAATCTTTTAGAAATAAAAAAGGGCTATATTTTAGATACTCTCCTAATTGTAATGTTTATGGAGAGTATAATAGAGCGTTGGGGCTTCATAAAGACTTTTGGAAACAAATAATCTTATTATTAAATGACACAAATAAATCTCCCGAAGAAGATTCTTCAATAATACCTTTTGATACACGTCATCGTCGGTGGCCAATTACTTTTAATTTAAAAGACAACTCAACTGAAAGTAAATCTAATGCTAAAGAAACACTAATGAAAGTTCTTCCCGAAGCCATTCACAAATGCGCTTTAGCGGCAAGAGAATGGATTGATAAGCGATATTATCCGTTTACTTCATGGTTCAAACAAAATAAAGATGGAAGATTTAGTCAATATAAAATTGATTCAGGTGTAGTAGATAAATATAAAGTGCAGATTTTAGCATCTAAAGGAGTGTCTTTTGTTTTGGGACCCAAAGGTCTTTTTAAAACATATTTAATTCTTAGAGTTTTTGAGGAAGATGATTATGCTAATAACTATTTATATGTAGACTGCTATTTTTCAAAGTTTAGTGAATTCAAATCTAAAGTTGAGGATATTTTAGAAAAAGAGAAAGATGCAATAGTCATCGTTGATAACTGCAATTCAGAAGAAATTAAATATATCCTTGATATGCGTTTGAAATATAAAGCTGGTAATAAAATTATATTTATTACAACTCAAGAATATATTGATAATATTTATTATAGAAAACAATATAATATAGTTGATACAACAAAGGATTTACAAAATGAAGTCTCCTTGAAATTTGATGAAGCAGGCATTATGCTACTACAAACAAGACACCAAGTAGAAAATTTCTGTGACGGGAATATTGGTCTTATTACGAATATTTTATCCCAAGCTAAGGATGTAAATAATCTAAATGAGAGAGAGATGGTAACCTTGATGTACGGGGCAGACGAATCTCAGAGTGAACGTATTATTTTAAGAAGTCTTGCTTTATTTGATAGTATTGGCTGGAGAGAAGATAAGGCAGACGAACTTGATACTATTATTTTGAATAAGGATATAACTCCCCTTGATGTTGACTCACATGTTTTATTAAATAAAACAAGAGCATTTATTAAAAGACTAATAAGAGCGGGACTTATAACTGAGAAAGGTAGGACTATTTCTTTATATCCTAAATCTGCTGCACAACAACTTGTTATTGAATGGTTAGAAGATGTTGATGAAAGAAGGTTTACAGAGATGTTAAAGGCAATTTTTAAAAGTCCTCATTGTAAATCATTAATTCGAGAATTTCATGATCGGTTCAAATATTTAGGACAATATGACGAAGCACATTTAATCATAAATAGCCTTTTAAAAAATGGAGGTATATTTGATAATATAAATATTTTAAATTCAGATGCTGGTGCTATGCTTATGGAAAGCTTTGTACAAGTATATCCTGAGGCTGTTGCAAATTTACTGTCAAGTGTATTTAATTCTAAAAGTATAGTTGAATTGAAAAACATAGAAGAAGGTAGACGTTATTTAATTTGGACTATAGAAAAGATATGTTTTAAATCTGAAACATTTCAGCAAGGGGCATATTTAATGATGCGAATGGCTATAGCTGAAAATGAATCAATATCAAATAATGCTACAGGTGAGTTTATACGATTATTCCCAATTATGCTACCAGCAACATCTGCGTCTCTAAATGAACGTCTTACGTTTCTTAAAAATAATATTAATGTCTATGAACAGAAATCTATTATATTGGCTGCAATAAAAAGAGCTACATTAGTTCGAGATTTTATCCTCATGAAGGGTGCAGAAACATTTGGAGATAATAGTTTACAACCTTATAGACCTAAAAACAATGATGAGATTAGAGATTATTTAAAAGGTTGTCTTGATTTGGTTATTACTGAATCTGCATCTAGTGAATATCTTTCAACTATTTGTGAATTAATGGAAAATAATACTGTTTCTATGTGCGATTCTGGATATGCTGATCTGATATTACCTAACGTAAAAAAAATTGCAGAAATTAAACAAAATGATTGGGTGAAGATGCAAGAAATTTTATCGTTTTTCAAAACACGGGTGTGGATGAACATGACCTCTGATTCACAATTATTATATGATGAAATATTGAGTTCTATAACAAAGCAAGATATTGTTTCTCGATTTGCGAGAATCGAAAAAGAAAGTTATTTAGAAAATCCTCTATTGAAAATAGAGCAAAGGTTAGATAAACAAAGAAATAAATATAAAAATATAGCAGATGAAATATGTGAACAAAGATTGTTAACAGATGAAATTTTAAGTAAATTGATAAAAGTTGAATGCATCTCGTCATACCCTTTTGGAAAAATTTTGGCAGAGCATATGAATAGAGAGGAACAAATTGACTTTGTTAATAAATATATCAATATTTTAAATCATGAAAAAGAGGCAAATATATCCATATTATGTGACTTCATATCTTCTATTAATAATGATGTCTTTGATATAGTTATTCCTACCCTTCAAAAGTCTAGAATCTCATATACTATCTTTGCTTGTTTGGGCATTAGGAACATTTTGCCAGATGATAAAGAGTTTAGCTTGTTGCACAAAATGGTAGAAGAGAAATATTCTGACATAAGTTCTTATTTGCAGTATTGGTCACGAATTAGGCAGGATTGTATGACTGAAAATAGATTGCTACTCTTATTTAAAGATGTCTTATTTTTTGAAGATGGACTTCCCGTAGCTGTAAGCATGATGTCATTCTTATTGTGGAATAATAACATTTTGTCTTATTCACAGTTAATTGATTTGGTCGAAGCCGAAATTGTTAATTATCATTTATCTGGAAAATCAATATTAAAAATTAATAATGCGATGATGATATGCAAGGAGTTTATTAGGGATGGTAGTAGAAGAACACTTGCGAGTGTTATAAATGAGGCTATAATCCTAGCAGCTTCTCAGAATGATTACCATATAGTAAGTCATAATTATGATATGGAAGAAGTATATAGGATTCTTATGAATAAATATTTCGATGTAATTTGGCCATCTTTATCTCAAGCTCTTTTATCCGAAGGTGATAAGTTCATGACTTTCTATAATTTAAAGGATTTACTAGGGGTAAGCATTATAGATAGCAGTACTCCTATTATAATGGAAGGTAATCATTTCGATGAAATGTTAGATTGGTGTAAGAATTATCCAGATATTGCACCTGCAAGACTTGCAAGTATGATTCCTGTTGCCGGGGATAATGATCAATTTACTCCAGAAGCTTTAAAACTAATGGCATTGTATGCTGATAAAAATGACGTACTAGATGAAATTGGATGCACTTTAGATTCTTTTGCCTCGGTAGGTTCTGTTGTACCCTATTATGAGACACACAAAAAAATATATTCTTCATTATTACAGAATCAAAGAACTGAAATTCGCGAATGGGCACAGCGTCAAATAAATGCATGCAATTATTACATTCAGCATGCTCAAATTAACGAAGAAGAAAAGTTATAAACATATTAGAGTAATTTATCTTTGTTTAATTAGAAAGCTATGCATACTTTCTATAACTTTGACAAGACACATATTATATGATTTTTAGTTATAAAACCAGCAGATAAACTTGATCTCTATGCTATTAGGGGAAGAATTTAATACTTGATGATGCTTTTTCAGTCATCGGTAATTTTAATACCTCATGATACCAAGCAGATGATTGTGTCACCATATCACACAACTGGCTATAAAATTCGAAGATCGGTTTAAATTATGGTAATTATACACTCGTCGGGCGGGGGAACGGCCAATACCAAGAGGCCGTTCCCCGCCTGATAAGTTTTCTATATAAAATAATGCATGACACAGTTTTTTATACTACCGAATTTTTGTCTTAAACACAATTGCTTTACTGTGTATAAATCTCATAAATATCAATCGAGGCTAAAGATTACAATATACGTGTAAATCAATATTAGAGACATCTTTAATATACGAGGCGACACAACCTAATAGATTAAGTATATCTTGACTTGGATTTGAGCTGCTTAATCCAGGTTGAACTATGTTTATATGCATAATCAAATCTTTTTTCCAATTGACTTGCGAACTTAGTTGTTCGAGTTCTTCCTCAGAACCTTTGAGTATTCTTGAACATTCTCTTCCTTGATATTTTTTGATTTTACGCGCAAAAAGACGATTGAATAATTGGCGGCTCTTATCTCTATCATTCCATTTTAAACATTTTTGAGCTTGTCCACAAACTTCATAAAAATTTGATATCATATTGCTTACTCTTCCTTCATGTGCATATTTGAGATGAAATAGGTGTATGTGTATTGCATTGTTTTCATTTTTGAATCCAATTAAGTCTGCAATTTCTCCACTACCATCATCATCATAAATCAGGTCAAATTTATCCCAAATATATTTTGAAAAGAAATATTGAACTGAATCTGTCTCATAAGGTTCTACATGTTGTGATTCATTCTCAATTTTAGTATCAGCCCAATCTATGCCTATTAGATTTTCTTGTGAGAATGGTATGATATCAGAATTTACACATACCAGATTATTTGCATAAAGACAAGATCCATCTGCAAAATAAATAACAGGAACTGCATCATTATTATTAAAATAATCGCAAATATCGTTATAAATTCGAGTTCCATATCTCATTCTTAGCCTATCACCACTTATTTGCTTGACATGATATGTTTTGTGATTATTTTTTTCGTAGTATTCAATTATGTAAGTAAATTTGAAATTATCTATTATGATATTAAACGTAATATAGTTTCTTATCTCGTACTCCGTTAATTCAATAGTAGCATACCATAATTGATAGTCAATAGTATTATATGTTAAATAAATTCCATGCTCCGGATAATCTCTGTATAGTTCAGGATCCCAATCAATTGCAATTGGCATAATTTGGGGTAATTCTGAAATTGAATGAACTCTTAAGGTGTTTTTTATAAAAGAATCTGGATCAATATTTTCATCTTCAACTAACATTCCAATCATTCTGGTCCATTTCGTATATTCAAGTAAATTTCCTCTTGTGTGACTCCATATCTTCCCTTTTACCGAACATCCTACACTAATTCTTTCTCCATTTCTATAACCATTTCCAAATAAATTATTGGCAGTTAATTGCTTTTGCTCAGTCATAGATATACCTTCTTGAACATCTTTCCCATAATATGACTTAAATGAAACATTCCCCATTCGAGCTTTTCTGCCGCCAAAATTAACAATAGCAAAACGTCTTACATCGTGAAAAACACGAAATACGCAATTTCCTGAAATTTTATTGACATTTTCGTCTCCAAAAATAGCTTTTACAATCTCGTCTGCTTCTTTCAACGTACTGAATACATAGGCGTGATTATAGTTGGGTGTACAATATCTATGAATGACAAGGATGTTCCAAAGTAAGTTCTGTACACATTCAACATTACCCCAATCAACATTTTCAATACTTCCACCGATTACAACTAATGTATCTCCATCAGCAGTGCTACTTCCAAAACGATAATTATAGATTTCAGGAGATAGTATATTTTCCCATGCTTTTGGATTCCACGTATTAGAAGTTCTATAAATTATGGCACTTAATGGAATATTTATACTTTGAAATGGAATTTTTGATAATTCTAAATTTCCAAATGATTGAATGAATTGATTAAAATCTTTTTCTTGCTCAGTGGTTCCGTCATTTAGAGGTGGCAGCAAGCTATTCCAGTCAGCATCTTTGGCATATAATTCTTCGAGTTCTTCCAATATAGGTGGATATGCAATGTTTGTAATAAAACTTGCATTCCCAAGATTAGAGTCATATGAGGTTCGTGTAAATCGACCTATAAACTGTAAGGTAATTGGCAAACTTTGTTTGGCATCATGAATCGCTGCGATTTTTAGTTCGGGCATATCAAATCCTTCTCCCAACATATTAACGCAAACGATAATTTTATGCTTTTTGTTTTTTATGTTGTTTAAAATTACTTTTTGATTAGGCATCGAGCTAAAAACTAACACTGGATTCAAATCAGAATATTGCTGGTATATTTCCATTATTTCTTTAGCTCTTTGTTTGGTACTACATCGGGCCATAAGAACATGATCATATCCCTCCTCTATATCAGAACGTAGTTGATTTACAGCAACTTCCGCAATACGCCTATCAGCCTTAACTAGATCATACTCTCTAATTGGAATAAATTTTATAGGCTTATAATATCCTTGAGACTGTGCTTCTTTTAGAGAAAAATTATATATAAATTCTCCTCGTAATCTTCGGTTATCATTCCGAAAAGGTGTTGCTGTAAAAAGTGTAACCTTTTCATCATCAAAAGAATCAATAAACTCACTCCATGTTTTAGCTTCGGAATGATGGGCTTCATCAACGAATAGATGACTAATTCTTTCTTTTAATAAATCTATGATAGCTGATTCACAATTTGTAATGAGTGGCATAGTTGTGATAATAACATTGGATTTTTCAATTAGTGAATACCAACTATTATAATCCATGCCTTCTTTAACGATTCCTACAATTGGATAATTGCAATCACTAGCAACTATTTCGAATTTTGGAAGTATACCTAATGTGAGAAATTTATTTGATATTTGGTCTCTCAAAGCATCCGATGGAACAGTTATAAGTACTTTGGAACATTGATTAGCAATTAGAATACTTAACATTGTTTCTGTCTTACCTGTTCCAGTCGGCATGACTATTATATTTCTACCATGATGAATTTGGGCTTTAGACATAAAAGCATATATAGCTCCAAGTTGTGGGGCTCGGAGTCCTAAAATAGATTCTTGAATATTTTCCTTCTTATAAAAGAATTTACCTCTCCAAGAATCAGTGATCTCATCTGGTCGTAGATCCTTGAAATTTGGATGTTTGAGCCATCTAATTGATAAAATATTTCCTTTTATAACCTCATTTTTACAAGGTTTCTTGTTTGTTAGTACTGCATATTGATAATTCTCAAGACTAGGGTCATTTTCATCTCGCGTAAGAAGTATATTAGTATTATTTACCCGTATAACAAAAGGTGATGTGGTAACAATATCGAATGTAACATCACTAAACTCTTTAGCAAATCCCTCCAGATGTTCAACTCTATTGTTCCCACAGCTCCACAAAAGTCTAATAATTTCAAAAGGTAATTTTATCATTGTTAAAATATTTATATCAGATGTGTCACATTAATTTTCTTATACTTATTTCCCATACCAAGTGCAAATGCCATCTGATCTTTAATAATCAGTTCACCTTTCTGAAGGCCAGCAATTGCTGTTCTGATTTCCTGAAGTTCTTGACCACTCACACCAAACAAGTCTTTGATAACCTTATCATCTATAGTCTGCTGTTTCATAATCAGAGGGTACTGAGCGTTGGCATAAAAGTCAAAACCTTTGGACTTAAAACTGCTCATATTTTGAGTAGCAAGGATAATACTTAGACCTTTATTTCGCCCTACAGCAATAAGGTTACGCAAAGGACGATTATCAAAATCAAGCATATAGTGTGCTTCATCAATAATAGAGAAGTGACGTATTTGTACTACTTCGTCATTTACAGCCTGTTTATCAAGCAATTCATATATATTGTTAAGCTTTGACATAAGGAAATACACAATAGCTTTGGCTATAGGTCCATCTTTTGGATATCCATCCATTTTGATAATATAGCTATCGTCAATCAAAGACACCTTATCTTCTGATTCAAATATATGAGCATTAACCAATTGCTTTAATACAGAAGATATACTGTCATCGTTATTTGCATCTTTCATTCGTGCCTGATAATATTTAAGCATCAGTTCAAATGAAATCGGTGCACCATTTGTCACTTTATATGCTTCTACTATAGCTTCACTCAAGCGGTTACTCATATTGGCACTGGCTGTTACCCTGTCAATGGAACAAAGGGCAGAAGCCATTTCCGTAGAGTATAGGTTTATTTCATTGATTGAGCGTCCAGTAAAGTCTTTAAAAGGAGTGAAGGGAAGTGGAGTTTCCACCGGGTTAAGGATGCAGGAACGGTCCACATCAAAGAGTGATAACCAATGATTATTCTGTATATCACTAAATTCACCTTTATAGTCAAACAATAAGAAATTCACCGGATATTGTGATTCCGTAGAAAGCATTCTGAATTGCTGTATCAGGACAGCCAACAGATTTGTTTTTCCGGAACCTGTCGCACCTGCTATAATAATCTGTGAATTGGTTATAGAACGGCTGTTTATGTCTAATGTCGCTTCCATTTCCTCATCACCATAATTACCGATAAGAAGATTTAATACTGGAATATCCTTTGCCATGGCAACCTTGCCACCCATAGCAAACAAGAATGAATCAAGATTATTGTCTGCCAATAGATAGTCACGTCCACGAAGCATTTCAGCAGCAATAATACGTGACAATGTAGCATTCTGACTCCAGTCAATATCCAGATCTGCATATCTTAACTTCAATAGAGCAGAATACAGTGTACTTAAATCATGCATTGTAAAGAAACTCGGAACGATACGAGAAGAGGACAAAGACAACTGAATATCCTTATAATCATCAACAGTACGTTTTACAGGCAATCCCAATCCTGCAATGAAACATATACGCATCACCTTGTTCTGGTTCAGACAAATACGTTTCTCCTTGTCTGCTGTTCTTGAAAGATTTATCTTAGACTCTATCAGCTCTTTTACCGGACTGATAGCATCAAACAAACCTTCCATCTGACGTGTATTTGAAAAATTAATAATACTCATTTCTGTTACTGATTAAGTGTTATACCAAAATATCCTTCCTCTACAGTAGTGTTCTGTTCCTCTACATTACGATGAAGTGTATAAGTTTTTGAAATAAACGGTTCAAGCCTTACATAGTCACTGTCTGTTCTGATTTCCGATGTTGTACATAGTAATATAGTTTGCTCAGCCAACAGAGGGAAGTATTCTTCCATTAATGCATCACGGCTCTCATTATCAAGTACTCCCATAACAGTATCAATCATAACAGGCGGGTTATAATCACCAAGATTACGCAACACTTTCAGAAGAACCTGAATGAAAATCTGTTTTGATGCTGCATTCAACTGATTCAGAGAGATTTCGTTTCCTGCAGTATGGAAAAGTCTTATATTAAACTTCTCTATACTGTCTGATAATTCAACTCTTGCAACATGACCTTTATAGGATATAAGAAGTTTGTTGAGCTGCTGTTGCATCTCATTCTCAATCTGTGCCTTTTTCTTTTTAAGCAGACTGTCTGCAATCTTTTCAAACAAAGGTTTCAGTTTAACCAACGTGTCAAACTTTACATCAGGCTCCTGCTGTATCTGTACATCATACTGATGAATACGTTTCTCCAGTTTCTGGATATCAGCTTTAAGTGTGGCTTCCTGTCCTTTTAGCTTCTCTATCTGCCTCTGAGCCGATTCATAATTTTGAATAAGATACTCGTTTCCACCGGCTTTTGTTTGCTCCAAGGTTTGCTTTTGGGAATGTAAATTATCCAAATTGGATAACTGAATTTCCAATTCCTGTCGTTCACGATCCAATGAAATGAATTGATTTGTGCCAGTACGGTTTACCAAAGCAGTAAGAGCCTTTATCTCCGCTTCATCAAGATAAGCAAATGGGTCTTCCCTGTTTGTGCTATTCTGAATAGCTACGATATGAGATACCACCTGTTCTTCATCAACTGATTCATTACACAAAGAAAGGTCTTTCAGGTAAGTTATGATTTTTGAAGTCACATCTTTTAGTGTTTCAATAGGGTATGCTCCGGTATTCTCTTTCTGTAATTGTTCTTTTACATGAAGGATATTGTTTATTTCCTGAGCCATATTGGACGCCAACTTAGGAAGAAACAGATTGATTTCAATATTGTCAACAAATCCCTTCAAGTCTTCCGCATAAGTAGCAGCACGTTTTATAATATCATCAATTTTTGCTGTTATGTCGAGTATTTTTTTATTCAGTGCAGAAGCCTCTTGCGCACCGGCTTTAGCCCGGTTATATTCCTCTTCAACAGACGAAAGATACTTGTATTTTGCATCCTGTTCAGCTATACACGATTCAAGTTCAAGGTTAAGTTTGTCCTTCTGAGCGCAGAGTTCATTATATTCCTGGGCCTCCTTTTCCGCTTCAAGACGTTGCTGTGCCCATTCCTGTTGCAGTTTCTCTGATGCACGCTTCAACTGAATGTATTTTTTGAAGCCTAATACATTCTCAAAATTATCACGGATAGTTTGTGCGAATACATTCTTTTTCAATAGTTCACTTGACTGCATGGCATCAAACAAGAAATATTGGCTCAACTCCTGAGGAAGGTTTGCCTTTATGATTTTATTGATTTCCTGTTCAGCTTTCACCCTGTCCTTAGGAGCAGTCATTGTGCCATAAACATACATATTACCGTTCATGTTAAGCGAAACACTCTCTACAGGTTTGCCCTGTGCATTAAGAATATATGTACGTTTTATAATATACTTCTGCAGTTGTCCTAAAACTTTTCCCACAAAAGTTACCTGCAATGAAATTTCCTGCTTTGCACTATTTAGTGCACCCTGGTTGAGCAATTCCATAAAATGCTCCTTATTCTCTATTTTCAGACCATATAGCGCACCACTGATAGCCTCAAACAAAGTAGTTTTACCTCCACCGTTAGAACCGCCTATAAGAATGATAGGGCGGTCGTCGTCAACTGTCAAATCCAAGTCGAGCGACAGGTAAGTCTTATAGTTGCTTATTTTTATTTTCTGTATCAGCATAATTGTAATTTGACTTATTGACGTATTTTCTGTATTGCGGCACGGATTATATTTTCAGTGTCGTTATCACTCATTTCTATCACATCAACCTTCTTTGCGTGATAGGCTTTCAAAATATCTTCGCTCAACCATTCAAAGTCTATTCCTTCGGCCTCGCAAATTGCTTCTATCATTGATAGGTCATCCTTGCGGATACCGTAATGAACAAATTTCTGATCTATACCTTTAGCCATAATCTTTTATGCGTTTTTAGGATCAAAAGTATCCCAGTTCAACAAATCTGTTGTATTTTCTATTGGCAGTTTTGAATACAGCCAGTTACTTCCTTTTTGAATGATAATCCCACCATAAAGAGGAGTCCCTTCCGTAGAATATTCATGTATATATTGCAGCAGGGCATTATGCTTTTCCGGTGCAGTAACATCGCTTCCTACACTTTTTGTATCAAAAAGATACACGTGCCCATTCTTCATACGGATAACGAAATCAACATAGAACAGTGATTTAGTTTTACCTTCTCCATACGGTATAGCATAGTGCTGTTTTCCTTTATCACCATTCTTATACCACCAGTCAATCCACTGAGAATGTTTTTCCAGATATTTTACAAACTCTATTTCCGGGTTGAATGCATTGTTAAGCTGAACGAATGGCAATAGAGCATGATTATCCGCTATCTCAATATGATTAGTTTCACTGTCATAAATCCTTTCTGCCGGAATTTCCCAGTTGTATTGCTTTAATTCCCTTGTGGCAGCAGATCTTCTTTTCGCATGCTCCCTTTTACGGGCATATGTATCTAAAGCTATATCCTGTAAACGATCAAATTTAGGTTGATTGTCATAATAAAGGACTACCTTCTTTGCATCTGTATCAAAAATTCCAAAATAATCGGCAAGCATTTCAAGAAGATAATTGGCAATCTTGTCTGCACGTCCTTTACTTTCAAACTGATGTCCTTTTTTACTTATGTAATCCATAAATACACGGTCTATTTCCGAAGCTTTACGTGCAAAACGAACCTGATCAACCTTCAATATCTGCTCTTCATTTTGAAAATGTACATTCTGAGGAATCTTCACATTTACATTTTTCACATCCAGACGGATTGTATTCTTTACACGCCGTCTGTTTTCATTTATTAAGTCATCATCGCTTTCCGGAAGCGGCACAAATTCATCATTATCATTTCTCAAAGCTGCCAATTCTGCAATAGAGAACAGTCCTGCACCTCTTTCTAATTTCCAAAATTCATCAGCCACTTTGTACAGTGTTTTCTTGAAATCAGGTCCAAGATAGTTTCGTTCCACATTAGGGCGTTCAGAATAATAAGCCGGCAAAGATATATTTTCAAGATTCTCACGTCGGCAAGCCGTAATAGTATTTTTCAGTATATAGTCTGAATCGGCAGTGACAATTTGGATTTTATCTTTTGCAATATCGGTATATACATAACCTATATTAAGCTGTTCCTTCGGATAATGTTTCTGTTCCGGCATTCTTAATATACGTCCAACAGTCTGTATCGTAAATTGGTCGCTCTGTAATTTTCTGAATATCAGAAGGACAGCGGCACGTGGACAGTCCCATCCCAAAGCTATGGCTTCTTTGAACAACAACACCTGCGCCATATTATCAGAGCGTTCAAGTCCTGCAAGATTTTCTTTCTCATTGGCAAGCCATACAGCAAGCAGACCGTTCTCGGCTGTTATACCGTTTACAACTTCCAAGTAGGTTTTCACCTGCTCTGCAATAGCCTGATCTTCTGATGTCATTGTTTCTTTTACATCGTTCGGCAACTGTATAAGTAAAAGAGGATTAATCTTAACCCCCAATTCCTTATAAAATTCAGCCAATTGGTTACGTTTAGCCAATGCAGCCTTGATAAGGTTTTCATTAAGGGTACGCTCTTCATTGAAGTTCAGTTCAATATCAGGATTCAATACCACTTCTTTCTTAATCATTTCCGCAGCAATGACATCTTGCCTGTAAACTTTCACTTTTTCATCAGGATAAAGTGTTTTTGGTGTTGCAGAAATACGCAACTCAACAGCCGGATTAATACGTTCAAGTACGGAAGCCGACTTGTCTGCTGTTTTCGACCAGAACATATGTTCCTCATCTATGATTGCCACGATAGGCAAATCATATTCCTCTTGAGTTCTTCGTGCTATTTCATACAAAGAAGCAAAACTTTCGCTTTCACGAACCATTACATTACTTTCCTTGTTTACACTTTCCCAATTGACGAACAGTATCTCTCCAGGCTGTATCCCTTCACTCTGGTCTATTTCATCAAACATTACAGGTCTCAGCTTTCTGGTTTCTCCAAAAGCATTTTTCAGACTTGCATAGCTTTGCAAATGCAGTTTGCGTGGGGCAAACCATATATATGCCACTTCCTGATAACGGCTGTCACCACGCGATTTAAGTTCATCTGTAATATTAGCCAATGTCTGACAAGTCATAACTGTTTTTCCAGCACCGGTTGGAGCCTCAAACACAATCTTGTGGCGTTTACCGCCAAGATTTAGCAGACGGATAGTTTTATCAGTCAGTTCATTAATTGCATTCTGCTGGTATGGTATATTTTTCATTGTTTTTTTCCTTTTTCTTTTCAGTATTTATTATGGATTTTCCCTTTTATCAGAAGCAGTTATTCGAAGTTCCGAGTAACTTAAACCACATATCATGTTTCTATCTGATATATGTTTATGCTTCTTCATCGTATTCAAAGTTCAACATTCCATTAAACTGTTCTTCCTCTTTTTCTGTAGTAGCCAAGGCATCATCCTCAGGCATAACTACAGCATCTTTTTTCTTAGGCAAGATTCTTCGGTAAGTATTGTATATTGCTTGTGGCAAAGCACATAACTCAACTTTGTCGCTGACATCTTCAAAAGAGCCTTCCCAAGGGTCTTCACTCGGAGAGAATACATAGACTTTAATAGGCTGATCTACATCCATATCATAGATAATGTCAACCAATTCATCTATAACTTCTTCTCTGTATATAATGAGCATTTTCTTGTTGCCGTCATCAAAATAGCGGAACACACCTTTGTGCGTTTTCTGTTCACCAAATGTAGTTTGCTCTGTATATAGGTCTTCCTTGATACAAAGCATATCTGTAGCAAGATTTACTAACTTACGCATATTCTGCATAGAACGGCTGCGGCCTACAAATCCGGTGCGATAATAACGAAGACTGTTCTTTATCAAACCGGGAACTTCTTCACCTTTTGCATTGGTATAACCTTGAATCACTCGTCTGTTTCGTTCGTATGTAACTTCTTCACAAATATTATTTTCGTTATTAGTTACAAGAATACATTTTCTATGACCTCCATCTTCTGAATTTAACTGCATGGTTGCATGAAGAGTTGTTCCACTACCTGCGAAGAAATCAAGTATTATAGATTCATTATTACTTCCTAAACGTAAAATTTGTTTTAATAATCTTGTTGGCTTGGGCGAATCAAATGGAGGCTGCCCAAAAATATCTTTTATTTCTTTTCGAGCTTCGTCATTATGTCCACAATCATCATAACTCCAATAAGTAGTTGGAACAACTCCTTGTTGAACTTCTGAGAGATAGCGTTTTAGTTGTGGTGCACCTTTCCCATTTAATCCAAAATATACTCTTGTTTCGGTTATCCATTCTTGGATACGCTCTTTGTTTGTCATCCATGAACGACCTTTAGGTGGATTGTATTCGACTCCAGTGATAGGATTTACAATAGGAAAATCATAATTAGCGGAATAAGTTCTAACAGATAAATTATCAGATCGCCATTTTCCTTTCCCATCATTACTATCATATTTATATAAAGTATTCTGTTTTTCTGTTCTTGGTAATAAGTTTCTTATAAATTTATCTGTTTTTCTATATGCTAAAATATAATCTAATACTTTTGAGAAAGTTTTTGAATCATTTGCAGAAGCATAGTTTTTGTGCCACATAATTTCTGATAGAAAATTATTTTCACCAAAAGTTTCATCACACAGTAATTTCAATTGTGCCTGTTCATTGTCATCGATAGAAATAAAAATCACTCCACGGTCAGATAACAGCTTCTTGGCTATTTTCAAACGGCGACTCATAAACGACAACCATTTAGAGTGTCGATAAGAATCCTCTTTATCCACATAACTATCATTATATATAAAATCCTTATTTCCTGTATTATACGGAGGATCTATATATATGATATCAATTTTCCCTTCATGCGTATAAGCCAAAGTAGCAAGAGTTTCTAAGTTATCACCTTCAATCAGAATATGGTTAGGCGCATCTTTGTCTTCACTATTATGGCACGTTCTGGAACTTCTGTCAGAATAGGCAATTCATCACGAAGACGTTCCTCAATATCTTCCGGTTTATCTTCCCATACCAAACCATAACTTTTATTCTCACGGAGTAGCCCCAATAAGGCACTACGTTCATTGTCTGTCAGACCTTCAATTGTGCTGATTCGTTTTATAAGATTGGCTCTATCTTTACTGTTCATAACATTACTTGGCTTTACGATTTTTGAATTCTTACTAACTGAACATCATCACGGGTAGAGTTCAGCAATTCTTTTATATCTACTTCTAAAACACGTGCTATTTCTAACAGAGTTTCCAGCCCGGGCTGTGATGTGTTAGTACACCATTTGGATACAGTAGCAGGATCCTTTCCCAACTGTTGAGCTAACCATTTGTTAGTCCGCTGTTTCTCTACAAGCACAACCTTTATCCGATTTATATTTTTCTCTTTTTCCATAAGGATATTTGCTTATAGCTACAAAGATAATAAACTGTTTAAAGTTTTAAAGTTTAAACTGTGATTATTTACAATAGAAATTGCGAATTACATCAATATTATTTATAATCAGAACATATAATACAATTGTTTTCTGTAATTTTGTAGGTAACTATAAAAAATGATATATGGAAGAACAGGTGATAAATAAAGAAATGGAAAACAATAAAGGAACAGAGACTAATATATCTGAAGAGACAAAAGATATTAGTCAGAATGTTTTGTTGCCAAAACTTTTAGATAAAAACGATGCGGCATATAAATCTGTAGAAGAATTAAATAAAGTTATTACTCTTGCTATGAAAGAAAAAAGAGTAAGGAATATTGCACTTACTGGTCCTTATGGTTCTGGTAAAAGTTCTATATTACAAACGTTTATCAGAGATTATAAAAAAGAAAAGAAGGAGTCATTTTGGGGAAGAATTATAGGGAAAAAGAAATACAAAATTCTTAATATTTCATTAGCTACATTACAATCAGAAGACAGTAATCAACATAATTTATTAAGTCAAAATAAAATAGATAATACTACAGAATATGAAAATATAAAAGATGAATTTAGCAAAAGAATAGAATACAGTATTCTTCAACAAATAATATATAAAGAAAAGAAACAAAAAATTCCTAACTCAAGACTTTCAAAGATCATATATACACCGGCATATAAATTATATTTAAAATCCTTTGCACTAATACTATTAATCATTGCTGTTATTATAGCTTTTAAACCCCAATTTCTAAAAATAGAAAGCATATATAATGCTCTAAATTTTGGAAAATGGAATCTATTGGCTGACGGTATTAGTATTTCATACATATTTGTTTTTTTGCTGTTTTATTTGAAAAAAATTATTTCATCATGTATTAATTTAAGACCTAACAAATTAAACATAAACGGAAATTCCATTGAATTAACTCCTAATACATCTATTTTCAATAAGCATTTTGATGAAATACTTTATTTTTTTCAAGCAAATCCATATAACATTGTCATAATAGAAGACTTAGACAGATTCAAGAATCCTGATTTATTTCTAAAGTTGCGTGAAGTAAATTTTCTGCTTAATGAATCTAATGCTATAAAACAGCACATTGTTTTTGTGTATGCTGTTAAGGATGATGTTTTTATCAATGAGGATAGAACAAAATTCTTTGATTATATTATTACTGTTATTCCAGTAGTAAATCCTTACAATTCAAAAGTACTACTAAAAAAAGCTTTAGAAGAAAGAGGATACAATTGTGATGATGAAAAAATAAAAGATAATGATTTATCTGAAATCGCATTTTTCATCCAAGACATGCGTATCCTTAATAATATTGCAAATGAATATAAACAATATAGAGAAAATCTCTGTTCTGAAAGCGACAGATTAGATCATACAAAGCTATTGGCCATGATTGTTTACAAAAATTATGAGCCTAATGATTTTGCCCTTCTACATAAATGTCAAGGAGCAGTGTATAAGTGTATTACTTCGAGAAGCATTTTCACCAAAGAGGCATTAAAGGAGATAGAAAATAAAGAAAAAGCTTTAAATGAATTAAAAAAAGAATATGAAAATAATAAACATTTACAAGAACGTGAGTTAAGATATATTTTTCTTCGTAAAATAGAAGAAGTATGTGATGATTATATCACCAGAATAGCAGTAAAAGATGGCTGGCATACTATAGAAGAAATATCGGAAGATCCGAAACTATTTGAAGCTTTATCTCAAATTTCATATATATCCTATACAAATAATAGACGTAGTTCAAGAGAAGAATTTGATTATAAACAAATTGATGGCATTATGAATTTTTCTGAGAGAATGAATGCTTTAACAAAGAACTTTGAACTTGATGAATATAATTTAAGAAAAGAAAAACTTAATATAGAGCAACTTAGTATTTCTGATCTTATGTTTTTATATGATATAGAAGGAAGTCAGGAATACCAGGATTTAGGATTAAGCCCAATAATGAATGAATTTATTAAATTAGGGTATATTGATGAAGACTATTATGATTATATCTCATTCTATTACGATGGTATGACCCCTCCAGGGGATTATGAATTATTAAGAGCAATAAGACTTAAGAAGACATCAAAATATGATTACCCAATAAATAAAATAGAAAATTTTGTAAAGGTAATTACTCCACGAATGTTTAATGATAATGCTATTTTAAATAATAGCTTATTGGATTACATTGCAACAAAATCACCTTATAATAAGTATTTTGATTTATTTATGAATATAATCGAGAAAGAAGAAAACTCCCCTTTAGATTTCCTTTCACAATATTATCTACACGGTAAACAGCAAAAGATTGTATTTGAGCATTTTATTAAATGGAATAGAAACGACTCATGGGAAATGATATGCAAATGGAAAAATGAAGATGAAAGAAACAATCTTATAGAAGCATGGATAAAATATGCAGGTGAATTAGATGATGCTCAAAAAGAATGGTTATCCGACAAGTATAACTTTATCGTTGACAGATGCGACCGTATAGAATTAAAGCGTTGTAAGGAAATAGTATCTCAATGCTGTTTTAAAGAAATCAATTCTTACGAAAAGGAAATACTTGATAGCGTAATTGAAAATAATAGCTATGACATTAATTCAATAAACCTTATGATTATATTAGGACATCTGAAATACCCACATATAACAGTTGACCAAATAGATCTTACCAAGATTACAGATATTAAAAATGAAAAATTAACTTCTTACATCCAAAATAATATAACCAAAGCTTTCGGATGTTTTTCTAAAACAAGCAAAGAAGAAAGTCCGGAAAATATGTTATACTTATTGTTACATCCTGACTTGACTAACGAACAGAAAGAAGATTATCTTTCTGTTCAGATGAATATGATAAATGATGAAGATTTGACTCTTCTTGGTGAATTCAGCGATTTAGCATTTAAACTCAAAATAGTAAAACCTTCATGGAAAAATATTTCCGACTATTTGCCAAAATGTAAGGACAGGAGTATTTTGTTTGATTATATTAAACACTTTACAGAAGTTCTTAGGGGTGATTTTGTAACATCTGAACAGTCATACAGCAGAAAAGTATTTGAGACTATTTTTGCTTCAAACGATTTGGATATAGACTCATACTCTACATTATGCAATTGTTTTAAAGATGAATCTTTTGATGGTCATAAAGCATTATCTTCTCTTAAATCAGAAAGGTTAATACTACTAATTAATAACGGAAAAGTTCCGTTTACAGAAAAGAATACATCTATTTTGAAAAATAGTGACATATATTCAGAATACCTGATTTATCATAAAAATGATTTAATCGAAAACATAAGAAATATTGAAATAAGCAATCAAAATATACTAAAAGAGATTTTCCTGTCAGACAAGCTTACTTACAAAGAGAAAGAAATAATATTATTAAAGAAAATACCTGATAGCATGATTAAAAGTTATGCGGAAATATCAGATGCAATTATAGATGTAATATTAAACGCCAATATAAAAATGGAAGAAACCAGTTTTATTTTCCTAATTAAGAACTCCACAAGTGAAGAATATAAAGTTAGGTTAGCAAATAAAATGATAAAAGATTTAGACTATGACGAGAATGACATAGACGAAATTTTATCTTTATTGGGAGATAAATATGAAGATATAATTTTAAACGAAGATGGTGTAACTTTAGATAATACACTTTGGAATAAGGAGTTAGTAACAACTCTGAAAACTAAAGGGTATATATTAAACCCCAGAACTGCTGAAAATAAGAATATAAGAATCAAGAAAAAGTGATCACATTATCAATACTTTATAGATACCAGATATCTTGGCTGAAAAATGATAGTAAATTTTGTAAAAATACCGAGGCATTTTGATTAAAACGCCTCGGTATTTAAGCTTGAATGCCTATGTATTTTATCGTGAGCCATAGCAAGATGATATTATGTAAAAAAATATTGCAGTCAGCATTCGTTGTTCTTTATAATTCTTTTATAGAAATTGAGAGGCTAAAAGCTAGTACATAATTTAGTCCTTAAGACCTTTGCCCAATGTATTTATTAAAGGGTATGGCATACTGAATATACTTGACAATTTTTATTTTATGGTTTTATCTGAACTAATATTCCTCATCACCATTTCATGCCTCTCCTTTAACTCATTATACCTTTGATTTAAATCCATGTAAAGAAAATTTCCCAATATCCAAAATATACAAGTAATAACAATCAACATTATATAGAAAAATCTGTTATTGTTGGTACTACCTATATTATCTTTAGGCATCTTCTGTATGTCATTTTCGATTCCGCTAAGCCTTGCATTTATGGTATCTATCTTTTTATTGATTTGAATAATAGGGGTGAGTTTGGGCAATAACACATTATTAACCAGTTTGGTTTCCCTTTCAATTGCAAAATCAATAGTATTCTTACATCTTCTGCTAACTTCATCGGCATAGTTTTCTCTACTGTTTATGTGGGCATTTATAGTGTCGTTTACAGCATTTACAATCGTTTCCTTCAACAATGAATTTAATTCTTGATTGTTCTCTGATTGCTGGGGCTGTTGAATATGCAAATGCTGAATGTCTGTCCGTATGGCCTTTATTTCATCTTTAAGCTCATTGTATATGGATAGGAGAGCGGCTCCTTCAATTTCTTTCTTTATCATCTTCTTCTGATTCTAATATGTTCACGATTTTTCCTTTTTCTTTCATCATCATCCAACTGGTTACTGTTTCCTCCACCACCTCCTGAAGATATTACCGCATTAGGCTGAAGGAGTAAATCTGCAACAGCATTTATAATAGAATTGCCAGTAGGAGAGGTAATGTCATTTTCATATATTTCCTCATGTTCTGCTGGTGTGACTGTATCCTTTTCTTGCTCCTGGATTTTGTCTTGCTGGGTATTTCCTAAGCTGTCCGATATATCCAGATTATTTTCATATTTGATTAGCATATTAGCTATTTTAAAATAACTCAGACTACGGTCTATTCTGGAACCGCTGAATGTATATTCGCCACGTGAAAAGACTATACCACAAGATTTACCTTTGCTGTCTGTTCTTATAGTAAAATGAATTTTGTCTCTGCTCAGCTTCTTTTGAAACTCGCTCCAATTATTACTTTTCTCCAAAGCCTTGCGTATGGCAAACATCATTTCATACTTATGCTTGTCTTTGCCACGAAGCCTGTCATACTTGACATTCTCTTTACCCTTCGGCATATACAAGCCATATTTTATTGTCAGTTCCCTGCATACTCTGTTGTTTCTTATGCGGTCATTGCTGTCGCTTATGGTTTTACCGTCATTGTCCACACGGTTTATTACAAGATGTATATGAGGATGCTCTCTATCGTAATGCCTTACAACAATATATTGTGTGTTTTTGATATTCATCTTTTCCATATATTCCCCGGCAATCTTTACCATTAGGTCGTCAGTCAGTTTCCCCGAATCCTGCTTTGAAAAGCTCAATGATATGTGATAGACCGGAGTTCTGATTCTTGTATTCAAACCTGCCTGACAACTGAAACTTTCAGCTATATGCTGTTTGCTGTCTGAACGTACTCCTTCGGTAGCAAGCAGCTTGGATTTATTGTTGCCTTTCATCGTATAATTTACAATCTTACCGAAGTCATTCCTTTTCATAATCTTTCCCATCATGCCTTTATCAGTTTAATGATTTTGTCTATTTCATCAGCCAGTTCTGACACGGATTCAGATACTGAAACATATCCGAAAGTATTTGCATTTTTAGCAAGCTGGTTTAGGTTGTTTGCCATGCCTGAAAGACTCCTTATCAGTTTTACATCTTCAGGTGTAAGGCGTGCTGTTATGTTTCCGTTTATGGCCGTATTTCTTATATACTCACCTAATGTAACACCGGCTGTCATGGCTTTACCGTTTATGATATGTCGTTCTAATACGGTACATTTGAATGACAATATCTCTGTACGTTTTTCCATTTTGTCCAGTGGAGGTCTGCCACCGATAGCCTTATTTTTGTTGTTGCTTTTTTGTTCCATTTTGTTGATTATTTTTTTTCGGTTTATAATTGATTTCTGTTAGGTACTTCTCGGATGGATTCAGAGGTTTTGGTATTACCAAAACATAAACTTGCCAACCGAAAAAACTACATTCCTTTTGTCATTCCGTTTTTTCCAGAATATTGTTGTATATGGGTAACGTGGTTTTATTGAGTACCGAAACCTGACAGTTCAAGGTCGAAAGTCTCGATCAAAAGTTTTAGAGCAGGATTCTTTCTTGTCATGGATTGGAGAACGGCTTCACCTGATTTTACCTTTATAAGGTAGTCGGCAATGTCATATCCGTTCACTCTTTCAACCTCATTTGCATTTACTTCAAGATACTCGGAAATCTCAGTACGGATGTTTCTTTTTCTCATCTGCATACACTTTTCTTTCCATTCCTGTGTCATTCCGATATCAGGGAACAGAACAATATTCCTGCCTTTTAGTATGTCAAAATTCTGCTCGTTGAAGCATCCGTTTTTACCTCCCGTTGCAAGCCAGATATATTCCGGTATATAGAATGAAGCAATGATAGCAGTCTTTTCGCTTTCCACTATGGCAACGGGTTTCCTGCTGTTGTATAAAAGATGTTCTCCAAAGTAGCATTGTTGTAAGTGGAATTCCGGTATATCAAGTTCTGTATGTACCCATGAAACATGTGCATAAGGTTCTTTTATACGTTTTCCTGTCTCTGCATTGTACTGCATGATTTTTCCGGTTCTTATTTTCCCGGATATGTCTGTTTGCCAGAATACCGTAGCATTTTTCCATTTCCTGGCGGTACCTACATGGTAAGTCTTCATCAGACGCAGTGCTGACTCATACCCCAGATGGTTGGCAAGGTACAGAAACAGGTTATTCTGTTCATAACATTTCATTGTCTGCTGCATAATTTCATCTGGTATAAAAGATGTGTCGGTATGCCGGCGTACAGGAAGGAGCCTTTGATGACATACAACAGGTTTCTTATCTTTTACAACAGGGAATGATTTATTGTACTCTTTACATTCCGGATGTTCATCAAAATACATTGCGGGAGTATGGTGATAACCACAATTATTGATTCTGTTACATTTTCCTACATATTCGGGAAAGGAGATAGCCCCCTGGGTATCAATATAACGGGTGAACTCACGATGCTTTCCGCACGAGGGGCAGGTGTATCTGTTTTTCTGGTGCCTGTTATAAGGCTCCAATTTTCCATAATTTTCTGTTTTTAGTGATTGACAAAGTGACAAAGTGATAAAGTCAGCCGTTAGTTTGTCACTTTATCACTTTGTCATTGTGCTTTTTTATAATTTCCATATTCGTGATAAAGGTAAGTTCCTGTTGCCTTTTTTAGGAAACGGTCATACGTGCTGGTACTCCAGTTCATGGAGACGGCTACCTCCAATCCTTCAGAACGTGTAAACTTATCCGGCAGTTTTTCTAACAGTTCTGTCTGTTTGGGAGTGAGCATCACACCTTCAATCATGGAGCATATCTGCAGGGCGGTATTTTTAAAATAGGATACCAGACGTATGGATTTCAGTACACTGTCAAGATCAATGCAGTTTTTGTCACCTTCATTACATACCCATTTGCACAGTTGTATGATCAGACAGAATCTATGAATGTAAGTCTCAAATTTGCTGTATATACTGCGTCTTTTATCCGATTCTTCCATGTTCAACATATCTGCCCATTGATGCTGCCATTCCATAACCTTTTGTCTGGCTCCAGATTCATATTCCAGTCTTGTAGGATTTATGTTTCCGTGCTCATCATGTTCTATTTTCATTTTGATGAACGATTGCATAATCGTGTTCCATTCATTGAAATGACTCATGTCAATATCATCATCTTTCCAGTATAGCTTATCCTGGATTTCAGGTATGGCAAAAAGAATACGGTCAAGGAAACCATTATTGCTTTTACTTCCTTTGAATGTATCGATAAGTATTTCCGGCTGAATTGTACCTATCACATTGGAAAACGGAGAGTCAATCATGATATTGTTTGTATTCATTTTGCGGTCGGAAATATACATGTACCCATTGAACAGTGATATGTAGAACTGTTCTTCCGAGCCTTTGTTGTAGCGTGTGAAATTATTGATCCATCCTTGCAGTTCATCCATGTAAAGGCAAATGCCGCGCGGATTCTCTGATATAGACTTTGCCATAGCTTCCTGTGTAATATCAGAAACCAGAAATCGGGTGCGTACAGGTTCCCTGGGAAACATGTCAAATCCCTGTTCCAGACGTTCCTTTTTACTCAAGCTCATTATTGATTCATACTTTCTGTGCTCTTCGTTATATATTTCCTTCTGCTCCTTATCAAATCTGAACAGAGGTTCGAAGGCCGTTTTCAGAGGATGGCTTTTGTTGGCACCCGGCCTTCCGACGAGAGCCATATATATGATACACTTTATATCCCATCCCGTTTTGAAATGAAGGATATGTGTATTGCCTATACAAGTGGAAATGGCTGTCATCATGCTGCACGCAGTGTAGTCGATAGGAAATGCCAGGTACTCATACATATTCAGAATGATGTTTCTTATCTTATTGGGGAAAACATCAATAGGAAATGAAGAATCGTTCATTTTGCCTATCATGCTGACAGCATCATTTATTATACCACTTGGAGTTATTCTACTTTCTCCCATACCTGTTAATCACGGTTTAATACCCTGAAAGACTCAATATGTGCTTCATCAGAGAGTTCATTAATACATTTCTTCTTGTGCATCTTCATCCATTCGAGAATCTCAGACCGGTAGAAATGGAGTGTATTACCCTGCTTAGAATGAGGAATACTGTTTTGACAAGTATACCGGTAAATGGTGCTCACGCTTTTCTTTATAAGAGAACTTACTTCCTCGATGGATATTTCATCATCTTCCACCGACATGTTGTTTTTAGAATTCTGAGCCTGTTCCTCCATCATTTTTATGAGGTGCTCTACAGCCTGCGGCAAGTTATCATGTGTAACTTTGCCAAAAACATTGTTTTCGTTTTTCATCATTTGTAAAAATTTGATTTCTCTGCAAAAGAATGGCAAATGATGGATAAAAAAGCATATCCTCATGAATTCCTCATGCGGTCCTCATGCTTTCCTCAAACTTTTAATAACTACAATGTAATATACTGTAATTCTGCGTATTTATGCTATGATTTATATGTGTCTGACTGACATAAAAAAAGATTCCCATAAAACTTTAAATACAGTTTTACAGGAACCTTCAGTTATAAGGATGGTATTTGTTTCTACTGGATTTCTTTCAGATATTCGCTGAAGAAATTGCTTTTTTTCATATTTATGGCCTCAATACGGGAATTGGTTGCCAGTCTTGTACTGTTCTTGAATAATACATTGGCAGTGCAGAAAGAAGCTGATATGAACTTCTGGCACCCATTGAAGAAATCGGTTTTCTTTAGGTCTGTTCTACAATAGTGGCACATTATATAGAGGTTATGAATGAAAGCTCCCAAGTCAGTCTTTGACATTCTGTAGATTTCAGAAATCGGGTATTGTATATCTTCTTCTATTGGCATGCCTGTAATTTGAGCAAAGGCATACTTTTTAAAATATTCAATCTCATAAGGCTTGAGACAATCGTCCAATTCCGTGCTGATATAATTATAAATAAAGGAAAACAGTTTGCATAATCTTGTAGATCTGTCATCGGCCGGATTATCATTGCCGTTATTCTCTATTGCATCCAGATAATACTGTAATGGCTTCTGGTCATTTACGAGAAGTTCTTCTATCTTTTCGATTTGCTGTTGATGGCGGTTTTCCAGTTCTTTAAGTCGTACCATCAGCTCTTCGGCTACACTTTCATTGTTTGCCTCATTTTTGTATTCTTCCAGCAGTTTTTTCTTGCACCGGTATAAATGTCCGTTTGTCTTGTTATATATCCTCAGATTGACGTAAGTAACGTGAGTTCGAAATAAGAATAAATATATTTCACTTATAATTAGAAACATAGC
>ERZ652171.70-NODE-70-length-77347-cov-21.4407_pt1 | contig 77347 bp, 62 predicted proteins | sample MGYA00514759_ERZ652171 | MGnify/ENA metagenome assembly ERZ652171 | reverse complement strand
TTTGCCATATTACTTTGCTTATGCCTAAAGATACAAAATCTTTAGGTAATAACAACGCCTCGGCTTGGGAAAGTCGGGGTGTTGTCATAAAAAAAAGAGGGTATGTATTTTGACACACCCTCCGATAACAATTTCTATTTATCAGAATTGATGTCTTCTATCGCCAAGACTCTTCATAGATGCTGACGATATCGGCATCGGTCATCTGTATGCGGTCGCTGGTAAACATCACTCCCATGACTTCACGTGCATTGCGCATGAACTTTTCAGCCTCATTAAAGTATATACCATAATCGGACATCTTCAGGTCGGCCACACCGCACGCCTCTTGTAAGCGGGTAAGTGCAGTAATGAAATCTTCCGGTTTGTCGGCTTCAGGCATACCCATAGCCTGAGCCATACGGATGAAACGCTCGTCACAGGCATGGTTGCGAACAAAATAGGAGAAGTAGGCGCGACTGATCATTATCAGACCGGCACCATGCGGGAGGTTGGGATGGTAGGCCGAGAGGGCATGTTCCATTCCATGCTCGCTGGTAATCAGCGTAAGGCACATGACTACTCCTGACAGTGTATTGCCGAAAGCCACATGGGTGCGGGCTTCCAGGTCGTTACCATCCTGTACGGCTCGTGGCAGGTATTTCGCCAAATTTTCTATGGCAGTCAAAGCATACATATCACTCATCAGGTTGGCTCCGTTGGCGATGTAACCTTCAATGCTGTGGAATAATGCGTCGAAACCCTGAAAAGCAGTGAAACCGGCCGGGACGCTCAGCATCAGTTCCGGATCGACAACTGCTAGACAAGGATAAAGGCTGGGAGCACCAATGAAGGCTTTTTCGTAAGTATCTTCTTTAGTGATAACTCCGGCACTGTCGGTTTCTGAACCCGTACCAGCCGTTGTAGTAATGGCGACAATAGGCAGTGGCGTATTCGGAATAGGTAGTCCCTTGCCGGAACCAACAGCCACATAGTCCCACAAAACGCCATCGTTTGTTGCCATGACAGCGATGGCCTTGGTGCAATCCATAACGCTGCCGCCACCCAGTGCCACCAGGAAATCACAGCCAGCAGCACGCGCTGCTTCAGCTCCCGCCTCTACATTGGCTACGGTAGGATTGGGGGATACGCCATCAAAGAGAACGGATTCAATACCGGCCAACCGTAACTGCTGTTCGGTACGTTCAAGGTATCCGTTAGCGCGGGTCGATTTGCCATTAGAAATGATAATGAGTGCCTTTTTACCCGGCATAGGCTGTTCTCCCAGTTTATTCAGCATACCTGCGCCAAACAAGACACGAGTGGGAACATACATGTCATAATTCAGATTCGTTTCCATGTTAGTCTTTTTCAGATATTATTATTTCAGTTTATTGTATTCTTCGTCTGTAACAGGCTCCAGCCATTCGTTCGAAGTCTCATCACCTGGAACCTCGAAGGCCAGGTGAGCAAACCAGCCGTCAGCCGCCGCACCGTGCCAATGCTTTACGTTTGCAGGAATATGAATGACTGTACCCGGAAGAATCTCAACGGCAGGTTTCCCCTCTTCCTGATACCAACCGCGGCCAGCTATCCCGATAAGCATCTGACCACCGCCACTCTTAGCCCGATGTATATGCCAGTTGTTGCGGCATCCGGGTTCAAAAGTCACATTAGATATGTTTACCTGCTCACGCGAAATGGGGGCCAGATAGCTGTTGCCGATAAAATACTGGGCGTAGACCGTATTTGGTTCGCCAATGGGGAAAATCATCTCGCGTTGGAAAGCGGACTTGGCATCTGCCGCAGCCGCATCATCCGCCCACACATCCTTGGCCAGACGGAAAGCCGCCCATGCCTTGGGCCATCCTGCATAAAAACCAATGTGAGTAAGAATCTCGGCAATTTCAATGCGTGTGATTCCATTGTTTTTTGCTGACTGGAGATGATAGGTCAGCGATGAATCGGTGATTCCCTGACTGATGAGCGAAGTGATGGTCACCAGACTTCGGTCGCGCAGTCCAAGCTTGTCCGTACGGTTCCACACTTCTCCGAAAAGTACATCGTCGTTCAGTTCCGCAAATTTCGGGGCAAACTCCCCAAGCTGGTCGCGGCCAGCCGTCTGCTTGATTTTTTCCTGTGCCATAATTGTTGTTCCATTAATTGCCAGCGCAACAAGCGCTATGATTATCTTTACTTTCATATGAATTATAATTCATTGTTTTTAGTTCTTTTTCTACTGCAAAATTATCTGAATATAGGACTGTAGCCGGTATATAATTTACCGATATTTCTACCCGAACATTGGATAAAATGGAGATTATACCTTATATACCTGGTATCATGCAATCACTTTTATTTTATCCACTCAATATGCCCCTTATTCGTCCTTTCCGTTATTGATAAATGGACTAGCCTGCTTTCTGAAGTTGATCCGTGCCAATGTTTTACGTTAGCCGGAGTTCTTATAACATCTCCCTTCTTTATCCGAATAACTTCCTGTCCTTCTTCCTGATAGTAACCTTCACCGTCCAATATCAACAATACTTGTTCGGCATCCGGATGTATATGCCATGTATTCCTACTATTGGGGGCGAAAACCAGATGGTTTATATCAAACTTTGTCTGATGGGCTACATCTGAAATATAGACTTTCCCGATATAATATTCTGACATAACTTGTTCTCCACATTTAAAGAGCATATTACCCGTATCCTTTTCTGTATAAGACTCTTTATAACCCTTTTTCAGGATTATACCTGAATTACAGATAACGGACAATTCATAAAATAAAACGAAGACCCTCATCAATATGATAAAGAGTCTTCGTTTCAATATCAATAAATAACCATGTGAATTATCATCAGTCAGCAGCACGGAACTTGTATGTTTTAGAAGCATTGTTTGTAACCAACTGCACAATGTAAATTCCAACGGGAATGTTATTTGTGATTATTTTCCCATAGTTTCTTTAACACGAGCCAGCAGGTTGGGAATATCCAACCCTTGCGGACATTTCTCCAGACAGGCCCCACAGTTGACACAGGCCGAAGCCGGTGCTCCTCGCTGGATTGGGGACATGGAAATTGTATAATCAGCCAAAGCCCGATTCATATTTTTGTGTACAAGATAATTGTTGTAAACATATGCAAAGATGTAGCCGATAGCTACATTGTGTGGACAAGGGATGCACTGATAACATCCCGTGCAATCGATATGTCCCGGGGTCTCTCGAAATGCACAGATGGTCGCACCCAAAGCCTCCCGTTCATCGGGTGTCAACATGTTGGGCCGTGCTTTGGAAGCATATTTCAAGTTGGCCTCCACATCGGCCATGGAATTCATCCCGCTGACCGCTACACTCACTTCTGGAATATCCCACAGGTAGTCGAGAGCCCATTCCACATCCGGCTTTTCTACTCCGGTAGAACGAAGTGCATCACGCATTGACTGGGGAAGATTGGCCAAAAATCCGGTACGTACAGGCTTCATTACGGCAACACCCATACCGTTCGCTGCCGCGTACTTCGGACCTAATACGCCAGCTTCGTATTCATAATCGAGATAGTTATGTTGAATCAGGCAGAAATCCCAAGCTGATGATGCCTCGACCACCTTTTTAAAAAGCTGGAGGCGGTCATGGAACGAGAATCCCATGAAACGGATTTTTCCGTCGGCCTTTAGTTTCTCCATTTTCTCAATCAGTTTATAAGGAACCACCTTCTCGTTCCAGCCTCGATGCATGATCATGTGGATGTGGTAGAAGTCAATGACATCCGTTCCGATGGCACGGCGCGACTCATCAAAGAACTTCTCAAAATCCTCCGGCCGTTCCATGGCCCACCACGGAGATTTGGAGGTGACATAGACACGGTCGCGCCATCCTCCCGCGAGCGCCTTCCCGACAGCCTGTTCACTCTGTCCGTTCAGGTAGACACGCCCAGTATCAATATAGTTTACACCACCTTCAATTGCCCGACGTACCATGGCCACACTCTGGTCAAAATCCACACTTCCATTTGCTAGCATCGGCAATCGGAGCATACCAAACCCCAATGCGGAAACATCAACTCCGGTACGTCCCATTGGACGATACTGCATCCTTGGATTATAATTCAAAATTTTGCCTGACAATTCTTCTTGGACAACTCTCTTTTCTGCCTCATCAGCCAATACTCTTGGTCCTAACAGGGCACCGGCAGCCAGTGTCATTCCTGTCCGCTTGAAAAAATCTCTTCTATCCATAATATATTCATTTTAATCATTCAAACCGATTAACATAGCGGGGTTATCCCGTACCAACCTATTGATTTCCGTTGTTGTAAAACCGGCTTTATCCAAATCTTTAATACATTGTTTCATTCCTGCTATGGGGTGAGGCATAACAGACTGGCCTAAATCTGTAGAAATAAAACCTCTATCAGAAGATACACGAACAAGATCTGCGAATGTCCCGATAGACTGACGTTCATATTGAGGCATTCCGCTATTTTCTCCCCAAAGGCATGGCAGATAGCAATATTCGATGTATGCTCCCAAATCAACACACTGACGTATCTGATCGGAAGTCATCATCCAGAAATGGGAATTGGCATGTGTTACTACGAATCGTTTCACGCCAACCTCTGACGCTTTTCGTGCCAGAATGATACTTTCCTGCGGCGAACAGTGACCGGTGGCAAAAATAATATCTGCCTCGGCACATATTTCCATGACCCGTATAACTTCAGGTAGGACTTGTCCTGAACGGTCCAGAACAGGAATGCCTTTTTCTTTTCTTCCTTCACATCGATAATGATACTCCGCATCCAGTGTTGGCATCCAAATGCAACGACACAGGCCTCCGGAAGTAGCGACAGCTTTTTCGGCAGCATACGCATTTACACGATCGCCGTGAACACGGTTCATGCATAAACTTCCAAACACTTCAATGTCCGAAATTCCCTGACGTATCAGATAAGCCCGGTCATGGCAACTGAAATCGTTGGATTTATACATAATTGCCCGGTATCCGGCTTCTTGGGCTTCTTGGGCGAAATGCCATTCGTCAACCGACCGCATTCGACTGTCCGGAGCAGCATGAATATGAATATCACATATTCCTTTCAGTATACTGTCGGATTCATTTAGTTCGTAATCCGTCTTGCGTTCCTGCATTATATAATTACCGGCTTTTAAGGGGAGAATTCCAGATAACATTAATGACCCTCCAGTCAGTATCGAATCCTTCAAAAAGGCCCTACGAGACATATCCTTTTCTGTATCCATAAAACTGTATTTTAATGACTTATGCAAAATTAGCCTGATTCACATAGGAGGGTTGTATACAATTTCTCGATATTTATACCCTAATCATGGATACTGTAATAGAGAAAGTATATATTCAAAATAGAAACATTATATTTGCAACAACGATAATACCTTTGCGATATGGAAGAATTAATTAAACTGGATAGCGTCGATAAGTATAACAAGTTGTTCGGGTTGGAAACATTGCATCCTATGGTTGCAGTCGTCGATTTGTCAAAAGCAACCGTATGGCCGGAACATTTTAAAATCAATTATGGAGTATATGCCCTGTTCCTGAAAGATACAAAATGCGGAGATATTACCTATGGCCGTCAACCTTACGATTACAAAGAAGGAACCATTGTCTGTTTCGCCCCGGGACAGGTTGCTGCGATAGAAATGTTGAAAGGTACCAGGCCAACGGCGCACGGCGTATTGTTCCATCCTGATTTTATTCGTGGAACAATGTTGGGGCAAGAGATAAAAAAGTATTCTTTCTTCTCATACGAGACAAGTGAAGCCCTTCATTTGTCTGAAACAGAACGTGAGACCATAATGGATTGTTTTCGTAAGATTGAGGCCGAACTGGAACATAATATTGACAAACACAGCCAAAGGTTGATAACTGCCAATATCGGATTATTACTCGATTATTGTATGCGCTTCTATGAACGTCAATTTACTACTCGTGAGGTATCCAATAAGGATGTGGTTGTCCGTTTTGAACGGCTGCTTGATGAATATTTTGATAGCAAAGCTCCACAAGAGAACGGTCTGCCAAGCGTGAAATACTTTGCAGACAAGGTCTTTCTTTCGCCCAATTATTTCGGTGACATGATCAGCAAACAGACCGGAAAGACCGTCACGGAATATATTCAGGACAAACTGATAGGCCGCGCTAAAGAGTTACTGCTATCTACATCCAAACCTATGAGCGAGATAGCTTACAGTCTCGGATTCCAATATCCGCAACACATGAGCCGTATGTTCAAACGGATAGTGGGAATCACCCCGAATGAATTCAGAGCTCAAGGAGCATGATTTTTATCCATATGTTATGGAAATATTTGTAATATTTTAGATTCCAATTATACTACAAATTCAAATAATAATCAGCTATCCCTTCCATCAAAGATAAATCCCAATCCTAATTTGCCAGCCGCATTTATTCTTTTTTTCAGGAGAATTTTCTTTATGGCTTACGCTATGAAAATTCTCCTGAAAAAGAATACGGCGGCAAACGGATTAGAATTAAAGGAAAGATTACAGGGATTAACTGCGACCGACGTGACGCATAGCCGTAAATCAAAGGCGGCTATCCTTATATTCCATATATGACCTCACAAATACTGTGAAAATCCACCTTCCCAAATAACAAAACATAGCCTGCCTATCAACTCCCGAAATAATACAGGGATTTCAGCTCCCTCCAATCTGCATAGTCCGGTGGCTTAGCTATGCATTTACTTATACTCTTCCTACTTCCTTTCATCCTTTTTTCCAACTGTTTTTGCATTCTTTCCTATCCTTCGTATGACATTTGATGACGCCTGATGACATATAATTTCATCTATTTGCGAATCAGGCAATTACTCAATTTATCATCTTACATTTGGACTGTGAAACAAATCAAGTAGTCACTCAAAACAAAAGATTATGGCACAAGAAAACAGTCCTGACAAGGAAAAAAGGCAAGGCCGGACAAAGAAACCGGAAAAACCTTATGTAGAACAAATTGACGAGCTTCTGCTGGTACATAACAAGAATGACCCAAAGGAAGGTTTGGTAGTGGTCAGCAAGGCAGACGAGAAAGGCAATTATCAGACGGTTAAACCGGAAGAGAAGAAAATGAGAACTCATTCCTGAAATTCGACAAGAATTCGAGTATCCTCGAAAACTTCATCAAGAATTTCTGGAGCCAGCTGAAAGAGCCTACGCATTTCAGGCTTATCCGCATGACCTTCAACGATTACAGGCAGAACAAACAGGCTCTCAAGGACCTGGCCGAAGGCAAGAAAACAGACGCGGTAAAGGAGTTTCTGAAACGCTATGAAATCATACCGAAGGTAAACAATCAGAAAAACAGTCAAACAAAAGAGGAGGAAACAACAATGGCAAAGAAGCAGGAACAGACAACGCAGGCTCAGCCTGAACAGGTATCACAGGTGGAAGCTGCCGCACAGGGACGCCTTTGGAAATGTTTTGTCCCATTCTTGTGTAAGATTCAATGTATCCATATTTTTATTTCTTTTTGATGTAGAATTGTTGACGCACGAAGTCAATGCCAGCAAAACAATAAAAATTGACACAACATTAATTTTCATGACATAGTTCTTTACGATTGTCGATTGACATTATCATGTGGCTAATATTATATGGTTTCATATCATTCGATTTTAATATGTAAAGCAAAATAAAATCAACCTCCAACCTGTTTCTGCTGCTCGGCATTGTAGCGGTCTCCCATGACAGGGATAGCTGACACCATATTTTCCAGCTCCTGCCATTCTTCCGGTGTGAGACTGAAGTCGAGTGTACGCAGGTTTTCTTCCAAGTGTGACAATTTGGTCGTACCCGGAATAGGAACAATCCACGGAGCTTTCTGCAACAGCCAGCCGAGTGCAAGTTGTGCCGATGTCATGCCACGTTCCCGCCCGAAACGTTGCAGTGCATTCACAATACGGTAGTTGGCACGCATGGCTTCCGGTGTAAAACGGGGAAGCGTGTTACGGTTGTCATTGTTCGGATCAAATTGGGTGTATTCATTCAAGTCTCCACCGAGAAAACCTCGGTTAATCGGACTGTAAGGGACAAAACCAATACCCAATTCACGACATGTATCAAGTACACCGTTTTCTTCTACAAGACGATGCATCAGATGGTATTCACTTTGAACGGCTGTCAACGGACAAACAGCATGAGCCTTGCGTATGGATTCCGCACTCAGTTCGCACACTCCCCAATGCTGCACCTTACCTTCTTTCATCAGGTCGGCAATGGTAGATGCAACCTCCTCTATCGGGGTATTGCGGTCATAACGGTGCTGGTAAAACATGGGTAGTGAATCCAATCGAAGACGTCTTAAAGAATCCTCACAATAACGGCGTATAATAGCTGGACGGCTGTCTTGTCTGCCTGTTGCCTTTCCGTCTATCACTTCATGTCCAAATTTCGTTGTCACGTTGATTTTTCCTTTGAATTCGGAAAGAGCTTCTCCGGCAAGTTCTTCATTGGTTATCGGACCATAGATGATAGCTGTGTCAAAAAGAGTCACTCCACGTTCTACAGCTTTGTGCAGAAGGCGGACACACGCTTTCTTGTCAGGATGCTGGCTGCGGTTGTAAGTCATACCCATAACCCCGAATCCGAGAGCTGACACTTCAAATGCAGCCTTTCCGCTACCCAATGTACGATGCGGAAGGCTGTTACCTTTTTGCATATTCCGATTATCATCTCCATTTATTGCGGCATTTGCAGCCTGTACCTTGTTCATTGTCGGCTGTATGGTCAATGCTGCACCTACGGCTGCGGCTGTCTTCAAAAAAGCACGGCGGCTGATTCCTTCTTTATGTTCCATATCTGTAATTATATGAGTTAATGTATTGAAAAAGCGCCATCTACCAATAACGCATGTCCGTCCACAAAGCTTACTTGCGGGCTACACAACCAAAGTACAGCATTGGCTATTTCTTCCGGTTTTCCTAATCTTCCGGCTGGGATGTCACGTACAAGTTCCGTTTCTAATTCCGGATTACGACGTATTAAGTCTTCAGCCATAGGTGTTCGTATAACGCCCGGACATACGGCATTGATACGGATGCCTTTTGCTGCATAGTCAATGGCCGCTGTACGGGTCAACCCGATAATTGCATGTTTGCAAGCGATATAAGCAGCTTGTCCGGGGAAACCTGTAACACCGCCTTGTGAAGATGTGTTCACAATCGCTCCGCTACCTTGTTTCAGCATTTGGATGATTTCATAACGCATGCAGTTCCATACTCCTTTCAAGTCCACTGCCACAGTCCGGTCAAACTCCTCATCGGTAATTTCAGCCATTGGACGCTGAGGTGTTTGAATCCCGGCATTGTTATGTGCTGCATCCAATCTGCCATATTTCCCAACAACCCACTCAATCATTTCTTTTACCGCGAGTGTATCAGACACATCACAACGGTATGCCACTGCCCAAAAACCTTCTTCAACTAATTTTCTTGCCTGCTCTGACGGCTCTTTAATATCTACCAAAACTGTCATATAGCCGGCTTTGGCAAATGCTTCAGCGCAAGCAAGCCCTATTCCCATTGCTGCACCTGTTACCAATGCAACCCTTTTACCTTTCATTGTATCAATTGTTTCCATATCAAATAATGTTATTTATAACTTAATGCAAAAGTAATGTGGAAGAAATGTAATGGCTTTGTTTGCTGGCTCAAATGAGTTTGTCCTAAAGATCACTACGGATAAAAATAAAGAGGCTGTCTCAAAATGAATTGAGATGGCCTCTATTTCTATTTCCTCCTTTTATGTAGACTCAAAAACGCCTAAGCATAAATACCCATTTGGGCTTGAAATTTCTATGTTTCCCACACGGAAAACGTATGTTTCCGCCTTGAGAAACGTACGTTTCACGGATGGAAAACATACGGTTCTCGAATGGAAAACATAAAAAACATTTCCTCATGTGGCACAATTCGACGAAGCATTTTCCGGAAACACTACAGAGCAGTCATTCTTCTTGTAATAAATCACGTATATTTTTCCCTCTCAGAACGCTGTCCGCATGCAAATCAGTATAACTATTATCTATCACATACTTACATTTAACCAATATTCACATTCCTGGAATAGGGGGATTTGCACCAATCTCCGTTATACAAATAAACAAATAAAGGCAAGCAGACATAATAGACTATAATTACGTAATATGGAAAAGAAAAACGACGCAGATATGCTGGCAGACATGGTCCAGGCATCGAACCGTTATGCCACGCGTCCGGCACTGGTCCTTGACGACCGGACCTATACCTATCAGGAATTGTTCGGACTGGCAGGAAGTATTTGTGAAACGCTGAAAAATCTCCATGGAGACACGGTGGGCATCGCGGCCGAAAACCGTATGGAAACCTACGCCTCCATTTTGGGTGTGCTGCTTTCCGGGAAAACCTACGTCATGTTACATCCCGATTATCCGGCAGAGCGCAACGCTCGGATAGCCCGGCAATCCGGCATCGGCCTGTGGCTCTACAGTGGGGAAAATGGCGACATGCTTCCCGCTGACATCAGGGCCATACGGGTATCTCTCCCCTCTCATCGGCTTGCTTTGCCGTCCGGCATCGAGGAGGTGGATTCCGACGTACCGGCTTACATCATCTTCACGTCCGGAAGTACGGGCGAACCCAAAGGGGTCCCCATCTCCCGGAAGAACCTGAATGCGTTCTACCGGGCCTATCGTGCTTTAGGATGGCAACTGGATGAAAACGACCGTATGCTTCAGATGTTCGAACTGACGTTTGACGTCTCTGTCGTGTCGTTTCTTTATCCCCTCACCCTCGGTGCGTGTGTCTATCCCGTTCCGCAGCAGGGAATGAAATACCTGAACGTACTGGATATCATGGAACGCCATCGGCTTACGTTTGCGGCTGTAGCCCCTTCCGTGCTTCGGTTGTCACGTCCTTATTTCGGGGAAATCTGTTTCCCAGACTTGCGCTATCTCGTCGTCACCGCGGAGGCCACCGACGTGAATCTACTCCACGAATTTCGTCCTTGCATACCCAACGCCACGGTCATCAACCTGTACGGACCGACCGAAGCGACCATCTACTGCACGTCGTATGTCATCCCGGCAGAAGGGGCCAAACACCATAACGGCATGGCGGCAATCGGGAAACCTTTTCAGGGGATGGACTATCTGATTGCCTCCCCTTCGGGCAAACCCCTTCCGACCGGAGAGACGGGTGAACTGTGGATTTCCGGACCTCAACTCATGAGCGGGTATTGGGGTGCTCCCGAAAAGACGGCGGAATGTTTTGTGACGGATTCTTCCGGAAAGCTTTATTACCGGACCGGCGATCTCTGCCGGGCAGATACGGACGGAGACATCGTTTATTGTGGCCGCAAAGACACACAGGTAAAGATACAAGGCTTCAGAATAGAATTGGGCGAGATTGAATACCACGTCAAGGCGTTCTACCGACATAGCTGTAACGCAGTAGTGTTGCCGGTTTTTACCTCTGACGGAAGTTGTGAACTGCACCTGGCCGTAGAGCGGGAGACGGAAGATACGGAACGCCTGGAACAGTACCTGCAAAGCCGTCTGCCGTCTTATATGTGCCCCCGGCACATTCACTTCATCCCTTGTTTTCCACAAAACAACAGCAACAAAACTGACCGGAAGCAACTATTAAAATTCATCACGCAATAACTCAAAAACAATCAAGTATATGGAAACGAAAGAATTATTGGAAACCCTGAACGGAATATTCAGAAAAGTATTGAAGAGAGACAACATCACATTGACCGAAAGCACTACGGCCCACGACGTGGAGGGATGGGATTCGCTGACCAATATGGTACTGCTCACCGAGATTGAGAAGAAGTTCGGGGTGCGTTTCACGTTTCGTGAGATCGTGAAATTGAAAAACGTAGGCGATCTGTGTCAGACTATCCTGAATAAGGCCAAATAAGGAGGGAAAAGCGATGTCATTCATTTCCCTTGAATTTGTCCTGCTGCTTCTGCTCTGTTTCACCTTATACCATTTTGTCAGTGAAAAAGGGCGGAAGCGGATTCTACTGGCGGCCAGTGGGGTTTTCATCGGCTACTTCAATCTCGCATTTCTTGTCACGGCACTGGTCGTAAGTCTTTTCACCTACGGTGCGGCGATACGGATTGAGCGGGCCTGTGAAAAAGGAAGGGGCTCCCGCTTGATTTACTGGAGCAGTATCTCCTGTCTCGTCCTCTGCTGGATTGGGTTCCGCTATGCCCACCAGTTGACCGGAAACTCCGGCATTGTTTTCCCGTTGGGCATGTCGTTCTACACCTTTCAGGTCATCGGCTACTTGACGGAAGTCTATTGGGAGGAGGAAAAGGCGGAGCGGAGTCTGATGGATTTCCTGCTTTATATGCTCCTGTTCATGAAGTTCCTGTCGGGTCCCATTGAACGGTCTGCCGATTTGCTTCCGCAAGTCCGAAGACTCTCTCCTGCCTCCTATTCCATGATGACCTACGGCCTGAAGCTGATTGTGGTGGGATTGGTGAAGAAGCTGGTGCTTGCCGACCATATAGCACCCTATATTGACGGAGTATTCCATTCGATGCACACCGCCTCAGGTGTACAACTGCTTATGGCTTGCTTGCTTTATCCCATCGAACTGTATGCCGACTTCTCCGGCTACACGGACATGGCGATTGGAACAGGCATGTTGTTTGGATTGAAACTGTCACCCAACTTCGCGCATCCCTTTGCCGCCCAGACCACGGCTGAGTTCTGGCGCCGCTGGCATATCTCCCTTTCCTCCTGGGTGCGGGATTACCTTTTTCTTCCTTTGTCATCGTTCACTCGCCGTTGGGGACAAGGAGGTGTGGCGGCAAGCCTCATGGTGACCTTCATTGCGTTGGGTATATGGCACGGTGCGGGATGGACATTTGCCGTCTATGGATTCATTCAGGGGCTTGTGATTGTGTGGGAACTGAGGACGGAGAAAATACGGAACAAGGTAAGGAAACAGATTGGAGAACGACTGTTCGCCACGCTTTCGGTTGTCCGCACCTACCTCATTTTTGCCGTATCGCTGGTGTTCTTCAAGGCACAGTCTGTTTCAGACGCGTTCTATTTCCTGCGGAACATCTCTTTTCAGACTCGTGCGAGCTGGAAAGAAATCAATATCGGCATGCCCGACCACATCTGCATCGTGGCTGGCAGCGCATTCTTGCTGATACTGCTTTATGACTATTTTATGTCCAAAAGCGACTTGCTTCTTCGTTTTGAAAAACAGCGGGCCTTCATTCGCTGGACAGTGTATTATTTAATTGTGTTTGCCGTGTTCGCTTATGGCAAGTTCGGCACGGAAAACTTCATATATCTGCAATTCTGATGGAAAAAATACCGGAAACTATTACGGACGCACCCATCCGTAAACGCGCTGCTTTCCTGCGTCTCGTCCGAAAGTCGCTGTGGTTTGCCCTCCCATTCTGGGCTTTGATGGCCCTTTACGTGTATGACGATCCTTTTATGGTCCTCCGCAAATACGACCTGTATGATTCAGACGTCATGTTGAACGAACAGCATGTAGGGTGGCAAATATACCGGAACCATAAGGACAGCGTGCATTTCAATTCTTTTATCTTGGGCAATTCCTGTACCATGGCCTTCCGTTGTGCAGAGTGGGAAAAATACCTTTCCCCCGGTGATCATGCCATCCGTCTTTTCGGGAATGGAGAGAGTTTGAAGGCGATAAGTCTCAAGCTTCACGCCCTTGACAAGGAAGGGGCAGAAATAAAAAATGTGCTGATGATTCTGGATCGTACCTCACTTTCACGGCTCAGCCCTTTGAGCGGTTACGGCAACGTACTTCCGGCTGCTGTATCGGGAGATAGTCCGTTTATTGTGCAGATGGAATTCATACAGGCATTCGCAATGCCAGACTTTTTGTTCCCCTATCTGAAATATAGAATCACAGGACGTGTGGAACCAGGGATGAAGCGAATGAACCCTTATGGAAGGATACGCGATTCGAAGAACAACGATGCGTTCAATCCACGCGAGAAGATGATTGAGCAGGAAGGTGAGGCATACTGGGAAAACCGTAAAAAGGAGTTTCCTGAGCGAGTTGGTACGGTCACTATAGCTGAAACTGCCATATTTCAAAAGCAACGGAGGATATTGGAGGAAATCAGGGAAGTCCTGCGTCGTCATCACACTTCAGTACGTGTCATCATCAGTCCGGATTATAACCAGAAAGAACTGCACCCGGATGACAGAAAAATCTTGCAAGGCATTTTCGGAAAAGAAAATGTATATGATTTCAGTGGCATCAATGAATTTACAGAAGATTACCACAACTATTATGAATCAGGACACTATCGCCCCTTGTTGGGCAATCAGCTGCTGGAAAGGGTTTATAATACGCATCATTCGGGTTGAGACTGTTCAACGAACCAAAAAGTCATAGAAAGGAGTATAAAGTCGGTCGTTCACCTCCAAATAAAGGAAGTTGTTCTTGAAGTCATAAAGCTGGTTGAAGCGTTGCAGGAAATTGTTGCCTAACACGCCGTCCATCGTCTCACTGGCCTGCACCCCTTCCGTCACTGTAGAAAAAGCACCGGGTATGCGGGGCAAAGTCAGGGCATCTCCCAGTGTCACCCAATCGAAGTACACGTTCTGCAGTTCACCGCCCTCCTTCACCGTACCGGCTATGCGCGAGATGGCAAATGGTTTCTGTGTGCCCAGCAGGCTGTTGCGACGGACGAAAGGTGTATTGAGGTCGAACACACGGTCGGAACCCGTGTCTACCTCTACCGATACCTGATAATCCACTCCGCCGACACGCACGCCGACCGGAACGACCGGCACTCCAAGACGATAGTCCATCTTCAGCCTGACAGCCTTGTCCGATGCCGCCTTCTGCCCGTCGCCCAATTCATACAGGAAGATGGATTTCCGCCGATAATCAATACGGACATCAAAGTTCCTCAGATAAGACAGCCCCAGCACACCATCCCAGGCATCGGGCGGATAAGGAATAGCTATCAGTTCCAAGCCGGAAATGGCCCGGCTACCCATCCTCACCACCTGAGAGGGGGCTGTGGAAGAAATGGTCTCCACCGAATTGGCACCCTGGTTCTCCACACTTTCCGTAAAGGCAGCCAGCCCTTCGGTGCGAGGCGAATTGGAATTGAGCACCACGTCCGTCGCTCCCGTATCCAGCAGGAAGCGCAAGGGACGGTCGTCCTGCCCGTTGATATAGACTGTCACATACAAGCGGTTGTCGGCACCCAGTTCGAAAGGTATCGTGTCGACCGGAATTACTTCTGCCCAAGCCGACAGGCTCAGCAAACAGAAAAAGCATACACTCAGCAAAGACATTTTTCTCATATTCTCATTCTTTTTCTTTCAAAAGTACGGTCTGCCAAAGATACTATTTTTATTTTCAAATAACGACAGAAAAGAAAAAGTCATTCAGCTTCTACCATCTGGTTGACATATATCAAGTATTAAGGCCTTTCATGAAAATTATATGCTATACAACATATTATGTAATAAACAATGCGTACTTTTGTGTTGTAAAACATAAAAACAACTACAAAAATGAGATTTCTTATTAAATGTTTCATTAAAGGCCTGAGAATGATGGGCGACAACCAACTACAGATGCTGAACAAATAACAGTTCACATTTGCCCATTTTGAACGGGAACAATAAGCACTAAAAAAGCAAAAAATGAAACCGACCACCGGATACGCTTTACCATATTCCGATGATCGGTGTTTTTTTGATTTAAGAACTCTATGCGTTCTTTATTCAAACCCATGAGGAAGAGTCATTCCATCCAGCTGATATCACTTGGTGCGCAATCACCCCATTCACAAGCATTGGCAGATTGATCATACCAAGGGGACAAAACTGCCAATGACACGGTAACCGTCTGAACAATCCAGATCTCCTGTCAGAATATGTGCCATATCGCTCATTTTGGGGTAGTAACACCCTAGTCGCCACAAGCGCATTTCGGCAATTCTTCTTTTCTGATTTCCGTGATATAGAAACAGGCAAAGGCATTTCTGATTTCGTCACGAACACGGCGGAACTCCGAGTCGATGAACTCCGGTGTGCCTGTAGCCTGTGAGGGATCGTCAAAACCGATGTGCATACGTTTGCCGACCTTTCCTGTAAAGGCGGGACAGCTTTCATTGGCGCCACCGCACACGGTGATTACATAATCCCATTCCTGATCGAGATAAGTGTTGACGTGTGTAGGCACATGCGAGCTAATGTCTATTCCCACTTCCTTCATCACTTCCACCGCCTTGGCATTTACCTGGGCTGCCGGTTCGGTCCCCCCTGAATATACTTCCAGGTTTTTATCGAATGACTGCAAAAAGCCGTGAGCCATCTGGCTGCGGCAGCTGTTTCCTGTACAAAGAATCAATACTTTCATTTATTCCGTTTTTTTATTGGTTTGACTTAAAATAGGGATATTCCCTTACTCTATTTATTATCTTATCTACAGTATATAGTTAAACAGATAGCCCGACAGAATGATGAAGAACGCCACCGTTCCGAAGAATATGCCGATCAGTTTCCAGGTCATTACTTTCTTCAGCAGGGTGGCTTCCGGCAGGGAAAGGCCTACGACCGCCATCATGAAAGCGATTGCGGTTCCGATGGGAATGCCTTTTGCCACGAACACCTCGATGACTGGCACGATACCCGCGGCATTGGCATACATCGGTACGGCAAGAATCACAGACAGAGGCACGGCATACCAGTTGTCTTTCGACATGTATTGCTGGAAGAAGCCTTCCGGCACAAAACCATGCATGAAGGCACCGATACCGATACCAATCAGGATGTATATAAGTACACCGCTGACAATCTTCCAGGCATCACGGACAATGGTCGGGAGGCGTTTGATAAAGGTGGTACGGTTCTTTTCCCATTCATCGGCCTGGGCAGACGAATTGGCCTGTATCTGCTTTACCCAGTCACTCAGATAAGGAGTCAGACGCATACGGCCGAGTACGATACCTCCTATCACTCCCAACAGAATCCCGCTGATGACGTAAATCAGTGTCACTTTCAGACCGAATGAACCGAGGAACATGGCCACAGCCACCTCATTCACCAGCGGGGAGGTAATCAGGAAGGCGAAGGTGACCCCCAAAGGGATGCCGCCCTTCACAAAGCCGATGAACAGCGGTATGGATGAACACGAACAGAACGGAGTGATGGCTCCGAAGAGTGACGCCAGCAAGTATTGCAACCCGTACATCTTGTGTGTGACGAGATAGTTCCGCAAACGCTCTATCGGGAAATAAGCGTTGACGATGCCCATCAACACACTGATGAAGAACAAAAGTAGGAGAATTTTAATTGTATCATAAAAGAAGAAGTTTACGGCAACTCCTACCGGAGTGTCGGCACTCAGTCCGAACAACCCGTAAACGAGCCAGTCAGCAAAATCCTGTATCATTTCTATTCTATTTTAATTCGTCTAAATACGAACAACCTGTTCATTAAAAGAGCGGCAGATTCCACCACGGTTGTCTCTGCCGCCCACAGTTAAATCATTCTGTGCCTCAGATGCCCAGCAGTTTCTTTACCTCGCTTTCAGTCGGAACCTGTCCTTTCATCTTCACCACCTCGTCAATCACCACGGCTGGTGTAGTCATGATGTGGTAGTTCATCATTTCCATGATGTCGTCCACCTTGGTCAGTTTCGCATCGATGTGGTTTTCTTTCAGCACTTTCTCAATGACATTGTAGGTTGCTTTACATTTGGCACAACCCGGACCTAAAACTTTAATTTCCATGTTCGTAAATATTTGGTTTGTTATTGATTCGTTTTATAAATACATTATCCAGCAATAATAGATGCCGACGAGAATAAACACCACGCCCACAATCAGGTTCATCCATTTCTGCACCTTCTGCATCCTGCCGTAGAAATTTCCCATCTGCTGCACACTGAAGGCAAGAATCCATGCCACGGCAAGCACAGGGATGGCTGTGGCAATGGCAAATACCACAGGAAGGAAATAGCCGGCTGTCGCTGTGGCAGACATCGGTATCAGCATGCCGAAATAGAACACGCCGCTTGTCGGACAGAAAGCCAGGGCAAACAGTACGCCAATCAGCAGGGCACCCCATCCGCCTTTCCGGACGAGACCTTCCGCATTTCCGTGGAAGCCGAACTGCGGGAGATTCAGTTTGTCGCCAAAAAGCATGAACAGACCTATCACGAGCAGAAGCGGACCCAGCACAAGTTCCCCCCATGTTCCGATGGCCTTCTGTATGCCGAACATACTGGAGCCTTCTTTCAGAACCATAATCAGTACCGCTCCGAGCAGGGTGTATGAAAGGATACGCCCCAGCGTATAGAGCAGGCCGTTCCGGAAAACACGCTTCCTGTTTTCAATGTCTTTTCCGATAAAGCCGATGGCTGCGATGTTCGTTGCCAGCGGACAAGGTGACAGCGCGGTCAGCAGTCCGAGCAGAAACGCCGTCAGTACGGGAGTGGAGCTGTTATCCAGCAATGTCTGTAACCAGTTCATAACCTTCTCCGTTATTTCAGCATTTCATTGACAGCCTTGACCACCCCAGCCTTGAATACATCCGGCGACTTGCGGGCATTTCCGAAAGCAAATTCGGTCATGTTCTCGCTTGTTTCCTGTCCGTGCTTGTATTTCACGACAAACAGCGATGACCAGGTTACCTCATACTTCTCGGCCATCTTCTCATTCTCCTTCTGGCTGATGTCTATTACCTTAAAAACGACCTCACCCCTTTTGAGCTGTTCCGCAAAGTTCTCCTCCATGGCAGCTTTAGTATTGCTTTCGATGGCCATACATGTAGCACAACGCTGCTTCCCGTGAAAATACAATACTTCCACATGGTCTTTTACTGTCACTTCTTTTTGAGTCTGTGCTTCCGTTCCGTTCTTTGCGTTCATGCTGCAGGCGCTAAAGGTGAAACATGCAGCAAGCAAGAATAAAATCTTTTTCATGTCTTTCTATTTTAATCGTTAGTTATTCGCAAAACTACGAACCAATTCTTCAAAAAAAAGAGCTCACTTACAGCAGCCCTCTTTCTTGCATATAGGTTGTACTAGAAAACCGGCAAACACCTTTTTGGCAATTTTCCAGTTTTCCTTGTTAATGCAGCATCTTACTTTCGGCGTTTCAGTTTTCCCGGGGCATCTTCTTCTGCCCTTCCGAATACTTCTTTTTTCATCCTTTCTATTTACCCTATCCGTTTGTTGTTCGCAAAAGTACGAATAGACTTCGATTAATCAAATGAATTATCATATTTTAATACTTGTTTTTTGCGACTCCTACCTCAAAGATACGTTCCAAATCCGATTTAAGGCTATACTCACAGCTTTCATCATCCGGAAGCATTGCCGATGAAGCTATAGCAGGCAATGCTTCCGGCCCACTGATGACGGCTTATTGATAATCCTTTCCGTTCTCCCAGGCGTTGGCATCCCACTGTTCGCGGAGGTGCTTCACCCAGATCCGACGGATTTCAGGATAACTGCCCAGGGCGCGGATGCCACAACCGTCCGCGATACCATGGTCGGCCCCGGCCTCCTTGATGGGATGAGACTCAAAATCCTCCTGTACCTGGAAGCCGATTTTCTCCAGACGTTCACGCCAGCTGTATTCGTTCGTGTTCAGTTCGACCTTATTCACATCGGCCCCTTCGGCCAGTGCCTTCAATCCCCAGAGGTCGTTATGGGCATGGTCACCGGCAATGGACATGAAAGGAGCGATATAGACTTTCACGTGGGCCGGTTGCAGGCCGTTATCCTCGCAATACCGCATAATCTGGGAGTAGATGCAATTCGGATATTGGCTGCGTACCGTGCGGACATCCGTGAGGCGTTCGGCCGGATTCTCTTCCACCTCCTTGGGCCAAAAAAGCATATCGCCATAATCCACCGTCCCCACAAAGATATTCTTGTGGACGGCCTTGGACTGCAGGGCCTTTTGTACCTCGGCATACTTTTGGTTCGCGCTGTAGTTTTCATCCGGGTTACCGTGTCCCATCAGCAGCACGACGTGGTTCTTGTCACTGAGCCTTTCCGCATAGTGACTGTAGAGCACATCGGCCACCATTTTCGTGTCTTCTTCCTCAGACAACAGGTTGGCTCCGCGCAAAACGTCGATGTGCGGAAACCATTGAATCATAAAGTATTTCTTGATGTCGGTGTTCATCAACGAAAGATACTCCTCACCGGGAATCACATGCAGCGACTGCACTGCCACCCGCTTGTATCCCGCGTTTCCGATGGCCTTCAGCCACTGGTCGAGTTCATAACGTTCGATGCCCGTAGCAGCCTGTACGCGGTTGATACAGGTGCGCGAGGTGAACGACATGTAAATGTCCACATCAGGGAATTCCTTCTTGAAGTCATTCATCACGTCGTCATACACGGAAAGCGACTCTTTGTAGGTGCTGCCAAAGGTACAGAGCAGCAAGGCCGTGTCATGCTTCTTGGTCTGCGAGACAGTCCGTTCGGCCGGGTTCAAGGTACTTTCCACGTCGTCTTTGTCACTGCACGAAGCGATACCCGTGCATAAGGCAGTCGCCATAAGCGTGGCCATCATACTTGATTTGAAATAATGCATTTTCATACTATTAGTGAGTTAATAAGTGAATATGGTGTAATTATCTGTTTTTGAACTTGAGGAGTGCCGAAACGTAGAAATTACGTCCGGGTGTGGTGGTGGCCCGATTATAGCCGAAAGGAGTACGGTCTATGTAGTTGAACACATTGTCCACTCCTACGTTCAGGGTCATCGTCCAGCGTTTCATTCCCAGGCAGGTATGCGCCGTATTGATGCGCCAAGTCTGGAAAGCGTCGGCATTGTTATCCTTCACATAATGCCGGGTGGACTGATAGCGTCCGTACACACCTACTCCCAAGCGATACCGCTTCCACGCATGCTGCCAGGCGGCATGAAACGTCGCGTTGTGCTTTGAAGTGGCATCCATCGGGATGTATTCCATGTAGTTGATGCCCTGGTTGGGATATTGGGCCCTGGGGTCTGCGAAATTGTAGCCGCCGCTCAGAGTGAGGTCCTTGGTCGGCTGATAATTGAAAGTGAAGTCCACTCCCCAGATGCGTGCCCGCGTCAGGTTCCGATACTCCTTGCTTTTCTCAATCTCCTCCAGCTTCTCTTCCGGGGTCAGATTGATTTCCACCAGCTCAATCATGTGACGCAACAGGTTGACATAGCCTGTCAGACTGGCCTGCCACTTGTCTCCCGCGTATTCCAGCCCTACAGAAACATATTGGGAGGTCTGCGCCTTTAAGTCCCTATTGCCATGATAAGCCGTAAGCGCGCCGCCACCCAATGTGGCGGTGTAGTTGTAATATAACTCTTTCACGGTGGGCGATTTGTATCCCATGGCATACGAAGCACGCAGGTTAAAATCCGACCATTTGTACAAGACGGACACTTTGGGACTGAAGTTCAAGCCCGTTTCCTTGTGCAAGGTTCCTCTGGCTCCTACGGTGACGACCGTGTTTTCCCGGGCCGTCCATTCTTCCTGGGCATAAGCGGCCAACGTATAGACAGAAGCACGGTCGCCGTCAATCCGGTGGGGAGATTCAAGACCATTGTACAGATACTCGATGCCCGTGTTCAGGATGTGGCGTTCGCCGAAGTAGAAGACCCCTTTCGCCTGGCCCAGCACCTGTTTCTGAATGCTTTGCTTGATGCGTTGTCCGGGGAAATAAGTGATGCGGTTCCCCTCCATGAAATAGTCGGTGACTTCCTATAACTTATAGTCGTAGAAATACCCATACCGGTCATACGAAAGATCTGCCGTCAGGTAATTCCGTCCGCCCAGCTTGTATTTGCCGCCGACAGCAAACCCATAATTGCGATAATAGAAATCATTGGCAAGATAACTCCATTGTCCGTGCGAACGGGCAACCCAGCGTTCGTAATAACTGCCGGAAGCCGTCAACTGAAGCTGATCATTGACGTGCCATTCCAGATTCTCGGACAAAGTATAATTGGTGGAGCGGTTCACCGTTTTCAGCGTGGAACCCGGTTTCAGTTGCTGCTGGTTCCACTGCAAGTCGGTATTCTGCCAACCGTCCGTATGCCGGAAGTTCACTCCCGTCACGCTTTTTATCTTTCCGACGGACAGTCCGAAGGAAGCGCTTTCCCTCACGTCGCCATACTCACCCACCCGGCTGGTACTGGTCAGTTCCATCTTGTGAGGACTCTTTCGGGTGATAATATTAATGACCCCGGCAATGGCATCGCTTCCATAAAGGGAGGAGGCGGCCCCCTTCACAATTTCAATGCGTTCGATATGGGCCGGGTTCAACAGGTTCAGGTCGTTCTGTCCGCCTACATCCCCGTTCATCCGCTTGCCGTCAATCAGGATGAGGATGTAATCGTTGTTCAGCCCGTTCAACTGGATATGGCCGCCCATGTCTCCATCATGGAAGGTGAGTGAAGCGGAAAGTCCACTCAGCAGTTCTTCCATGCTGCGTGCCTGGAATTGTTCCAACGCCTTCCGGGTGAGGACTTCCGTCTGTACGGGAGCGTCTTTCAGGTAATGTTCCGTGCCGGTACCCGTCACCACCACCTCGTCCAACCTCACGGAAAGGTCTTTCACTTTCTTGCCCTCCTGCATGCTTTGTGCCACGGAATGTGGGGCATTGCCTACCCATAATAACGGGAGAATGAATCCTAACATTTTCTTCATCATGCAACCTTTTTGTCAAAATTATAAAGCGGGCATGCGGCTTCAGATGAAGATAAGTAAAGTCCTCCCCCACAGGCAGGAAACAAAATATTACGAATCTGTATTCATAAGGTGCACCTTGCGCTCCTAATCCCGGAAGCCCCATGCTTTGTCGTCGTGGATATTAGCAGGTATTCTGGCTTCCTCCTGTCTGTAGGGCCTTCCCATCGCGCATAAGCAACAGTGACACTTGTAGTTACAGACATTTCTGGAATGGAGGTTACAGCTGCGGGTACAGCTCCGGTTTTCCACCGGATTCCCTTGCACCGACAGACGGACTTGTCTGTTCGGCTACTAATTCCATGGGGGCAAAATTACGATTTATTTTGTAATAGACAAATTTAGGGGGTTAAATTCTGCAAGCGAGGCATATTTTATTGAGGAAGAAGAATGTACGATTCAAAAACGCATAGGCTTTAGCCTAAGAAACATAAAAAACGTTTCAGCATGAAACACGATTCGACAGGTGCTTTTCAGTCTAAATAAAAAAACAAGGCCGGCTTGAACATCTTGTATAAAGTTAAGTCAAACCTTATGTACACTGTGGTATGTAGCCTTCCTGATCATATCCCTTTCGCTCACGATGAATAAGATAGATTAACCGTTGTAATTCATACGTATCCGCCTTAATATCCTTGAAGCGGTCATACTGTGTATCATACCTCTTTCTGGAACCTATCTTCAGGCGAGACTCAATATCGTCTGGAATCAAATATGACGAACGTTCTTTTCCCAAATATTGTTGAAAATCAAACAGAAAGATATTTATTCCTGCCAAATCAAAATCGCCGAAATGGAGATAATGATTGGGAATTGTACATAACCATTTTCTAAGATCAGTGGATTGTGGATATCGGGATACGAATAGAACTCTATTGGCCAGTCCATGCGCCTGGAGATATTCTTCAAAGAATCTTCTTTGTTCCCGGATCATCCTAAAATTTTCCATATTCTCTACACCAATCACTACCACATTTTCCGGAATTGTAAATTGTTTCCAGTCTGCGACAAAAAGGAAACTGCCATTTTGTGGATGAACCATAAAAGGCTCGCCATCAAGAAAACATTCAATAGGTTCATAGCTGTTTACAGGAAAACCTGGGCAAGAACGTACCATGACGAGCTTGGAGTTCCCTGTCTCCGCAGCCATAGAAGCGCGAGAGCCGGAAGATACTGTTTCAAGAATACGATAGCTCTCATCTTTATCTATAAGAAATCTTTTTAGTGCCTCAGGATCACGGGCACGATATGACTGTTTTGAGCCGTGAGGTATAACCAATAGCATACCTTCCGCTAAGAGTTCATCACGTAATTTACGACTGAGCTTTGATCCGGCAATTTGCTCACCTGCTATCAATGCCTTCATAGAAGTACTTATTGCCATATAAAATCCAACTAATTTATTCGCTTCAACAATTTTTCAACTCTCGTCTTCACCCCATGCTTACTCAAAAGATATGTATATCGATAGTCATAAGGATTATACGATGTGGGTGAACTATTGATAAGATAGATATTGCGTGAATTGGCAAACTGCAGAATACCTTTAATATTACTAGGATGCAAGCGTCCTATCTCATCCATCATACAATGTACAATGAAATCACCACTCTTTCGGGCTGCCTTTTTCTTAAAAACGTTGATAAGCATAATATTTACCATCGCTTTTACAAGAATATCGGTACCATCCGATCCGACATTATTTATGCGCACTGCCCAGCCTGTATCATTATCGTTCTCCTTTACACGAAACTGCAGACAGAAAGCATCACCTAACGATACGGTGGGACGATTGGGCTCGTTCTGCAACTGGCTGGACAAGCTTTTCAGATAATCCACTACCTTACGGTTCACCTCATCACGATTGTCACTAGAGAAAAGATTGAGTTCCCCAATGGAAAGAGCATTCTCTATGGTATAATCATGAATGGACATCAGCAGTTGCATAAGCTTGTCGGATGACTCATTTGCTCTAAGCTCAATACTCTTGATTACTCCAGCAAAATTCTTTTCTACGAAATCACGATTTATGTCAAGTATCACTCCGTCCACATCCGCCCTGCGTTTCATCAGTGAGCCAATCTCAGTTGAAATACGTCCCAAAATATCCTTATAATGTTCACTCGTAAGCCTGCGAAACTCCTCAATTTTGTTGTTATCCATGAAATCCTGCAAATCAACGGCAATTTGCAGGTAGTCTTTATCTGTCACAGGCATTGTGTTGAAATGGAAAGCATTTTGAGGCTTAAAATTGCGGTTGAAATTGACCACTATGCTTTTAAGTTTTTCAATTGATTCTCTTTTTTGGTTGACAGTACCTCTAAACTGACTCAAAAGCTGCTGGCAATCCAGCTCAGTCTTTATTGCCTTATCATCAGAAAGATAAGTATCCGGCACCAAATGCTCGTTCTCTACCATCTGGTGGTAAAGGTCTAACCCTTCTCTCCTATGTGCCAGTTCTTTGAGGAGCATTTTCTGATGTGCTTCCATTTCCTTGCATTTCTTCTCGATGCGCATCCGTTTATCTTCGTAACGCTGACGCATCATTGAAAGTTGCTGTTCAATAGCCTTTATCCTCTTTTTGATTTCCGGTTCCTTGGCAAAAAGATTTTTTTCAGCGTCGCGATATCTGAGAACTGTTGGACGTTCACCTTCAATTCTCGCCAGTAGATTCTTCAAATCCGTCAACGTTTTACGATATTGTTCAAGCAAATTCATGTCAACACCTTTGCCGGCAAGTTCTGCTTTCTGCTGCTCGTCAAGTTGCTTTTGCTGAACCTCAAACTCCTGATTATACACCATCGACTCTGCTTTTTGTGTCTCTTTAAAAATGCGTAATTCCTCATCAAGTGCCTTTGAGGCTTTATGAAATGACGAATCCACTTCTTTAAGGTCTTTGATATTCTTCATATCATTTTTCACACGGGCATCCTTTTCCGATTGTACTTTCAGCAATGCCTCATTGAAGAAACGTTCACGAATCTCTTTTTCCTGAGCAATCTGCTCCAATTCTTCCATCTCCAAATTATGTCGGCGATTTTGCAAATCCTGTCGTTTGGCGGGTATTTGTCCTTCTTCCACTCTCAATAATGTCGCTTTCTGACGAAGTGGATTAAGTTGCGTGGCGCATTTCTTTCCGAGTCTGGAAATCTCCTCCTGAAGGGTAACAGGCAATTGTGTAAGCCGACGGTTTATCTGCCGAACCTGTTCTTCCAAGTTCTTCTTCTCCTGTCTGTATTCGTCAGGCGTACGATGCACTGAGGCAATATTATCCAAGTTTAACCTCACTCCAAAGAGGCCATCAGATACGGTTCCAAGCTGAGGTTCAAGCTCCTGTGCATATAAAATCCGCTCCTCGTCAACGACTTTTCCTATGGTGTTTTCCCAACCTTCTGCATTCTCACAAAGCCATCTATAAAAAGAATTGTCTAAATGGGCCAATAAATCATTAATTTTTTCGATTTGCATGCGGGCTTGTGTACGGTCAGCCTCAAGATGCTCTTGCTCACGCTGAGATACCTGCTTTATTTCCGTCTCTTTCATCTCATATTCGGCAGTAATCTGAGCTATCTGACTCTTTACAGATGTTTGCTGTGCAGCATTCTCTTTCTCTCTCAGGTTCAATTGTTGAAGCTGTTCATCCACCTGCCTTATTTCATCCGCCAGAGGATGCCACTGACGAAGCTCTTTCAATGCACTATCAGCCTTGTTCTGCTCAGCCAGCAACAGTTGCAAACGCTCGTCAGACTCGTGTCTCCAATTATTGAAAGCATTCATTACCTGATTTCTGTTTTTCGTACGTGTTTCCTCCAGACTGTCACGCTCTATCTGTAGCATGGATTGTTTCTGAAAATAGGCCTCTTTCTGAAGATTCTCGAATGTCTGACGTGCATTCTCCAGTTTTGTCTTTGCTATTTGGTACTTTTCTTCTATCGATGCATGAGTTTTCAGCAAATCATCCAACAGCATTTGCTTGGCCGTCATTTCTTGCCTGATAGCAGTCTCCCGGTCGGCAAGAGCAAGTTTGTCATCAATGCCGATGGCATCAAAATCTTTTCTTGTTTGTGCGATTTCCTTCAGCTTACTCTTTCGGGCACCAAGTTCTTGATTCAGAGAATCCTTTTCTTTATCATATTCTGCCGTAAGCTCTTTCTCACGGGTATACCCTTTCTCTATGTCCGCTTTAACTCCTGTAGCTTCAACTTCCAAAAGCGGTATGTGCTGCTCACTATAAGCTACGGCATGGTTTAACATACGCCATATATCTGACAATTGCTGGTCAAGTGCCACGATTTTACGACCTTGTTCTGCGATGTTCAATGCCTGTTGACGTACCGGATAATTTCCATCACGCGTTTGACGGAACCAACAGTCAATCTCATCATATTCTCGCTCGAAATCTGTCACCAGTCGCCGGTAAGACTGCAAATCAATAGGTAAATCTTCCTCCGTCATGGACTGGATAATCGTGTTCTTTACAAAATCCGCATCCAATTTTGTATTCAGAAAAACGTTTTGAATGCTTCGTGGAATATTCTGATAATGCGAACTTTGCACCAACGCATAACGTGTGTACTTGGAATCATGGGTATTACCAAAAATAATGTCCTTGAACATGACTCCTGATTCTATTCTTGCAGAAACAGCCACATCTTTGTCGATACGTTCACGGATCTTCACCCAGTCACTCAATACCTGATTGTCACCGGTAACAAGCCATTCACGCTGGTAAGGGGCATCAATGAATCGCCAGGAAGCTCGTCCTTGATACCTGCTGACCAGTATCGTATATGCTCCATTCTCACGCATCACTTCATAAAGGATATGAGAGTTAGACTGGCGAAAATAGAACTCATCAAACGATTGCTGCCCCTGTTGAATACCCAAACGATGTTTATCAGCATTATAAAAAAACAGCAGCGCTCTCAATACTGTACTTTTACCCACACCTTGTGTTCCTGTAAAATGTACATTACCATCTACGGCAATCTCTGCGTATGGGATATTTGCACTATTGATAAAAATAATCTTATTCAGGTACTTCATCTTCGTTGGCTATTTGAATTATATTGACCAATTCCTCGACATAACGGAATGCCGAAGTTATTTTATACGTCTCATCCTGTTCGCTGATACACTCAGCAAATCCCATCGTCTGCATCTCTTGGAGCAGTTTGTTTATAATTTCCATGTTAGACCCCACCCCGTATTTCTTGAACAGATGGTTCGCCTTCTCCTTCAGTTCTATATCCAAGCTGATTTGTTCTATCAAATGGCTTTTACGGAACTGATATCCGGCAGCAAATGACTGGTTGTAACACTTCAAAAAATCCAGATAGTCAAGCCATTTTGAAAAGCTGTCCAACTTCTGTTCTATACTCTGCTTACTCTCTCCTATTCGTGAAAAATAGAAATAGCCATTACCCGATTCCAGTTGCAGACCTATTTCCTTGAAATAATCTGTATAATCCTCCACATTCTCCTCTATATCTTCATACAAATGGCGAGTGGAGGTATCAGCACTATCTACCGAAAGGAATTCCCCTCGGCCTAACCGTTCGTATATTCTTTGAGTATTATTTCGCATAAATTATAGGATATTCTATGTTTTGATAAATTGCATACTCTCCTGTCATTCGGCATTCATCAGGATGCAAAATAACCAATTGACAGAAAAGACGAGCATAGTCTTCAACCGTACGTTCTACTTTATAATCATATCTTAGAATGAACTCAAACAGATTATAGCTTGAGGCCAAAAACGCATTCCATACTTCTGTAGAATCCACCTCCTTCAATAATTGGATATGCTCTTGTAAATCTTCCTCAGCCAAAGGTTCAGCTTCTGTTCTTGCCATTTTCTGCATTCCATTACGCTCAGCAACTCGTCTCAACAGCTTTACAACCTGATTGTTTTCCCTCAGCATGTCTAAAGACAGCCGGATTTTGCTGTACTGCCGGGACTCCATCCAAAGAGGATTTCTTCCCTCCAATACCTGTATAAGGTTTGTATCTGTTTTAATAAGCAGTTGATCCTGCAGATACTTCAATTTTCGTATCTTTTTATAAAGCTGATTCTGCTGGTCAATCTGATTGATATAAGAAATAATCTGCCTGTCGATTTCCATTAGTGCATGATAGGCTTCAACAAAGTCATGTTTCACATCGCTACAAGTCCTAGCCATGTGAGGATCGTTGGCCATGATGAAAAAAGCATGCTCATTATCCATCAGTTTCTCACACTCACGTATCATTGCACGAATGCTATGACCCTTCTCATCCAGATTTTGCAGTTTTTTCTTTTTAATGATATAATTGGGTTCCTGCTTGTAGGCATTATCCATATTACGTTTCAAATCCACTACATTTTTCAACGTCCTGAACCCGGTCTTCTTTAAAAGTTGCCGCACACTGTCCTGATATCCGGCTTTACGGTTAGGATTTGTCTCTTGCAAGAAATATCCGATATGCTCTTTCAACGTGTTGATACATTCCTGCACGCTCAATACGCTAATTTCCTCGTTCACATTCAGTACCTCTTCAAAGAAGTTCAAGTAATCACTCTCAATCTCCACTGCATTGCCGACTTCCACCAATACGCCATAGTCTATCAGCTTTCTCAATCTGGCTTCATTCCCTCCGACAATATCTATGGCAAGCCCTCGCGGAAACTTCATAAGTTTTCGTTTTTCAAACATATCGGTCAGCAATTCATGCTCATGTGAGAGTGTTTTGGTCAGTTCTTCTATACTTCTAAAATGTGCTAGAACATCCATATGCTTAAAACTCTGTGATTGCCACTCAAAGAGAATGCTTCCGTGAACTTACGTCCGTCGAGACGCTGTTATCAACTCAAGTAAGTGACATCATGATCTTATTTTTCACTAGAATACAATATTACAATATTTTATGTAAATCACAATGCTCATTACACATAATCTATAACATAATACGATTATTGAATAAAGCAATCTGCAAGGTACAGACAATGTTGTTCAAAGAATAAAAAGCACCGTCTGTTGTCGTACACCAGCATCTCGTACGGCACAAAACAGCTTTTCCCTGCTTGAAAAAAAACACATCTGACCCGCAAAATCATTGTTTTCGGTGACAAAGAAAAATGTGAAAATCTTTTTTATTTGCAAAAAAGAAGTAAATTTTTGTTGACCTACGTAGATAAGCGAAATAAAATCGGCGGGTCTACAAGCAGAAAACTGTCTGTTATATGTTCATTAATTTATACATTATGGGAAAAGTAGTATTAAAATGGTTTTATTGTCTGGGCATTCTCTTTTCTGCCCTTCAGTTAACCGGTTGCAGCGGTGCAGAGATCACTTCTGAGGAAGAAACACCCACCCCGACTCCGGACGAGATTACAGTTTCACAAGAAAGTCTTTCTTATTTTACCGAGGGAATGGAATTCGGCGCCGACGCAGACAACCGGACGGTTTATTTTTCCAGCAATTGCGACTGGAAGGTCGAAGTAGCCACGAATGACTGGTGCAAGGTCAGCCCGTCCGAAGGCACGACCGGCGAGGGCAGTTTTGTAGTTTCCGTCGAAGAGAATACGGACCCGGAAGAGCGGAACACTACGGTTACGTTGAAGGCCGGTACGGTAGAGAAAACGATAAACGTGGTACAGAAAGGGATTCAAGCCTCTGTGGAAGTAGCTCGTACCAGTTTTGAAGTCATGCCCGAGGGCGAAATCATCACTTTGGACATTACCGCCAACGTGGAGTACCAGGTTGTGATACCGTCCGATTGTGACTGGATACGCAGTGTAGAGACAGCGAATGACTCCTTTGAGGTATTGCCGAACGAAAGTACCCAGGAAAGAAGTGCGACACTGGTGGTGGAAAGTGCAGGCGAGCCTGTTTCCATCTCCGTCCGTCAGCAAGGAGTGCCCGAAGAATTGGTCTTCTCCGACGAAAGTGCCTCGTTGTTTGCCAACGGAATCGATTGTGCGGCTTCAGGAGCCAGCCAGACAATAGCCTTTACTGTCAACTGCGACTGGACCGTAACGGTTGAAGGAGGTGACAGCTGGTGCACGGTCTCACCTGAGAGCGGAGAAAAGGGGGATGCGTCATTCATCCTCACAATCAGCAAAAACGAGGAAGAAGTGGAGCGCACGGCCACGGTGACGCTGAAAGCAGGAGATATCATCTATCACATGACCGTGACACAAGAGGGCAAGATATCCGGCATCACGGGAGGCAATGAGAATTATGAAGGGGAAGACGGTTCCTGGTATGAACGATAAAAAGGAGGAAATAGGATTATGAAAAAGACATTTTTATATGGCATCGGTATCGTTTTAATGGTACTCTGCGGTTGTAAACAGGAAGAAACGTGGTATTCTTATGATTCTGCAGGTAAAACAGTCCTGAAAATACGCATAGAGAATAATGCGGACACTCGTACCGAAATTGGCGAGGGAAACCAGGTGCTTTGGCAGTTGAATGATACCATCGGTGTGTTCGGAACCGGTGAAACAAAAAGTACGCCCTTCGTATTGTCTTCGCTGGAGGATGACGGGACTGCAATCTTTACCGGCGACCTGCCAGAAGATATCACGCCTTTCCTGGCCTATTATCCTTATCGAGAAAACGCGTCGCTGCAGGGAAATAAATTAAGCATTACCTTCCCTACCGAATACGACTATACAGGAAGCACCTACGGACCGATGATGGCTTTCCCCTCCGAAGAGGGCAGCTGTACGTTCCGCCACCTGGCCGGTTTGCTCAAGATAACCATAAACGACATGCCGGCCAAAGCCAAAAAGCTGGTACTCGCTCAAGACTTTTGGGCATCCGACCTGACAGGGAGTTGCTATGTAGACGATGTCACGGTTTCCAATCCGGTATTGCGGGTAGGAAACTGGTTCGATGTTCCGGAACTGGTTGCCAATATTCCGGAAGATATGGCTACAGGCACACAGACATTCTATATCCCTGTACCGGTACAGAGTTATTCCCTGATAACGGTTCTTCTTAAAGACGGGGACAATAAAACCCTCTGGTACAGACCGATAAGAGACTTGGTTGTCGAGCGTGCCTCCTTACTGGAAATGCCGGCTGTCGATACGGAAGCTCAGATAACGATTACTTCCCATACCTCCGGCGAAACCATCCGGTCTTATAATGCCATCGATACGATTACGTTAAAAGGCTACATAGAAAATTACTACTGGTTTGCGGGAAAACTGTCGCAGACTACAGAAGAAGGCCGAAAATATGAATATCATCCTGAGCTCAAGGGAGCAGACTATCTGGATGGAGCGAAAGTCAGCTTTGAACTGGATGTAGCGCTGCACCGGGGCCAGAACACCTTCACGATTGACCATTCGGGTGAGGATGTCGGCTATAATAATGTGAATAAAAAGTCTACACTTATACTCAATCTGGAAGAAATCAATGAGCCGGCAGAGGCCGTCGATTTAGGGCTTAGTGTAAAATGGGCAAGCTACAACATGGGGGCTGCCCAACCGACCGATTTGGGTTGGCCGTATGTATGGGCCGATAATACCGGAACCGACATATTGCATCATGACGATTATGAGTATGTAACTTATGGAGACGTGGTTATTTCCGGCAACAAGGCCTATGATGCAGCTACTTACAAATGGGGAGATGGCTGGCGGATGCCATTGGCAAAAGAATTTGCCGAGCTGGACAAGTTGGGAAGAAAGGAAGAGATGGTCGACGGAGTCAAAGTATGGAGGTTCACGGCTCCAAATGGCAATAGCATCATATTGCCTGTAGCCGATTATTGGACCGGCATCACTTATTATGACGGCTCTAGTTCCGGTATTGACCGCTCAACCGCTTACCTGGTAAAAAACAATACAGGATATGACTATAATTATGGATTAGGCTGGGCATTCCGTCATCACCGTTTATACATTCGCCCTGTTTATGGCCCGCTTCATTAATTTGCCATATATTCTAGAAAAAAGAATCGGTTAGATTTGAGTGGCGATGCGTGTCCTTCTGCAAAAGAGGAACGCATCGCCACAAATTATGTTCCAGTCTGATTGTGCTCCTGAAAGGCCTACCGGCATGGGGGAGTCAAATAACAATCCTGCCGTAGAAAATGTGGACGCGAACCCCGTACATGAGAGAGTGGACGGTTGACGAACCGAAAGGGGTAAAGCAATAAGCGCAAAACTCGTTCAGATTATTCCACAGGACTTTGACAGAAATCTCACTATTCCTAGTCTTAAATACCTCGACACGAACGTGACGAGATCGTGACACGTTCGTGCTGAGGTCTCGTCACGTTCGTGTCGAGCTCTCCGCAGCTACGTGTCGAGATGAAATTGTCCTTTTAAAATTAATTTGTCTTTCTGACGATAAACTTTTAACTTTGCAAGGTTAGGGATTTAAACCACAAAAGTAAATAGATTGATAAAACTGGACATCATGAAAAAGATTCTAATCGTATCGGGACATCCCGACTTGAATGATTCGTTTGCCAACAAAACGATATTGGAAGAAGTGCATAAACTGTTGCCGGAAGCGGAGATTGCCTGTCTGGACCAACTCTATCCGGATTTTCAAATCGACGTACAGAAGGAACAGGAACGACTGCTCCGGGCCGACATCATCGTATTGCAGTATCCGCTGTTCTGGTACACGGCCCCTTCTCTCCTGCACCGCTGGATAGAAAAGACTTTTACCCACGGATTCTCGCACGGAAAAACGGGCGACAAGCTGAAGGGGAAACAGTTGGTGCTGTCGTTCACGGCGGGGGCACCGGAGGAAATGTACAGCCCCGAAGGTCCGCAGCAGCATTCCATCGATGATTTCCTGACGCCCTACAAACAGATGGCTCATCTCTGCCAGCTTCAGTGGAGCGGCTATGTCTTCAGCGGAGGACTTTCGTATGCGAGCCGCCACGACGAAAAGGAGCTGGCCCGGATGAAGGAGAAATCCATCCGTCACGCCCAGCTGCTGGTGGAGAAGCTGAAAGGCATGGAATAAAAAAAGGAGGGACTTCCCTCCTTTTTTGGTTTTCTTCATTCCTCTTTCCGCTTCTTTCGCTTGTAGGCAAAGCTCATCCATTTCTCTTCGGGCCATTGCTGCCGCTGCATTTCAAACCGGGCCATCACGAAAAGCAAATCCGACAGGCGGTTGATGAACCGGAGAATCGCCTGCGGGACAGGGTCCGTGCGGTGAAGGGTCCACAGCCGCCGTTCTGCCCTGCGCGTCACGGCCCTCGCATACTGTAACTGGGCAGACAGCGGAGTGCCGCCCGGCAGGATGAAATAGCCGTTGTCTTCCAGCTGCGACATCATCTCGTCCATCCACTCCTCGCAAAACTTGTCCAAGTCCTGCGGCAGTTCATTCGGATTCTGTTCCCTCAGCGCGGAAGGGGTTGCCACATGACTCATCACGACCATCAGGTTGCGCTGGATGAAACAGAGTTTTTGCTGCCACGCATCGGTCTCCGGCAACAGGCTCCGGATGATGCCGAGCAGGGTGTTCAGCTCGTCCAGGCAGCCATTCGCTTCGATGCGGATGTCGTCTTTGGGCACACGTGAACCCCCATGGATGCCGGTCGTTCCGTCGTCTCCGGTCCGGGTATATATTTTTCTCATGCTCTTCAATTTAATCCCATAAGTTAAAAAAGTCGTTCTCTCCCCAATACCAGTGCGTGTATCCGGCAATCACGTTCCTGTAACGGTACAAAGGGGTGTCTACCGGCCCACCTTTCACATTGTACTGGCAAACCTCGGAGGGCAGCGCATCGGGCTGGACGACCGACGAATAGTGGAACTCATGTCCCTTGAGCTGCATGCCCCGATAACGGACCGTACGATAGCCCAGGTGCAGACGCATTTTCTCCAGCGTACAATCCAAAGGCAGCACGCCCGCCATCGGATACACCTCTCCCTCCTGCGAAACCAGTTGCCGGCACAGATACATCATTCCTCCACACTCGGCAAACAGTCGCCTGCCCTGCCCGGCGAAGTCTCTCAGCTGTGCACCCAACCGTACATTGCGGCTCAGGGCGTCGGCGAAGAACTCCGGATAACCGCCCGGCAGGTACACGTAGTCGGCCTGTGGCAGTGCATCGCCTGCCAGCGGACTGAAGGTCACGACTTCCGCCTTTTGGGAAAAGACGTCCAGGTTCTCTTTATAGAGGAAGTTGAAGGCGGCATCCTGTGCCACCGCGATGCGTTTTCGCCCCGATTCGCCGGAGGCAACCGCGGAGGCAGGAGTCGCATCGAACACTTCCTGCGGACGGGTGGTCAGCGCCAGCAGGCGGTCTACGTCCACGTATTGCTCGATTAAATCGGCCACTCTGTCGGACAGGGCATCGATTTCCGCAGCCCGACCGATGGTCAGTCCCAAATGGCGGGAAGGGACTTCGATATCCTTTACCTTGGGCAGATAGCCCAAATCGGCTACGCCCACATCGGCACAGGCCTCTTTCAGGTACGCATAGTGCGAGGGAGAACCTACCTGGTTGAAGATGACTCCCGCCACTTCCACCTGGGGGCAGAAATGCTTCAGCCCATACAAGACTGCGGCGACGGTGTAGGCCGAAGAACGTGCGTTGAGAATCACGATGACGGGCAGATGCAGCAGGGAGGCAATCTCGGCACTGCTCCCTTTCATTCGGTCGTATCCGTCGAATAGGCCCATGACACCTTCCACCACACAGGCCGATGCCTCCCGGGCGTACCGGGAATAGACTGCCCGCACATGGGCCTCCGAGGCCATCCAGGTGTCTAGGTTCACAGACTCCCGTCCCGCGGCGAGGGCATGAAACTTCCCGTCGATGTAATCGGGGCCGCACTTGAAGGGTTGCACAATCAGGCCCCTCCTTTTGAGTACCCGCAGCAGGCCCATCGTAAAGGTGGTCTTGCCGCTTCCGGAAGCGGCAGCGGCAATCAGAAATTGAGGTTTGGCTAACGACATAAGTTTTCCGTTTTTAGTCAGTCTTTTTCTTGGGCATAAGCCTTCTTTTTCTGCACGATGTCCACCTGCTTGTGCTGAAGGATAAAGCGGATGTGGTCGAGGTAAAGCTGCTGGATGGCGGGTTGTTCTCCCAGGCCTTCCAACAGGGCGGTCACCTGATAGCCTTTCTTTTCTAGGGCGGCTTTCATGTCGTCCGCAATGTCGTTCTTGGCATGGTCGCCGGCCACAAACATGAAGGGAACCAGCTGTACCTGCTTGATTTTTTTCTGCGCTTCCAGTCGGTCGATGGCATTGTCGAAGGTGGGATAGCCTTCTACCGTTCCGACCGCAAAGTCGGTATGGCCTTCCGCCTGCAACATGTAGTCCAGCATGGCATACTGGGCAGTGGCGGGGGTGTAGGTGCCGTGCCCCACCAGGATGGTGAAGGTTTTCTCCCGGCTTTTTGCGACCAGGCAGTCAATCACCTGCTTGTAGTCTTCCGGGGTGTAAAGCAGGGGCATGCCCAGACGGATTTCCTTGAACAGGGGGCGCATCAGGTCGATGTCCTTGCGGAGCGATTCCATCTCGATGCCGTCGATGATATTGGTCGACTGGATAATGACGTGGGTATAGCCGTCTGCCTTCAGCTGGGCCAGGGCTTCCACCGGATTCAGTTTGCGCATGCCCCGCTTGGCCAGCCGCCGCATGATGATGCGCGAAGTATAGGCTTCGCGGAACTCCAGCTGGGGGAATTCGGCCTTGGCCTTCTGGTTGAGGGCGTCGATGGTGAGGGCACGGGTGTTGTCGTGTGTGGTACCGAAATGGACCATCAGCAACGCGATTTTATCGCCTTCCTGAAGATGCTGCATCACATCTTCCGACACGAAATTTCCTTCTTCCTGTGCATGCACCGGCACGCAGATTCCACCTAAAGCGAGGCAACAAGCCACGAGAAAAGTTCTTGCTTTCATAAATACCAGATAAATTTGTGAATCATAATCGGTGACAAAGATAATGCCATCTGCTCATTTCTCGGAAACGGACAATACTATAGATTGTTATAGTATGACAAAAAGTAATGACAGGGAGGCTGTTTTTAATTATATCTTTTAACTTTGCAAAGCTATTTTTCAATTGAGACAGAAAATACGAACACTTCTTGCATCCTTCCGGAACGGTTCGGAGAGCAGAAAGTGATTACCTACGAATAACAGACCATGAAACATCTATTTTGGTGGGTATGCCTGGCCATACCCTTCTTGTTTGGCTGCGGAGCGAAGAAAAGCTCGAATACAGAGGAGAAAACGAAAGCAAACGGCACCGTCACCCCTGCCGATACGAACGTCCGCATTGTCCCTCGATACGCGAAGGGATTTCAGGTGACTTACACGGACAAAGGCTATTGCCTGCTGGACATCAAAGACCCGCAAAAGGAAGAAGGCGGAGAATCGTATCACTTTGTCCTGGCGCCGAAAGGAACCAAAGTCACCGGCGCGCCTGAGGGCTACACCGTCATCGAAACGCCGGTCAAGAGCACGGTCTGCATGACTTCCCTGCAACTTTCCAATTTTATCAAACTGTCGGCCCTGGATGCCGTGGTCGGGATTACCAGTACCCGCCATCTTTTCAATGCCGACATGCAGAAGCGGCTGAAGGAAGGAAAGACGCACAAGATTGGCATCGAAGGCAACTTTGACAACGAGGTCATCATGGGCATCCATCCCGACGTCATCCTGATTTCTCCCTTCAAGCGCGGAGGATATGACGCCCTGACGGAAGTGGGCATTCCCCTCATCCCGCACCTGGGCTACAAGGAGATGACTCCCTTGGGACAGGCGGAATGGATCAAGTTTGTCGGGCTGCTGATTGGAAAGGAAGAGCAGGCCAACCAGATTTTTGCGGAGATAGAGAAACGTTACCAGGAATTGGTGCAGCTTACCGCGCAGGTGAAGAAACGGCCGGTCGTGTTCAGTGGCGAACTGAGAGGCGGCAACTGGTATGCGGTCGGGGGAAAGAGTTTCCTGGCCCAGCTGTTCAAGGATGCGGGGGCCGATTATTTCCTGAAGGAGGATACGCACTCGGGCGGGGTGTCGCTCGACTTTGAAACGGTCTACAGTCAGGCGGCGTATGCGGACTACTGGAGAATCGTCAACAGCTACAAAGGGAAGTTCTCTTACGAAGCCCTGCAAGCCGAGGATGTCCGCTATGCCGATTTTCAGGCGTTCAAGAAGAAGCAGGTCATCTATTGCAACATGAGTGAGAAACCGTTCTACGAGAGTATGCCGATGGAACCGGAAGTGGTGCTGGCCGACCTGATTGCCATCTTCCATCCGCAGCTGTTGCCCGACCATACCCCCCGTTATTATGAACGCTTAAAACCCTAATCCCCTTCCTTGCATGAAACGTCCGGTCGCACTTTATATGGTGCTCATCGCCCTGCTGATTTTTGTTTTCTTCCTCTTGAACCTGCTCCTGGGGTCTGTATCGATTCCGTTCAAGGAGGTGTGGCAGATTTTGTGGGGGAATTCGCACGACAACGAAATTTGGTACAACATCATCTGGAAATCCCGTATCCCACAGGCACTGACGGCCCTCGTGGCAGGAGCCGGACTGTCGGTCAGCGGACTCCAGATGCAGACGGTGTTCCGCAACCCGCTGGCCGGACCTTCCGTGCTGGGCATCAGCTCCGGCGCAAGCATGGGCGTGGCCTTCGTGGTCCTGCTGTCCGGTACCCTCGGCGGAGTGGCTTTGAGCAAAATCGGCATCATGGGCGAAATCGCCTTGACCCTTTCGGCCATCATCGGCTCGCTGTCTGTCATGGCACTCATCATCTTCGTTTCGCAGAAAGTGAAGGGAAACGTGACCCTGCTGATTATCGGGGTGATGGTGGGCTATGTGGCCAATGCGGTAATCGGGGTACTGAAATACTTCAGTGTGGAGGAAGACATCCGGGCTTATGTCATCTGGGGACTGGGCAGCTTTGCCCGCGTATCGGGCAACCAGATGACGCTGTTTGTTTCGATTATGCTGGTGCTCCTGCCCGTCTCTTTCCTGCTGGTGAAAACGTTGAACCTGCTGTTGCTGGGGGATGCCTACGCACGCAACCTGGGACTGAACATCAAGCGGGCCAGGCTGCAGGTCATCACCTGCTCGGGCGTGCTGGTGGCCATCGTCACGGCCTACTGCGGACCCATCATCTTCCTGGGACTGGCGGTTCCTCACCTCTGCCGCAGCCTGTTCCGCACGTCAGACCACCGCATCCTGATGCCGGCCTCCCTGCTGATGGGAGGAGCCATGGCCCTGGTGTGCAACCTGATTGCCCGCATGCCGGGATTTGAAGGGGCACTTCCGGTCAACTCCGTGACGGCGCTGGTGGGTGCGCCGGTGGTTATCTCGGTATTGTTCAACAAACGACGCAATGACCTAAACGAATGATGGAAAACAATCACATACAAATCAATCACCTCACCATCGGCTACAAGGAGAAAGGCAACCGGAAGGTGGTGGCTACCGACATCAACGCCTGCCTCCACAGCGGGGAACTGACCTGCCTGTTGGGGGCGAACGGCATCGGAAAATCGACCTTGCTCCGCACCTTGTCCGGATTTCAGGCGCCGCTGGAGGGAGAAATCCTATTGAGAGGAAAACCGTTGTCCACGTATTCCGACAAGGAACTGGCCACGCTCATCGGGGTGGTGCTGACCGAGAAGTGCGAGCTGCGCAACATGACGGTGGAAGAGCTGGTCGGCATGGGAAGAAGCCCGTACACCGGGTTCTGGGGCCGCTTGGGCAAGCACGACAAGGAAGTGATAGAAGAGTCCATCCAACTGGTCGGCATCGGGCACCTGCGCTACCAGATGGTGCATCAGCTGAGCGACGGCGAGCGGCAGAAGGTCATGATTGCCAAGGCACTGGCACAGCAGACGGACATCATCTTCCTGGACGAACCGACCGCTTTCCTGGACTTTCCCAGCAAGGTGGAAATCATGCAACTGCTGTTCCGGTTGTCGCACACGGGCAACCGCACCATCTTCCTGTCTACGCACGACCTGGAACTGGCGCTCCAGATTGCCGACAAAGTGTGGTTGATGAACAAGGAGAACGGGGTGAAGACCGGTACCCCGGAAGATTTGTCACTGGATGGGAGTCTCAGCCATTTCTTCCTGAGAAAAGGCATCCGGTTTGACAAGGAAAGCGGACTGTTTCGCATCGCCCGGCAGGCCACGGTTTCCGTACGTCTCACAGGGGAAGGAGACCGGTACACCATGGTGCAGAAGGCACTGGCCCGCCACGGCATTGAAGGCAACCGGCAGCATCGGTCCGACTGGTACATCGCGGTCACCGACGAGGCTTTCTTCCTCCATCCTGCTTCCGGACAGACCGTACAGGCAGCCACCATCGAAGAACTGCTGCAAGCCGTACATCAGTTATTGGACGCCCTGCCCCACTAAGCGGCAGGCAATGTGCCCTTCCTCGTCTATCAGCATCAGGGTGAGTTCCGTCCGGCTGAGCAAGGCCAGACAGTGCTTCAGGCACAAGCCCAGAAGAGCCGGAAAGAAAAGGGCTGCATCCGCTTCCGGGAGACCTTTCCACAGTTCCCGGGCCAGCGTTATTTTCGCAATCACCACCTGTGCCTCCGGAGAGCAACCGCAGTCGCGGGCCAGTTCCTGTAAGAATTGTTTGTTCATCACCACCTGCTTACTGTAGGTATTCAAGTGGCCCTCGGCCAGTTTCACCGCTTTGCCCAGCATGATGCCCATCGTTACTTTCCCGATGTGCAGGTCGTCTGCAATCTTCAGGGTATCACCAATGTAGTTCCCGTAATGTACGAAGGCCTGCGGGGGCAAGTCCGGGTATTCACGCTTCACATATTTCTCGCTCTTGGCGCCGGAGTTGAGCACCAGCCGTTCCGCTCCGATGGCCTGACAGACTTCCACCTCCCGACGGATGGCTTCCACAAAAGCCTCGGAAGAGAAAGGCCGCACGATGCCCGAAGTCCCGATGATGGAAATTCCACCTACGATGCCCAGCTTGGGGTTGAACGTACGAAGGGCCAGTTCCTCTCCCCCCGGCACGGAAATCGTCACCTCCAGTCCCCCGCCGTACAAGGCCGACAGTTCCCGCACCATCATCTGCCGGGGAACCGGATTGATGGCAGGCTCTCCCACCGGCAATCCCAGGCCGGGAAGGGTGACTTTCCCCACCCCTCTTCCTTGCAGGAAACGGATGCCGGGTTGTGCCGAGAACGCCACCTTGGCCTCTATCACGCTGCGGTGGGTCACGTCGGGGTCATCGCCCGCATCTTTCACCACAGCAGCCGTAGCCGATGTGTCTGTTTCCTGAGAGACGGACGCAAGAGGCAAGGACAGTTCCTCTCCGTCGGGTATCCGAAAACGCACTTCCGAAAGAGATTCGCCCGTCAGCAGCCGGATCAGGGCCGCCTTGGCCGCAGCCGTGGCACAGGCCCCGGTGGTGTATCCGCTCCGCAAGGGATAGAAATCGGGCAGCAAGCGCTCGATGGCTTTCCGCAGTCCGTGTATGCCGGTCACCGTAATGAAATCGGCTGGCAGGGAAGGACGACAGACCGCATAGACCGAAATTCCCCCACGGCGGGCTGCTTCCAGCTTCTCGACAAAACCGCCACTTTCGCCACTCTCTTTGGTCAGAATAGCCTGGGGCTTCAACTGCTCCAGAAGTTCCGTTTCCGGTGCGTCTTCGCGATAAAAGACCAGCCGATTCACATCGAAACCCTGCCGCACGGCCAATGAGACGGATTCCTCCCGATCCAGGATACGGAACCAGCAGGTCGGCTGGAGGGTATCGTCCGCCCAGAAGTCGCGCAGTTTCCCGATAGTCTGCACGCCGGTCAGTGCCAGAAGGCGGGTAATGCCGTCCTCCTTCAACCGGCGGACGGCTTCCTGATAATCCGCACACCAGATAACCTCGTCGGTACGGGGCGGATAGATACGTTCGAAACGCACCACGGGCAACTGAAGCCGTCGGCTGACCTGTTCCACGGTTTCGTGCAAGCGGACGGCAAAGGGGTGGGCCGCATCCACCAGCAGGCGGACAGAGTGCGCCCGGCAGAACGCTTCCATCTTTTCCGCATCCATGCCCCCGCTGACACGCTCCCCATGACGGCAACTGATCTGCTGCGAGTCTCCGCGCGTGGAATAGAAATAAGGCTTGCCCGACTCATCCAGCACTTTCACGGCCAGCCGCCCTTCCGTGGTTCCACCTAATACAAGTATCATGACCGGAACAAATGGGTAAAGTCGGAGGCATACAAACGGGAAAGCCCCTTACGGTTGTCTATCGCTTCTCCTACCACCAGCAGCGTAGTCAGGGTCAGGTGATTGTCCCGAACGATACGGGCCAGGTCCTTCAATACCCCCCGGTAGATTTTCTCTTCCTTCCACGTCAACTTGTAGCAGGCAGCCACAGGCGTCTCCGGCGGATAGGCCTGCAAGAGTTCTTCCTGCACCTTCTCCACGATGGACGCGCTCAGGTAGATGCACATGGTACTTTGCGACTGGGCCAGCTTGTGCAACTGTTCTTTCTCCGGCATGGGGGTCCGCCCCTCTCCCCGGGTCAGGATGATGCTCTGCACCTTCTCCGGGATGGTGAACTGCGAACGCAGGGCCGCTGCCGCCGCCTGGAAAGACGAGATTCCCGGCGTGATGTGGTAGCTCATGCCGTAGGCATCGAAGAAAGCCATCTGTTCCTGAATGGCACCGTAGATACACGGGTCGCCGGTGTGAAGACGCACCACAAACAGTCCCCGGTCGTAGAATTCCTTCATCAAGGCAAACTGCTCCTGCAGGTCCATGTGGGCCGAACTGCGCACCACGGCCCCCTCCTTTGCGTAATAAGTCAGCTCGCGCGGCACCAGACTGCCCGCATACAGCACCAGGTCGGCCTTTTCCAGCATCCGTTTGCCACGCACCGAAATCAGTTCCGGGTCACCGGGACCGGCCCCCACAATCTCGATGTGTCCTCCGCGCACCGCCTCCGCCGCCAGTGTCACCGCAAAGGTGAAATGCGAGCCCGTCACCAACTCTCCTTTCTGTTTATCCAGCAGCCATCTTCCGCCTCCGCTGCTTTTGAGTGCCGCACTCTCGGCCACACCATATACCCCGGTCACTTCATACACCTTCTGCGACGGATGGGGTATCTCCAGACCGCTCAGCTCTTCCGCAGAATAGATGCAGACCTTTGTCTGTTTCCATCGCTCCCGCAACGCCTTCAGCAGCGGCTCGTCTTTCTTCAGCTCAATCGTACCGACCGTAGCCAGCGACAACGGTGACAGGCCGTGCGAGTGCATCACCTTTTCGATGTATTCGGCAATGCCGTCGGGTACGCACTGTTTCTTGCAGCCCACTCCGAGATGCAACACCTGCGGACGATAATACAAGGCCTGCACCGGCGCCTCGTACTCGTAGGGCGTGACGGCAATCAGCAGGTTCGTTTCCTCGAAAGGAATGTCGGCATAATGATAATACACCTTGACATACGGCGGAAGGGTACGCTCCAGCCAGGCGGTACCCTTGTCCTTTATGTCCAACAGCAAGGCCACTCTTTCCTGGTTTACGAAACGGGCAATCGCACGGTTCATCTCCTCGTGCGAGCATGCGGTCTGCCATCCGAACCGGGCAGCCAGCAAATCCAAAGCCCACACCCCGTTACAGTCGCTTTGGGTAGTGACGACCGCCTGTGCCCCCAAGATGGAGGCTATCTGCCGGGCCCACTCGTTGGCCCCTCCCACATGGCCGGACAATACCGGAACGACAAACTGCCCGGTACTGTCCATACACACCACAGCCGGATCGGCATATTTGTCGGACACACAGGGAGCGATGCAGCGCACACAGATGCCCATGGCCCCGATAAACAGGAAACGGTCGTATGCGGCAAACGAAGCCGCCACAAACTCACTGTACGAAGCCACCTGCGTGCATCCGTCGAGTGCCTTTTGTGAAAAAATGGTACAATCTCCCAATTCCTTCTCCAGCAGCTGCGCCATCGGCAATGCCTGGGAAGATATCAATATAATGGCTGTTTTCTCTTTCATTCTGCTTTCAATATTTCAATTGGATTATGGGCATCCACCACAAGCCGGATGCGTTCGGTCACCCGACGTCCGGTCTGCGCCACTCCCTCGTAAAACTGCTGCAAGCTGTCCTCGCTCACCGAGTTGAAGACGATTACTCCCCCCGGAAGCAAGACCTCGTCTACACGCTTCAGCAACTCCTGCAAACGGCCTCCATGCCCGCCTATAAACACGGCATCCGGACGAGGGAGGTCGGCCAGAGGCTGTTCCATGAAATCCCCGTCCACAAACCGTATGCCGGGGGTTCCCCACTTGACACTGTTCGCCCACAGCAGTTCCGCTCCTTCCGGACGCCGTTCAAAGGCAATCACCTCAAGTTCGGGATAGAGACTCTTCGCTTCAATCGACACGGAACCCGTGCAACTGCCGATGTCCCAGAAGACCGTGCGCATCTGCAAATCCAGCATGCTCAAGGTCTGCAGGCGTACCGGCCGTTTCGTAATCATGTTCACCCGTCCGTTCAACAGCGCAAACTCCGATTCCTTCAGTCCCAGCGGACGACGGCGCAGTGCCGTGCGTACCAGAATCAGACAGTTGGGCGATTGGAAAGTGGTGTGCCGAGCTTCTTCTACCGTCAGCTCCCGCACCCGTTCTTCCGCCGCATTACCCAAAGCCTCTCCCACATACATCCGGTAATTGTCGTAGCCGTATTCCTGCATCCGGGCGGCAATGGCTGCCGGCGTTTTCACCCTGTCGGTCAGTACCCCGAGCATACGCTCCCCGCGAATCAGCGCGGCATCGAAAGCCTTCCACGGACGCCCGGTCAGCGACACCATCCGCATCTCCTGATAAGGCAACAGCAGGCGATGGGCCAGCATCTGCAAGGAATTGAACGTGGGATAGACGTGGATACTGCTCTCGGGCAACAGGCGCTGTACGGTATTGGCAAAGCCGAAGAACAACGGGTCGCCGGAGGCAAAGACCACAATCTCCCGGTGCGCGGCATACTGCGCGAACACCTTGTCCAACGGCACAGTGATGTCTATCCACTCCGCTCCTTCGGGCAAGAACCGCTCCACCAGCTGGTGATGGCGCACGCCCCCTGAAAACACCTTCCCCCGGGAGATGACTTCCTGCACCCGAGGCGGAAAATAAATCTCGGTGCTGTCGCTGATGCCGATAATATGGAATGACTGCCTACACATCGCGTCCGGGTTTTAACAAGGCCGCATCGTCCAGCGTCAGGATGGCGTTCACCAAGGTGGCTGCCAGATTACTTCCTCCCTTCCGTCCTTCCACAATCAGTTTGGGCACGTTCTGGAAGGTCTTCACCATGTACTTGCTTTCACACACATGCACAAAGCCCACCGGAGCCGCGATGATGCCTCCGGGATGGGCCTTCTGCTTTCTCATCAGGGCACACAGTTCCATCAAGGCCGTGGGCGCGTTTCCAAAGACAAACAAGGCATCCGGATGCTCCTCTACCGCCAGACGTATGCCCGCCTGGGTACGGGTGATTTGCTTTTCAGCGGCCATCCGAGCCACCCTTTCATCGTTCAGGTAACACTTCACCTCCAGTCCCAGCCGTTCCAGGGCCCGTTTCCGGATGCCCGAAGCCGCCATGGTCACGTCGGTGATAATGGTACGAACCTTGCCCGTCACCAGCAGTTCATGCAGCTTTTCCACCGCCTGCTCGTCGCTGTACAGCAAGTGCTCCATCTCGAAATCGGCCGTTGTATGGATGGCATGCAGCAACGCCCACTTGTGTCCGAGCGGCAGGTCCTGTTTCTTCAGTCCCCTGGAGATGGTCTGGAAGCTGTGAATCATAATCTCCTGTCCGATGCCTGCCGCCTCCGTTTTCTCTGGCGGATAATACCCCCGTGGGGTGACCAGATGGTCCTCCCAAGCGTACGACTGCGAGTTCCCGATGAGCACCACCGTAAACATGTCCACGTCCTCCGGGTCAAAGTCGGCCAAAGTCGTTATCTTCACGGTCTCTTCCTCACGCCCTGCCTGACGCACATAGCCCACCGGCGTCGTCGCTTCCCGCTCCTGCATGAAAATCTCCTTCAGGCGGTACAACTGCCAGTAACGGCCCTCACTCTTCGGATTGTAGACTGCCGTCACGAAATCGGCCGATGCCGCCGCACGGATGCGTTTCTCAATCTTCTCCCACGGCGTCAGTAGGTCGGACAAGGAAATCACGCAGAAATCATGTCCCACCGGCGCCCCCAGTCTGGCAGCCGCCTTCTGAAACGCACTGATGCCCGGCAACACCTCCAGCGTCACCTCACTGGCGCGTTCCCGCTTCATCTCATACATCAACGGTGCCATCCCGTAGATGCCGGAGTCGCCCGAGCTGATGACACAGACACACTTGCCCTGTTCCGCCAGTTCGAAAGCCTGACGGGCCCGATCGCGTTCCCGCTTCATCCCCGTGTCCACACACTCCGCCCCCTCCTTCAAGTAGGGACGCACAAACTGGAAGTAATAGTGATATCCCACTACCACATCCGCACTAGCCAAGGCCCGGACCACCGCCGGAGTGATGTCCTCCGTGGAGCCCGGGCCAATGCCTGCTACAATTATCTTGTGATTCGCCATTCGTCTTGATTCTATCGCTTTCTTATCCTTGCAAAGTTATAAGATTTCTCAATTCTCCACTACTCTCAACACGTCAAAATAGTAACCCTGCGCGATATCCGCCCCTTTTTCCGCCTTTCCGGTAGCGACGTCGTAAATATAAATGCAGGTACTTGTCTCCGTATTGACCCCGATATAAGCCTTGCCGTCTACCACCACCGAACGCTGAGAAAAACGGCCACTATTGAAACCGATTTCCTTTCCGTCGCAAGCCAGCCGGGTTCTTTCGCCCGTTTTCAAGTCCACGATGGAATAGTACAGACTGTACGTGTCTCGTCCCGCATTGGCCGACTGGTTCCAGGCGTAAGTCAGCGCCTTGCCGTTGCCCAGGTACTGAACCGTACACAGTTTCCCGTCTGCATTCGGATAGCCATTGTAAGAAGGGTCGAAATCCGTTTCTCCCTTGTTGATACGCAACAGACAACCTTCTTCCAAATCGCCCTTCTTGGTAAATGCGGCAAGGTAGAGGTTTCCGGCTTCGTCGTAAGTCACACAGTCCTGCAACAGCTGTCCGTAGGAGCTGCCGGCCATTTCCCTGGCCAGCGCATTGACCTTGTTGCTTTCCACCTTCATGTCCGAAGGATTGATGACGGCTGTCAGGAAGTTGGAAGTAGCCACCCCTTTCCGACCGGCCTTGTCCTTTCCATAATAGAAATAATACAGCTTGCCCACCTTCTCATTGTAGGTAAGAATACCCGTCGTGGTGAACACCGCTGCTCCGGCAGGCAAAGGAAGATCCAGCGTGCCCTCCGACAAGATGCGCATATCCTCTGCATTCAGTTTGGTCCAGACAATCTTGTCCGCATCCCCATTGGCCGCCATAATCAGCAAGGTCTTGTCGTCCAGCCACGCATGCGTATACTTCCGTTCAGTATAGGAATTCACGCCAAACGGCTGTTCCTGCACCACTTCAATCTTGTTGTCCAGAATCCGGAACTTCGTAAAACGTGTCTGCTTGCTCGGCACCTGATAATAATATTTCCCCTTGGCAATCAACTCGATGGTATACGGATTCAGTTCCACACCGGACCCCTTGATATCAATCATCGGCTGGTCGGCTGTCAGCGATTCCACACTTTTGACAATCGTATTATCGCCTCCCCCCATTCCGCCGTGCTGGCCTACCGTCATGAAGATATCAAAATGATACTTCCCGGCAGGTTCCGGGTCCACCGTATTCTCGGACGGAGTATCCTTGCTACATGCCGCAAAAGAAAAAAGTGCCGCAGCAAACACACCCGCTTTCAGGAATCTCAGAAAAGAAAATTTCGTTGTTTTCATACACATAATGTTTAAGATTAATATTAAGTCTGTTTGTTAATTTCTCGCTTAAGACCGCAAATCAGTTCAGGAACACCCTGAGCTTCAGGAAGAACGACCTTCCCGGCTTCTGCAGTTTGTAATGGTCGTACACCAACTTATCAAAGAGGTTGTCGCAGCTGACCGACAGGTTGTATTTCCCGTTTTCCAGCGAGTAAGTCACCCCCGCATTGACCACATGCTGCGCCGGAATCTGCGCCTTGCTCTCCTTCGAACCATACGCCTCCCAGGTCAGGAAATACCAGTGTACCCACTGATACGAGCCCTCCAGTCGCAAGCTACTATGCTTCAGGCCGACCTCGTGAAACGTATAGTCTACCTCCGCCGCCCCGAACAACCACGGACGGTTGGGCACCCGGTTCAGGTACGTGGCCGAAGGCTTGCCGTCGTCCTTGTATTTACGCTGGTCGCGCGCGTCCTGCCAGCTCACATTGGCCATGCACTGCAAGTGGTTCCTCCAGCTGTAGCGCACTTCCGCATCCAGTCCCTTGATATGCACCGCAGGCACGTTCTGATACTGCATCATGCCCTCTTTCTCCGCCACCACGGCCTGAATATAATCGTCCACAAACCGCATAAAGCCGTTCACTTCGTAGTACAACACATGCCCCACTCCGGGATGCCACGTACCAAAGAGCCCCAGGTTCACGTTGTTACTTCTTTCCGGACGCAACGCCGTATTGGCATAGACCGTAGACCCGTTGCCCAGCAGTTCACGGGCCAGAGGCAGACGCACGCTATGCTCAAACGAAGCCTTCAGCGCGACCGGCTCCCGGAACTTCACCCGCGTGCCGGCCCCGTATCCCAGGTAATTTCCCGTACTTTCTCCCTTCACCTTGTCCGAGCCCGTCTGCCAGTACAAGTCCGTCTGCCGGATATTCAGGTGGTTGATGTAATCCTTGATAAAGAACGTGTTCTCCATCTTGTCCTGCCACAGTTGCTGCTGATAGGAAAGCCCGAGGATGTGTTTGCATACCACGTCATTGGACGGCACAAAACTGTCATCCACGTCGTCGTAGCGGTCGTTTCCCGTTCGGTTGAACAAGTAGTTCAGGTTCAGGGCATGCTGCGGATGAAAGCGATAGTCCCAGTTGGAGCGGAACATCGTCGTGGGGCGCTTGTAATGCCGCAACGACCGTTCCCGGCCCGTAATCTCATTGCGGGAACTCTCCACATAATTCCCGTTCCAGTCGTACACCCGGTAGGCCGTATCCACCGTCAGCGAATAGTCCCAGGTATGCGAAAGCATGCTGTGCATCTGCAACCCCTTCAACAGAAAGTCCTTCTTGCGGTACTGTGCCGACACGTTATAAGCCGACCCGTTCCGCTCGGCCATCCCGTAGACCTTGGTCTGGATAGAACCCGTCTGCAGCTCCTTGTCCACCTTCGAATACGAAGCCGTCACAAAAAAGTCGTCTGCCCACCGTTTCCCGCTCACTCCGACCTCCACCTGGGCCAGCAGCGAGAAATAATCGTCGTGGAAACGCCGGCGGTTGGACGGCACATACTTTCGCACGCTTTCGTCCCACACCTCTACCCCTTTCATCATATAGTCGTTCTTTGAATAATTGACCCCGACGGTCGGGCGCACGATAATCCCGCTCTTGGGAAACACCACCTGCGCGTTCAAGTCCGCCTTGTGCGTATGGAACGAACCTATCCCGTACGATAGGTCCAGGTAATTTTTTTTCTCCTTCTTCGTCACGATGTTGATGGCACCGCCCAGCGCGTCAGCCCCCAAATAAGCCGGAACCACCCCCTTATACATCTCGATGTGGTCGATGAGATTGACCGGCAAATTGTCCAGCGACACCCCGGAGCCCTTTGTCTCCAGCGGCACCCCGTCGATGAAATAACGGACCGAATTGCCCGACATCCCGTTGATGGACAGGTCATAGTCCGACCCGACGCCTCCCTCCTGCCGCACCTTGATGCCCGAAGCCCGGTCCACCAGCTCGTTCAGGTTGTTCAACGAACTCACAATCGGCTTCACATCCAGTGCACTGACGGCGAACGTACCTTCCCGCAATTTCTGCGATTGGCTCTTGGCATAGATTTCCACCTCATTCAAAGCCACGGCCTCTTCCTTCAGGACAAAGTCGATTCGCTTGTGCCCGGCCAACCGGACCGTCTGCTTCTGGCTCTCATAACCGATGAAAGAAGCCACCACGGTATACGTCCCCTCCGGAAGCTCCAGTCGGTAGCCCCCCTTCTCGTCCGAATACGTCCCGTAGGCCGTACCCTCCACCGCCAGTGAAGCCTGCGCCACAGGCTGTCCGTGGGCAGACGTGATGCGGCCCGAAAGAGTGACCAGTTTCTGTGCCAGCCCTTCCGAGAAGCCGACAATGCCAAAAACGAAAATAAAAATGAGTGTCAGGTGTTTCATAAGTTCCTCAAATCTTCATACCACACACTTATGCCCGCGAGACGCATACAAATACAAAGAGAAGAGGATTCCGTATATCCAGAACGGGTAGAGAGAAGTCCAGCTCGTTGTTTTCATACCTTATTTCCCGAAAGCATAAAAAACTATGTACGACACTGGCAGGTCTTCTGACTTGTTTCTTTTCAGGAGCCTTCCCATCTTTCCGACAGTGGCATGCAGATTTCCTGAAAATCATGCGAAACTTACAGCAGCGGGTCTGTTCAGGACTTTCACCTGATTCCCTTTTCATCACGCTTTATCCAGCAGTGAACCAATATCGCCACAAAAGTAGAAAATATTTTCTGATATGCTACACTACGGCAGATTTTTCATTTTCACAAAAAAGATAGTATCTTAGCGGGCACAAAAAATTAACCCTCCTTTGACTATATGGAATCCTCATATCCCGCAATTCAGTTTGTATCCTTAGGCCCCGGCGACCCGGAGCTCATCACCCTGAAAGGACTGAAGGCCCTACAGGAAGCCTCCTCTATCTATTGTCCGGGCACCCGCAGTGCCGCCGGCATCCCCTCCTCCTACGCCGCAAACACCCTGCGGGCACTGGGAATCGGGGAAGAGAAAATCAAGACATTCACCCTTCCGATGAACAAGCACAGAGAAGCGGCCCTGCAAGTGTATCACGAAGTGGCTGCACAGATAGAGGAAGATTACCGTGAAGGGCAGAAAATAGCCGTGGCCGCCGAAGGCGATGCCGGATTCTATGCTTCCGTGCAATATTTATACGAACTGTTGGAAAATAAGGGCTTGCCGGTGAGACGCATCGCAGGCATTCCGGCCTTCATTGCCGCAGGCCCCGTGGCAGGTCTCCACTTGGCCAAACAGGAAGAAAGGCTGCTGGTCATTCCGGGCCTCATCTCAGCCGAGGAACTGACCGAGAAACTCCAATCCGGCTATGTCCTCGTCATCATGAAACTGCCTCTTTGCGCGGAAGCCGTACGTCAGTGCATCGACTCCCACCCCGAAGCAGCGTTCCATTACTTCGAAAATATCAGCCGGGCGAACGAATTCTATACCTCCGACCCGGTGATTATCAAGGAAAAGAAGTTTCCCTACTTTTCGCTGATGGTGATAAGTCCCGCTTCTAACGGATGAAATGAGTCGGTGTCCACGGCTCACTGGGCGGGATAGGCTCTCCTCCCTGCTTCAAGTTCTTCAGCAACCACGCCATGTTGCGCCCCAGCGTACGCATGGTCTGCAATCCCTCGATGTCCTGACTCGCTTCGCCCGGCAATCTGCCGTGCACGCTGTTCCAGTATTGTGACGACACCACCGGCATGTTGTTGATGGTGAAATACTTGTTCAGGCGGTCGAACGTCGCACTGGCTCCTCCGCGACGGCATACAGCCACCGAGGCAGCAGGCTTGTAGGCCAGCAAGTCGCCGGCAGAATAGAACAGACGGTCGAGCAAGGCACAGAGCGAACCGTTGGGCCCTGCGTAATACACCGGTGACCCGACAACAAGACCGTCCGCCGTCTCCAGTTTCTCCCGGATTCTCTGATACAACTCATCCTTGAACACGCACCTACCCAGTTCCCTACAGCGGCCACAGGCAATGCAACCCTGCACCGCTTTGGTTCCGATGGATACGATTTCTGCTTCTACACCATTCGCTTCCAACGCCTTCGCCACTTCCGACAAGGCGATAAATGTATTTCCCTCTCTGTGGGGACTTCCGTTAATTAATAAAACTTTCATATCTCTCTATTTGTTTTTCTACAAAGATAAGCGGTTTTGAAGAATTTTGAATCACCCACAGAGCTGTTCCACTTAAACTTATTTATAAAAATATGCAAATTAGCCTCTTACAAGACAGATTCGCGACCCATTCTTAAGCCACTACAATAGCCTCATGCAGTTTAAGCACATAATTTCTCACCCTAATGAAATCCTTACCGAAAACATCAACCCATTCAAATTCATCGAAAGGAGATTCATTGACAAGAGTTTCAAGACTAATATCGCCGTGGTCTGAGACATACGTAATAATGGTTTTCAGATATTCTTCCTGTAAGGAAGTGAAATGATTGTCAGAAAAGAACTGAGACAGCTTCTCCATGGCAGCTTTCCGGTCTATGCCAATTTGAGAACGAATAAAAGCAGCCACATTCTTGTCAAAAGACATCTTGCTAGTTTTAAGATAGCTCAGATATTCTTCCTCAGTTCCAAGTTCCTGCCACAAGATTCTTTCCAGCTCCTGTATATCTTCATGGTTCAACTGTTCGATATTCTTTATTTTCACAAAAACCGGGAGATCAGAATTCTGACTTATAAATTCTTCCACCCGCTGTTTGTAGGAAGCCCTGTATGGCGTTACGACCACCGACGGCTTCTCCTCTATTATGTCCGTTATATTCAGGATAAAATCCCGATTGCCACTACCAAGAATAAACTGTACCAGGTCTCTTATCTCTTTTCTGACATATTCAAGTCTGTCTAAAGTTATCGTATTCCAAAATACAGGAGTGGAAATCTCCTTTATTAGTTGTATTTTAGCCATCACCTGCGGTATTGAAACCTTTTCCTGTAGTTTCATACCTATATTCTGCACCTTTACCTTATAATTGTCCGTATTTATTTCAGAATCGAGCATAGACAACTGAATATAGAGCATGATAGCATCAAACTTTTTAGCTGCCTCATTGTCTTTTTCAGGTGTCACAAGAGGAGCGACTTTATTTTTCAAGTCCAGCACATCTATAGAAGAAAGGGCAACCCAGTTCTCCTTTTTCATAAACTTATCTACCACCTCAATATTTTGTCTGACAGATATATGTTTCGTATTCAACCTGCCCACCTGAGCAATAAGCATCTCCTTTATTTCATCATGCAATTTCTTTGCCTTCTCGTCACTTTGATAATTGGCATGTTGAAGGGCAAAAGCGATATCAACCCTCAATCCGAAAAGTTTTTCAGACAATGAAATTTGCGGCAAGGCCTCATTTCCCCTCGGATTCTCATCAAAGTACTCAAAGTTACCACACCAGTCAAAAATATAGAATGTCTTCTTGTCTTCTCCAATATCAAAAATATCCTTGCTCAATCGAGTTCCTCTACCTATCATCTGCCAGAACTTGATATAAGAGTAAACCTTCTTGAAGAATACAAGGTTAAGAATATCCGGAACATCAATACCTGTATCAAGCATATCCACACTTACCGCAATCTGTGGCATCTTGTTCCTTTCCTCAAAACTATTAATGAGAGTCTGTGAATAGTTGACTGTATTATCTATGAGGGCACAGAAGTCCGGACCAAGTTCAGGATACAAGACATGAAATCTTTCCACAATCTGGACAGCATGTTTATGATTGTAGGCAAAGATTATAGTCTTACCGATAAGGTCTCCGCTCTGTACTTTCAAGCCATTGTTCATAAGATCCTGAAGCACCTTATCGATGGTATCCAGATTAAAGATATACTTGAAAATCTCATTACTCTTTATATCCCGATGATAATCGGAATCTGGGTCTAGGTCATTTTTTGCCTTCTCATATTCCCACACCTGCTCCAGTTGTTCCTTTTCCTCCTTCGACAGACTGTTATACTTGATACCCTCCCGAAGTATTTGTGTTGTTCTGGAAATAAGAGTATAGTCTACCAGATAACCATCTTCCACAGCCTCCCCCAGTTCATAAGCAAAGTTAGGTTCTCCAGTTTCAAGGTCGAAGACATCGTATGTACTTTTATCCACCTGATCCCTTGGTGTGGCAGTAAGACCGACAAGGAGAGAATCAAAGTAATTAAAAATAGCCGTATATTTACCAAAGATGGAACGATGGGCCTCATCTATGATAATCAGGTCGAAACGTCCAATCGAGAACTGTTTAGATTCCGTATCTATGCAGTTTATCATCGTCTGATAGGTACTGAACATGATACGGGCATTCATATCAGGCTCCTTATTTTCATTGAGTATTGTAATAGTAGCAGAAGGTAGCAGTTTCGTAAAATTCTTTGCTGCCTGATTGACCAAAGCCGTTCTATCCGCCAGGAAAAGGATATTCTTCACCCACGCATTTCTCATCAGGACATCAGACAATGAAATGGAAACTCTTGTCTTCCCTGTTCCAGTAGCCATCACCAGCAAACCTTTTCTATGAAAACTGTTGAAATGCTCACAAATAGCCTTTATGCCTCGCTTCTGATATTCACGGTCTGTGATGTCTTCATTGATGGTAAGGTCAGTAATCTTGCCTCTTCCCCTCCTTTGGATTAACAATTCCAGTTCACGCTCTGTATGAAATCCAAGAAGTTTCCTGTCCGGATAACCGAGTCCATCAATAATGAAAGTCTTATAACCGTTTGAATAATAAATCACAGGTTTCACCCCATATTGTTTTTCAAGACATCCTGCATACAATATAGCCTTTTGTCTTCCAGCATTCGGATCTATTGCAGTCTTCTTGGCTTCAATCACAGCCAATGGCTTACCATTACTTCCGAAAAGCACATAATCTACATATCCTTTTTCCGCAGAATTTGGCATCCCCTGAACCTCAGTTTCAATACAGGCTTTACTTGGAACGATGGCACCTTTCTTATCCAGTACCTCCCACCCGGCCTCTTCCAGCATGATATCTATGAAGTATTTTCTTGTTTCAGCTTCCGACAGAGAAAATTCTATATTTACGCTTTCAGGCTTGCTTACTTTCTCTGAAGCTATTTCCTCCACAATCTTATCTGGAATTTCTGTATCGGTAGGTGTAGCTATAAAGAGTGCATGCTTATCCGGTATGAGGTCTCGATTGAATGGAGCAAGTTCTTTCAGTATCCCTAGCTTCAGAAGGATGAAACCCACTACGTCATAAAGATTCAGGAGAGAAAAGAATGATTCTCCTCCCTTCACATTTCCGGTATGAGCACTTTTGTTACCCACCTTTCGGATATAGTGAGCAGCCATCATGATTCTGTCGTTCTCTATGAAATCCGTAAAAGGTTGTCCGGTCATCAGTTCATAAAGAGTGTCGGTTTTCTTCAGTTCTATACCTTTCAGTTTGTATATGGCTTTTACTATCCATTCCAGTCCCCTTCTACAGTTAATGGCAGAATTGTTATAATCTGTTTTCTGTGTATCTTCAGCAACCTTACAAAACCTGTATAAGTCGCCTAAGGCTTCTATATCTTTAAGGTAATCAAAATTGCTCATATCTTGTTTTTCTTAGTTAAAGTAATAGTCCATCCTGCTGTTAAACAGGTCTTCAGTCTCTTTTATCGATTTCTTTATCAGTTCTTTCTGCTTCTCTATTGCTTCTATCTTTGAGGCAAATTGTTGTTGAAGAGGAAGAGGAGGGGTTATTAGAGGCAAAGCCCTTAAATCTTTAATATTTATTTGTCTAAGTGCTATTCCATTCGTTAATTCCGAAATCTTTTGTTGAATAGATGATGTTTTAATTTGATAATAAACGAACCATCGATTATATAAACTACTTAATAATATTGGTACAATACCACGAGTAACATTATAACCTGCAAACGATTCATTTACTAATGATACTATTCCTGTAGTTCCTCTAACACATAATAATATTTCATGTCCCGTTAAAATAGTCCTTTTGTACTTATTAGAGATTTCTTTTCGTGTTCTTTTTAGGCTAGCATCACTAACAAATGTATCAATTAAGTCAATAGGTCTAACAATTGGTACACCATCTACAACATCTTCCATAGGTTGAACAATACCATAAGATAAAGTACAATTTTTATGCACTATATCCTCCATTTTTTTTATATTCCACCCTTTTTCATTTTCCATCGGCTCACCAAACATATCATAGAAAATAGCTTGTGCCAGATTATCCAGTTCTTCAAGCTGTTTCTTCTGTTTCTCGATGATAGAGGTTAGACAATTAAGTTCTTCTACAATTTGAATTTGTTTTCCTAAAGTATGTAATTTAATTTTAATATTACTATAATCTGCAAAATAAATATGTGGTATTGCAGCCCCCCTAGCAAAATCTGACAGATTTAGCTTAATCAATAAAAAATACAAATAATCAATAATACAATTATCTTTAGGAACAACATATTGCATTGTACTTAATACAGATGAATACGCAGGATACTTATTTATCCTTCCAATACCAGAACCATCCTTTACAATACCTATATAAGGAATATCCATATGGTATGAATCAATCGTTTTTATAAATCCACTCGCTCCATATAAAGGATAAATTCCATTGATATCCATAATATCTTTCAGAGATATATTTGAAGCCCGGCAAATGCAAATGTCTTTTAATTTACAATCTTTCCTCATACTACATAAATTTAGAACGAAACTCTGTCATGGCTTCGTTGATTTCAGACTGTAGCTTTTCTATTCTCTCAAAGATAACTTCTGGGGCATCATACTCCACTTTCACACGCTCTATCTCCTTGTATTTATTGATAGAAAGGTTGTAGCCGTTATCTCTAATCTCTTGAACAGGAACCAGGAATGATTTATCTTTTCTTGTTCTACCCTCTTCACCCTCTAAGTTCTTGAATCTTACTATAACGTCAGGGATATCATTTTCTTCAACCACATTTCTTTTTTGGTCAAGCGAATAACCATCTGCCGTCATATCATAGAACCAAACCTTATCCGTTCCCCCTGCTCCTGTTTTTGTGAAAATGAGGATAGCAGTAGAAATCCCGGAATATGGTTGGAATACTCCTGAAGGCATGGAAATGACAGCTTGAAGTCTATGTTTTTCAACCAGTTCTTTTCTGATAGCCTTATGAGCCGTTGAATTTCCAAACAACACACCGTCAGGCACAATACTGGCACATCTTCCCCCAAGTTGTAATATTCTTGTAAATAGCGATAAGAACAATAGTTCTGTCTTCTTCGTCTTAGTAATAGCCAGAAGAGATTTGCTTGTATCTTCATAATCTATACTACCTGCAAAAGGAGGATTAGCCAAGCACAAGGTATATTTATTTTCATCCGTATTACTTGAAGAAAGACTGTCCTGATATTTTACATTGGGGGCATCTACACCATGAAGCATTAAGTTCATCGCACCGATTCTCAACATGGTAGCATCCGTATCGAAACCACTGAACATGGTAGTCTTATAGTGTTCCAGATTTTCCTTCTTTACAAGTTCATCCTTATAGTTCTCAGTGATATACTTTGCGCTTTCCACGATGAAACCGGCACTACCCATGGCAGGGTCACATATCGTATCTTTCAAGGTTGGCTCCATGAGTTCAACCATCATTCTGATAATGTGTCGCGGAGTTCTGAACTGGCCGTTAGTACCTGAAGCAGCCATTTTACCAAGGATATATTCATACGTATCTCCCATGGTATCACGGTTATTCATATCCAGCCCTTCCACACCGTCCACAACCTTGGTCAGTGTTCTTTCATTCTGAATCAAGAAGACAGCATTCTGCATAAAACGGCTGTAGGCAGATGATTTTCCACTATTCAAGTGCTTTATAAATGGGAATACATCATTTCTGATGGTATTATACATCTTGGTAGCATCGTAGTTCTTGAAAACAGACCACCGGAGAGATTCAAAAGGAACATCTTTATCTGTTTCTGGATTGTGCCAATCCCCTTCTTTAAATACAGGATCTTTCACCTTTACTCCCAAAAGGGCTGCACTTGATTCTTGTTTAAGCTGAACATCATCCAGCATTTTCATAAAGAACAGGTAGGTCATCTGTTCCAAGATGGTCAGGGAATTAGTGATACCTCCCGTCCAGAAAGTATCCCATATATTATCTATCTGCGTTTTTATTTCTCCGGTTATCATAAGTTCAATTTTGCCTGCAAAGGTAAGCGTTTATTGCTTACTTGCATTATCAAAATGCTTCAAACTTGAATTTCCTGGTATAATACCCCATTTCCTTCTCTGCGATGTCCATTAGTCTGATGGCTCCGTAGCCAGGATGATTCAGCAGGACATTAAGTAACCAAAGTTCAAACACAAAGCTTTCAATGAAAGGAACATCTTTTTTATATCCTGTTATCATCCTTGCTTTCGTAAGCCTTTTGAACTCCTTGGCTTCATTTTCTCCGATATTTAAGGTACTGCAACAGCCGAAATGGACATTCTTTCCTTCAAAAATACCTTGATTCTCCCTTGCAAAATCCATTATGTTTATATCCTCTCCATTGGCAAAAGATATACTTGATTTAGAACCATGAAAACAAAGATAAACCGTGTCATAGGAACTATAAGAATCGTAGTATAAGTGGTCAATGTAAAAATTGAAATCCTCCTTAGTTGCTACATTTCTGAAAAGGAAAGATATACGTTTATCTGAATTTTGTAAAAAGTCCAAAAGTGATAAAGCGGATGGCTTGCTTTTCAAACTGTGTATGCTCTGAACCCATTCTGTTTCTAGACAAAAAATCTTTCTCATGCTATTTATTCCTTAAAAGTTTATTATCATAAAACACACTCACATTTTTTTCTCCTATTTCGTCTTTATGGATTTCTATGAATTTAAAGAAATTATCTTTCCATCCTCCATTAAAATTGGGTTTTATCATCAGGGGAATACTAAATACGCAAGATAGATAATCATTATTCATTTCATGACTCCAATTTTTAGCAAAACTATCAATATGCTGAAGTATATGCACTTTACATTTTTCTTGCATTCTTGATAAATCATCCGTATTCTGTGTAAGGTCATATAAGAACATAATCATACCCCAAAAATCATAATTGAATTTATCAAATTTATTCTCGTGCGATAGATATACATCCAAATACTTCTCACAAATACCTATATAGCTATTGATACTCTTTTTATATATATGATTGAATGTATCTCTTTGTATTAATAGAGAAAAGCGTTGTGAGAAAGTTTCATTATATACAGAATTCTCTATGATAGATTTAACAGTAGTATTGTAATACGTAGATTCCCAATTATACCTACAGTCTACTCCAGGGATAACACTAATCGTTTTATCTAAGGGAGGTCTTGTTGAATATTTGAGCCAACATTCTTCAATGGTAATTATTGAGATTACCACCTTAAACATATTGATGAATTCTTCTTTTGAATAATCATCATATCTAATACTAGAAATAACCCCGCCCAACATACTACGATTTTTATTATCATTCCATTCTTTTAGTTTTTGGGGAAATGATGGTTTCTTTGACTCATAAATAAAATCAGTCATTTTCACATAATCTTCGGGGATTTTTTTTGTAAAAAATATGGGATATACATTTGGGTTAGATATGCAATATCCAGTTTTGTCATATCTCTTATCCCCAAATCCAAACAATCCTTTTATTAGTTGCGTAACAATATCAGCATCCTTTTCTCCTACAATGGGAGCTATTTTATCTTTAGCATAGAATTCAATGTCAGATTTCTTATTATTATCATTTAAAATATTTATCGAAATACATTCTCCTGAACAATATATTAACTCTTGTCTTCCTGCCCCCAGATTCCTAATGCCATAAGAAAATCCCCTCAATTTCTCATATATCTTTTCATACTTTATACTCAGATAGTAAAGGATAAGTGTATCATAAATATCAAGTTCAAAAATAAGACCATCCTCTCTAACAAAAGGAGTATTAATACGTAATTGTTTAGCTAGTTTCTTTATATTCCGAATAGTCATATATTCTCCAAATTCATCTACAAAAGCCACTATCCCACTATCTGTTTTATCAGTTTTATTGAATAATATATTTTTCTGTAGTATTTCCTTGTATAATTCCTTCCTTCGTTCTAAACTTTTTTCCGGGAGTAAAAATGGCACATTAAATATCTTCTCAAGATATTTTTCCGAATCACTGATGCCATATTCTTTTAATGTTTCTTCTACATACCTTCTGTCATAAGCCACTACATATACAATGTTCCTAAAATTAGCCGTATTTCTAACTAATTTCAAGACTTCAAGTACTTCCTCTTTTACAAGTCTATCTATATCATCAACAGCAATAATTAAAGTCTGGGTCCTATTCCTAAGTTTCTCGTTTACATCATTGAAATATTCTAGAGTCGTTTTATCTCCTCCACAAAATACTCTTGTGAACCTTGCTAACCACTGAAAAGAAGTACCTTCAAAAACGTTAATATACTTATCTATTGCTTTGGTTACTTCTTTTACACCTATAGCCTCAGATATTGCTGATAAAAGTTCGATAGTAAGCTGATTTGAATTTCTATAATTCCATGACGAAAATTTTACAAGTTTGAATCGTGAATTCTTATTACTACCTGAAATAGCACATTCTATCATATTGATGAAAGAACTTTTCCCACTTCCCCATTCTCCTTCAAGACCAACTATCAAAGCATTATCTTGATATGATTTTTTCTGTTCTTCCAGTTTATACAAAAACAACTCTGCTTCTTCATAGAACTCAAATCTATCGTCTTCTTTGCAAGTAATCGAGCTATCGGATTTTATAGCAGAAGATTCATTTTCTTCGTTGCCAATATCTTTATCTTGTTCTTTTATTTGATCCTTTAACTTGTTAATCATGCAAAATTTATTGATTATAAAAGAGATAAATAATGATCCGACCAATATATCTAGATAATATATACTTCCATATTTTATAAAATACCATCCAGGATGCAATCCGTCAATAAACCTTAAAGTGCCATAAATAGCAATGACAAGTGAAGCAACTTTAAAACTTATAATCCTTTTAGAATAACAAAAGATTCCTACCGAGAAACATATAATTAACCAAATAATACGGTTAAATATAAATTCAGGGTTAAATCCTTGGAAATATTTGGTAAAATCAATAATCAATGGATGACATAACTGCATCAACAAAATACTGGCACAATAAATAATCACCCATTTTAATATTACATTGAATATATCTTTATTCCCCATATTCGCTTCTTAACTGATTATAAATCTCATTGATACAGCTATTATCGGCTCCATTCAACTTTGTAACGCCTCTAAATAGTCTATACTCCTCTTTAAATCTCTTCTTATCAATCTGAAGCAATGACTCTATAGAATCCATCACTTTTAGACTTGTTTTAATATATGCTTCTATTCTATCCAAAGAACGATATCTTACATTGGAGGCTAAATCCCTCCTATCGTATTCAGCCGCTACCTGTTTCTTTAATTCTTCCCACTTCATATTTTTCGCCAACAATTACAAATCGTTTTTATTCTTCTCGTTTTGAATAAACTGCGTAAATCTATCCATATAACTTATTATAACAGAAGCACTCTTCGGATTTTGGATTCCCGACAGAAAGATTGTTATCTCACCAAAAGCTGTTCCATGAGGCTGAAAAGTTGTTGTACATACCGTATTTCCATTTATTAGACTAGAAATCATATCATCTGTCTTCTCAAAATGTTCCACACATTCTACAGGTTCACCATATTTCTCCGTAAGCGATGTTTTTAATGTTTTATATTGTGCATATGCCAATTTCCAAAATTCGGACGAAGGAAAACCAACTGATATATTATCAACTATATCATTCTCATTTACGCCGTTCACATATATTAGACAATCATTATATCCAGCAAATCTACCTGTTAAAACAGTAGTAGTCCCATTCACTTGTGTAAGATATTGGTAATCTTTTAGTAAACGCGACAATATTTCTTTTAAGGTTCCTCCCAATGTAATACCCTTAAATTGAATTGTAAATTTCTTAGACATATCAAGTAAGCAAATCCCAGTAGAATCTTTTAAATCCTCAACCATCAAATACCTGAATTTTGAAATGAGAAACATTGCTTGATTATTATCATTGTCACCTCCATCTATCTTATCATATTTCTTCTCTAACAAACCTCTAATATGAGCATAATTCTCTTTCGATATTATACTATAAATTTCAGGTTTTAGTTTTAAACTACATACCCCAAAGTCACCCACCTTACCAACAGCTTCAATGCTATCATTGGAATAAGTATTAATCTTAAAATTCTCTTTCAGCAACTCTTTTTTAATTTCACTCATATCTTTACCAATAGGAAGATTGTAGAAATATTCAACCTCCTGAGAGTACAATAATATTGGGAAAAGCAGAAGTAATAATAAACCTTTTTTCATAGTTCAAATTTTAAATATACAACTATTACAAAAATAACTAATTATTACGTAAAAAAAGAAACAAGAAACCCTTTTATCATTCTTCTGTAATGATTATCACCTTGCTTCAATGCTCTCCACAATGGTTCTATTTTCTCATCTCTAGTCTATTATCCTCTACTTCATCAGTTTCCGACACCAAGTTTCTTCTTTACAAACCAGAAACGACATCTGCTTTTTATAGAATAAGATTCCCTCAAATTTTCGTACCTTTGCACGCAATTTTAAAAGACGACATACACTTCAGAAGCAATGAAAAATAACCTCATCCAAATCTCCGCCTGGATTGCGGCACACATCACCCTCATCGTGGTGCTGGTCACCGCCGTGGCACTCTTCCTCCCCGCCTCGTTCAACTGGATAAGCACGTCGGCCATCACGCCGATGCTGGGCGTGGTGATGTTCGGCATGGGACTGACTCTCCGCCCGTCCGACTTCAAGCCTGTGTTGCAACACCCTAAAGATATTCTCGTGGGCGAACTGGCCCAGTTCCTTATCATGCCTTCCCTGGCATGGCTGCTCTGCCGACTGCTGGCCCTGCCGGAAGAACTGGCCTTGGGCGTGGTCCTCGTGGGATGCTGCCCGGGAGGTACGGCCAGCAACGTCATCTGCTACCTAGCCAAAGGCGACGTGGCCCTGAGTGTGGCCATGACCGGAGTCTCCACCCTGCTGGCTCCCCTGCTCACGCCGGCCCTCGTGTGGCTGCTGGCCGGAGAATCGGTCGACGTAGACATCGCCGGCATGTTTTTGAGTATCGTGCAGGTGGTGATTGTGCCCATCGTGCTGGGATTTGCGGCCAACCATTACTTCAACCGGACTACCCGGCGAATCGTTCCGTTGCTGCCCATGATTTCCACGCTGGCCATCGCCTTCATCATCGGCATCATCGTGGCACACAACGCGGCCAGCATCCTCGCGTGCAGCCTGATTGTAGCCGTGGCGGTGATTCTGCACAACGTCCTCGGACTAGCCTTGGGCTACGGACTGGCGGCCCTGACCGGAAGCGAACCGTCCAAACGGTCGGCCATTGCCATCGAGGTGGGCATGCAGAACTCCGGACTGGCCACTTCACTGGCTACGACGCATTTCGCCTTGTTCCCCCTTGCGGCCGTTCCCGGAGCCATGTTCTCGGTGTGGCACAACTTTTCGGGCAGCATCGCGGCACAGATTTTCCGGAAGCAGGCGGATAAGAAAGAAGTAAAATAAGCAAGTCGGCAACAAGCGGCATACCCTTGGGACGCGATACGTGCCCATTGAAATGGCTGCAACAAAAAACATGCGGTTCAAAGACGATGCCCTTGAACCGCATGTGCGTAGTTATCTGTATCTCAAAAACCGAGGTTACTGAGCTTTTCCCAGAAGCACTTCTTCTCCTTGAACAAAGGTTATATCGCGAGGGATGCCTGCCCCGTTAATCCGGTCGAGGTCGGCCTGAAGCGCCGGAGTGATTCCACCGTTCTCTTCTCTGTATTTCCTGGCAAATTCCACATTGCCGTCGCCCTGCGTCTGAAGAATCAGTGCAGCCCAGCCGTTCATGGCTTCCTTGGCCTTTGCGAAATCAATGACATACTGCCCCTTGTCGTTGCGTGAGAATGCCCCTGCCTTTTCCATGTAATTGAAGCACATCATATTGGCTTTTCCGTGCGAAGAGGCCGCTCCAAAGCGGACAGAACGCAGGATACCTGCAATATAAGTGGCCATCGCATCTTCGGCGGTAATGTTCGTGATTTCGCCCATTTCAATCAGCTTGGTCACCATGAACAGGCCCAATATATCCGCCTTGGCTTCTTCCCAGGAAGTCTTTTCCGTACCCATCACCGCATCCACGCTTTCATGGGTGCGGATGGTCTGCTTCACTCCCAGTCCGTGTGCCACCTCATGGAAAGTCACGTTCCAGAAAAACGCATCGAAGTTGAGGTATTTCTGCTGTTCCGGAGTTACGACAAGCTGTCCGATGGGCAGCAGAATCTTGTCAAACTTAGCCTTCATGGAGTTCCGCAATTGCAGGCGGCGTGTGCCTTTCAGGGCATGCACCCGCTCGTCATTCGGCAGGTTGATGGCAATCGTCTTGCTTCCCGCATTGCAGTCGCCGGCATAATACACTGCATCATACACATTCAGGTCGGACGATGTGCCCGGCACAAACGTCTTATATTCCGGCGGACAGGGCAATTCTTTCTGAAGGTCCGGAAGCATGGCCACGAACTTGGCCAGGTCCTTGCTCCGGGCCTCGTCCTTCAGCAGAATGAACGACTCGTACGATGCCTTGGTTTCACGGAACTTATCGTCGTAAGTCTCAATCGGTCCTGTCACGAAGTCAACCTTGCTGTCCTTCATGTCCATCCATGCCAGGTCGCTTTCCAGATAATCATCCGTCTTGAATGCTTCGATGCGTTTCTCAAGGTAGTTTTTCAGGCCCGGGTCTTCTGCCAGTGCCACCGCTTTCTCCAGCAAGGCACAGATGCGTTCTATTTCCGGAGCATACGCCTCGTGATACCACACACTCTTCAAAGCACCGTCTTCCCCACGGCGGATGACAGTGTACCATGAATCTTTGTTCTCATCTTCCCATGCGTTGAACTCCGCTTCAGTGATATCCAGCGGATAATAGTGGCATACAGCCGGTTTCTCGCCATAGCCTGCCAGGAAAGGCTTGTTGTTGTCCAGACGGTCCCAAGCCCCATATTGAATCAGGGCAAACTCTTTCGCATAGCTGTCGGTAATGGTATCGAGCTTACTTTTGTCGCCGAAAGTCTGCTTCCAGAAAAGGTCGTCGGTGATTTTCCCTACCTGGAAAAATATCCTTACCAGCTCTTTTTCCTTGTCGCTCAGGTTGTTCACAAGGTCTGATTTCAATTCTACGGAAGCATATTCCTCCACCTTGGCTTTCATCGGTGATTCCTGCTGACGGCTGCCGCACGAAAACAGAGTAGAAGCCACCATGGTCACTCCCAACAATGTGGCCGAAAGATTTGTCTTTTTCCTCATACTCAATTGATTATTTTGTTTCTTTGCGAAGATACGAAAAGTTCCCAATATCTCAGGCATTTTTTCATGCCATACACGAGGAAAGCTGCGCAGAAAGCTATACCTTTGAATCCGATTTACAAAAAGCCCAAAATGGGACTTCATTGTTGAAAAAATAAGACCGATAAAAACAAAACTTATGGAAACATTCTACGACGTAATCGCTGGCGACCAGCTCGTGCTGGTGGATTTCTTCGCCACCTGGTGCCAGCCCTGCAAGATGATGCACCCCGTCTTGCAACAAGTGAAAGAGGTGCTGGGCGACCGTATCCGTATCATCAAAATCGACGTGGACACGCACGCTGCCCTGTCACAGCAATACCAGATTCAGTCCGTCCCCACCCTCATGCTGTTCCGCAAGGGAGAAGCGCTCTGGCGGATGAGCGGGGCACTGCCGAAAGCCGAACTGCTGAGCCATCTCGACCCTTTCCTGCGATAACCTGTCCTGACGATGAACGGAAAAATGACGAGAAAAGAAAGACTCATCTCATTCGTCTGGCAACACGTACTGCTCTTCATGGCGCTGTGCATCATGACACTGGGCATCGCCCTCTGCGTGAAAAGCATGCTGGGCGCCAGCGTCATCAGCGTATTGCCCTATGTGTTTCACGATGCGGGAACGGAGGGACTCACCCCGCCGCTGACCATCGGACTGTACACCTTCCTCATGAATGCCCTGCTGGTGGTGGGTCAGGTGGGCGTACTTCGCCGGCTGTTCGACCCCGTACAGCTCTTCCAGCTACTCGTGGGACTGGTATTCGGCATGCTGATTGACCTGAACCTCTACTTCCTCTCCTGGCTACAACCCGTGGCGATGTGGGAGAAAGCCGTGTCGCAGCTGGCCGGATGCACCATCCTCGCGGCAGGTATCTCGCTGGAAGTGAGATGCGGAAGTGTGACCATGCCCGGAGAAGGTTTCCCCGTGGCCCTCAGCAAGGTAATGGGCATCGAATTCCCGAAGGTCAAGATTGCGGTCGACATCTCGCTCGTGTTGCTCGGCGTTGTGTTCAGCTACCTCTTCTTCGGGAAGTGGCAATGGCACATCATCGGAGTGGGCACGCTCTTTGCCATGTATTACGTGGGATGGGTCGTGCGCATCGCCAGTCACCATCTGCACTGGTTCGACCGCCTGCTCAGGTACCGTCCGGGATTCCGGAGATACATTTACGGACTGGCACGCTACATTTACCGGAAATAGTTCCTTCCCCGGCGCACAAAATCATGCCCGCGGAGAAGCCCACGTTTCCATTTTATGACTAATTTTGCACCCCGACAAACATTTACTTCTGCAAACACATGAAAAAACTTAGCAAGAACGCCCTTATCGGCTATCCGGCGGGAATCATCACCGGCATCACGTATGGACTGAACCCCTTGTTTGCGGTTCCCCTGATGAAGCACGGTGCCGCCACCGAATCCATCCTCTTCTTCCGCTACCTCTTTGCGGTACTGATTCTGGCCCTGTTTCTGCTGGTGCGCCGGCAGAGTTTCCGGGTTTCCGGACAACAGGCGGGTATCCTGCTCATCCTCGGACTGCTCTACACATCGAGCAGCCTCTTCCTGTTCGATGCCTACGAATACATCGCTTCCGGACTGGCCACGACGCTGGTGTTCCTCTACCCGGTGCTGGTGGCCATCATCATGGTGTTCCTGAAAGTGGTGCCTTCCTGGCCGGTGTGGCTGGCCATCGCGGCAACCTTCGGGGGCGTCCTCATCATGACGCAGGGCGACGGCACACAGGCGCTCAACCCCATCGGTGTACTCCTTTCCATCGGTTCGGCCCTGGTCTACGCCCTCTTTATCGTCATCATCAACCGGAGCAAGGCCATCGCCAGCATCTCCAACTCTCTGCTCACCTTCTATGCCCTCTCCGTGGGAGCGGTTGTGTTTCTGGGAAAGATTCTGATTTCCGATACCGCTCTCACCGCAGGCCTCAACCACGCACACGACTGGCTCAACCTGGTAGGACTTGCCTTCCTGCCTACGGTGGTTTCTACGGCCACTCTGGCCATCGCCTCGCGTAACATCGGGGCCACCAAGGCTTCCGTCCTCGGGGTGTTCGAGCCCATCACCGCCATCGTGGTCGGCACACTCGTGTTCGGCGAACCGCTCACCACGAACATCGTAGTGGGTATCACCGTTGCCATCGTGGCCGTCACATTCATGATTACTTTGACCAAACGGTAAGGCATCTTTCCCGGAATCAGTAACTCCGCTTCCGGATGTCGAGGGTCACCTCCATGTAGTTCCGTCGTCCCTCTATGTAATCGGCATAGAGGATTTCCACGTCCTGACCTTTCAACACGTGGCATTTTCCGCACAACTCGCAGTTATGCAAGCACTTCCAGGCGTCGAGCACGTATGCCCGTCGCTCTTCCAGGGTAGATTGTTCTATAAGAGGTGGAGTCATAAGGACTGTCTGTTTGCTACATTGACAGACAAAGATACGGGTTCTGCTTCATTCAGGCCGAAGGCGTCTTCGTAAAAATCCTAAAACGTCCTTACGCAGACCTCCTTCCGTCCTTGCATTTTCTACGTTTCCCTTGTGGAAAACGTAAATTTCCGCCTCGGAAGACGTACGTTTCTCGCTCGCAGAACTTACGTTTCCGGTTCGGGAAACGTAGAAAACGAGGAAAGGTTTGCCTGTCAATCTCCCATCGTTTTCCAATATATCGAGAGCGCTTTCTCCTCCAAGAAGAATCTCCACAAAAAATTATACGCATCTCCTGAAAAGAAATCAGGAAAATGCGTATCTTTCCTTAAAAATAAACTACAGATTGAAACCATGCCACAAGAACTCATACACTCCTGCCCCGAACTGATTGAGTACATCCGTCAGGTGGGGATGCTGCCCCTGCTCTCCATGGGCATTGCGGGCTGGTCGGCCGAGGAAGTGACCGACGAAGACTGCCAGTACACCCAGCTGCCCGACGGCGGTTGGGAATGGCCGCTCTGGGAATGGAAAGGCGCCATCCTGCAAGAAAGCGGTTGCGCCTACGGCAAGTTTTTCAAGGGAAAAGCCGCGTTCATCAGCCGCGAATGGTGGCCCGATTTCTGCAACTACCGGCGGAGTCTCTTCCCCTATCCGGAAGAAGGGAGCATCGAAGAAACGATTCTCGACGTACTGAAAATTGAGGGACACCAGATTACCCGGAAACTGCGGACTTCCTGCGGTTTCACGGGACCGAAGATGCGGAGCCGTTTCGATGCCTATATCACGCGGCTGCAGATGGCCGGCTACATCGTGACGGAGGATTTTGTCTATCCACGCGACCGCCATGGACGGGAATATGGCTGGGGATGGTCGCTGCTCACCACGCCCGAAGTTCTCTTCGGACGGGAAGCCTGCCACCCGGACCGCACCCCACAGGAGTCGCGTGAAAGACTGCTCGGACAGTTGCGGAAAGTCCTGCCCCAGGAATCGGAAAGGACGTTGGAGGCACTGCTGAAATAAGGCTAAAATGCGGACTTAAAAAGCAGGCCTCCTCCCTGAAAGGGATTCATCCTACTAATATCTGGGGTTATACTTTTCCCAAAATGGAGATTTCCCATTCCACAGGCGATACAGACCATATAATTTTATCAGTTCCTGCTCCACGATATTCTTTTCTGCATAGGGAAGGTCCCATTTCTTTTCTTGTTTTCCATCGAAATAAGGCTCGTAGATGTTAAGGATATTGCCTAGTAGAGGCTTGAAGAGTCTTTTCTCAAACTCCTCTCTATATCCTTCCAAGGCCCATCTAAGGTGTATAAGACAGCTGTTCAGGTACAAGGAATCACGCATCAATACTTTACTGAAAAGCAGCAAATATTCATGCTTATAGGATGAGACTCCATCCTGTATGACTTCATTTTCCAACCAGACCAATGCCTTTCCAGTCTTCTTGTCGTCCACGAAGAGAGACAGCAAGTCGTTTCCTCCTCTTTCCTTGTTCACCACACCGAGCACATTACGTTTCGTAAGGTTATAATCTTTCCTCTCCCTTTGAAGCACCTCCTGGTTCTGCAAGATGAAAGTCTGCATGCGAGTAAGGATGAAAGTCCAGTTACCCATAAACTCCCACATTTCCGTGTCTCTCCATTTGCCCATAGCTGCCTCAATATCCTTGCAGGCCTTTTGCAGTTTCTCATAGATCTGCACAATCTCTTCATCACTGAAAGATATGTACTTCTGAACGGCATAAACATCCAGTGCATGACCTTTATAAGTAGAAATAGAACAATCACTATGAATGCCAGTCCGCCACAAAAGTGGTGAATGCAATAGGATATGCTTCAATTTGGCTTGCAGTCCGGGGTCATCCTCTACATAACGACATGCCGCCTCCAACAAGGTACCGTCTTCGTATATCTCATCGGGCAATGCCGACAGTTTTTTTATCAACTTGCTCCGGTCGACCCATTTATCCATATTCATCAGCACATAAAAATGGGCAGGAGTATCTGCCACTTGCACCAAGTGATCGAGTTCCTTGCACTCTTCTTTATTGAGTTCAAGATTTTGGCTAACCGCCACCAGGATACGATTATGAAAATCATTTATTTTCTTCCGAAGCTTCAAGACAGAGAGCAGGATTTTATGCTTGAGACCCTCTTTATTTACCCGTGCGGCTCCTGTCACAATGAGGTTCTGCATCTCATTGAATTGCATGTTTCCGGCCTCCATATCCTTTAGATTCAACTGAACAAAAACTTGTTCGAATAAATCTTCCCATTCTTTTGCCGCTACCGCCTTCATAAATACAGGAGCCACAATATAGATGGCATTGCATACATTAGCAGGGCATTCTTTATCTTGCAACGCTCTCAGCATCAGGCGCAGCAACTCCGGCAGCTGGACATACAACTTAAAAGAATAGATATAATCCTGGGCAACCTTCAGCAAGAAATCTCTTGAGTTTCCATACAACAAAGAAAAGAACAAACAAGGATAGGGATATTCCTCATATAAGTTTTCGCATATCATCTGCCATTTTTCTTTCTCCATCAAATGTACATTTCCTGATACGCTTGGCACGCCCAGTTCCAAGAATATATGGAGCACTTTAAGCGAGTTCATCTTCGCCACATCGTAGGAATCGAAACATACCGTATGCCTCAAATTGCCATACGGCTGACCCGACGTATAAGTCCGGCTCTCATTCAAAAGGTTTTCTATCAGCGTGCCCACCTTGATCAGTCGCGGATTGTGTCGCTCCAAAGCTTCTATCTTCCCTTGCAAATCTCCGTAGAAGCTCATATTCCCGTTTTTCCCTTGAACCCGTCCTCTTATCAGGGGAAGAATATCAATTGCAAATCGATAATCCTGCAAGCACTTGAAATTCTCCCGGCTTATCAGTCGGGTAATCGCATCGGCATCGGTCTCCGAGCCTAATACAGAACGCAATAAATGATAACGCATTTTATTCAGTCCAGACTCCGGGTTCCATCCGTCCATCAAGATTTTCACTTTACTGAAGTAAAGATGAAACAAGTTGCTCAATACGGTTTCATAAGTTGTATCCTCATTCTGAAGGTCATACAATAACCGGCCCCCCATACACCGTGCCCGTAAAGCCAGCAGATGATACTGTTCTTTCAGTTCCGCTCCCTGTCTTGCCATCAGGCCTGTCTGCTTAATCGACAAGACGGAATCCACGGGAATCGATTCCCCTCTTATCGCAGCATATATCAGTTTTGCACACAAGGGCAAGTCCATCTGTCCCTCCAATAATTCATCCACATGCGAAAGTACATGAAGGCGGTGATAATGACTGATTCCCTGTTGCTCAGGAATCCGATTGTATGCCGACAGCCTGTAAGTCTCCTCGACTTTTTTCACAAAATCATCGTCTGCCCGAAGAATGTCATCCAATTTTACGGGCATTGACTTCCAGTTCTCCTCATATCGTTCGTACCGTTCTTTATCCCGACTCATATATTCCAAGAAGGCATCCACCCGTTCCTGGTCAGACGTGGCGTCCGGGAAGAACTCAAACAAGTTCACAATCTCTATGTAATGATTCTGAAGGAGCAACTGCTTATCCTCGCCAAGCGGCGCAGCTCCGGAATGGATGAAATAAATGGAACGTGCACGACCGGCTGAAGGCAATGCCCCCTTGTCCAGGATGTCTTTCACCCAGTCTATCCATGCCATAAAGTTGGGGTCATCGCCCGAGAAGCCTATCAGGCAAAAGGCTCCTTTGAGCAACGAGATTCTCATCAAGTTGACGAATGCCTCATGTTTCCGCGGATAATCACGATAATCTTCTGCCGTAATGACATACTGCATGTGTCTATCCCCGTCAAACCCATACGGCACATGGGAGCCTGTACGCAGATTTCCATGCAGCTTATAAATATTCTTCCCGCCTTCCGTCAATGAAATCTGGTAAGAATCTGTAATCAGCTGATAAGTATCCGCACGACGCTCCTTATAAAAGCCAACCAGACTTTCTTGCCGGACAATTTCCTGCTCAATCACCTTTAGATTCTGCTGATACAGCCTGCCGGCATCATCCCACTCATCTTTTTTAAACGGAACCAATGCCAGCCCGCAATCCGCTATCAGCGACTCTATCGAGCGACAGACGGAAGCCAATTCTGTAGTACATCCCGCCTCCAGTTTCCGTTCAAATTCACAATACAAGCCTTTGTATTGCTCCAGGAGGAATTTATATCGATTCACTTCCTGCACCGCCTTTTCTTGCTTCTGCGACCATTCTTCCGCCACATCCACACCTGCCAGGATATCCAATGCATTGTCATAGTTGAACGTAAAGATATGTTTCACCCCTAATCCCAGCAACTTCTTATGGCATCCCAAATAAAGCTTGTCGTCAATCAGGTTGTCACCCAGAAACAGGCCATATTCTCCGTTGCCGGATGACTTAAGATAGGGCATCCGCTTCTCGATATACAAATCCATCGCCTCATGGTAGCCTTTGCGGCGTACGTATTCCGAGGCGATTTCAAGATACCCTTTTTCGGCAATAATTCTTTGAACCTCCCGTTCCTGCAATTCTTTCTTCCCGCCTGCACACGCAGGATACAACTCTCCGACTAAGGGCTTGAGCAAATCTCCCCACAAAGGGAATTTGGTAGAAATATTTGTACTGAAACCAGCCCCTATAATAAAGGAGAGAGTTCCATCCTCAATATGTCTGTGAATGTGATCTAGCATCGTTGAATTCTGTTTAAAAATTTATTATTACACAAAAGTAAGGAAATAAATTCAACTAGCTAATAAAATCCGGTATATATAAAGAATTTCTCTTTACAGGAACATCGTCAGCAGCGGGATACTCAGCACGGAGAGCAAGGTGGTGAGGAAGGTGCCCTCGGCCATGATGACCTCCCCCTTCTGGTACTGGATGCAGAACAGGGTGCCGTACGAAGCCACGGGCATGGCGGCCAGTACCACGTTGATATTGGCGATGGTGTCATCCACCTGACAGAGGCGGGAAAGGTAGAGAATCAGCAAGGGGACAAGCAGCAGACGCAGGGCTGCCATCAGGTAGATGGCCGTGTTGCCGAACATCCGACGGATAGGCACCTGGGCGATGGAGGAGCCGATGATGAGCAGGGCGGCAGGTACGGTGACATTACCCAGCAGCACGAACGGGGTACTGATGACGCGGGGAGGCACCCATCCCGTCACCACAATCAGGATGGAGAGGTACGAGGCAATCATCGCCGGACAATAGAGCGTGCGCCAGTCGAAGCGCATCTTGCCCTCGCCGCCCGAGATGAAGAGGGTGCCGAACACGAAAATCAGCAGTGTGCTGGGGAAGTTGAGGATGCTGGCGTAGAACACCGCACTGGCGCCGAAGATGGAGGCCACGATGGGATAGCCGATGAAGCCCACGTTGCCGAAAGCCAGCATGAAACTGTAGATGCCACGGTCGGCCACCTTGACGGGCAGGTAGCGCGGAAGCAGGAAAGCCAGTCCAATCAGTACCACATAGGTAGCGAACCCCACCACGAGCAGCGGCAGAATCAGTCCCTTGTCCGGGAGCGTGTCGCCCATCACCGACGAAAGTATCAGACTGGGGCATGTCACGTTGATGACCAGTCCCGAAAGTTTGCGGTCGAAATCCGCATCCATCATTTTCTTCTTGCTCAAATAATAACCGACGATTACCAGAATGAACAGGATAATCATCTGCGTCACGATTGCATCCATTGTGTTGTGCTCTATCTTAAAAAACGGTGCAAAGATACGGATTATCGCCATCGGGTATTCACTTGCACCGCAGTTTTTCATCACACGAAACAGGAAAATGCGTATCTTTACCCCACGAATTCAAAGCAAGCATACAAATGAACAGTCTTTTTCCAGATTTGTTTGACGAGGGGAAAACTCCGGAAGCACCTGCCGCCGCGCAGCCGACGCCGGAATACGACCTCACCGACCTTTTTGAACGGCTTTCCCACTCCCCGTTCCGAAGCCGGTTCCGCTTGAAACCGGCCGACATCGCCTACATCCGCGAGAAAGGAATGGATACCATCCGGCAACATGCCGCCGATTTCGTACGCAAGCGGCTGGCTCCGGCTGTCATCCCGAACGACGGAAAACAGACGCCCATGCGGGGGCATCCGGTCTTCATCGCCCAGCATGCCACGGGCTGCTGTTGCCGGGGATGCTTCGCCAAGTGGCACCATATTCCGGCGGGCCGTCCCCTCACACCCGAAGAGCAGCGCTATGCCGTGGCCGTACTGATGAAATGGATAGAACAATTTACCTAAAAAAACGATACCATCATGATCAAGATTTATGGAATGGACACCTGTCCCGACTGCACCTACGTGGAAGCACAAGTGAAAGGCAACGACCGATACGAAATCATCGACATCGGACAGCACGTGAAGAACCTCAAGGCTTTCCTCAAGCTCCGCGACCACTCGCCCGCATTCGACGAAGCCAAGCGCATCGGTGCGGCGGGCATCCCCTGCTTCGTGCTGGAAGACGGCACCGTGACCCTCTGCCCGGAAGATGCGGGCCTGCATTCACGCCCTATTGAAGAAGGCGCCACTTGTAACCTGGATGGAAGCGGTTGTTGAGATGGAAGCACTGAAACTCATTTTTCTGCACGGGTTCTTTGCCTCGGGGGCTTGCATCCCCGCCCAGGCACTGAAGGAATGTATGGCCGGAAAGGCCCTCGTCCTGACACCCGACCTGCCGCTGCATCCGCAGGAGGCCCTCGCCTTTATCCGCCGGCTGTGCGAACAGGAGCAGCCCGACCTGCTGGTGGGCAACAGCAACGGGGCGTTTCTGGCGCAAATCGTGGCTTCCGAAAACGGTCTCCCGGCCCTGCTCGGCAACCCGTATTTCGAGATGACCCGTTTTCTGGCCGAACGCCTCGGTCCCCACGCGTATAAATCCCCGCGGGCAGACGGCCGTGCACATTTCGTCATCGACCAGGCGCTGATAGACGAGTTTGCCGAGGTACAGCGCCACCAGTGGGACCATTGCACACCGGAAGGCCGCGAACGCATCTGGGGCCTTTTCGGGGAGAACGACCACCTGGCGCACTACGAACCGCTCTTCCTCACGCACTATACGCACTCCTTCCACTTCCCCGGACAGCACACGCCCACAGCGGAAGAAGTATGGATGTATTATGTGCCGCTCATCGAGGAACTGTGGAAAGCCCAGTCGCCGTCCAACCTCTGAAAACAAAAAAACCGGAAGAAGCACGTGCGAATATGTTCCGCCCGCCTCCTTCCGGATATATAAATCAAGATAAGAAGTTCAGCTACTTATGCAACGGATTCTTCCTCCTCTTCTTCCACCAGGTTGCGATAGATGACAGCATTGCATCCCAACCGGGCCACCATCAGTACGACAACCAGAATGAAAACCAGCAGAATGCCGATATGCGGAATCTTGAACAGAATCAACGCCAGAATGAGGAACAAGACATTCAATACAAATCCTACCCCAAAGATAGTCCACTTATAACCGTATGTAGCCCGGTTGCTGCGAATCATCGCTTCTCCCGGAGCCACCCCTTTGTCAAGCAGGATAAACAAAGCCAGCGACCATCCCAATGAGATAATCATGCCCGGAATAATGACGAAAAGCGAAGCCGGGAAAATGGCCATCCACATCATTCCCTTCAGGGTGAAATATTCCCCCATGTAGCGTCTGTACTTCGCATCGAAAATAAATAAAGGAGAAATGACTTTTCCCTTGCTGAGTTCAATGGGAATCGTACTCATGGCAATGGTCGTACCCACATTCAGATACGGAATCCAAATGGTCACAAGCCACAAGACACTGGCCACCAATAAAGAAGCTAAATTTTTGATTCCGATAGCAATTCCTTCGGACAACACTCCCTGGAGTGTAATTCTTTGTGCATTCATAGTAATAAATAGATTAAAAAAAATTAATATGTCTTTCACCCAAATATATACATAAAAAGACAAAAAACAACGTTCCAGCCCACTTTACTTTTCAATTTTTACATATATTATCATTTCAGCGTCGTTTATATTCCGCTTCTCCCGTCCTGAAAATCCATGACAAGGCCCTACCATGCAGGCTTAGGTGACAATTTATTTGGGCAGTAAGCAGAAGAAACGTAATTTTGCAGTCAGTATCGTCCTACTGAATTACAAACCTATGCGAATCTTACTTGCCCTCGATTCTTTCAAAGGCTGCCTCTCCTCGGAAGAGGTGGAAGCCGCTTTCTCGCAGGTCCTGACTCCCCGCGGTGCAGAAGTACGTGCCCTCCCGATGTCCGACGGAGGCGAAGGCATGCTGCAAGCCTTTATCGCCGCCCTGCACGGGCAAATACAAGAAGTAGAAGTACACGACCCGCTGATGCGCCCCGTCACCGCCCGCTACGGCCTTGCGCCCGACGGAACCGCCGTCATCGAAACTGCACAAGCCTGCGGACTGACCCGGATGACCGCCGAAGAGCGTAACCCACTGGTGGCCACTACCTACGGAGTGGGTGAACTCGTAGCTCACGCCGCACGCCACGGATGCCGCCGCTTTATCATCGGACTGGGCGGAAGCGGTACGAGCGATGCGGGAAGAGGGATGCTTCAAGGGCTGACCGACTCTCTGGCGCCGGGCGGTACGATAGAAGAGGTACTGCACGGGGCACTCTCCGGATGCCGCTTCATCCTGGCCAGTGACGTACGCAACCCGCTCTACGGACCGGAGGGAGCGGCTCACGTGTTTGCCCCGCAGAAGGGAGCCACACCGGAGATGGTGGAAGAGCTGGACCGCCGCGCCCGTCAGTTTGCTGAAGAATCGGCCCGTCGCATGGGCAGAGACGCTTCCTCCCAGCCGGGTGCCGGAGCCGCCGGAGGACTGGGGTACGCTTTTCTGCAATACCTTCAGGCCACCACGCAATCGGGTGCCGACCTCCTGCTCGACCTCTGCGATTTCGATGCCCTTCTGATTCACACCGACCTGGTCCTCACCGGCGAAGGCCGTGCCGACCGTCAGACCCTCATGGGCAAGTTACCGGAACGGGTGATGCGCCGCGCACAAGCCCATCGCGTCCCCACCTGGCTGGTGGCCGGACAAGCCCTCGATGCCGAACCGCTGCTCCAGGCCGGATTCAGTCGCGTGGACAGCCTCACGCCCGACGGCATGCCTCATGAAGAAGCCATCCGTCCGGAAGTCGCCCGGGAGAATATTGGAAGGTGGGTGGAAAGGAACTTCCCACTTAACCAAGCAAATATCCCAACTGAGTAATGATCAATAGGAAAATAAACGACAAAATTTACACAGAATAAAATTACAACTCCGAGAGCAAAGCCAGTCCCTTTACCGTCAAAAGATACTTCTGACGGGGATGACGTGGCTTGTCGGGATACAGCAAAGTGACAAATCCCTCTTCCAAAGCAGGGAAAAGGTACAGACGGAGAAAATTATCCCTTCCCTTCAGCTGCAATTTCTCCATCATCATCTTTACGGACATCTGTTCCTTCCCAATCACTGCTACCAGACGCTCTATCTCCGGATTATCCGTATGCACCTTGTCCTGAGCTTGTCCTGAACTTGTCCTGTCTCCCTAGTATCTGCCAGATTGGGCTGTTTTTTTTCATTCGCTGGAAGATTTGTTTCAAATGTAAGCATCCGATAAAATACACATTGTAAAGCCTTCCACTCTTCCGTTACTTT
>ERZ652171.50-NODE-50-length-96823-cov-22.6291_pt1 | contig 96823 bp, 86 predicted proteins | sample MGYA00514759_ERZ652171 | MGnify/ENA metagenome assembly ERZ652171 | reverse complement strand
TGTCGGGGTAGCGGGATTCGAACCCACGACCCCCTGCTCCCAAAGCAGGTGCGCTAACCGGACTGCGCTACACCCCGAAGTGTCTTTCTCAAAAGCGATGCAAAGGTATGACTTTTTATTTTAATATGCAAATCCGGACACCTCTTTTCTGCAAATTTCGTGAAAAAACATGACGTAAAGGTGTCCGGAAAGGTTTTATAGGTTATTTTTGCGGCTTCAGCCAGCGGTCAAGCCAGTTGAAGAAGGTACGTTGCCAGAGAATTCCGTTCTGTGGTTTCAATACCCAGTGGTTCTCATCCGGGAAAATCAGCAGTTCGGCAGGGATGCCTCTCAGCTTGGCGGCGTTGAACGCGGCCATACCCTGTGAAGCCAGGATGCGGTAGTCTTTCTCGCCGTGGATGCAGAGAATCGGGGTGTCCCATTTGTCTACGAACAGATGGGGAGAGTTGGCGTAGCTGCGCTGTACGGCCGGGTTACTCTTGTCCCAGTACGGACCACCCAAATCCCAGTTGGTGAACCAGAGTTCCTCGGTTTCGAGATACTGCTGTTCCATGTTGAAGAAACCATCGTGGGCAATGAAGGCTTTGAAGCGCTTGTTGTGGTGTCCGGCCAACCAGTATACTGAGTAGCCTCCGAAGCTGGCTCCCACGCATCCCAGACGGTCTTTGTCCACATAGGGTTCCTTGGCGATGTCATCGATGGCGCTCAGGTAGTCGTCCATGCAGTGGCCGCCATAGTTGGTGCTGATTTCTTCCAGCCATTCCATACCGAATCCCGGCAGTCCGCGACGGTTGGGGGCAATGATGATATAGTCGTTGGCGGCCATGATCTGCAAGTTCCAGCGGTAGCTCCAGAACTGGCTGACGGGGCTTTGCGGTCCTCCTTCACAGAACAGGAGGGTGGGGTATTTCTTGTTCGGGTCGAAGTTGACCGGATAAACCACCCATGAGAGCATGTCTTTTCCGTCGACGGTCTTGGTCCAGCGGGGCTCAACCTTGCCCAGTTTCAGCTGGCTGAAGATGTGGTCGTTTTCTTTCGTGATACGGGTCACCTCGTTTTTCTTTTTCAGGTCGACCGTAAACAGCTCGTCGGCTTCGCTCAGGGAGTGGCGGGTGGTGAGCAGTTGCTTTTCGTTCAGCATGGCCACGGAAGCATAGTCATACATGCCGTCGGTGAGCTGTTTCACTTCCCCTTTCAGGTTGGTGCTGTGAATCATGCTGGTGGCATGCCACACGCCTGTGAAGTAGAGGGTCTTGTTGTCGGGTGCCCAGCAGTAACTGTCCACGCCCGACTGGAAGGCTTCGGTCACGTAGGTTTTCTTTCCGCTGTTCAGGTCCATCACGCAGAGACGGTTGCGGTCGCTTTCGTATCCGTCGCGTTCCATGCTTTGCCAGGCGATGTTCTTTCCATCGGGAGAGAACTGCGGGTTAGTGTCGTAACCCATGTTCTTGTCGGTGGCATCTTCCTTGCAGAGGTTGCGGGTCTGCTTGGTTTCCACATTGTATAAATAGATGTCCGAATCGGTGGATACGGCATAATCCTTTCCGGTCTTTTTGCGGCAGGTGTAGGCCACAGACTTGGAGTCGGGGCTCCATGCGAGCTGTTCGATGCCGCCGAAAGGTTTCATCGGCGATTCGTAGGGCTCACCGGCCAGGATGTCGGTGGCTTCACCTATTTTATTGTCGGTAAAGGAAGCCACGAACGGATGGGGAACGGTTTCTACCCATTCATCCCAGTGCTTGTACATCAGGTCGTCGATGACTTTTCCGCTGGCTTTGTCTAGGTCGGGGTATTTGTCGGCAGTACGTTCGCCATATTTCACTTGTGAGATGAAAAGCACTTTGGTGCCGTCGGGAGAGAACTTGAATCCGTCGATGCCGCCTGCATAGTCTGAGAGCTGCTGGCGTCCGGTTCCGTCGGGATTCATTTCCCAAATCTGTCCTTTCGTGATAAAGGCCAGTTTGCTTCCGCCTTTAATCCATGCCGGTTCGCCTTCGCTGTCGGCAGAGGTCGTCAGCAGCTTGTTGTCGGAGCCGTCGGCGTTCATCACATAGATTACCTGATGTCCCTTGTTCAGCTTCACGCTGTAGTAGGATACGGTGTAAGCAATCTTCTTTCCGTCGGGAGACACACAAGAGCTTCCGATACGTCCCATGGCCCACAGGGTTTCCGGGGTCATCCGTCCGTCTTTCACAGTAATTTCCTGCTTGCCGATGAAAGGTGCGTCAGTTCCTTCTGCCTGTACGGCAGCCATCGGAGCTGAAGCCATCAATACGGCCGCAGTCATGTTCATTAAATCTGTTTTTTTCATGTCTTTATTTTTAGTTTTTAGATGATGCGTGTCTTTGTGCACGTTTCCGTTGTGCAAAGGTAAGATAATAAATGGAAAAAGAGAAGACAGAAAGAAAAAGAGCGGAACGAAAGGCTTCTGATGGCCTTCCTGTTCCGCTCTTTCTGTTCCTTTTCAGGATATTTTTATTTCTTTTTGTTCATATGTTCCTGACGTTCTTTCTGCAAGCGTTCCTGTTCTTTCTGCAGGGCTTCCAGTTTGGCCATCAGTCCGCTGGCTTTCTGCTGTGAAGGTTCCTTCTTGTTGGCTTCCAGCTGGGCGAGCAGTTTCTTCTCGTCGGTCATACGGCGCATAATCCACATGGTGATGATACCAATCAGACCGGAGATGAAGTAGTAGTAGCTCAATCCCGATGCATAGTCGTTGAAGATGAAGAAGAACATCACGGGCATGATGTACATCATCCATTTCATGGCAGCCATCTGCGGGTTGTTGCCCATGTCCTGCTGCTTCATCATGATTATCTGGTTCAAGACTGTGGTGATGCTGAACAACAGACAGAATAAGCTCAGGTGGTTACCCAGCAACGGAATGTGGTAGCTCCAGCTAATCAGGTCATCGTATGCCGAGAGGTCGGTTGCCCACAGGAATCCTTGCTGGCGAAGCTCGATGGCATTCGGCACGAAGAAGAAGAGAGCCATGAACACCGGTGTCTGCAACAGCATCGGCAGACAGCCTCCCATCGGGCTGACATTGTACTGTCGGTAGAGGGCCATGGTTTCCTGCTGTTTTTTCAGGGCATCTTCCTGTTTCGGGTATTTGGCATTGATTTTATCCACATACGGTTTTAGGGCACGCATCTTGGCCGAGGAAATGAAGGACTTCCAAGTAGTAGGAAGTACCAGTACCTTGACGATGATAGTCATGAGCAGGATTACCATACCCATGCTCAGTCCCCAACCCGACAGCCAGTCGAATAGGTTGATGGTAAACCAGCGGTTGATGAGTCGGATAATCGGCCATCCCAGGTAGACCAAATCTTCCAGCTCCTGGTCTTTGTCCTTAAAGCTCAAGTCGTTGCTGGCAAGCAAAGTTTTGAAGTGGTTCGGGCCGAAGTAGAACTGTAGGTGTGAGGCCTTGGCACCCGTCGGGTCGAAAGCCGTTTTCATGTCGGCAGTATAGTTTTTCATATAACCGCTGCCTTGCTGTTCCATCTTGGATTCGAGGGTAGCATTGTCGAAGTTCTGCTCTGCCATGAAGACGCAAGAGAAATACTGGTTCTTGAAGGCTACCCAGTCGAGAGCTTCCGGAATGGTTTCTTTGGCATCCTTTGTCTCGCTCAGGTAGTCGAAGCTGTCGTCCACCGGCTTATAGGTCAGCGAGGTGTAACGCTGTTCGAAGTTGTAGCCTTTCTCCATCTGGCGGGCCCGCTGTTTCCATTCGATGCTCATCGTCTTGGTGGAAGGAGAGAAGAAATTCTGCAAGCCGCTGGCCTGGATGGTGAAGTCCACCATGTAGGAGTTTGGCAGCAAGCGGTAGTTGAAGTCCAGGTGTCCGCCGTTGGCCGCGTTCAACCGCATGGTTACGGTGGAGTCGGTCACGTTGGTTGCCTCGAAATACATCTGGTCGCTCAGGATGTTTTCTCCCTTTCCTTCGAAGCCGAAATTCATGGAAGCATCTTTTCCGTCGAAAAGAACGAGCGGCTGTTTCTTCTGGTCTTTATACTCTTTCAACAGGGCCTTGCTTACCCGTCCACCTTTGTTGGAGAAGGTCAGCTGCACCAAGTCGTTTTCCAGTACGGTGAACTGTTCCGTACCTTGTGCAGACTGGAAGAAGAGGGAGGAACTGTCCGGACGTGCAGCTTCAACGGCTGCCGCGGCCTTTTTCTCCTGTACTTCCTGCTGTTGCTTGATGACCTGCTGGATAGAGTCTTGATAGTGCTGTGCGCGTGCTCTTTCTTCCTGGCTGGGGCGGTTGTAGATACCAAAACCTACAATCACCGCTCCAATCAGGACAAAGCCCACTAACGTGTTTTTGTCCATTTCTGTTTCTTTACAATGTTATTTTTGACTTACTTGTTGATGGCTGCCTTGATGAAGGACAGGAACAACGGATGGGGTTTCAGTACCGTACTGCTGTATTCCGGATGGAACTGTGTACCGATGAACCATTTCAGGGTCGGGATTTCGATGATTTCCACCAGGTCTGATTCCGGATTGATACCTACGCACTTCATGCCGGCCTTTTCGAATTCTTCCTTGTAGCTGTTGTTGAATTCGTAACGATGACGGTGGCGTTCCTGAATGTGTTCGCTCTGGTAAGCCTGATACGTTTTGGAAGTCGGGTCGATGACACATTCGTAAGCTCCCAAACGCATGGTACCTCCCATGTTGGTGATGGATTTCTGTTCCTCCATGATGTCGATGACATTGTGCGGAGTCTTTTCGTCCATCTCGCGGCTGTTGGCATCGGCATAACCCAGTACATCGCGGGCAAATTCGATGGCCATGCACTGCATACCCAAACAGATACCGAAGGTCGGCACGTTGTGTGTACGGCAATATTTGATGGCGATGAACTTACCTTCGATACCGCGCTGGCCGAATCCCGGACAGATGATAACTCCGTCCATGTCTTTCAGCTTTTCTTCAATGTTTTCTTCTGTCAGGTTCTCACTGTTGATGAAGTGGATGTCTGCCTTGCGGTCGTTGTAGGTAGCCGCCTGTGAAAGGGCTTCGAGGATAGATTTGTAGGCGTCCTGCAAATCGTATTTTCCTACCAGACCGATTTTTACCTTTTCAGTGGCATTGTGACGGCGGTTCAGGAAGTCTCTCCACGGGCCGAGGGTCGGGGTTTCGCCTACCGGAAGTCCCATCTTTTCCAGAATGGTGACATCAAGCTTCTGTTCCTGCATACGCAAAGGTACTTCGTAGATGGTTGGCATATCCATAGACTGGATAACGGCGCTTTCGTCTACGTTACAGAACAAAGCGACTTTCTTGCGCAGGTTCGTGCTCAGTTCGTGTTCGGTACGCAACACCAGAATGTCCGGCTGGATACCTACTGACTGGAGTTCCTTGACAGAGTGCTGGGTCGGCTTGGTCTTCAGCTCTCCGGCGGCAGCCAGATAAGGCACGTAGGTAAGGTGTACGCACAAAGCGTTTTTGCCCAGCTCCCTTTTCAGCTGGCGGATACTTTCCAAATAAGGGAGTGATTCGATATCACCCACTGTTCCTCCGATTTCAGTGATAACAAAGTCGAATTTGTACTTGTTACCCAGCAGTTTGACATTGCGTTTGATTTCATCGGTGATGTGAGGGATAATCTGGATGGTCTTACCCAGATAGTCACCCCGGCGTTCCTTGTCAATTACACTCTTGTAGATACGGCCGGTAGTAATGTTGTTGGCTTTGGTGGTCTGGATACCCAAGAATCGTTCATAGTGTCCCAAGTCGAGGTCGGCTTCGTGCCCGTCTACGGTTACGTAGCATTCTCCGTGTTCATAAGGGTTCAGAGTTCCCGGATCGATGTTGATATACGGGTCAAACTTCTGGATGGTTACGCTGTAGCCTCTGGCCTGCAGCAACTTACCGATAGATGATGAGATGATTCCTTTTCCCAATGAAGAGGCTACACCACCTGTTACGAAAATATACTTTGTTTCTGCCACAATATGAATATTTAAAAATTTGATTCTAAATTATATATGTCTGAAGATACCTGCCTTCTGACACGAAGAACTACTTCTTCAAAGTTGCAAAATTATAAAAAAAAGCTGAACCCACAAAAGTAAGAGGGGGTAAAACCTTATTTTGCATGGAATATCCTTGGGTTTTCACTAGTTTCATGCGGGTGGATTCAAACCAAAGGAATAGTAAATTTGTTTTATTGTGTAATTACTGTTAGGTAAAGCGGTTTTTAGAGAAATAAATCGTACTTTTGCACAGGTTTTAAGCATGAAATGAAATGAAAAAATCGATTCTTTTGGGAATATTGACTTTAATGTGTAGCGGATTGGCTGCACAAGTGGATGCGATTCCAGCTGATACTTTGACAAATGCAGTAGATTCGGCTGGGGTGACCTCTCGTTCTGCTGGGGGGATAAAAAAAAAGGCCGGGATTGCTTCAATGGCTAGAATTACATCGGATATACCTTCTATGCAGGTACGAAATTTCAATCAACTGGTTCAGGATTTCCGAAAGGATTATGACGCGAAACTGGAACGTTGGGACGATATTTATCTGTTGATTACAGGAATTCGTTCTAACCCGGATTACTATAAACTCTCCATGCCTGCGACTTATTATGAGGAACCGATTGAACAGGCGTTCAGTATTTCTGACTGGAAACCAAGAATACCTTTTATAAAAGAGGAAAATGAATGGATGAAGTCTCTGCCTCAGGTGAAGAATCTGTGTCATACGGAAAAGGTAGACCGATATATCAATCGTCAATTGCTTTCTTTTTATTTAACTTATCCTCAGTTGGTCAAACAAAATGAGGATAACCTGGAAGGGTTGAAACCGATTTATGGAGATGTGATTATTGATCAGCCTCGAAAAGAAAACTTGCTGGATATGATGCAAAATGATGAGTTGCCTAACCGGGTGTCTGAGAAAGATTTGTTGGTAATCAAACCTAATTTTTGGACCTTGGGAGGGAACGGGTATTTGCAGTTCTCGCAAAACTACATATCTGCCAACTGGTATAAGGGTGGAGAAAGTACGAAGTCTTTGCTTTCAGGCTTTACTTGGCAGGCTAATTACGATGACAGACAGCGTGTTCAGTTTGAAAACAAGATAGAATGGAAACTGGGTTTTATAACGGCTCCTTCGGATACGGTGCATAGCTATAAGGCTAACAATGACTTGCTCCGACTGAGTTCGAAGTTGGGCTATAAGGCTTTCAGTACGTGGTATTATACGTTGTCGGCAGAATTCAAGACACAGTTCTTCTCAAATTATGATACAAATTCAGACAATCTCGTATCTGCTTTCTTTTCTCCAGCCGAGTTGAATGTTGGTTTAGGTATGGATTATAAGTATGTAAAAGACGGTGTCTGCAATTTGTCTGTGCTGGTTAATCCGCTTAACTACACGCTTTATAGTGTAGCTAGCGATAGAGTTGATCCTACAAAGTTTAATATTAAAGAAGGACATAAGCGTGAAAGCGTATGGGGTTCTCGTTTGGAGACTACCTTGAAATGGAAGGTGTTTTCGGCTCTGATGTGGGAATCACGTCTTTCTTATACGACCAACTATGAGAAGGTATTGGCTGAATGGGAGAATACTTTTACATTTTCGGTGAACAAGTATCTTTCTACAAAACTTTTTGTACACGGGCGATTTGATGACGGAGTTGCACGGGAAGAAGATGCCAGTTATTTCCAATTGCAGGAGCTTCTCAGTTTTGGTTTGAGCTATACATGGTAAAAACTTCTTTTAGAATTTGATATGGAATTATTTCAGATGCCTTCGTTTGTAACAGTTCTGGATTTTATAGGAACGTTCGCTTTTGCTATCAGTGGGATTCGTCTGGCCTCCGCTAAGCGGTTTGACTGGTTTGGTGCTTATGTAGTCGGTTTGGCGACAGCCATCGGTGGAGGAACAATTCGTGATCTTTTGTTGGATGTGACTCCGGGTTGGATGACCGACCCCATGTACTTGATATGTACAGCTTTTGCGATGTTTTTTGTCATTCTATTTGGAAAATATGTGATTCGTCTGAACAATACTTTTTTCCTGTTTGATACCATTGGTTTGGCCTTGTTTACCATTGTGGGTTTCAGTAAAGCCTATACATTGGGATATCCTTTTTGGATTGCTATTTTGATGGGTAGTATTACTGGTGCAGCAGGAGGTGTGTTACGTGACATTTTTATTAATGAGATACCGTTGATATTCCGCAAAGAGATTTATGCTATGGCTTGTGTCATTGGCGGTCTTGTTTATTGGATTTGTCTGCGATTAGACATGGATGCCGTGCTGTCACAGATTATGGGCGGTATGACGGTATTTGTCACTCGTATTCTAGCAGTGAAATATCAGATTACGCTTCCTATATTAAAGGGAGATCCAGAGCATCCCTGATGCCTTTTACCGTTTTTCGGGAAAGGGAGGGATGCATTTCATCAAGTACATGATTTTTCGTTGACGCTTGTACATGTAAGAACTGGGTTTTCCTGAATTAAATTTGCGCGGATTCGGAAGGCTGGCGGCGATGAGTGCGCATTGCTTGCGTGTGAGTTGGGCAGCTGTGGTATGGAAATGCGACTTTGCTACAGCTTCTGCTCCGTAAATACCGTTGCCCATTTCAATGGAATTCAAGTAGACTTCCATAATTCTTTCTTTGTCCCAAATTAGCTCGATTAATACCGTGAAGTATGCTTCGAACCCTTTTCTTACCCATGAAGAAGAAGGCCATAGAAATACATTCTTGGCAGTCTGTTGGCTAATAGTGCTGGCTCCTCTGGCTTTTTTACGTTTTTTGTTCTCTTTCATGGCTTTACTGATTTCCTTGAAATCAAATCCATTGTGGCTGGCAAATCGGTTATCTTCTGAGGCTATGACGGCCATGGGGAGATGGCGTGAGATTTTTTCTTTAGGTACCCAGTGATGTTTCATTACAATTTTTTCACCTTGCGCCAGTTGCTCTACGCTTCGTATTACCATCAACGGAGTAATGTAGACTGGAATAAACTTCAATGCAACGACTGAGAGGATGGAAGAAGCAAAGAAGAAGATAATCAAGTTGCGAAGGTATTTTAATATCCGTTTTTTATTCATGTTTTGTGTGAATGTTTTATATGAAAATTATGCCGGGCCTGACAGACCCGGCATAATTTGTTTATAGACTTTTGAAAGGTGTGTTTACTGAAGTGTTCCAGCTTCTGCCTGCTGAATCATTTGTTGGCTGGCATACATGTAAACTTCTACACGACGATTTTGTTGACGCCCGGTTTCGGTGGAGTTGTCCGCTATTGGATTTTCTTCACCCATACCGGTTACAGACTTAATTTGGCTGGAAGAAGCGCCACATCCCAGCAGGTAGCTGGATACGCTCTGTGCACGTTCCTGTGAGAGGTCGAGGTTTTTCTGTTTGCTCTGTTCTGCAGTGCTGTTTTTCCATCCTGTGTTGTCCGTATATCCGTAAATTGCTACGTCCATATCTTTGTTCTGATTGAGCACATTGTTGGCAAATTTGCTCAAGGCTGATTTGGCAGAACTGCTCAGAGTGGCACTGCTGGTGTTGAACAGGATACCTGAATCGAAAGTGACCTTTACGGCCTGCAATCCGTTGTTGTCAGTAACTTGTTCTACTTGTGCTCCTTCAATCTGTTCTGCTTGTGCGGCAGCTTTATCCATCTTCTTTCCAATCAGTACACCTGCACCAGTACCCACTGCTGCACCTACAGCGGCACCGATAGCTGCTCCTTTACCATGGCCGATGACTCCACCTACCAATGCACCTAATGCAGCACCGCTACCTCCTCCGAGTAATCCACCTTTGGCCGTATTTGTCATACCACAACTGCTAAATACTAAGCATGCGCTCAGTAAGATAGCCATAGAATTCATTGTTTTCATTTCTTTTTTCGTTTAGTTAATATGCAAATATAGGATAATTTTTCATAGTTTCGTTCACGCGATGGCGTACAGAAGCAATTATTTCTTCGTTGTCTACATTAGACAAAACTGTTTCAATCATTTCCGCAATTTCATACATCAGGTCTTCCTTTGCTCCACGAGTAGTGATAGCTGGAGTTCCCAGACGGATTCCAGAAGTCTGGAATGCAGAACGTGTGTCGAAAGGTACCATGTTTTTGTTGACTGTAATGTCGGCAGCAACCAGTGCTTTTTCTGCCACCTTTCCGGTCAGGTCTGGATATTTTGTACGCAGGTCCACTAGCATGGAGTGGTTGTCAGTGCCTCCTGATACAATGGTAAAGCCACGGTCCATTAAAGCTTGTGCAAGCACACGGGCGTTCTTCTGTACTTGAATTTGATATTCCTTGTATTCTGGTTGCATACACTCGTAGAAAGCGACAGCTTTGGCTGCGATGACATGTTCCAATGGGCCTCCCTGAATTCCGGGGAATACCGCTGAATCCAGTAATTGTGACATCATTTTGATTTCTCCCTTCGGCGTTTTCTTTCCCCATGGATTCGGAAAATCTTTACCCATCAAAATAATGCCGCCACGTGGCCCACGCAAAGTCTTGTGTGTTGTAGAAGTGACGATATGCGCATATTCCACCGGATTGTCAAGCAAGCCGGCTGCAATCAATCCAGCAGGGTGGGCCATATCAATCATCAGTAGAGCACCTACTTTGTCAGCAATGTCACGCATCCGTTTGTAGTCCCATTCGCGTGAGTAAGCAGAACCTCCACCGACAATCAATTTCGGATGTTCTCTCAAGGCTATTTCTTCCATTTGGTCATAGTCAACACGACCTGTTTCTTTGTTCAGGTTATATTCACAGGGGGTGTATAAAATGCCAGAGGTATTGACCGAAGATCCATGTGACAGATGACCTCCATGAGCTAAGTTCAATCCCATGAATTTGTCGCCAGGATTCAGTACTGCCAGGAAGACGGCTGCATTGGCTTGTGCTCCAGAATGAGGCTGAACGTTGGCCCATTCTGCTCCGAAGATCTGCTTGATACGGTCGATGGCCAATTGTTCACTTTGGTCTACAACCTCGCATCCTCCATAATATCTTTTTCCTGGATATCCTTCCGCATATTTGTTGGTTAGGCAGGAGCCCATGGCTTGCATGACTTGTTCGCTTACGAAATTCTCAGAAGCAATCAGTTCGATACCTTTCAGCTGTCTCTGATGTTCTTTTTCAATAATGTTAAAAATTGAATCGTCTCGTTTCATGATATATTCTTTTAAAGTGAAAACTCTCATGTCAAAAAATTACTCCTACGGAAAAACTAAGTATGTTTTTCCGCTGCTGAAGCTGAATCTTTCCTTCATTGTATGGAGATTCAGTGAGGTTGGAGTTATAGGTCATTGACCGTATGGTGTTATGCAGACCGATTTCATAACGGAAATCAAAAAAAATGTTCGACACGTTGACAGCCAATCCTATTACTCCGCTGTATTGGAGCGGGTGTTGTTCTTCTTTGATTTCTTGTTGATAAAAGCCAGTGAATTCGGTAGAACTGTGCTGTTTCCATATCCAGGTAATTTTAGGCCCGATAAAGAAAGCCATTCCATAGGGATGTACATCAATGAATTTATATCCATATAAAATGGGAATATCAAGTGTAGTTGTTTTTTTCTTTATCAATGCATTTTCTTTAAGGAGCTCCGAGTTGGCCAGCGTGAACGGAATAGACACGCTGCCTTGTGTGATGTTGCAGGAAAATTCTGGTTGAATAAAATGGTGTTTCTTTAGATTAAATCGGCAGAATACGGCAGCTAGGTAGCCTACTTTGTAGTTGTTTTGCGCCATTTCCAGTTTCTTACCATTGATGGATATTTCATCTGTAAAGAACATGGAGGAATTAAAGCCGGCTTTCACTCCCACGTTGAAACGGGGCTGTTTCAGCGTGACCATAGGCGTGAGCATGGCTTGTGCTTGCAGGTCGCAAATGGCTAGCATTCCAGTTCCTATGACAGTGAATACGACTTTTCTTATCATTCTTTTATTTATTCTTTTTTTCTACTGACCATCCGAACTTTCCAATTTTCTCTCCTAGTTCGTAATAGCCTCCATGGGCATAAACCAATAGGTTGGCACGTGCCAGTTCAAATTTCCCGGTTTCAGTGTTCAGGTATTTTTCGTCAGCTTTTACGTTTACCACATCTGCGATGAACATGTGGTGTGATCCCAAGCTTATCACTTCTTTCACCCGACATTCAATGCAGAGTGGTGATTCTTCAATGTAAGGAGCTTGTACCATACTGGATTTTCCGGGTGTAAGTTTCATTTCCTGAAACTTATTGTAATCTTTTCCTGAGCGTACTCCGCACCAGTCTGTCGCAAAAGCCATGTCTTTTGTGGTTAGGTTGATGACAAACTCCATATTCTTTTTCAAAATAGAATAGGAGTATCGCTCTGGCCTGACAGAAATATAACACATAGGCGGGTTGGTACAAATTGTACCTACCCACGCTACGGTAATAATGTTGTATTCTTCTTCACAGCTCCCGCATGTAACCAAGGCAGCTGGAAGTGGATAAATCATGGTTCCTGGTTTCCAGTCCTGCTTCATGCTTACAGAAGTTTGATATTGTCTTTCTGCTGTTCCTTTTCACAGTAATGACATTTCAGGAGTCCTTTCTCCTTGTCGATTACATGAAACCAAGTTTGCATCGGTTCGTTGTTGCTGATGCATTTGGGATTATTGCATTTTACAATACCTTTCAATTCATCGGGCATTACAACTTCTTTCTTTTCCACTACTTCATAGTCACGGATGATGTTTAGTTTGATATTGGAAGCAACAACTGACAGTCGGCTGATTTCTTCTTCTGTAAAGAAACGGTCGGCTATTTTGATAATTCCTTTTTTCCCGAGTTTCTTGCTTTCAAAGTTGTTGCCGATTGTAATGTTGGCGTCTTCATCCTGTAGATTCAGCAGGGAGACAACCGTAAATAATTTATCAGATGGTATATGGTCGATAACCGTACCGTTTTTGAGAGCGGCTACTTGTAATTCTTTTTTCTCACTCATAGTTACTTGAATTGAATGTTTTTCCGGATTATTTTTCAGTGTCAGCTTTTACTTGGTCAAGTGTAATACCTAGTACATCACATAGAATAGCTTGACGTGCATAAAGACCATTTTTAGCTTGTTGGAAATAGTAAGCTTTAGGATTATCATCTACGTCGTAAGTAATTTCATTTACGCGGGGTAGTGGGTGAAGAATTCGCAGGTTGGGCCGTGTATGTTCCAGCATTTTATTGTTCAGAATGTACACGTCCTTTACTCTTTCATATTCCATCAGATCGGTAAAACGTTCACGCTGTACACGTGTCATATAGAGGATATCTGCGTCGGAAATAGTTTCTTCTGTAAAATCGGTATGTTCAACGTATTTGATGTGATGCTCTTGGCAATACAGCTTGTACTCGTCCGGCATTTTCAACTCATCCGGAGCAATAAAATGGAAAGTAGGATTGAAGTGACGCATGGCCATCAAAAGGGAATGAACAGTTCTTCCGTACTTCAGGTCACCTACCAGATAGATGTTTAGGTTTTCCAGTGTGCCTTGAGTTTTATAAATAGAGTATAAGTCGAGCATGGTTTGCGAAGGATGTTGATTGGCTCCGTCTCCTGCATTGACGATAGGTACAGGAGCTACCTCGCTGGCATATCGTGCAGCACCTTCCAGATAGTGTCTCATTACGATGATATCGGCATAGTTGCTGACCATCATGATGGTGTCTTTCAGTGTTTCTCCTTTTGAAGAACTGGTCACTTTCGGGTCTGTGAATCCGATGACTCTTGCCCCTAGGCGGTTCGCGGCTGTTTCAAAGCTCAGGCGCGTACGAGTGGAAGGTTCAAAAAACAAGGTTGCAACTACTTTTTCAGCCAGAAGGCGGCGGTTAGGTTTCTTTTCAAACTCTTTTGCCATTTCCAGAAGATACAGGATTTTCTCTTTGGAATGTTCGGCGATAGTAACTAAACTTCTATTTTCCATGTTAGCTGTTTTTGATTACTTTTATAATACCGGAGTTCAAAGGTAGGTAAAAAAAATAAAAATACCACCGTTTTATTCAGATTTCGGGCGATGTTTTCGCATTTCTCAGGATATTGTGAAAAATGAACCATTATTTCGGATAAATTCCGTAAATTTGCGACTTCAACAGAACGAATCAAAGAATATAATAACGTATGAGAAAAATATTCATATATGTATTGTGGGCATTTGTCCTTTTGTGTATGCTGACTGTGGCGATTGTTTTTGCGGCCATTGCCAATGGAAAAATAGGTTATGTCCCTCCGGTAGAGGAATTGGAAAATCCGAACCTGAAGTTTGCCACACAGATTATTTCAGATGATGGAAAGTTGTTGGGCACTTGGTCTCTTAGTAAGGAAAACCGTGTGTATGTAGGATATGAAGATTTGTCTCCTCATTTAGTACATGCATTGGTGGCGACAGAAGATGTTCGCTTTGAAGATCATTCGGGGATTGATGCCCGTGCATTTATGCGTGCGGTGGTCAAACGTGGAATTTTTATGCAGAAACATGCAGGTGGGGGCAGTACCATTACCCAGCAGTTGGCCAAGCAGTTCTATTCACCTACTGCCGACAACGTAATGGAGCGTTTGTTGCAGAAACCGATTGAGTGGGTGATTGCTGTAAAGCTGGAACGCTATTACACGAAAGAAGAAATCTTGACCATGTATCTTAATAAGTTTGATTTTTTGAACAACGCTGTGGGAATCAAGACCGCGGCTAAAACTTATTTCGGGAAAGATCCTAAAAACTTGAAAATAGAGGAGGCTGCCACGTTGATAGGAATGTGTAAGAATCCTTCGCTTTATAATCCGCGTCGTTTTAATGAACGTTCACGTGGTCGTCGTAATACAGTCCTTGATCAGATGCGTAAGGCGGGGTATCTTACCCAAGAGGAATGTGACTCTTTGCAAGCTCTTCCTTTGGTCTTGAAATTTCAGCCTGTAGACCATAAAGATGGTTTGGCTACTTATTTTCGTGAATATTTACGAGGAATAATGACTGCTCGTAAGCCTGACAGAAGCGATTATCGTGGATGGCAAATGCAGAAATACTACGAAGACTCTCTCGCTTGGGAAACGAATCCGCTGTATGGTTGGTGTGCTAAAAACAAGAAAAAAGACGGTACCAATTACAATCTTTATGTAGATGGCCTGAAAATTTATACAACAATTAATTCCCGGATGCAACAGTATGCGGAAGAAGCTGTCTATGAGCATGTGGCAAAATATTTGCAGCCACGTTTCTTTAAAGAAAAAAGCGGACGGAAAACAGCTCCTTATACGAATCAGTTGACTCCGGAAGAGGTGGAACAGATTCTGAGTCGTTCTATACATCAAAGCGACCGTTATCGGACTATGAAAGCGGACGGATGTTCAGAAGCGGAAATCATGAAGGCATTCAATACTAAATATGAAATGTCGGTCTTCTCTTGGGATGGAGAAAAGGATACCATTATGACGCCGCTTGATTCTATAAAGTATTACAAGCACTTCTTGCGGGCTGGTTTTATGTCGATGGATCCGATTACGGGATATGTCAAGGCGTATGTAGGAGGGCCTAACTACAATTATTTTCAGTATGACATGGCAATGGTGGGACGTCGTCAGGTAGGTTCTACCATCAAGCCTTATTTGTATGCGCTGGCCATGGAAAACGGTTTTTCTCCTTGTGATGAAGTGCGTAATGTGGAGCAGACACTTTTTGATGAGAACGGAAAGGCTTGGTCGCCTCGTAATAGTTCTAAATCGCATTATGGGGAAATTGTTACCTTGAAGTGGGGGTTGGCTAATTCTAATAACTGGATTTCGGCTTATTTGATGAGTAAGCTTAGCCCATACGATTTGGTTCGTTTGATACATTCCTTTGGGGTGCTGAATAAGGATATTCAGCCTACGGTGTCTTTATGCCTGGGCCCCTGTGAGATCTCAGTAGGGGAAATGGTGAGTGCTTATACTGCTTTTGTAAATAAGGGCATTCGTACGGCTCCGCTTTTCGTTACTCGTATAGAAGACAGCGACGGCAATGTGGTGGCTACCTTTACACCTCAGGTAAATGAAGTTGTCAGTGAATCTACTTCTTATAAAATGCTTGTGATGTTGCGTGCAGTTATTAATGAGGGAACAGGTGGACGTATACGTCGTTTGTATGGCATTAAGGCTGATATGGGAGGAAAGACAGGAACAACAAATCGTAATTCCGACGGATGGTTTATGGGATTTACTCCTTCATTGGTGTCTGGATGCTGGGTTGGTGGTGAAGAGCGTGATATTCATTTTGATACCATGCGTGATGGACAAGGCGCTTCCATGGCTTTACCGATTTGGGGAATTTATATGCAGAAAGTTTATGCGGACAAAACGCTTGGATATTCGCAGGATGAGACTTTTGACATACCGGGAGATTTTGATCCGTGTAAAGACAGACTGACGGAGATTGAAGAGGAAAATAATACACGCCTCGATGATGTATTTTTCCAATAGCTGAAATAATAAAGAATAGAAATAGAGTTAAGGACTGCTTCACTCGAGGCGGTCCTTTTTTTGGCAATATTTTAACTTCTAAATCGGATGATTGGATGGAATGAATGAGTATAAAAAAAGGGAATCTTCCCAGACTCCCAATCTTCATTAACCTTAAATCTAATACCATGAAAAACACGATGCAAAGATAATGCTTTTATGTTATGTAACATGTTTATAGGGCTTATATTTGCGAAGAATTAACAATATTTATGTTTTAAATTCTGGCGATTTCCTATCTCGATTGGTTTGATAAATAATAGGAGCTAGAAAAAGGATTCGTATTTTTTATTTGACAGATTTTTTCCATTTTTCATAGTATCGTTTTTTATTAGGATAGCTGTAAACTTGGTGGTTATCTCGTAAACATGTATCTTTGTCCTTAAAACGATAAAATTATAGACAGAATGAGAAAACAGTTCGCAAGATTGGTGCTGTGGTTATGTCTGCTTGGCGGGGCGAGTGTGTATGCTCAAAGTGGGATGACGGACAGCCAGATTATAGAATATGCAAAACAGGCATATTTGGAGGGGAAAGACCAGCAGACCATTGCCATGGAGTTGTTGGCGAAGGGAGCGACTCAGGAACAGTTGTTGCGGTTGAAATCTACTTATTCGGGTGCATTGGATTCTTCTGTATCATCGGATACGGAAACAGAGGTAGCGTCGAAGTCAAATTCGGATGAAAAAGTCAGTCGTGTAAGAAAAGAATCAAATACCTCGGAACAGTCGCAGGCAACAGGTACTCAGGATGCGAGCCGATGGTCGGATGAAATGAAAAAAAGTATGGAGAAGCGTCGGGGACTGATGACGGAACCTGCGGGTGAGAACGATGTCTTCGGACGCAATATCTTTAATATTGAGAAATTGACATTCCAGCCTAACTTGAATATGGCTACACCGGAAAATTATCGTTTGGGGCCAGGAGACGAAGTGATTGTTGATGTCTGGGGAGCCAGTCAGACTACATTGAAGCTTGCAGTTTCGCCTGATGGCTATGTGAATATCCCCAATTTGGGGCCCGTTTTTCTGAATAATACAACTATAAAAGAAGCCCGGCGCTTGTTAAAACAGGAATTGAGTAAGATTTATGCGGACTCGGGAAACAATATTCGTGTTACTTTGGGTAATATTCGTACAATTCAGGTGAATGTAATGGGAGAGGTGATGGCACCGGGTACTTATTCTTTATCTTCACTTTCTACGGTCTTTTATGCTCTTTATGTAGCAGGAGGTGTGAGCGATATTGGTAGCCTGCGTAATGTGCAAGTGGCGCGTGGAGGAAAAACAGTGGCTCATTTGGATGTGTATGATTACATCATGAGGGGACAGATTCAAGATGATATTCATCTACAGGATGGCGATGTGATAATCGTACCTACCTATGAGGAGCTTGTTAAAATTACAGGAAAGGTAAAGCGCCCGATGTTTTATGAAATGAAAAAAGGTGAGTCGGCTGCGACCTTGTTGAAATATGCAGGTGGATTCTCTTCTGATGGATACAAGAAAAGTATCAGGGTGTTGCGGCAGGATGGAAAGGAGTTTTCTGTGGCTACTGTGGATGAATTGAATTTTTCGACCTTTAAATTGCAAGATGGAGACTGGGTAACAGTAGATTCTATTCTGAATCGCTTTAAAAACCGATTGGAGGTCAAAGGAGCTGTATATCATCCGGGAATATATGAATTAAGCGGATCTCTAAATACGGTGCGTCAGCTTGTAGAGAAAGCTGATGGATTGTTGGGAGAGGCTTTTACAGCACGTGCCGTACTTTATCGGGAACGGGAGAATCTGACACGGGAGGTTTTGCCGGTAAATATTGAAGGAATTTTAGCCGGGACATCGCCTGATATAGCTTTGCAAAAGAACGATGTGTTATACATTCCAAGCATACATGATTTGCAGGACATGGGGAAAGTCACGATTAGTGGTGAGGTGAATCGGCCTGGCAGTTATACTTATGCAGACCACATGAGCCTGGAAGATTTGGTAATTACGGCAGGAGGTCTGAAAGAGTCTGCTTCTACGGTGCGTGTGGATGTATCCCGCCGAATCCGTAACTCGAAAAGCACTACTGACCCCGATATTATTGGACAAAATTTTTCTTTTGGCTTGAAAGATGGCTTTATTGTAGATGGAGAACCTGGTTTTACATTGCAGCCTTATGATCAGGTATTTGTACGGCGTAGCCCTAGTTATGCGGAACAATTGAATGTGACGATAGAAGGGGAAGTTTTGTATCAGGGTGATTATACGTTGAATACAAAGAATGAACGTTTGAGTAGTCTGGTAGAACGAGCTGGAGGAGTGAGCCGGTTTGCATACGTGCGAGGAGCAAAATTGCGTCGGGTCGCGAATGAAGAGGAACTGCGCAGGATGGAGGATGTGGTGAAGATGATGCGTCGTGAAATCGGAGCCGCTATGGCCAATACGTTGGGTTTAAAGGTCGACAGTACATATACGGTCGGGATAGACTTGGAGGCTGCTTTGGCCAATCCGGGAAGTGATGCAGATTTGGTATTGCGCGAAGGAGATGTACTGATGGTGCCTGAGTATAATAATACCGTAAAGGTGAATGGAGCTGTCATGATGCCCAATACAGTATCGTATGCGAAAGGGAAAAGCGTGAAATATTACCTGAGCCAGGCTGGAGGGTATTCTGTCAATGCCAAGAAGAATCAGAAATTTATTATTTATATGAATGGTCAGGTAGCCGAGGTGAAAGGAAACGGAAAGAAGCAAATTGAGCCAGGTTGTGAGATTGTGGTACCTAACAAGACGAAGAAGTTTAATTTTGCCACGATAATATCCAATGCTACTTCTTTTGCTTCGTTGGCCACAATGTTGGCTTCATTGGCCACAATGATGAAATAACCATTAAATCGAATATATTATGAGTATTAAGTTAAGACTGATTGTGATGAACTTCCTGCAGTTTGCCGTGTGGGGAGCGTATCTGACCTCAATGGGTACGTATTTGGCTAGCGTCGGACTGGGAGGACATATAGGTATATTTTATGCTATGCAGGGAATTGTGTCGTTGTTTATGCCAGCTGTATTAGGTATTATTGCCGACAGGTGGATTCCGGCTCAGCGATTGCTGGGATTGAGTCATTTGCTGGCTGCCTTGTTTATGGCGGGGGCAGGCTATTATGGCATGACAATGGGAGCACAGGTGGAATTCCCGGCTTTATTTGCCTTTTATTCTGTGAGTGTTGCTTTTTATATGCCGACTTTGGCTTTGTCAAATTCAGTAGCCTATACTGCTCTTGACAAGGCTGGTCTGGACACAATTAAGGCTTTTCCTCCCATCCGTACGTTTGGGACAATCGGCTTTATTTGTTCTATGTGGCTGGTCGATTTAATGGGCTTTCAGGCCAACTACATGCAGTTTTTCACTTGTGCAGCTTGGGGAGTAGTACTAGCTATATATTCTTGTACACTTCCGGAGTGTCCGGTAAGTCGTGGAAACGGTGGACATAAATCTTTGGTTGAAGCTTTGGGATTGAAGGCTTTTCTGCTTTTTAAGGACCGTAAAATGGCAATATTTTTTATCTTTTCTATGCTGTTGGGTGTCTCACTGCAGATTACGAATGGTTTTGCAAACCCGTTTATTACCAGTTTTAGTGCCATCCCTGAATATGCGAATACGTTTGGTGTACAGCATGCCAATCTGTTGATTTCGTTGTCTCAGGTGAGTGAAACGTGTTGTATTTTGCTTATTCCTTTTTTCTTGGGACGTTTCGGTATCAAACGGGTAATGTTGATTGCCATGATAGCTTGGGTACTTCGGTTTGGCTTGTTTGGTTTGGGTGATCCCGGCGACGGAGTTTGGATGTTTGTCCTTTCCATGTTGGTATATGGTGTGGCATTCGATTTCTTCAATGTCTCAGGTTCGTTGTTTGTGGATAAGGAGACAGACTTGTCGATTCGTTCTAGTGCACAAGGCCTTTTTATCATTATGACCAACGGAATTGGGGCTACGGTAGGTACCTTAAGTGCACAGGCGGTAGTGAATCGCTTTGTGGATTTTAATTCGACAGCTCCTCAGGTGGAGGGATGGAGCCATGCCTGGTTCATCTTTTCTATTTATGCATTGGTTGTAGCGGTAGCTTTTGCTTTGGTTTTTAAATATAAACATACACATAATTAAAGAAATGTGTTTAATCCATTGGCTGTATGGACGTTTCAAAAGATTTAGTTAAGATGCTGGTTAAGGATCTGGCTACAGCTATGGATATGAGAAAAACTGTAGAAGATCTGGCTTTTAATGACTTGATTGATAAAACAGAAAAGGCGGAGCAGTTAATGATGTCGCTGAATACAATGAAGTTGGTGCTGGAAGAAGAGGGACCGCAGAAGCGACTCATAATGGAAGTGGTGACGGCCGAAGAAGGAAATTTGCTGTGGATGGCCATGGGCAAACGGAGGGCCGACAGATTGGCACTGCCTTTTCAGATGATGAAAACTTTTTATTTGTTGGGAGCAGAAGTCGAAGGTGCTGTGTTGTATTCGTGCGAAAATTTTGAGATGAAGGCAAAATTGTATGTACAGAAAGCCGATGGCCATGAATTTGCATTGGATTTACGGCTGGTGGATGCATTAATACTTACTTTATTGGCAGATGTCCCTTTATATGCAAAGGAGGGACTTCTGTCTGCTCAACAACAGCCATTGGAGTCGACAGAAAAATATGGGGCAGATCTGAAATTGGAATTATTGCATATAATGCCGGTAGAGGATCTTCAGAGAGAAATGGATATTGCGATTCGTCATGAGAAATACGAATATGCGGAGGCTGTGAGAAAAATAATGGAACAAAAGAAAGAAAATAGAAAAAATAATCTATAATTATGCATGTATTTTATACTCCTGATATAGCCAATACACAGGAATTGCCGGAAGAAGAAGCGGGACATTGTTTGCGGGTGTTACGTTTAGGGATTGGTGATGAGGTGATGCTGACTGACGGAAGAGGTTTCTTCTATCAGGCGGTTATCGCAGCTGCTACCCAGAAGCGCTGTATGGTGAAAATCGTTTCAAAAACAGAACAGGAACCTTTTTGGGGTGGACATTTGCATCTGGCATTGGCCCCTACCAAAAACATGGATCGGATGGAGTGGCTGGCAGAGAAAGCTACTGAAATCGGATTTGATGAGCTTACGTTTCTGAACTGTCGTTTTTCGGAACGCAAAGTCATAAAGACGGATCGTATAGAGAAAATTGTAGTTTCGGCGGTAAAACAATCGCTCAAGGCCCGCAAGCCAGTGGTGAATGAGATGACGGATTTTCGTAAGTTCATGGAGCGTGATTTTTCGGGACAGAAGTTTATTGCCCACTGTTACGAAGGAGAAAAACCGTTGTTGAGGGACGTGTTACACCCTGATGAGGATGCTGTAATATTAGTTGGCCCGGAAGGAGATTTCAGCCCGGAGGAGGTGACACTGGCAATGGAAAAGGGATTTCAACCTGTCAGTTTGGGTAAATCGCGTTTGCGTACAGAGACTGCGGCACTGGTTGCCGTTCATTTGATGAATCTAACACATTACAAGTAATATTTGTGTAACTTTTAAATGATGAGATTATGAAAACATTGAATTGGTTAGGAAGTTTGGCGCTAGGTATGGCGTGCATGCTGGCTTCATGTAGTGGCGGTAATACGTACACGAACGCATTGCCGAAAGATGCAGCTATGGTAATTTCATTGGATGTGGATGGGATGGTGCGGAAGTGTGCGCTTGACGAGCAGACACGGAAGTCAGTAGAGCAGATGCTGAAAACGAATCTCAAAGGTCGTGCGGATGCTTTAATAGATAAAATAATGGAAGATCCGGAGGAAAGTGGATTGCGGCTGACTGACCGGGTGTTCTTTTTTGCCACTCCGCAAACGGAAATGGGAGGAGCGCTGATACGTATGGCCGATAAGGATAAGCTGGAAGATTTGATTGCAATACTTCACGAACAGCAGGCATGTGAGGCTCCTGCAGATGGAGATGGCTGTCGTTGGACCATAGGTGGCGGTGGACTGATGGCATGGACGGATGATGCTTTTTTGTTGGTTGCACACAACGGCAACCCCAAAGACTTGCAGCATCAGGCTTCCATGTGGCTTCGTCAGAAAAACGAGGAAGGGTATTCAGGTACAACGGATTTCAAGAAACTAAAAGACGCCGATGAGGACATTGCTATGGTGACCTCGTTGAATATATTGCCGAAGGAATATTTGACCATGGCTACTATGGGTTTGCCTGCTGATTTGAAGCTGCAAGATTTAAAAACTTTTTCCACGCTGGATTTTCAGGAAGGAAAAGCAGTGTTGGAAGTAGAAACGATGACCGACAACAAGGTTTACAAAGATTTGTTGGAGAAACAGGCCGATGTGATGAGACCTTTGAAAGGTTCATATTTGAAGTGTTTCCCGGCCAATTCTGTAGCTTGGATGGGGATTAATGTAGATGGAGAAAAGGCCTATGAATTGTTGCGTGAGAATCCGACGGTACGTCAGGAACTGGATAATTCAATGATGCCGCTTGATTTTGAGGCTATCTTCAAGGCCATGAAGGGTGATATGGCGTTGGCTATGCCGGAAATGTCGCTTTCGCCTGGATTTATTTTGTATGCCGATGTAACGAATAGTGACTTCATGCGTACATTTGAAGATTTGAAACCATTGCTGGCTATGACTAACGGACAGATGCGTTTGCTGGACAAAGGAAAGAATGCTTATCAGTTTGTTGCTGTGGATGGTTCGATGATGGGTATGGGACGCGGACCGGTTTCGCTTTGGCTGGGAGTGAAGGACAAGCGTTTCTATTTGACCAACCGCGAGAATCTGATTGACAGTGACGTGAAAGGATTGACATTGGATGACTGTAGCTGGGCCAAGGATGTGAAAGGCAAGCGCTTTTATTTGAATCTGAATTTTCAGGCGTTGTCTGCCGCACTTCCGCAGTTGCCTTACGTGGGTATGCTGGATTTTTTGACAATTGAAGCAAAAGAACCGACGAAGGTACGTATGGTATTGCAGATGAAAGATCATAAAGAAAATGTGTTGAAACAGTTATTTTTACTGGCTAAATAAATGAATACAATCGAATTACAGCAAACCTTGCCGGAAGTCTTCGCCGGACGAGACGGTATCGTGTCCGACGTATGGCACCGGCAGGTGGCTTTTCAAAAAGGAAAAATGTACTTGATTGAAGCTGCCTCAGGTACAGGGAAATCATCATTGTGCAGTTTTATTTATGGCTATCGCACCGATTACCAAGGAATTATTACGTTTGATGGAGAGAATGTGCGTAAATTGACGGTAAAGCAGTGGACTTCTATCCGTAAACGTGCGTTGAGCATGTTGTTTCAGGAACTGCGGCTTTTTGGAGAGTTGACAGCTTGGGAGAATGTACAGTTGAAGAATGGTTTGACAGGATTCTGTCGCAAACAGCAAGTGAAAGATTGGTTCGAACAACTGGGTATTGCCGACAAGTGGGATGTAAAAGTAGGCAAGATGTCGTACGGACAACAGCAGCGTGTGGCTTTCGTGAGATGCTTGTGTCAGCCGGCCGACTTTTTCTTTCTGGATGAACCGGTAAGCCATTTGGATGATGGCAACGGACAAATCATGGCTCGTATTTTGAAAGAGGAGGCTACTCGTCAGGGAGCAGGAGTGATTGTGACTTCTATCGGTAAACATTTGCCGTTGGAGTATGACAAGGTGTTGTGTTTGTAAGTTATTAAATAAGAAGAATAATGATTTGGAAATTATTGAGACAGCATATCAGCGTGGCGCAGTTGGTGGGATTTTTTCTAGCTAACTTGTGTGGCATGGTCATAGTGTTGTTGAGTGTACAATTCTATAAGGATGTGTTGCCGGTTTTTACGCAGGGCGATAGTTTCATGAAAAAAGATTATGTGATTGTCAGCAAAAAGGTAAGTACATTGGGCAGCTTGGTGAGCAAGGGGGCTACCTTTTCGAAAACGGATATTGCTGAGATGCAGGAACAGCCGTTTGCTAAGAAAACGGGTGCTTTCACACCGGCTCAGTTTGAGGTGTCGGCGGGCATGGGCATGGCAGGTATGCAACTTTCTACAGCCATGTTTTTTGAGTCGGTGCCCGATGAGTTTGTCGATGTACGGCTGGAAGGCTGGACATACCGTGAGGGACAGGACGAAATTCCGATTATCATTCCACGCAATTACTTGAATTTATATAATTTCGGTTTTGCACAGAGCCGTAATCTTCCGCAACTTTCAGAAGGAGTGATGGGGATGATGACACTGGATATCCGCTTGAGCGGACAGGGGCGTACGGAACAAATGAAAGGACGTATTGTAGGTTTCTCGAATCGGTTGAATACCATTTTGGTGCCTCAGGCTTTTATGGACTGGGCCAATGTGACTTTTGGGAAGGGAGAAGAGAACGCACCTTCGCGACTGATTGTGGAAGTTGACAATCCGGCCGACGATCGCATAGCAAAATATTTTAAGGATAAAGGATATGATACGGAAGGCGATAAACTGGATGCAGGAAAAACAACTTGGTTCTTGAAGATGATAGTTGGCATTGTCCTTTCGGTTGGCCTGATAATCAGTGTGCTGTCATTCTATCTGTTGATGTTGAGCATTTATCTGCTGTTACAGAAGAATACAAAAAAAATGGAAAATTTATTGCTCATTGGCTTTAGCCCGGCGGCGGTTGCTCGTCCCTATCAGGTGCTTACTGTAGCCTTGAATGCTGCAGTAGCTGTCATTGGAATATTGGTGCTGTATATGGTTCGCGGGGGATATATGGATATGTTGCGTCGGATGGTACCCGATTTGCAGAAAGGCAGTTTGTGGCCGGCTCTGCTGACAGCAGGGATACTCTTTTTGGTCGTGTCCGTGCTGAATGTACTGGCCGTACGGCGCAAGGTAGATTCTATCCGGGTGAAAAAGTAAAAGTATATATTTATTTTATCTATTATCTATCAAAAACAATTATTTATAAAAACAAGTAACACATGAAGAAATTAAAGAACGTATGGCTTATTTTAAGCTTGTTGCTGATGACTCTAGGAATGGCTTGCTGTAGTACAGAGGATGACCCTACAGGGGTAGAAGTATCGCAGAGTGAGATTATTGGTACATGGAAAGTGACGGCGAATGATTGGACTAATTCGGAAGAAGATTCCGGACGTAATGACCATTTGGGTCAGACTCTTTCAGTGAAAGAAGATGCCACGGCTGCCTTTCGGGGAGAGTCATTTGACTGGACTTTGAAAAAGGGAGTGCTGGAACTTTCGGACAGCAGAGGAAGAAATATCCGGGTTGTAATTCTTTCTTATGCGGACGACAAGATACAGGCCACTTATACTTGTACGTTTGAGTCGGAAATGTATACGGAGGAAGGAAATTATACTTTTGAACGGGTATAAGGAATCCGATAGACAGGAAGAAGCCGCATTTTGCGGCTTTTTTGCATTTTATGCCCTAAGTGTGACCGCACACACGTACGATTTCCGTGTGAATAAGTGTTTAATGTTTTGTAGCTGTGTGAACGAGTGTAAAACGCTCTGTCCGATATCCCTTGATTTATGTCTATTATTAGGGGAATCAGTCTAAAAAATGTTACATGGAGTTACACCTATGCGAGTTTATTCTGTAAATTTGCGTTACATAAATGGTCAAACTTTTGACAAACACCCGGGACGTTTGGAAGAAGAGAGACCAAGAAGATTCATTTTTAATTAAAATAATAGCTTATGTCAAAAATCGTTGGACACATTTCGCAGGTAATCGGTCCGGTGGTCGATGTGTACTTCAAGTTCGAAGAAGGACAAGACGTGGAACACGCCTTGCCGAAAATCCACGATGCCATGACGATCGCCCGTAGCGACGGTCGTACGCTGGTGATTGAAGTACAGCAGCACATCGGTGAAGACACGGTACGTTGCGTGGCCATGGACAGCACGGACGGATTGAAGCGCGGAATGGAAGTCGTTCCTACGGGTCATCCGATTACAATGCCTATCGGTAACCAGATCAAGGGCCGTGTGATGAACGTGGTGGGTGACACCATTGACGGAATGAAGAGTCTGGACAAGAAAGACGGATTCCCCATTCACCGTGAACCTCCGAAATTCGAAGACCTGGCCACCACCCAGGAAGTATTGTTTACCGGTATCAAGGTAATTGATTTGCTGGAACCTTATCTGAAAGGTGGTAAAATCGGTCTGTTTGGTGGGGCGGGCGTTGGAAAAACCGTGCTCATCAAAGAGTTAATCAACAACATTGCCAAGAAACACAATGGTTTCTCTGTGTTTGCAGGAGTGGGTGAGCGTACCCGTGAAGGTAACGACCTGTTGAGAGAAATGATTGAATCTGGCGTAATCCGCTACGGTGATGACTTTCTTAAGAGTATGGAAGAAGGTAACTGGGATCTTTCGAAGGTGGATTACAAGGAAGTGGAAAAATCACAAGTGGCCATGGTGTTCGGACAGATGAACGAACCTCCTGGAGCCCGTCAGTCAGTAGCGCTTTCTGGATTGACACTAGCAGAATCATTCCGTGACCGTGAGACCGGCGAGAACGGTCCGCGTGATATTTTGTTCTTCATTGACAACATTTTCCGTTTCACACAGGCTGGTTCCGAGGTTTCCGCTTTGCTGGGACGTATGCCGTCTGCAGTAGGTTACCAACCGACGCTGGCTACGGAAATGGGGCAGATGCAGGAACGAATCACTTCTACGAAGAACGGCTCTATCACTTCTGTTCAGGCAGTATATGTGCCTGCCGATGACTTGACCGACCCTGCTCCGGCTACGACCTTTACGCACCTTGACGCCACTACGGTGTTGAGCCGTAAGATTACCGAGCTGGGTATCTATCCGGCTGTGGACCCGCTGGACTCTACGTCGCGTATCCTCGACCCGCTGATTGTGGGCAAGGAGCACTACGAAACCGCTCAGCGCGTGAAACAGATTCTGCAGCGTAACAAGGAACTTCAGGATATCATCTCCATCCTGGGTATGGATGAACTCTCGGACGAAGACCGTCTGACCGTGAACCGTGCCCGCCGTGTACAGCGATTCCTGTCACAGCCGTTTGCCGTGGCCGAACAGTTTACCGGTGTGCCGGGAGTGATGGTCTCTATCGAAGATACCATCAAGGGATTCAAGATGATTTTGGACGGCGAGGTGGACTATCTGCCGGAACAGGCCTTCCTGAACGTGGGTACCATTGAGGATGCCATTGAGAAGGGTAAGAAGTTGCTGGAAGCTGCGAAGAGTTAATAATTAAAAGTTAAAAGTTAAAAGTTAAAAGCTGATAGCTTAATATGAAAGAACTTCATCTGGTTATCGTTTCACCCGAACGCCTGGTTTACGAAGGAAAAGTGAGCTTGGTGACCTTTCCGGGAGGTGCTGGAAAATTCCAGGTCATGGCCGACCATGCCCCGCTGATTTCCACGCTCGCGGCAGGGGAAGTGAAATACGTGGCCGGAAAGGAAACGCACTCGCTGCAAATCAAAGGCGGGTTCGTGGAAGTCAAAAACAATCAGATTTCAGTCTGTGCCGAACTCTGAGAAGAGTGGGGCGGACGTTGAACCGAATATGTTTTTGGCGGCTTTCCGAATGAAAAACCGCACGATACTATGTTTTTGTTGACCGTAAAGAAAAAATTTGTGAAAGAATTGACCGTGATAGGAATTATACTGACAGCGCTTGTCGCTGTGGTGTATCATTTGTTCATCCCCGACAGGCATTTCCTGTGGTTTCCTGCCATTCCGATATTCTTTTATCTTTTCGGCCTCTTTTACATAGAAATGTTCGCGTTCAATTACCGTCTGGGTATCGAGAAGATTGCAATGACTTATCTGGTGTGCAAGGCGCTGAAATTCATCCTGAGCGCACTGGTGCTGATATTCTACGGATTTGTGATTGAACATGAAGTGGTGGCCTTCATGGTGACCTTCATCTTCTTTTACTTTGCGTTTCTGATATTCGAAACCCGTTTTTTCCTTCTTTTTGAAGCGAAACTCAAATTAAGACAAAAAACAAATGATGAAAAAAATACGGTACATAGTGATTACGCTGTTACTGCTGATGGTGGTTCCGGCCGCCACGGTGAAGGCGCAGGCCGCTGAGGGCGACGTGGACGTGAATGAACTGGTGTTCGGACACATCGGCGATGCCTACGAGTGGCACATCGCGACTTTCGGCAACACGGAGGTACGCATCCCGCTGCCCGTCATCGTGAAAAGCAGTACAGGCTGGCACGTGTTCTCGTCTGCCCGGCTGGAGGAAGGTCCTTATGAGGGTCTCTACGTGGCCAAGGGCGGCAGCTACGACGGCAAAATCGTGGAACGGAACGCGGCCGGCGAGGAGGTGCGTCCGCTGGACATCTCCATTACGAAGAATGTGCTGGGCTTGTTTATCAACAGTGCGGTGCTGCTGGTCATCATGATGAGCTGCGTGCGCTGGTACAAGAAACATCCGCTGGAAGACGGAGCACCCAAAGGGGGTGTCGGCATGATTGAAGCCACGGTGATGTCGATTTACAACGACGTGATAAAGGGCTGTGTAGGCGAGAACTACCGCCGCTACGCACCTTATCTGCTCACCGCTTTCTTCTTCGTGCTGGCCAACAACCTGATGGGATTGATTCCGATTTTCCCTGGGGGAGCCAACGTGACGGGTAATATCGCCATTACGATGGTGCTGGCCTTGTGTACGTTCGTGCTGACCAACGTGTACGGTACGAAGGCTTACTGGAAGGAAATCTTCTGGCCCGATGTGCCCACATGGCTGAAGGCGCCGGTACCTATGATGCCGTTGATTGAATTCTTCGGTATCTTTACCAAGCCGTTCGCACTGATGATCCGTTTGTTTGCCAACATCATGGCAGGACATGCGGCAGTGCTGAGTCTGATTGCCATTATCTTCATCACGGTGAAGTCAGGGCCGGTAATCAACGGTTCGATGACAGTGGTGGCTGTGGCATTCGGCATATTCATGGATGCGCTGGAACTTCTGGTGGCATTCATCCAGGCATACGTGTTCACAATGTTGTCGGCCGTGTTTATCGGCTTGTCACAGGTGAAAGAGCATGCCAAGAAATAATCGATTCAAAGAAAATTAAAGTATAACCTTTTAAAACAAGAAAATTATGTTATTGTCAGTTTTATTGCAGGCAGCTGCAGGTGTAGGTATTAGTAAATTGGGCGCCGCTATCGGTGCAGGTATTGCAGTTTTGGGTGCCGGTATCGGTATCGGTAAGATTGGTGGCTCGGCAATGGAGGCAATGGCCCGTCAGCCGGAAGCTTCAGGCGACTTGCGTATGAACATGATCATCGCTGCCGCCCTGGTAGAAGGTGTGGCCCTGATTGCTATCGTGGTTTGTTTGTTGACATTGTTCTTGTAATAAATAAAACAGTAAATTATGGGATTATTAACTCCGGACCCGGGGCTGCTGTTCTGGATGATTATCACCTTCGGAGTCGTGTTCTTCATTTTGGCGAAATACGGCTTCCCGGTAATCATCAAGACGGTGGAGGACCGGAAAGCATACATTGACAACTCGCTCAAGGCAGCTCGCGAAGCCAACGAACAGCTGGCGAACGTGAAGGTGGAAGGAGAGAAAATCCTGACACAGGCTCACGAGGAGCAGAGCCGCATATTGAGTGAGGCAGCGGCTACACGCGACCGTATCATCAAGGACGCTCAGGAGAAGGCCTTCAGTGAAGGAAACCGCCTGATGGAGGAGATGAAGAAGCAGATTGAAACGGAAAAGGAAAGTGCCATCCGTGACATCCGCCGTCAGGTAGCTGTGCTGTCGGTGGGCATTGCGGAAAAAATCATGCGCAGCAAACTGGCCGACGAGAAGGAACAGGCCGCGCTGATTGACCGTCTGCTGGATGAAATGATTGAATCTTCTAAAAAATAAATGAGTTATGAATACAGGAGTCGTTTCGAGGCGTTTCGCGAAGGCGCTGCTGGCGTATGCAAAGGAAGAGGGACAGGAAGACAAGGTGTATGAGGAGGTGAGAACACTGGCCGCACACTTTGTGGAGGTGCCCGGCCTGCGCCACGCCATTGAGAATCCTGTGCTGGAGAAAAGCAAGAAAGTGGAGCTGCTCTGCGAGGCGTCGGGTGGAAAGACGGTGAGCAAGGTGCTGACACGTTTCTTTAATCTGGTGCTGGAGGAGAGACGGGAAAAGTTCTTGCAGTTCATGACGTGGTCGTACATCGACCTTTATCAGGAGGACAAAAACATTCTCATCGGTAAGCTGACGACCGCTGCAAGCTCGCCCAAACTGGTGGAACACTTGCAGAAACTGGCTGCGGAACGTACGCACGGAAAGGTGATTCTCGAAGAAAAGGTGGACAAGAACCTGATTGGAGGGTATGTCATCGAACTGGCGGGCTACCGGCTGGATGCCAGTGTGGCCAATCAGCTGAAGCGCGTGAAACAGCAGTTTATCGCGAAGAACAGAAGAATAGTGTAAACAATGAATAATGAAAAATGAATAATGAAAAACGGTTTCAATTGTTCGCTATTCATTTTTAATTGTTCATTATTAATTATTAATTAAAAAGAACTATGCCAGAAAATACAATAAAACCCAGCGAAGTTTCCGAGGTGTTGCTCCAACAGTTGAAGGGGATTGACAACTCGCTGAAATTCGACGAAGTAGGTACCGTACTTCAGGTGAGCGATGGTGTGGCACGTATTTACGGTCTGCGTAATGCGGAAGCCAACGAGTTGCTGCAGTTTGAAAACGGTATCATGGGAACGGTGATGAATCTGGAGGAGGACAATGTGGGAGCCGTGCTCCTGGGTCCGACCGACCAGATTAAGGAGGGGATGATTGTAAAGCGTACCAAGCATATCGCTTCCATCAACGTGGGCGAATCCATGCTGGGACGTGTCATCGACCCTCTGGGCGTGCCTTTGGACGGACGCGGTGAGATTGGCGGCGAGCTCTGCGAAATGCCGCTGGAGCGCAAGGCGCCGGGAGTTATCTTCCGTCAGCCGGTAACCGAACCGTTGCAGACGGGTCTGAAGGCCATCGATGCGATGATTCCTATCGGTCGCGGACAGCGTGAGCTGATTATCGGCGACCGTCAGACGGGTAAGACCGCCATCGCCATCGATACCATCATCAACCAACGTGCGAACTTTGAAGCCGGAAATCCGGTGTACTGTATCTATGTGGCTATCGGTCAGAAAGGTTCTACGGTGGCCAGCATCGTGAACGCCCTGCGTGAAAAGGGTGCCATGGACTATACCATCGTGGTGGCTGCCACGGCTTCCGACCCGGCTGCTATGCAGTATTTCGCTCCGTTTGCGGGTGCCGCCATCGGTGAGTACTTCCGTGATACCGGCCGTCATGCCCTTGTGGTCTATGATGACCTGTCAAAACAGGCCGTGGCTTACCGTGAGGTGTCTTTGATTCTGCGTCGTCCGTCCGGACGTGAGGCTTATCCGGGTGATATCTTCTATCTGCACTCTCGTCTGTTGGAACGTGCAGCCAAGATTATCAGCCAGCAGGAAGTGGCTGAGCAGATGAACGACCTGCCTGCTAGCCTGAAAGGCAAGGTGAAGGCCGGCGGTTCACTGACTGCCCTCCCGATTATCGAGACGCAGGCCGGCGACGTGTCTGCCTATATCCCGACCAACGTGATTTCTATTACCGATGGTCAGATCTTCCTGGAAACTGACTTGTTCAACCAAGGTTTCCGTCCGGCCATCAACGTAGGTATCTCTGTATCCCGTGTAGGTGGTAGCGCACAGATCAAGAGTATGAAGAAAGTGGCCGGTACGCTGAAAATCGACCAGGCTCAGTATCGTGAACTGGAAGCTTTCTCCAAGTTCAGCAGCGACATGGACCCTGTCACAGCCATGGCCATCGACCGCGGACGTAAGAACAACCAGTTGCTGATTCAGCCGCAGTACTCACCGATGCCGGTGGGCGAGCAGGTGGCTATCCTGTATTGTGGTACGCACAGCTTGATGCGTGACATCCCTATCGCTAAGGTACGTGCATTCCAGGATGCTTTCCTTACGACTCTGCGTGCGAACCATCAGGCCGACGTACTCGACGTGCTGGCAGCTGGAAAGATCAACGACGACATTACAGCCATTATCGAAAAAGTAGCGGCAGAAACTGCCAGACAATTTAAAGCATAATTCTCATGGCATCACTGAAAGAAGTTAAAGGAAGAATCAACTCAATCAACGGCACGCTGAAGATTACCTCAGCGATGAAGATGGTGGCCTCGTCTAAACTGCACAAGGCGCAGGAGGCCATTGAAAACATGCTTCCTTACGAGCGCCGGTTGCATCGCATGCTCGATCATTTTCTGGGTGCGGGGCTCACCGTGGAGTCGCCTTTTGCAGTGAAGCGTGAGGTGAAGAAAGTGGCCGTTGTCGTGTTTGCATCCAATAGCAGCTTATGTGGTGGATTCAACGTGAACGTGATTCGTCATTTGAATGAGGTAGTAGAAGAGTATGGCCGGCAAGTAGGCCGCGAAAACATTCTGATTTACCCGGTAGGCCGAAAGGTAGCCGACGCGGTAAAGAAGATGGAAGGCGTGGTTTCAGCTGGCGATTATCAGCACATGAGTGGAAAACCCAATTACAAGGAAGCTGCCGATTTGGCCGCCGACCTGATGAAACGGTTTGCCGCCGGTGAAATCCAGCAGGTGGAGCTGCTGTATAACCACTTCAAGTCGACTTCTTCGCAGATTCTGACCCGCGAGACGTATCTCCCGCTGGAACTGAATGCAGCGAAGGTGGACGATACGGAAGGGGCTGCCGACGAAATGCAGGCCGACTACATCATCGAACCCTCACCGGAACAGGTGATGCAGGAGCTCTTGCCGAAGGTGCTTCGTTTGAAGATTTACACCGTGCTGTTGGACTCTACAGCTTCAGAACATGCTGCCCGTACAATGGCTATGCAGATTGCTACGGATAATGCAAACGACTTGATACAGGAACTGACCTTGATTTACAACAAGAGCCGCCAGCAGGCTATTACCAATGAACTGCTGGATATCGTGGGTGGGACAATGGCCTGACACGGTTGGGTTCTTGCAATGCATAAAAAAACGTATCACTGCCTTTTGGCAGGATACGTTTTTTTTTGAACGAATAAACTAAAAAATTAATTATCTTAAAAAGAAAACATGAAAATGCTCGGTCTTTTAATTATATAACAAACTGGTTGTCACTTTGTTCATCTCTTTTCGTGTTTTTTTTATTTCATCTCTTTTTAATAATTATAGAAACTAACCCAGGCTCCATCTAGTTGGCATTCCAGACGTCCGTTTCCAAGTTGGATGTGGTCCATGTAGGAATAATCGCCACCGCCATAGTTCAGCCGGATGCTGGTGTAGAACGCGTCGTACCAGTCCCACACGAAGGTGTAGCGGTATTCGTCCCACCGTCCGTAGGCATCTTGTACGCGGAGATAGTCTTCGCCCGTGCCGTCGGCATAGAAGCGCAGCACCTGGAAGCGGTGGTATCCGTAGTCGTCGTACCAGTCATCCTGCCAGTCAGAACTGCAAAGGTAAGCCGTACGTTCACGGTATTCCAAAGTATGATTACCCAGTGACAAATCTACCTCACATGAGGGGAGAGCGAGTGTGACGAGCAACAGCATCGCTATATACATGAATTTTCGTGCCTTTGTTTTCATAATTCTTTGTGTTTTGGTTTTCTTGATAAGGCAAAGATACATGGGGAAAAGTATATAGACGAATGATTTTTCCTATTCTTCCCAAGGAATTTCCCTATTGGGAGTAGGGATATCGGTACAAAAAGAAGCCCCACACCGTGAGGGAAGCACGATGCAGGGCAGCGAGGTTTCTTTTTGTTTGAATTGGTCAGGCCTTCTGGAGCAGTACGGTCAGTGCGTCGCGCCAGTCTTCGCCGTTATGCGGGCAATACGTCTGGAATCCCAGTGCATGAGCTGCCTGCACGTTTCCAGCACCATCGTCTACGAAGAGCGATTCTGTCGGGTCGATGCCGGCATCAGCTATCAGAAAGTCAAAAATCCGCCGGTCAGGTTTTGTTATTCCAATCTGGTACGACAAATAAAGCTTGTCGAAGAAATCCGTCAGCGGTTTTCCTTTCGATGAAAATTCAGGACTGCATGCCCAATCCATCACGTAAGGATTGGTATTGCTCAGCACGAATAGCTTATAGCGTTTACGCAGTTCCTTAAGGCAGTCAAGCAGACGTTCGTCCAGTCCCGTAAAGAAACCCATCCATGCCTCTCGGGTTTCTTCCCATGTAAGTGTACGTCCGCACAGTTCTCCCAGTTTTGTTTGAAATTCGTCCGCTGTAATCTTTCCTTCCTCCAGCTCTTGGAAGATACCCGTCTGGTGATATTTGTCCAGGCGTTGGTCAGCATCCGCCAGTCCCAGTCGGATAAAGGCCTCTACGGCTTTTTCGCGGCTGATAGGGGCAATTACCCCTCCAAAATCGAAAATCAGATTTGTTATCATAATGTCGTTTTTATTTTCTCAGCATCAGGTTTTTGAACGAACCTGGGTAAGGTGTTTCAAATTCCATGCGTTCGCCCGTGAGTGGATGGTAGAAGCAGAGTTTGAAAGCGTGAAGCGCCAACCGTCCGAGCGGGTCGGTCTCACAGCCGTAGCGTGTGTCGCCCACAATCGGATGTCCGAGGGTCTGCATGTGTACGCGAATCTGGTTCTTGCGACCCGTTTCCAGCTGCAGTTCCACGAGCGAGTAGCCATTGGCCCGTTTGATGGTGCGGTAGTGCGTGATGGAGAGTTTTCCCCCGTCGTCCACCGGCGAGGAACTGACATACAGCTTGCGGTCGGTGAGCCAGGAGCGTACCATGCCCTGGTCTTTCTCCATGTCGCCCATGACGATGGCCACGTAGCGGCGGTCGTACACGATGTCGTGCCAGTTGTCGCGGAGCGTGTGCTGTGTCTTTTCGTCCTTGGCATACATCATGATGCCCGAGGTCTCACGGTCGAGGCGGTGTACCACGAAGATGCGGTTGTTGCGGTGTTCCCGCTTCACATACTCATTGAGGATATGCTGTGCGGTACGTTCCTTCTGGTGGTCGGTAGCCACGGAGAGCAGTCCCTCTTTCTTCTCCACCACGATGAGGTACGCATCTTCGTAGAGAATCTTCAGCATCGGATGACGGAATTCGTGGTTATGCTTTTCCCGGCTCACCTGCACTTTCATGCCCGGCTTGAGGGGATAGTTGTACTGCGTCTGGATGTTGTTGTCCACCATAACCACGCGGTTGGTCAGCAAAGCCTTCACACGTGTGCGGCTGATGCCTGCCATCTTCTTTATGAGGAACTCCATCAGTTCCGCCGGTTCGGTGACCGGATAGACCGTATATCTGGCGGCAGCCCGCGGAAGGGGACGCCGGCCGTTTGTATTTCTTCTTGCCACTTTGTGTATCGTAATCTTGGGTTAGTTATCAGTTGGGTAAATACTGTGCGTTCAACGGCGGTCCAAGCGTACCACATTCTCCACGTGGTGCGTGTGGGGGAACATGTCGACCGGCTGTACGGCGGTTACCTTATATTTGCCGTCGAGCAGCTGGAGGTCGCGTGCCTGTGTGGCTGGATTGCAGCTTACGTAGACGATACGCTTCGGCTCGGCGGCCAGAATCACGTCGATGACGTCGTTGTGCATGCCCGCGCGGGGAGGGTCGGTGATGATGACATCCGGACGTCCGTGTTCCGCGATGAAGTCGTTGGTGAGGATGTCCTTCATGTCGCCCGCATAAAACAGCGTGTTGTCGATGCCGTTCAGAGCTGAGTTCACCTTGGCATCCTCGATGGCTTCGGGCACATACTCGATGCCCACCACCTTGCGTGCCTGCCGTGCCACGAAGTTGGCAATGGTACCCGTACCTGTGTAGAGGTCGTACACCAGTTCGTTGCCCGTGAGTCCGGCAAACTCGCGCGCCACCTTATATAAATTATATGCTTGTTCTGAATTGGTTTGGTAGAACGATTTTGGTCCCACCTTGAAGCGCAGTCCTTCCATCTCCTCGAAGATGTGGTCGTTGCCCTTGAACACCTCCACGTCGAGGTCACCGATGGTATCGTTGCACTTGTTGTTGATGACATACATCAGCGAAGTAATCTGCGGGAACTGGTCGGCCATGAACTGCAGGATTTCCTCCATCTTGCGGCGGTCGTCGTCGCCCGTCACCTTGCACTGCAATACCACCATCAGCTCGCCCGTAGACGAGGTGCGAATCATGATGTTCCGCAGCAAGCCCTCCTGCGAGCGCAGGTCAAAGAACGGGAAATTGTGCGCGTAGGCATAGTCGCGCACTGCGTTGCGAATCTGATTGGAGATGTCGTCCTGCAACCAGCACTTGTCGATGGCCAGCACCTTGTCGAACGCCCCCGGGATATGGAATCCCACCGCGTTCATCTGGTCGTACTTCACGTCCTGCTTCACCTCCTCTTCGGTGAGCCAGCGCTTGTTGGAGAACGTAAACTCCAGCTTGTTGCGGTAGAAGCGGGTCTTTTCCGAACCCAGGATGGGACGGAATTCCGGCAGTTCCACCTTCCCGATGCGGGTGAGGTTGTCGAACACCTGTTTCTGCTTGTACTTGAGCTGTTCCTCGTAAGAAAGACATTGCCATTTGCATCCTCCGCACACCCCGAAGTGAGAGCAGAACGGATCTACGCGCAGGGGTGATTTTTCATAGAACTTCACGGCTACCGCTTCGGCATAATGGTTCTTCTTGCGTTTCACCTGTAAATCGACTACATCGCCCGGCACTACATACGGGACAAATACTACCAGTTCATTCACTTTAGCCACGGCTTTGCCTTCTGCGGCTACGTCTGTTATTGTCACTTTCTCCAATAAAGGAAGTTCTTTCTTCTTTCTTGCCACGTTCTTTTCAATAAAACCAATTTGGGAGCAAATTTATACATTTTTCCTGACATTCTGCTATGTTTTGGAAAGAAGTTGATTTTGCAAAGTCTATGTTGCAAAATATGTCGAAAAATATCTTTGTAAAATTTGGAATGTAATAAAATATGTATAGATTTGCGCCGTTGACCAACGAAAAACACACTCGTTAACCAACGGAAAAAACATTATTCAACCTTATCAATATAAGAAAACATGGAAAAGAAAAGAGTTTATACCTTCGGAAACGGACATGCCGAAGGAAAAGCTGACATGAGAAACTTGCTGGGTGGAAAGGGGGCAAACCTGGCCGAAATGAATCTGATTGGTGTACCTGTACCTCCGGGATTTACCATCACCACGGAGGTCTGCAACGAATATTTTGAGAAAGGAAAAGACGATGTGGTTGCCCTGCTGAAAGACGACGTGGAGAAATCCATCAAGGGAGTGGAAACTTTGATGAAGTCGAAATTCGGCGATGTGGAAAACCCGTTGCTCGTTTCCGTACGTTCGGGTGCCAGAGCGTCCATGCCGGGAATGATGGATACCATCCTGAACCTGGGACTGAACGACGAGGTGGTGGAGGGACTGGCCCGCAAGACCGGCAACCCGCGCTTCGCCTGGGATTCTTATCGCCGCTTCGTGCAGATGTATGGCGACGTGGTGCTGGGCATGAAACCCGTGAACAAGGAAGACATCGACCCGTTTGAAGCCATCATCGAGGACGTGAAGAAGGCCAAGGGCGTGCGTCTGGACAACGAACTCGACGTGGACGACCTGAAGACGCTGGTGGTCCGCTTCAAGGAAGCCGTGAAGAAACAGACCGGACAGGAATTCCCGTCATGCGCCTACGAACAGCTGTGGGGCGCCATCTGTGCCGTATTCGATTCATGGATGAACGAGCGCGCCATTCTCTACCGCAAGATGGAAGGCATTCCGGCAGAGTGGGGAACAGCCGTGAACGTGCAGGCCATGGTCTTCGGTAATATGGGCGAGACATCGGCCACAGGTGTCTGCTTCTCACGCGACGCCGCTACCGGAGAAGACCTGTTCAACGGGGAATACCTGATTAATGCTCAGGGTGAGGACGTGGTAGCCGGTATCCGCACACCGCAGCAGATTACGAAAATCGGCTCTCAGCGTTGGGCCGAACTGCAGGGCATCTCGGAAGAGGAACGTGTGGCCAAGTATCCTTCCATGGAAGAAGCCATGCCCGCCATCTACAAAGAACTCGACGAGCTCCAGACCAAGCTGGAGAACCATTACCACGACATGCAGGACATGGAGTTCACCGTACAGGAAGGCAAGCTCTGGTTCCTCCAGACCCGTAACGGAAAGCGCACGGGTGCCGCTATGGTACGCATCGCCATGGAAATGCTGCACCAGGGCATGATTGACGAAAAGACAGCCCTGATGCGTTGCGAACCCAACAAACTCGACGAACTGCTGCATCCGGTGTTCGACAAGGAAGCGCTGGGACGTGCCCGTGTCCTGACCCGCGGTCTGCCGGCCTCTCCGGGAGCTGCTTGCGGACGCATTGTCTTCTTCGCTGAAGATGCAGCCGAATGGCATGACGGCGGTCATCGCGTGGTGCTGGTACGTATCGAAACTTCACCGGAAGACCTGGCCGGTATGCAGGCTGCAGAAGGTATCCTGACCGCCCGCGGAGGTATGACCTCGCATGCAGCCGTCGTAGCCCGCGGTATGGGTAAGTGCTGCGTATCCGGTGCCGGAGCCATCAACGTGAACTACAAGACCCGTACGGTGGAAATCGACGGGGTGGTGCTGAAGGAAGGAGACTACATCTCCATCAACGGAACCAACGGTTATGTGTATGCCGGAGAAATCCCGACCCAGCCGGCCAAGCTGTCGGGCAACTTTGCCGAACTGATGGAACTCTGCGACAAGTACGCCCGCCTGAAAGTGCGTACCAATGCCGACACGCCGCGCAACGCACAGGATGCCCGCGGTTTCGGTGCCGTAGGTATCGGACTCTGCCGTACGGAACACATGTTCTTCGACGACGAAAAGATTATCGCTATGCGCGAAATGATTCTGGCCGAGGATGTGGAAGGCCGCAAGAAAGCCCTCGACAAGCTGTTGCCTTATCAGAAAGCCGACTTCAAGGAAATTTTCAAGACCATGGACGGACTGCCGGTCAACGTGCGTCTGCTCGACCCGCCGTTGCATGAGTTCGTGCCGCACGACCTGAAGGGGCAGGAAGAAATGGCCGAGGCCATGGGCGTGACTGTGGAATACATCCGCCAGCGTGTGGACAACCTCTGCGAGCACAACCCGATGCTGGGTCACCGCGGCTGTCGTCTGGGAAATACTTATCCGGAAATCACCGAGATGCAGACCCGCGCCATCTTGGGTGCCGCCTGCGAGCTGAAGAAGGAAGGCTACGACCCGCATCCGGAAATCATGGTGCCGCTCATCGGTATCTTGTATGAGTTTGAGGCGCAGGAGAAAGTGATTCGTGCTACGGCTGCTCAGCTGTTCAAGGAAGAAGGCGTGGAAATCCCGTTCAAGGTGGGTACCATGATTGAGGTGCCGCGTGCTGCCCTGACCGCCGACCGCATCGCTTCACACGCCGAATATTTCTCTTTCGGTACGAACGACCTGACCCAGATGACCTTCGGTTATTCGCGCGACGACATCGCTTCCTTCTTGCCGGTGTACCTGGAGAAGAAGATTCTGAAGGTCGACCCGTTCCAGGTGCTCGACCAGAACGGAGTGGGACAGCTCATCGAGATGGCCGTAGCCAAAGGCCGTTCGGTACGTCCCGATCTGAAATGCGGTATCTGCGGCGAGCATGGTGGTGAACCGACTTCCGTGAAGTTCTGTCACAAGGTCGGTCTCGACTACGTAAGTTGCTCTCCGTTCCGCGTGCCGATTGCCAGACTGGCTGCGGCGCAGGCTGCAATAGAAGAAGCATAAGCAATATAGGATAATATTTGATTTAGGCTGTAACGAGCTGTTTATCAGGCGTTACAGCCTAAGTTGTTTTTAGGCGGTTCGTGCATTTGTTTGCAAGAAATGAGTCAAATAAACGTATTTGTTGTTGCTCTATATCAAGCTTTAGATTATCTCAGTTCTTTAGGGTTTCTTTCCATTTATCAAATTTATTGGCTAAAGAGAAATAATTATTGTTTGTTGAGGGTAAAATGTGATATTTAATTGTTGGTAGATATGCAGAATGCGCTTTTTCCATTGAATATAAATCTTTTGATACTCTTGTATTTAGATAAAAATAGAAGGTTTACAGAAATATTAGTATAGTACATCATAAAATGAGTCATTAGATGTATTTATTTAATTCCTCCACGAGTAGATGCACGGTCGTTGAGGATTCTTCCATAGCAGGATTTCCATTTGAAACCTCATTAAGCACAAGGGCTGCGTTTTTTATTGCCTGTAATTGCAGGTGATAAAGCCTGTTATACATGACAGCGCCAAATCCTTCATTTTTTGAATATGGTAATCCTATAAGTTTTGACAGCATATCTGCATAATTCTGGCGATGAAGAGGACCCCGATATAGATTAAAATGTAACAAGAACCAATACTCAAATGCCTGGTTACTGTAAGCAACACGGAAACCGTTCTTTTGAGCCAAAGCTATTGCCTGATTGAAATCCTTAGCAGGAAAATCATCTTTGTCAAAAACGACCCAACACTGGTCATAACAATGCTTCTTCTTTTGTTCGGTATCACGTATGCTGATTGCCTTATTGACAAGACTTATAGTATTCATTGCCTGGCCTATGGCTTTGACTGTGGCGGTTGTCATACGGAAAGCCTTAAAGTAGTCTGGTTCTGTACGTACTCCTTCACATACAATGAGAAACGATTGTTTTACATTTCTTGTTCCCTGCTTTCTGGTCAGACTGCTTGTACGATGGTCCTTTTTTGTTTGTCTTCCCATACTCACTCCTCCCTATTAAAGACCTTCTCCATTTCACCGATAATGGGAGTTGCACCGTATTTGCCTAACAGATAATCTCTTTCAAATGGAGTATTGCTGCGTACCTTATATTCAACCAGTGAATATGCTTCAGTAGAACCGAAACTGTTTTTCTGAGTAAACCATATCTGGTCACGGCGAAATATTCCGGCGCTTAACAGGAAGGTGTCATGAGTTGTAAAAAGTAGTTGTGCACCTTTGGGGTTTGTTTTTGCCGAGTTGAAAAGGCTGATGATTTTACGAACCAACAAAGGGTGAAGTTTTGAGTTAAGTTCATCAATAACCAAAAACTTTCCATTGTCCAAAGCATCAATGATGGGATACGACAAAGAAAAATATTTTATTGTACCTTCCGATTCATTACTGCTGAATGAAAAAGCTACACTATTGGTTTCTTTTCCCTCATCATTATATTGCCTGTGGGTACTAACGATACGGTTATCTGTTTTTACAATGTTGTCTATTCCCAAATCTGCATATTTTGCAAAGTTCGTAATACGCAAACGGATGTTCTCATCATCCATAGACTTTATAGCCAGTTTCCACAGTCTTTCCTCATCATTGCCAAATATCACCTGCATATCATTCAGCCATTGCAGGATACTGACTGCTATAGGCTCATTGAACTGTGCTCCGGTAGACAGCAGTAAAGCATTGTTACGCACCATTTTCTTGTTTACAAGCTCCATCAATAAAGAGCTTTTCTGATGAACAGTGGTTCCTTCTTCTGTTCTGTAGAATATTTCGACTTCTTTGGCTCTCTTCTTGTTTGTGCGCTGGTATAGCCATTCTGCACGTACAGCTTTGCTGTCAACTTCAAACCCATAACGGTAAGTGAAACCTTCAACAATAAAGGTTGCTTCCATTGTAGTCGGTTCATTCATTGAAGTGGTATTCAACCGGAAGTTCTCTATATCAATTGCTTCTCCGGCCTGACTGTTTTTGAAAGAGTCTGTGATAAAACGCCTGTAAAAAGCAATAGCCTTCAGAACATTTGATTTTCCTGAAGCGTTTGCACCATAAATCACTGCACTCCGTAATACAGATAATCCGGTATCGGGTACAGTTATCATATCATTTGACTCGGTAAGAACATCTTTAAGGGCAGTTGCAACAAAGGATATTTTTAACTCATCCTTTATTGACAGGTAATTACTAACACAAAACTCTAAAATCATAAACTTAACTCTTATTTTTGCGAGATTTTTACAAAAATAAGAGTTAAGTTTTGGAATTCCAAAACTTAACTGTAAATAATTGCTTACGTGATTATATTTAAAAATGATTGCAGGTGATAAAGCCTGTCATGTGGTAAGAGTCCAGAAGGATAATTGCAAATAATTATTTGGCGAACCCATTTGAATAATAACTGTATATGAAAGAGGTCCAGCTCGCTATTAAATAATCAATGTAAGCTTTTTTTGAAATATAAATAAATATTAGTTTAGAAATTTATTTCTGTAAATAGCAGAATGATGTGCCAAATTGCGCTAAATAGTGACAAAAATGCCAGTTTGTAGTTGTTTAATTGCTTATAAACCAGTATGGTATGGCTTCTTTTTGGATAGAGTTAAATAAATAATATGGTATTTATTCTGCATTTTTATGCTCAAATTGACGTTCATTCTATTTCGATGAAAGAAATTTGTACAAAAAAATGTATTTTTCCTCTCTTTTTGTTTCATAGTATAAAATAATATGTATAAATTTGTTGCCGTTATCAAAAAAATATTGAAATATGAGAAAGAGAATTACACTTTTTGTGCCTTTTTGTTAATAGGCATAAGTCTGGCGATAGCACAGGCTGTACAAGTGACAGGTGTGGTGGTATCTTCGGAGGACGACTTACCTGTGGTGGGAGCTTCTATTTTAGTAAAAGGAACTTCTAACGGTACAATTACGGATATCGACGGAAAATTTACGTTGAAAGTCAATAAAGGGGCGAAGCTCGTGATTAGTTATATCGGTATGAAATCGCAGACGGTTACGGCCAGGAATAATATGAAGATAGTGCTGGAATCGGATACGGAAGTACTGGATGAAGTGGTGGTAACCGGTATGCAGCGCATGGACAAGCGACTGTTCAGTGGGGCTGCCACGCAGATTTCGGGTGAGGACGTGAAGATGGATGGTCTGGCCGATATCAGCCGCGGTCTGGAAGGTAAGGCAGCCGGTGTATCGGTACAGAACGTTTCCGGTACGTTCGGTACGGCTCCGAAAATCCGTGTGCGTGGTGCGACTTCCATCTACGGTAGCTCCAAGCCGCTGTGGGTTGTGGATGGTGTGATCATGGAAGATGCGGTGGAGGTGAGTGCCGACCAGCTTTCATCAGGTGATGCCGAAACATTGATCAGCTCGGCCATTGCAGGATTGAACGCCGACGATATCGAGAGCTTCCAGATTCTGAAGGATGGTTCGGCCACTTCTATCTATGGTGCACGTGCCATGGCCGGTGTGATTGTCGTGACCACCAAGAAAGGTAAGGCCGGTTCCAGCAGAGTGAACTATACGGGTGAGTTTACCACGCGTCTGGTACCGAGTTACAATGATTTCAACATCATGAACTCACAGGAGCAGATGGGTATCTACAAGCAGATGGAGCAGAAGGGTTGGCTGAATTTCTCGGAAACCATACGTGCGGCAGAAAGCGGTGTCTATGGTAAGATGTATCAGCTGATGAATACGTTCAACCCAAGTACGGGACTGCCGATGTTGCAGAACACGGAAAGTGCCCGCAACAGCTATCTGCAGGCAGCCGAGTTCCGCAATACGGACTGGTTCGACGTGCTTTTCTCACCGAGCTTGAGCCAGAACCACTCCGTGAGCATCAGCAGTGGTACGGACAAGTCGTCGTTCTATGCTTCTCTGAGTGCCATGTACGATCCGGGATGGTACAAACGCAGCTCAGTGGAACGTTATACGGCGAATGTGAATACTTCTTACAACATTTCGAAATGGTTGAGCTTTAACATGATTGCCAATGCCTCTTACCGTAATCAGGAGGCTCCGGGTACCCTCGGACAGGATGTGGATGTGGTTTCCGGTGAGGTGAAGCGTGACTTCGATATCAACCCGTACTCTTACGCGCTGAATACGTCGCGTACGCTCGACCCGAATGAGTATTATACCAGCAACTATGCACCGTTTAATATCTTGAACGAGCTGGAAAACAACTATATGGACCTGAACATCGTGGATGTGAAGTTCCAGGGTGAACTGAAATGGAAACCGGTTGCGGGACTGGAATTCAGTGCGCTGGGTGCCGTAAAGTATCAGGGTACTTCGCAGGAACACAAGATTAAGGATGACTCAAATCAGGCGGAGGCTTACCGTGCCGGACTGGACGACAAGACCATCATGGACAAGAACCCCTTCCTGTATACCGACCCCGACAACCCGTATGCACTGCCTATCTCCGTACTGCCGGAAGGGGGTATTTACCGCCGTACCGATTATAAGATGCTGAGCTACGATTTCCGTGGAACGGTGAACTATAACAAGGTATTCAATGAGGTACACCTGACCAACTGGTTCGGAGGTATGGAAGTGAATGCCATCGACCGTACGAAATCCAATTTCCAGGGTTGGGGTATGCAGTATGCAAACGGTGAGACACCTTATTACATTTACCAGTACTTTAAGAAAGGCATTGAAGACGGCGACCAGTATTTCAGCCTGAACAATACGAAGGTGCGCAGCGTGGCTTTCTTCGCCAATGCCAACTATTCGTATGCCGGAAGATACTCCATCAACGGTACCATCCGTTACGAAGGTACCAACCGCATGGGTAAGAGCCGTAGCGCACGCTGGTTGCCTACGTGGAATATCTCAGGTGCATGGAATGTGCACGAAGAGAAATTCTTCGATGCCTTGGAACCTGCCATGTCACACTTGACACTGAAGGCTTCTTACTCACTGACTGCCGACCGGGGTCCGGCCGACGTGACCAACTCGAAGGCAATCATCAACAGTTACATTCCTTACCGTCCGTTTACCAATATTCAGGAATCAGGCTTGCAGCTGGTAGACCTGGAAAACAGTGAACTGACGTACGAAAAGAAACATGAGTTGAATATCGGAATAGATATGGGATTTCTCGACAACCGCATCAACTTTGCACTCGACTGGTATACCCGTAACAACTACGACTTGATTGGTGCCGTCAATACACAGGGTGTAGGTGGTACGATTCTGAAACTGGCCAACGTAGCTTCCATGAAGTCACACGGTGTGGAATTTACCTTGTCTACCCATAACATCAAGACCAAGGACTTTAACTGGAATACCGACTTCATCTTCTCAAATGCGCAGAATGAAGTAACCGACCTGCAGCAGAACGCCAATATCATGGATTTGATTTCGGGTACAGGTTTCGCCAAACAAGGCTATCCGGTAAGAGGTTTGTTCTCTATCCCGTTCAAAGGACTGGATGAAAACGGTATTCCTTTGATTGAAAACGAAAAGGGAGAGATTACCAGCACCAGCATCAACTTCCAGGAACGTGACAACACAGACTTCCTGATTTACGAAGGCCCTACCGACCCGACCATTACCGGTAGCTTGGGTAACATCTTTACGTACAAAGGTTTCCGTCTGAACATCTTCATGACTTATTCGTTTGGCAACGTGGTTCGTCTGAATCCGATATTCAGTGCCCAGTATTCCGACCTGAGTGCCATGACACGTGAGTTCAAGAACCGCTGGACCTTGCCGGGCGATGAGAATGTGACCAACATCCCTGCCATCATTTCTGCCAGAATGTACAATGAGAACACCGACTACAGATACGCGTACAATGCCTACAACTATTCGGATGTACGTGTGGCCAAAGGCGACTTCATCCGTATGAAGGAGATTTCACTGGCCTACGAGTTCCCGAAAGCATGGATTGCTCCGCTGAAACTGTCGAACCTTTCACTGAAGGTACAGGCCACGAACCTGTTCCTGCTCTATGCCGACAAGAAGTTGAACGGACAGGATCCTGAATTCTTCAATGCAGGTGGTGTGGCTTCTCCGGTGCCACGTCAGTTTACATTTACACTGAGATTAGGGTTATAACAAAAAAATAAGACATTATGAACAAGAAATATATAGTATTAGCAGCCATTGTAGGAAGTTCGATGGGATTGGCTTCCTGTAGTGATTTTCTGGATGAGATGCCAGACCAGCGTACGGAAGTGACATCAGAAAACGCCGATTATCTGCTGGTGACGGCTTATCCTAACAGCATGCCTCTGGAAATGTTTGAAATGTATAGCGACAATACCGATGCCTTCCCCAACCGTTATGCAGCGTGGAGCCGTTTGCAGGAAGACCTGTACAAATGGGAAGATACCTCCCAGAATGAAGACGATTCTCCGGCTGCCGTGTGGGAAGGATGCTACAAGGCAATTGCCACAGCTAATCAGGTGCTGACGATGATTGCCGAGCAGGGAAATCCTTCTACGATGGATGCCACCCGGGGTGAAGCACTGCTGTGCCGTGCCTACAATCATTTTATCCTGGCTACGGTATTCTGCAAGGCCTATTCATCCACTGCAGCGACCGATTTGGGTGTGCCTTACATGACCTCACTGGAAAATACGGTGAGTCCGAACTACGACCGCGGTACACTGGAAGAGTTGTACAAGGGGATAGAAAAGGATTTGCTGGAGGGACTTCCTCTGATCAGCGACAGCAAGTATTCAGTGCCCAAGTACCATTTCAACAAGAATGCGGCCAATGCATTTGCGGCCCGTTTCTACCTGAACTATACCCAGCCGGACCTGTCGAACTACGACAAAGTGATAGAATATGCGACAGCTGTCTTGGGCGACAACCCTTCGCTGATGCTGCGTGACTGGGAAGCACTGGGGGCTTTGTCACTGAACGGTGAAATCCAGCCGAACGAATACGTGGATGCAGAGAGAGCGGCCAACCTGATGCTGGTCTGCTTCCATTCTTACTGGGGATATGTGAGTGGCCCTTACGGATTGGGAGAACGCTATGCGCACGGTCCCGAAGTGTCGTATGAAACCAACCGCTCGAATGGTCCGTGGGGAAATTATACATCCAGTCCGAATACTACGATTTACCGTGTGGGCGTATGGAGCAACTCTTCTGCACTGCCTACCAAGATCATTTCCATGAAGGTGGCACAGTATAAGGAGTATGTCGACGTGGTAGCCGGAACCATCAACGGATATTGTGTCAATGCCGCGTTTACAGCCGATGAACTGCTGCTGAGCCGTGCCGAGGCCTATGCCATGAAGAAAGATTACACACATGCGCTGGCCGACCTGAACAGCTGGATGGCTGCCTATACCACCCGTTCGCAGGCCATGACGGAAGAGGAAATCAACGCTTTCTACGACGGCCTGGCATATTACACACCCACCGAACCTACGGTGAAGAAAGAGCTGCATCCGGAATTCACCATCGAGAAAGGCACACAGGAGAATCTGATTCACGCCATCCTGCAGGCCCGCCGTATCACTACCTTGCATGAGGGACTCCGCTGGCTGGATATCAAACGTTTCGGCATCACGGTATATCGCCGTTACATGAAAGACGACGGCAGCATCGAAGTGACCGACCAGATGGAAGCCAACGACGCACGTCGTGCCATTCAGATTCCGAGTGATGTAATCAGCGCAGGTATGGAGCCTAATCCTAGAAATAACTAATCGCCAAGGAGGAACAATTATGAAAAAATACTTTATATATGCATCAATGTGTTTACTGTCGCTGGGGTTTGTTTCCTGCAACAACGAGGATGAGATAGATACCTCGCACAGTATATTCGGGTCGGACGGAACGGAAGCCGAAGAGCCGAATGAATTTGACAAGTGGCTGCTTGAAAACTATGTCTATACCTATAATATTCAGGTGAAATATCGTCTGGACGACAACGAAACCGACGTGGAATACGACTTGGTTCCGGCCGATTACGAAAAAGCTTTCGCCCTGGCAAAAATCGTGAAGTTTGTATGGATGGAAGCGTACGATGAGGTATGGGGCATTGAAACCACACGTACCTATGTGCCGAAACTGATTCAGATGATTGGCAACGTGGCCTACACCGAATCGGGTATGATTCTGGGTCAGGCAGAGCAGGGCATGAAGGTGACGCTCTTCAAGATAAACGACCTGGACCTGAACAACCTGGACGTCAATACCCTGAATGAGTATTACTTCAAGACCATGCACCATGAGTTTACGCACATCCTGAACCAGCGTAAGCCTTACGACACCAACTACGACCGTATCACCGAATCGAGCTATGTGGGTTCCGACTGGTACCAGATTTACGATGACCAGGCGTTGCAGATGGGATTCATCTCTCCGTATGCCATGGACCGCGGTTCGGAAGACTTTGCCGAGATGCTGTCTATCTTTGTGACCAATTCGGCAGACACCTGGGAGTCGTTTCTGGAGACAGCCGAACCGGATCCCAACAGTCCGTACTATAACCCGGATGTCAACGGACGTGCCATCCTGGAACAGAAGTTCGACATTGTGTATAAATACATGAAAGATTCATGGGGGGTAGATTTGTATGAATTGCGCGACGTGGTTCAGCGTCGGCAGGGAGAAATCAATACCTTGTTCAACTAATAAAACACCGGAATTATGAAGAAATTAATTTTATATAGTTTATTGGCATGTGCGACGGTTTCCATGCAGTCGTGCTTGTTCAGTGAGGAGGACTTGTTCGAACAGTCATCTGCCGACCGGGAAAATGCCTCCGTCCTTGAATTGAAGAGTTTGTTGACCAGTGCCCCCAACGGGTGGAAACTGGAATACCGTTACGGCAGCGAAGGTATGGGTGGAGCTGCCAACTTGTTCTTTAAGTTTGATGCCAACGAGGTGACCATCGCTTCCGATTATGCGACTTCTTCGTACACTCCCGGGCAGACCGCAACCTCCCTCTATACCGTACAGTCGTATAACGGAACAGAAATCAGCTTCGACTCGTACAACGAGATTCTGCATGCGTTTTGTGAACCCAACGGGTATAACGATCCGGGCCTGATGGGCGACTATGAATTCATCGTACGCTCGACTTCTGAAAACGAGATTCGCCTCACCGGAAAGAAGCATGGTGTGGAAATGGTGATGACCCGGCTGGACGATACGTTAGACTGGACCACCTATCTGGCTGCTGCCGCACAGATCAGCGAGGATTCAGACTACAACCTGTTTAATCTGATGCAGGGCGACCAGAAAGTAGCTTCTGTCATGCGAGAAGGCCGTGCTTTCCTGTTGGGAAGTGTAGACGAGAATGGCACATCCTCTTATGCTTATTACCCGTTCGTTTGTACCGAAAACGGTGTAAAAACAGTGGAACCCATGGTTTGCAACGGCATATCGATGCAGAACTTCACCTGGGATAATGCAACCAGTACGTTCACTTGTACCGACGAGGGAAGCAATGTGAAACTGGTATTCGAGCGTCCCGCCAATTATGAAAAGTACCTGGGTACCTACCATGTACAGAGTGGAAGCTCTAGCTTCAGCCTGACACTGGAGGTGAAGAAAGACGGTAAGTCTTATCAGGCCACGAAGACGTATTACCTGAGTGGCGGCAGCACATGGACGATGAACGTTGAATTCTACTACGACACAGAACGCGACGACATCTCTGCCAACGGTCAGGTGGTAGGATATATGGATGGAGCAGCCGTAGGTTTGTATCCGGGCCTCAGATCGGGAGGTAATTTCTATTCTACACTGGAAACAGTCTTTGAAGGAACAACCACCGAGCAAGACGGTCAGATGACGATTACATTCAAAAACAATCCGTATAGTCAACTCGAAATGAATGACTGGTTGTTCATCTATAATTCGGGTGGATACAGAATGATGACCGCTTGGGAAAATCCGGTATTCACTAAAGTTTCTGATTAAAAAAGGATAGCTTATGAAAAAAATATTTTCTATTATCACGTTATGCTTATGCACCTTGTGGGTGTCATGTAGCGATGAGGAAGCCGTCACCAGCTCATTGCAGGTCGTTGCGACCGACGGCATTGATTTCTCTGCGGCCAGCGGAGAAGGTACCATCACCGTGAGTGCCACGGAACCCGTAACTGCTGAATCAAACAAGGAATGGTGTACAACCACTGTGGAAGGCAATGTGGTACATGTGGCGGTAACCACCTCTTCGGAAGTGACCAGCCGTATTGCCCTGGTCACCATTTCTACAGGAACAAGCTCTGTCGATGTGCCGGTGGTACAGGCTGGAGCGGTCACCATTCTGGATGAACATAACCTGTATTACTGCTGCGGATACGAGGGCGGTCAGTTCAATTTCAGTTTCAAGACCAACACCTCTTATAGTGTGGACGTGCCGGAAGAAGCTGCCGGATGGTTGACCTATACTTACGATACGGACAACAACGTGTTGCGGTTTGACGTAGCTGCGTCGGCCGACAAGACTCCCCGTGGTGCGGAAGTTAAGGTTTCGTCAGGAGCAAAGGAACTGGTCCTCAGCCTTTCTCAGATTGAAGTATCGCTCAGTATGATTGGAGGCAACTGGGACATGTCCTATTATAGTGGGGCGTATGGACAGGAAGTTTCGGGAACCGGTCAGGTGGGTATGCTTTCGGACAATCTGGTTCTCCTGGATGCTCTGAAGGAGTACTATTTGCCGCTGGAAATCGGTGATAACGGAATCTTGATTGTTCCGGCAGATGTAGAAATAGGTACTTATGGCAGTTATACGCTGAAATCGGCTACGTCCCTGAGCGGAGGATATTATTCACTGTCTGTGCCGTGTGTAGCTGTGCCTAAGGTAAAAGATGGAAAGCTGATTTATCATTTTGGATATTGCAGTGCCTATACCGACGGAGCGGCTGTAGAGTATCCGATGGTATACGCATTTGTGGGTTCATCTGCAGCCGGATGGTTGGAGTGCTATGTAGATTTGGAAATAAGCAAACCTTTGAACTAAAGGTTATTATCTCTCTTTAAATTCATTATGTTGGGGGGCTATTCCTAGTGATAGGAGTAGCCCCTAGATATATAAATACCCTCAAAATATGGATTATTGCATAAAATCCCTATATTTGCCAGAGTATGAATTTAACCACATCAAGCTATGATAAAAAGAGTATGTGTATTGATATTCTGTGCAGGTTTGCTTGCCGACTTCAGCTATGCACAAAGAAAAGTCGAAGTGGTAGAAGCCCCGCAGGAAACGCAGGCAGTTGCCAGCGAGAAAGTGATTAAGCGGAAAGTGGCCATCGGACGTTTCTCCAACGAAACGCAATATGCGAAAGGCATATTTTATGACAAGGAGAATGACCCCATGGGCAAGCAGGCACTGGATATCCTTTCGGCCAAACTGGCCGCCTCCGGGAAATTCCTTCTGTTGGAACGCAGCGATCTGTCTACCTTGCTGGAAGAAGCCCAGAAAGGAGAAAAAGAATTGTCTACAGTCGGTGCAGATTACATGATAATCGGTTCCATCACCGAGTTTGGCCGGAAAAATACCGGAAAGTCGGGCGTTTTCACCTCTACAAAGACACAGACCGTAGAAGCTGCAGTGGCTATCCGACTGGTAGACGTGGCTACGGGCCTGATTATTTATTCGGATGAGGCCAAGGGAACAGCCGATTTGACGACCAAGACCACGCTGGGAGTAGGCGGACGTGCCGACTTTGATGCCACATTGAGCGACAAGGCCATTTCCGAAGCCATTGGCCAGCTGGTAGAAAACATCATTAACAAATGCACGGACAAGCCGTGGCGGACCTATTTCCTTTCCTACGACTCCGATGCCGTACTGATTGCAGGAGGAAAGAGCCAGGGTATTGCGGAAGGAGATGTCTTTGTCGTCAAGGCCAAAGGCAAGAAAGTGAAGAACCCGCAGACCGGCCTGATGATTGAACTGCCCGGAAAGCAGATAGGCACGGTGAAAGTTTTGTCTACCGGAGGAGATACCCCCGAAACCGAATATTCTTTCGTGGAAGTTTCGGCTGCAACTCCGATTGATACAGGTAAGTTAAGTGAGTATTATATCGAAGAATCCAAATAAGTATGAAAGCAAGATTATGGATGATTGCCGGGCTGGCAGCATTGCTGTGCGGATGCAAGGCCCATTATCCTGTAGCCCAGGAAAGCGGAAAAGAAGATATGGCCTACCTGCTTTTTACCAGTTCGGGTGAATATGCAGGAAAAGAAGTGACCGTGACACTGGATGGCCGGAAGCCCTTTGAGGCAAAAGTCGTGAAATCCAGGAATGCGAACCGGAAGGGGACATCGTATGCCGTTCCCGTCGGGCGGAAGCACCTCCGTGTGACCTACGGCGGAAAGTCTCTTTACGGGAAGGAAATCTTTCTATCAACCCAGGAAACTCAGATCATTACTTTGCCATGACGAAAAGAATCCTGTTTATAGGTACATGTCTGCTGGCCCTGTCTTCTTGTGGCACGACAGACTCGCTGTATTCATGGTACGACTATGAGGATACCACCTATCAATACAGCAAGAAAAGTACGGAAGAACTTCAAGCGAAAGTCTTGGAGCAATACCAGAAAATCATTGAACAGCAGAGAGGTTCGAGAGGCGTGGTGCCTCCCGGCCTGTATGCGGAATACGGCTATATGCTGTATCGCACAGGCAAGAAGGAAGAAGGCCTGTCGTTCTTGAGAACAGAAATAAAGACCTATCCGGAGTCGGAAAAATACATCTCACGAATCATCAAACAGCTTGAAAAATGAAGAACTACATCCTTGCTTGCCTGGCCGTTGTCTTGCTGTCCTCCTGTGCGGAGACCCTTACGCGCGGACAGCAGTATGCCAAGCTATATGAAGAAAAACCCGTATCCATCGTGATTATGCCTCCTGTCAACCAGACTAATTCGGTGGAGGCGAAAGACTTCTTTTATACCACCATGTACATGCCGTTGTGCGAAAAAGGATACTATGTCTATTCTCCCTACCTGACGATGGAGATGTTTCAGACAGAAAGCGCCTACGACAGTGAACTGTTTCTGGAACGCGACATCCAGATTTTCAAGAAAGTGCTGGGAGCAGATGCCGCCATGTTCACCATCATCAAGTCATGGGACCGGAAGCCCATCACCGGGATGCTGACGGCAGGTGTGGAATACATCCTGCGTTCTACCTCCACGGGCGAAACGCTGTATCACCGGGAAGGGCTGATCAGTGTGGATACCAGTCTTTATTCCGAAGGCGGAGGACTGCCGGGTTTCGTTGTCAATATGGCCGCCACGGCCATAAACACAGCCATGACGGACAAGGTGGTGGCAGGACGGAAATGCAATGCCTTTGTGCTGAGCGATATGCCGGTGGGAAAATACAGTCCGAATTATGGAAAAGACCAGCATCTGGAGGCGGGGAAAAGCTACATAGAAGCCGTTGTGAGATAATGTGGGACGGATTTACGTGCATCCTAATTCCTATTTTTTGAATGGAGATCTGCTTTTATTTTATGTAATCCATCCCCAACTTACTCACAAAGTTCTGTTCTTCTTCAATTATCAACTTCTTGCGCCTTTTCAAGCAGTCCTTTAAATCCTCAACCTGATTGATTGGAGGAATAAGGTGGAGATAATTATAAGAAATTCCTTCCGCATGATTAAATGATTTTAAATTTGGATTGAAGGAACGATAGTTTTTAGCCATATAAGTAGGAACAATGTTTTCTGGACTTGATGGTAGTTTTGAGTCTAACTTTCCCAATGTCAATCCGTATGCGGTTGGAATTTTTTTTGATCTTTCGCGCAACAATTGCAGTTCGAAAAGAATCAGTGCCTTACTTCTGACGCCAGAAAGAGATACGGTTTTGGGGAAGGGCAGTGTCCTGAAGGGGACAGAAGGATTGTCCGAATACACACTATTGTCCACCTCTCCATTCAGAAAGCTAAGGAAATATTCGAAAGCCTTACGTTGATTGGACAAGGAATAAATTGTAAAATAGTTTGAATAGGTCGTTATCCAAAACCACCGTTTTAACTCTTGTATCTGCATCTTGTTGGGGGTGTGAAGTTTGCTAAAGAACTTCATTACAAATACAAGTTGAATATTGTACGGTAATAATTTGTAATCCACTACATTCAACTCCTTGTACAAAAACTTTGCAGCTTTCAAGATATAAGGTGTAGTTTTTTTTACCACGTTTTTAAAATCCGGTCGTACTGCCAACTTTTCAATATTCGACTGGTCGAAATACATTTTTTCATCGAACGCACTTTGATAGCATCTGAACAGATTGTTACGTGTAATCCCTTCAAAGTGATATTGGGATAATTGTTCTTTTAAATTATCTATTTCGACAGAGAAACTGAAATCCGAACTGTAACTTAGTGCATTAACCATATAATCATACGAGATGTCAGTACCTTTGGAATTCACGCGGGAAAAAATGTTTACAGCATCCGATAAACTTGCTTCTGAAATTTCCACGACAGCCAGTTTATAGTCAATCAGCGTACGCGAAAATGCATCAGCTCTATCCAAATACATATCAAGTTGCTCATCCTTACAATATGGTTCTATATGTTTTCGGGAATACTGTCTGAAATCGCTTGTACTCATCAATATATGGACTGGTACTTGATAAGGCCTTGGGGTATAGCGCAAATAGACAAAATTTTCCTCTTCAAGATCGAAATACAAGTTGTAAAGAGAGTCCCTGTCGATTGTTTCGTCAATTTCAAGATTAGCCTTTTGAGCATTAGTCAAACAGCCAAATAAGGAAGATAGCCTTTGATAGCCATCCAGAAGAAATACTTGCTGGGAATAATTCTTTGGTAATTTAAAGCCTCCTACAGATTTTAGTTTATCCCAATTCAAAAATCCGAGTCTCGTTATCGTTCAATCCTCTTACGAACTCAGACGACAGAACCTCCGAATCATCTATAAGCAGTTCATAGCTCTGCTTAATTGTGATTAGGTATACCAAGAAGTTCAGTTCAAGTCTCCCTCGGTCATCTTTCGACTCCTCAAAGACATCTTTTGAGATAAGCACCTTCATACCTGACGATTCTTTTGAGCATTATGTAACAATACAGCCTCTTTATACGATTCATTAAATACGTCATCAGGCCAATCACTTACGCTTCCATCTTCTCTGACCTCCACCTTTTTCAGAGAACTTGCACCTGTATCTTCATCATATTTCACGTAGTATAAAGCTAAATCTTTAGGATGTAACTTGTTTGTGGCTACTAATGTGCGGAGTCTCAATATAAAGTTTAACGAATGGGTTTCAACTAATATCTGTTTATTTTTGTCCAAAGATACCTCATTGGCCATAAATTCAGCCATTTCCGCATGAGCTGCAGGATGTAGGTGAGTTTCAGGCTCCTCCAATATGTATTGCCATGGTTTTTCACATGCCTTGGCTATTGCTACAATTTCGGGTAATGATTGTCCGATACCAGCTCCTGTGTCCAGTATATTGTTTCTGACATTCTTATTTTGCAACTCCACAGAATAGCTTGGAGCTCGGGACTGGTCTACGACCACAGCCCATCCATCAAAGACTTTTTTATACCAATTGGAGACTTTGGTTAGCAGTTCTCCATTTCCAGACACCACATCTGAGATTAAGAACTCATAAGCATTTTCTCCTTTTGTTCCCATCAGAGTATAAGCCCCATCATTCAGCCGATAATCACGTAATGGTAACTGTCTTACATGGCCGATATAATCATTTGCTGTTTGAAAGTGTGCTAATGCCTCAACCATCCAATTTTCAGAAATGTTTTTGGGGGTTATTCCCATGAAGGCAATTTCATTTCCTTTCTCATCGGTCATTTTGTGATCATCGTTGCATTGGTAAGAAACATTGTTTCCGTTTGTATCTTTCAGTGACCAACTTTCCAGGTGTGTCTTTTTTTGTTTATCCAGCATATCCACAAAGAAAGAGAATGACAATTCGTCTCCCTCTGTAGAAGTTACGTCAATTGTTAGGGCCCGATTACCTTTGTTATATACTATGTCACGAAACTCGTCACAGAGGGTCACCTCGTTGCAAATTCTGGAAAAAACCTCTTGTGTTTTACATTTCAAGGCACTTTCCACTAGCAATGGCAACTTTAACACTGCACTTTTTCCCGTGTTGTTTTTTCCAAACAACACAGTCATTGGGGCAAGTGTCAAGGTCTGCCGATTGGCAAAAATCCTATAATTGACAAAAGAGATGCTATTTATCATATTAAAAAACTATTCATATAATCGATTTATATTTTAAGGTTTGAACCCCAATTACCTTAAATAATATACAAATATATTCATTAAAATCCAAATAAGGCCATAATGGGCGATAAAAAAATGATAAATCCGTTCCATGAAATACTCTTGATATTAGTGCATATTTTGTTTTTCTTCGGAAAAAGCAGAAAATAAGAAAAGTTCCTGTCGACATTTGAAGAGATAAGAAGTCTTTTGCAGACTTGTAAAAAACGCCTAAGCGTTTTAGATAAAACGCTTCGACGTTTTGACTAAAACGTTTCGGCGTTTTTTTATGGGCTCTGAGGCAGTGATATGGGGAGATATAATACCGAATTTGTGATATCTGCAAGAAAAAAGATAAATTCTGTTTTACATGAATGAAATATGCCTCTTTTTTTTGATTATTTTATGTTTTTCTCTTTCTTTTGAAAATCAATCCATTAAAAAAAGTTGTTTGACGTATTAGCAAATTTGTATTAGTTTCACTAGTTGGAAGAACACAATTTTGCCTGAAAAGAGTTTTGTGGTATTGTTTCTTTGATTATCTTTGTATCTAGATTCATTCCTATGAAAACGCATATTCATGGGGAAAAGATGAAGAAAATAAGACAGTTTAACTCGTTTAAACTTTTTTATCTATGAAAAATAAAGGCGATGCCTTAGCGCATGAAAAACAGCAAATGGCATGCAACTCACCAAGTGAGAACGCACGCCAGACCAACATAAATTAGAAGCAATATCGATGTCACTGTATAGTTCAGACGTTCCTTCTAAAGCCGGGGGAGGCAATCTTGATAACGGATTAAATCTATTTGGTCCGGAACTAGAAAAACGCGCTGTAGAAAACTCTTCCTGGTGCTATCTGTTCGTTTACTACTCAAAAGTCGATGTGGTAGACAAGATTCTAAGGGAACAATTTCGTACATTTATTCACCGTACCATTATATACAAGCGGGGTAAATCGCATGTGGAGAGCAAGGAAGTACCCACCATTACCGGCCTGATATTCGTGCAGGGGGATATCCTGAAGATACAGTCTTTCCTGAACAGCCGTTTCATCGGTCTGCATTTGGTGAAAGATTGCAGCACGAAGACGGTGGCCGTAATTTCCGACCGTGTCATGCAGTCGTTCATACAGGTGTCCCAGCTTGATTCCCACCGCATTCGTTTCATGCCTCATTCCTTCGACTACTATGCAGAGGGGCATACGCTGGTCAAGATGACCTCGGGTGTACTGGCCGGCATGGAAGGCTATCAGGTACGTATCTCCCGCGATAAATGTTTTGTGACCACCCTTGGCGGCATGACGGTAGCCATCGGCGGCGTGTCGAAGGAAACCTTCGAAGACGTGGACGAGTACATCCGCCAGCGCAGGGTTCAGTTGCGTGAGGAAAGCGGGTCGCTCGATGCGAACCTGACGGTCGTGCAGCAGGAGATAGACAAGTGTTTTTTCTCTCCCGAGAACCGTCTGGATGTGATTTCCATAGCCAGCAGTCTTGATCAGTGGCTGGAAAAGTCGCGCTTGCTTCTTCGGAAGGAACAGTTTGCCGAGGCCACGGAGATTGTACTTTTCATCCTCGAAGAGATTGGTTCCCGTTTTCAGTCTGCATACGGCAGTCTGGCCGCCGGAAACCTGAAGGAGATGACGGCAGTGTGTGCGGAAGCCGACCGGATATTGGGAGAGATTGCCGCGCATGCCAATGTGCCGGAAGACTTGATGTGTTTTATTGCAGCAGAGCGCCAGTCGCTGGTGCTTCGCTATTCGTTTTTGCCGATGGAAGAGTAAGAAAAGATGGAGTTGTCTCAAAAAGAAAATACAAAGCGGATTGCCAAGAACACCCTGATGCTGTATGTCCGCATGTTGTTTGGCATGCTGGTATCGCTGTATACTTCCCGTGTGGTGCTGCAGGCATTGGGCGTGGAAGATTACGGTATATACAATGTAGTAGGGGGTGTGGTGGCGATGTTCTCTTTGTTGTCGGGATCACTTTCTGCTGCAGTGAGTCGCTTCTTGACTTTTGAACTGGGACGAAATGATTTGGAACGGTTGAAGAAGGTCTTTTCTTCGGCTTTGTGTGTACATGCGCTGTTGGCCTTAGTTGTTTTTGTATTATCGGAAACAATAGGAGTCTGGTTCCTGAATTATCAGATGAATATTCCTGCCGACCGGATGGTAGCAGCCAATTGGGTTTTTCAATTTTCCATATTCTCATTCTTGTTGGGACTATTCAGTGTTCCTTACAATGCATCTATCGTGTCACATGAGCGGATGGGGATTTTCGCTTTTGTAGGAATCGGTGATTCCATTTTGCAGTTGTGTATTGTGTTGTTCATTGCCTATGGAGGCGTACTTGCGGATAAACTGATACTATATGCCGGGTTGTTAGTTTTAAAAGGAGTTTTATTTCAATTATTTTATTTTTATTATTGTCGGAAGTCTTTCGAAGAGTGTCGTTTTAAATTGGTTAGCGACAAACCTTTACTGAAAGAAATGACCGGATTTGCTGGATGGAATTTCATCGGAGCATCGTCTGCCCTTTTACGTGACCAAGGTGGAAACATTCTTTTGAACCTTTTTTATGGTCCGGCATTAAATGCTGCACGAGGTATCGCCACTCAAGTTAGTAATGCTATTGGGGCATTTGTTGGCAATTTTATGGTGGCTTTGAATCCGCAAATCACCAAATCATACGCAGCAGGAGAATATGACTATACGTTTTCATTGATTTTCAAGGGGGCTCGTTTTTCGTACTATTTGTTGTTGTGGCTGGCTCTTCCTGTCTTATTGAATACGCAATATATATTGTCTCTTTGGTTGGATGTCGTACCCGATCATGCTATTTTTTTCGTCCAACTTGTTCTGGTGTTCTCCATGTGTGAGGCTATTTCTAATCCACTGATTACTGTGATGCTGGCAACGGGTAAGATTCGAAAGTATCAAATTATTGTAGGTGGATTGCAGATGATGAATTTTCCTTTATCCTATCTGTTCCTCAAGATGGGTCTCTTGCCCGAAGTCATTGTTATGGTGGCTATCTTTCTTTCATTAATCTGTTTGGGAGCACGATTGATTTTATTACGCGATATGATTCAATTGCCAGTGACTCGTTTCTTGTACAATGTATGTGGTAAGATTATATTGGTAACCGTTCTGGCTTTTGTTGTTCCCTTCTTTGTTCGTTGGGAATTACCTGCTGGCTTTTGGGGGGTTGTAATGTCTTGTATTGTTTGTTTGATTTGGACGGCTGCTATTCTTTTTATTGTTGGATGTTCTGCTTCCGAACGGAGATTTATGAAAGAAAAGTTCGGGGCTGTATTGGCTAAATGGTTGAATAGATGATAAAGATTGAAGATAAATCTGCTTGCTGTGGATGTAGCGCATGTGTCAGCGTTTGTAGTCACCAAGCCATTACAATGAAGCCGGATGGCATGGGATTCTTGTACCCGGAAGTTGACCAAAGTAAATGTGTAGACTGCGGACTTTGCAATCAGGTTTGTGCGTTTAATTCGGCTTACGATAAATCTCAGAATTTAGCTGAACCCGATGTCTATGCCGTGCGTCACAAAGATATGAACGAGATCAGCACTAGCCGAAGCGGTGCTGTTTTTATCGCTTTGTCCGATTGGATACTAGAGCAAGGAGGCGTTGTGTACGGAGCTGGATATGAAGGACACTTTCGTGTCGTACATAAAAGAGCAACCACTAAGGAGGAACGGAATGAATTTAAAGGAAGCAAATATGTGCAAAGCGATTTGAAAGATATTTTCTGCCAAATAAGAAAGGATTTGAGACAAGGATATAAGGTTATGTTCTCCGGAACTCCGTGTCAGACATCGGGCTTGTGGTCCTATCTGAAACTTCTGAGACAAGATGTTTCTCAATTGTACGTAGTAGACTTGGTGTGTCATGGAGTTCCAGCTCCTTATGTATGGCGCGATTATTTAAAGTATATAGAAAAGAAATATCATGCAGAAGTAACAGCTGTTAATTTTCGTGATAAATCGCAACTGGGCTGGGCGGCACATAAAGAATCTTTCAGATTAGGAGATAAATATATCAGTACATCTACTTATTCGGATCTTTTTGGCAAATGTATCATGTTCCGTCATTCTTGCGGTGTGTGTCATTTTGCTAACTTGAAGCGTCCCTCAGACCTTACCATTGGAGATTTTTGGGGATGGGAAAAGGTCAATCAACATATTAATGCCGACAATAAAGGGGTTTCTTTGTTGTTGGTGAATACAGAAAAAGGTCGTGGCCTATTTTCAAAAATAGCAAATCAAATTCGTTATCTGAAAAGCGATATGCAGCATTGTCTACAACCCAATTTAGAGTATCCTTCTCCTATCAGTCCGTTGAGAGCAGAATTTGAACAAGATTTTATATCGAGAGGATTCGTTTACTGTGCTAAAAAATATGGAGATATAGGAATCAAACATCGGATATTTAACCTTTTGAAAAGGATGAAACATAAAATATTAGGATAATGAAAATCGGTATATTTACATTCCATTGCGCAGCTAATTATGGAGCCGTATTGCAGACCTATTGTTTGCAGGAAGTCCTAAAAGGTATGGGGCATGACGTTTATGTTATAGATTATCGACCTGCGTATCTTCTAGAACCTTATAAGACGTTTTTATATCATTCTAATTCTTTCAGTTCATGTTTAGCCAAATGTAAAGGTTTTGTAAGGGCTTGTTTGGTAGCTCCTATTCGGTGGAAACGTAATAAAAATTTCTCAAAGTTTATACATAGTCGTTTAAATCTTTATCATTTGGATTTGAATGATGAATCAAACGATTTTGATGTTTTTGTTTTTGGGAGTGACCAAATTTGGAATCCTAAAATTACATGTGGGTTTGACAAAGTATATTTAGGTGACTTCCCTGCTGCAAAAGGGAAAAAACTAATAGCTTATGCAGCAAGTGTAGGAAGTGTCTCAAATTTGGTAGGTGAAGATGTAAATTACTTTTTATCCAGACTTAGATGTTTTGATAACGTTTTTGTTAGAGAAAAATCTTTGTCAGAGTTTTTGGGTAATAAATTATCTGAAAAATTTGAGATAGTATTTGATCCTGTTTTATTGGCAGGACCGACAATTTTTTATGAATTATTAGATTTATATGGTGACATAAAAGGGAAACAAGAAGGAAAATATCTACTTCTTTTTCAATTAGATCGAAATGATAAAGTTGCTCATTATGCAAATTTTGTTGCTAAAATCGGTAAGTTTAAAATGATAGAAGTAGTAACAATGAGCGAATCTATTTGGAGTAATAAAATAAAACAGTCAGTGTCTATTGAAAAACTATTATATTATTTTGTAAATTCATCGTATATTATAACATCCTCTTTTCATGGTACAGCACTTTCATTTTTATTTAATAAACAATTTAATACAATTTCAATTAATAAAGGAATTGATGAAAGGGCCCTTTCTTTGTTGAAATGCTTTAACCTTTCATGTAGGATGTTAAAAGTAAATGATGAAATTTCATTTGATTTAATAGATTATAAATCTATTAATGATTTATATAAAAAGAAAAGATTAGAATCATATAGTCTTTTAAATGAATCTTTGTTATGCCATTAATTTCAATTATAATACCAGTTTATAATGTCGAAAAATATTTATCTCGCTGCCTTGATAGTATTTTATCTCAAACATTTACCAATTTTGAAGTAGTATTAGTAGATGATGGTAGTACAGATTCTTCGGGAGATATTTGTGATGAATATGAGAGATGTGATAATCGTATTAAGGTTCATCATAAAAAAAATGGGGGGGTAAGTTCTGCTCGTAATATGGGTCTTGATAATGCTGTAGGAGAATGGATTACATTTGTTGATGCTGATGATTGGGTAGATAGAGATATATATAATAGACTTTATAATGCAGCCTTGCAATCCCAAGCTGAAATTGTTTTATGCGATTTCTATTTGTATTATAATAAAGATAGGATAGAATTATGTAAAGCTATTTCTACCGATAATAAAAAAGATGATATAATAAGAAATTATATATTGTCTTTTACCGCCTTATGGAATATGTTAGTTCATCGTTCGTTATATGATAAAACACATTTGAGAATACCGCAATATTTGTCTAATTGTGAAGATTTCTGGATTTCTATTCGATTGTTTTATTATGCAAAGAAAATTTTTACTCTTCATGTTCCATTATATTTTTATAATAGAGAAAATGTTAATTCAATATTAAATAATCCCAATAAAGGAATTTATAGGAGTGAATACCTTTCTTATTTAGATACTATATCCTTTTTTAAAAAGGAGAATGTTTTAGATTTATATGAGAAACAACTTTCATGGCGTGTCCTGAAATGTAAGCAAGATATGATTTTAGATGTGAAGGAACATCATAAGTTTTTAGAAATTTATCCAGCCTCCCATCGATATATATTAACTTGCCCACCTTCTTTTTGTAATATGAAAATTAAAATCCTAATGTGGTTACTTACTCATAAATTACGATGGTTGGTAATTATAGCTTGTAAAATTAGGACATTAGTGGGTAAGAATTCTTTCAATTGATAAATGTTTATTTTTTTACTTATATTATATTTGTATGGTAAGTTTTTTAAAAAAGGATGGTCTTTCGGGGTTAATTAGGACAAGAAATGAAGCAAAATTACTTGGCCCTTGTATAGATTCTTGTATAGGTGCTTTAGATGAATTAGTAGTAGTTTATAATGACTGTACAGATAATACAGAGGAAATTTTAAAAGAGAAACAAAAACAATATCCTGATAAGTTAAAAATATATGCATATAATTATAATGTGCTTTCTTTTGATTTAACACGTGAAGAATTCGAATTAACTAAAACATTTCCTGATGATTCTCCACGTTTATACTGTAATCAATGTAATTTTGGACTTTCTAAAATGCAATATAAATATGCTGTAAAAATAGATGCTGATCAAATATATTTTGCTGATGAGATAAAGAAATGGCGGGATGTGTGTGCTGGTAAATATCCATTAAAATGGAAACTTGCCTATTTGTGGGGATGGTTATTTATGGTATATTTTTCAGTATATAGACATATTTCTGTTAAATTGAATAAACCTGGATTATTTATGTTGCCAGATAAACTCGTTGACCTCTTTATCAATCCATATATCCAGTATTCAAAATGGAGATTATCACGAGGTACAGCATGTATTGCATTGTCTGGTTTGAATCTTTTTAAAGATGACCGATGGTATGTTCCCTTTGACAAGTTCAATATTCATCCTCCTTACAATGGTGAAGGTGACACTGTAATCTTTAAATTGACAGAAAAGACATTTTATTCAAGACGCTTTGCTGATAAACTTACTTATTCTTGTACGGAACTTTTTCATAATCCCTACAAAGTAATGTTCGCAGGACCAGTCTGGTTCCATTTACATGCTAATAGAGCCTATTGTTGTGACAAAGTAAGAAAGGTTAAGATAGAACATCCGGAGTTATTTGTTTCACCTGAGGAATTCTTAAAAATGAATTATCAGGAGGTTTTAAATAAGATGGATCCAAAGGTCAATACCTTATTTCAACGTATATTGTTTGCATTGATACATAAAATGGGAATACAACGAATTAAAAAGCATCTGTATCTTCTCGATAAAATATAACTTTAATTCTATAAATCTTGATATGAAAGCATACGATTATTTAATAGTTGGCTCCGGTCTGTTTGGAGCTACTTTTGCATATTTAGCTCATCAGCAAGGGAAAAAATGTCTGGTGATTGACAAACGTGCTCATTTAGGTGGCAATATCTATTGTGAAAATTTGGAGGGGATTCATGTCCACAAATATGGTGCACATATCTTTCACACATCTAACAAACATGTATGGGATTTTGTCAATTCAATGGTTGAATTCAACCGTTATACCAACTCTCCCGTAGCTAATTATAAAGGTAAGTTGTATAACTTGCCTTTTAATATGAACACTTTCTATCAGATGTGGGGAGTGACAACTCCGGACGAGGCCATGGCGAAGATAGAAGAACAGAAAGCGGAGGCTGTAGCCAAGATGAAGGCGGACGGAGTGACGGAGCCGAGAAATCTGGAGGAACAGGCACAGGTTCTTATAGGGAAGGATATTTATGAGAAGCTGATAAAAGGCTATACAGAGAAGCAGTGGGGTCGCAAATGTACGGAATTACCGGCATTCATTATCAAACGCTTGCCTGTACGGCTGGTGTTTGATAACAATTATTTTAATGACAAATACCAGGGTATTCCCATCGGAGGCTATAATAAATTAATTGAGGGGCTGCTTGATGGCGTAGAGACACGTATAGGTGTAGACTTTTCAACATTGAAGAATACGTGGCATGAAATCGCAGACAAGCTGGTGTACACCGGCGCCATAGATGAATATTTTGATTATTGCTATGGCAAGCTGGAATACCGTACGGTAAGGTTTGAAACGGAGATGCTCGACACGGCTAATTATCAAGGTAATGCTGTGGTGAACTATACTGAGCGTGAGGTCCCGTATACTCGTATCATCGAACATAAGCATTTCGAGATGTTCGGACCGGAAGTATATAATTGTCCTAAGACTGTCATTTCAAAAGAGTACTCCACGGAATGGAAGCCAAGCATGGAACCTTATTACCCGGTAAACGACAGCCGTAACTCTGACTTATATCAGAAGTATAAACATTTAGCAGACCAGGAAACTAATGTTGTCTTCGGAGGCAGATTAGCAGAATATAAATATTACGACATGGCTCCTACCATAGAGTCAGTTCTTAAACACTTCAAACTTTAATCTATCATGTACAAGAACTATAAAGTGGTAGTAAATACCGCAGCAGGACGCCGGAGATACATGCAGTATCTGATACCTTATATCGTGGCTTCTCCTATTGTAGACCGATATGACCTTTGGGTTAATACCCATAATGGAGCTGATATTGAATTTTTTAAACAGATAGCTGAAAAATTTCCTGTTGTAAATTTGGTTTGGCAGCCGGATGGAGTTGTTAACGGCAATGAAAGTATCAATGCCTTTTATAAGGCATGTGTTGAGCCGGAAACAATTTATTTTAAGCTAGATGATGATGTGGTATGGATGGAACCAGGTTTGATAGAAAAAATGGTGCAGTTTCGAGTTGAGAATCCTCATTATTTTTTAGTGACTCCATTAGTCATCAATAATTCATTATCTACTTATCTGCTGCAGGTTGCAGGAAAAATACGGTTGGATCAATACTATTTTGCAGAGTCTTCTCATCCCATATTCTGGAAAAATGGTTTTTTTGCCAGCGCTTTACATCTCTGGTTTATTCAGAATTACCTGAAGACAGGGAAATGGAATGAATTGCATATTGGAAAGAAGGAGATGGGGATGACTCGCTTTTCCATCAATGCGGTGTTATGGTTTGGAGATGAAATGAGAAAAATGGGGGGAAAGGTACCGGGGGATGATGAAGAATATCTTTCGTGTATATATCCCACTTTACAAGGAGTCTCAAATGCCTGGAATGGAGATGCGATTGTGGCTCACTTTGCATTTTTTACTCAGCGTGAAGAATTGGATAGAATGGGCATACTTGAGAAATATGGTGATTTCTGTATTGAAAACTGGGCTAAAGATCCGTTGATGAAGAAAATATCTGATACAGTACAGGCTATCATGCAAGATGTGGAATCAAGAAGAGCTCAACTTGAAAGTGTACCCTCTCCTTATAAAAGAGTACCTCCTCGGAAAATACCTTATGCTTGCATTAAGAAATTTATACCGAAAACGGTACTGGAATTTTTGAGGGAACAGCGTTTAAGGAATAGAAAGACGGGATTTATTATTAAATAAAGTAAGTAGATGTTCCAGAAAATTTTATCAATTATAGTTCCGGCGTATAATATGGAGAAATATCTTTCATATTGTATGGATTCATTTTTTATTCGCAAGAATCTGAGTAAACTTGAGGTATTAATAGTGAATGACGGAAGTACAGACAGATCACTGGATATTGCGAAAGAATATGCATCTCGTGCGGGTGATGTGTTTAAGATTATAGATAAAGGAAATGGGAATTATGGCTCATGTATAAATGCTGCTCTTCCGGTTGCTACGGCAAAATATGTGAAAGTGGTGGATGCTGATGATAGTGTGAATACTGAGAATTTGGATGATTTTATTTCTTTTCTTTCTGAGAATGATGTAGATTTAGCTCTTTCAGATTTTGTTTTAGTGGATGAAAACCGCATCGAAACTAAAAAGATTTCTTACAACTTCGGAAAATCTTTCATTCCGATGGAGCAGATTTGTGCTACAGAACGTTTCAAGGATATGGAAATGCATGCTGTTACATACCGGAGAGAATTATTGCTAAAATCGGGTTATGTACAGACTGAAGGTATTTCGTATACAGACCAACAATGGATTTTTGCCCCTATGTCAACGATAAAGACTGTCGGAATTTTTAATAGACCAGTTTATAAATATTTGGTAGGACGTGCAGGACAAACGGTTGATCCAGTTGTTAAAATCAGAAAGATGGCAGACCGTACAAAATGTGTATTGGATATGGCTGTTCAATATGAGAAACTTTTTAAGAAGGTAACTCCTGTAGTTAAATCATATTTGGATGCTCGTATTCGTCCGAATATACAAGATATTTATCTTACTTATTTTTCTAATACATCTAAGATAGACAAAACTATGATTGAGGAGTTTGATAAAAGATTTAAGGAAATAGCTCCTTCATTGTATCATTACATAGGTTCATTGAATCTCCATATCCGGCTTTGGAGAAGAATCGCCGGATGTACAATTCTGGAAAAAGTTTTCTGTAAATGTTTTACCGTCATGTTATGGATTAAGTTATCATTCTGAAAGTAGGATAATGATAATAATATAAATGATTTTATAAGAATGTCTGTTATTATAAACATGGCTTGCGGCCTTGCAAATCGTATGTTCCAGTATGCTTTTTATCTGTATTTACAGAAAGAAGGATACGATGCTTATGTGGATTATTTTACTAGAGCTGATTTGGTTCATGAAAATGTAGATTGGTTGAGGATATTTCCTGAGGCTACTTTTCGGGAGGCTACAGCAAGAGATATAAGGAAAATGGGTGGGGGGCACGACTGCTTTTCTCGGTTGCGCCGTAAGTTACTGCCTATGACTACAAAAGTTTTGGAAACGAGTGGGGCTTTTGAGATAATTCTGCCTCCTAAAAATAGAGATTCATACTTATTGGGTGCTTTTCAATCTGCCAAAATGGTAGAATCTGTGGATGCAGAAGTACGGAGAATTTTTACATTTCCGGAATTTGAAAGTGGAAAAAATCAATATATTCAAACGAGATTAGCACAAGAAAACTCGGTAGGACTCCATATTCGTAAGGGAAAGGATTATCAAGAACGTATATGGTATAAAAATACATGTGGGGTAGAGTATTATCGAAAAGCAGTTGATTTAATGAAGGAAAAGGTAGACTCACCGAGTTTCTATGTGTTTACAGATAATCCAGCGTGGGTGAAAGAAAATTTATCATGGCTTGAATATAAATTGGTTGATGGAAATCCTGGCTCAGGATGGGGTAGCCATTGCGACATGCAATTGATGAGCTTGTGCAAGCATAATATTATCTCAAACAGTTCTTATAGCTGGTGGGGGGCATATTTAAATAATACGTTAAATAAAATTGTAGTTTGTCCACGAATTTGGTTTAACCCGGAATCTACCAAGGACTTTTCCTCCAATCCTCTTTTAGCAGAAGGATGGATTTCCTTATAAGGTAGTAGACATTTTTACGAAAGTAAATCATGTTTTAAATTTTGTTCTTTTGATGTGGCAGAGACCTAAAGTATCAGTAATCATACCTGTATATGGTGTGGAAAAGTTTATCGGACGTTGTGTGCAGTCATTGATGAAGCAAACGTTAGAAGAGATAGAATATATTTTTGTGGATGACGCCTCTAAAGACCGGAGTCTTGAAATATTGAGGAAGACACTTGATCTTTTTCCAGAAAGAAAAGAATTTGTTACGATTCTTTCCCATGAAAAGAATGCAGGGTTACCAGCTGCCCGGAATACCGGTTTGAAAAGGGCAACTGGCGAATATATATTTCATTGTGACAGTGATGACTTCATAGAAAACAATGCGCTGGAATTATTGTATACAGCAGCTAAGAAGCAGGATGCAGATATCGTTTGGTGTGACTGGTATTTGACATTTGAAAAAAATGAGCGTCGGATGTGTGAACCTTCATTTTCTACTCCCTTAGAAGCATTAAAGGCAATGTTGGGAGGAAGAATGAAATTCAATGTCTGGAATAAGTTTGTCAAGCGTAGTCTTTATATAGAAAACAATATTGAATTTCCGGCAGGGTACGGTATGGGAGAAGATATGACTATGATGATGCTTTTTCCTCATGCGCGAAAAGTTTGTCATATTTCAGACGCACTTTATCATTATGTAAAAACGAATACGGCTGCATTTTCGCATACTATTTCACAGACAAATTTTGATGCTCTTAAATATAATGTGGAACGGATATCAGATTATCTCACCGCTATGTTTGGAGATGAATTGAAGCAAGAAATAGCATTCTTAAAACTTGAAGCAAAATTCCCTTTGCTAATAATGTCTTCCGACTTTGCTTTCTACCGTTTATGGCAGCAGTGGTATCCGGAAGCAAATCATTTTATCTTAAAAAATAAAAATGTATCTTTGCGAAGTCGTCTGGTACAGACTTGCGCTCGATTCCATTTGTATGGTCTTGTGTGGTTGCACTATCAGATTATCTGCCGTTTTATATATGGTTTTATATACAGATAGAAATTGCATTGATTTGATTGGAAAATGATAAAAATAATACAGGTCTTTAGTATTGTAATTTTAACAAGTCTTGCTTGTTTCCCGTTCTTCTTTTCTTTTTTACCATCGATAAATACCAAGATGCTTTTGGCGGTATTGGGTTTAATGGTATTTCCATTGGATTACATGAATGGTCATACGCAAGCTTTCGGAAAAAGTTTCTTCAGAATTTCATTGGGAGCATTGGGGGTTTCATTCTGTAGTTTCCTTTCGATGACTATCAATAATACGCCGGATGACTCCTACTTAGGATATATTGTTTCCATGTGGGTTTGGCTTTTTGCGGCTTATTTTTGTGTGTATCTCATGCGACAAGTGCACGATGACGTTTCTGTGGAAACCGTAGGATATTATCTTGTGGGAGTGGCATTGTTGCAATGTACTCTTGGCTTGTTGATAAATCATTTCGCTTTTTTAAAGAATCTTGTAGACGCATATATTACGGGTGAGAAATATATGGGTGTTGGAGTAGAAAACCGACTTTATGGAATTGGATGTGCGTTGGATGTTGGAGGAGGTCGTTTGGGAGCTATCCTTATCGTTCTGGCATATTTAATTTTGCTCTCGATAAAACAGCAAAAATCTCAGTGGGTATATATAGGCTTGTTAGGTTCCTTTTTCTATATTTTGGTCATAGGTAATATGATGGGAAGAACAACGACTGTAGGTGCTGTCATCGCTATAGCCTATTTGGCTTATTCTATAGTGTCCAATCGTGAAATACAGTCGGCATCTATTCGTTCATTTTTATCTACGACTGTTTGGGTAATTGTAGTGGGCGTAGTTGTTTGTATAGGGTTGTACAATGTAAGTCCAGAAATACGAAAGTTATTGAGATTTGGTTTCGAAGCTTTTTTTAATTATTTTGAAACAGGTAAGTTTGAAACGAATTCTACTAATATGCTGTCGGAGGGTTTGATATTCCCAGATAATTTGAAGACATGGATTATTGGTGACGGATACATGGCGAGTGGAGCAAATGATCCGTATTATATAGGACCAGCGGATTATGGTTTTTATATGAATACAGACGCCGGATATTCACGCTTTATATTTTATTTTGGTTTGATAGGACTTCTGACATTTATGTTGTTTTTTGTGAATGTATGGAGGGAATGTACTCAGAAAATAAAAAATGTGGGACTCTTCTTTATGGCAATTCTTGTTTTGAACTTCTGTATATGGATTAAAGTCTCTACAGACTTGTTTGTTATATTTGCTCCATTTCTATGTATTATTCCTGTAGAGGAAAAGTAAAAGAACTATTGAGGTTATTTATAATATGAGTAGTAATGTAAGATTTACCATACGTTTTATTAAAAGAGTAAGAAATCGGTTAAGTTCTTACTATAATTTATTGCGCCTTAAAATGTATGGGGTAGAACATGGGAGCCATTGTGTGATTCATGGGAAACTTTATATTTCGTTATTTCCTACGGCTAGTGTAAAAATAGGTAAAAATCTGTATTTTTCATCCGGATGGGGAGTTAATGCTTTATGTGCCAATAAACGGGGAGTGATTTATGCAACGGAACATGCCTCTATTAAAATAGGTAACAATGTAGGATGAGTAGTACTGTCTTATAGGCCCATAATAAGATTGTGATAGGAAATTATGTAAAAATAGGTGGTAATTGTATTTTAATAGATACAGATGCGCATAATTTGGATTTTTCTATTCGTCGTGGGCAATATACAGATTGGGGAGAATCAGCTCCTATTGTGGTAGAAGATGATGCTTTTATTGGGGCGAATTGTATTATTTTAAAGGGTGTAACAATTGGGGCAAGGAGTATAATTGCTGCAGGGTCTGTGGTAACGAAAAGCATATCGGCAGATTGTGTGGCAGGAGGAAATCCGGCTAGAGTTATAAGACAATTATCAAAATAAAAGTTTTAAATGATTGGTCTGTAATTATTATGAAAATCATTTATTGCACTCATTCCACATATAACCCCGGCGGGATGGAACGTGTACTTTTGAATAAAGTAACTTTCCTCTCTAAGCTTCCGGGGTGGGAGGTCTCTGTGGTGACTACCGACCAGCATCAGCGTCCTCCTTTTTATCCGTTTCCGGAAAAGGTGCGGATGACAGATTTGGGGATTAATTATTCGGAGGACAACGACAAGGGGACCTGGAAGAAAATTGTGGGATACCTCCGTAAGAGGAAGGAGCACAAACGGAAACTGACGGCCTTGCTGAAAAGGGAAAGCCCGGACATCGTGGTGTCGCTTTATCCGTCGGAGTCGTCTTTTATTCCGGGAATAAAGGATGGCAGCAAGAAGGTGCTGGAATTGCATTTCAACAAATATTTTCGTTTGCAGTATAGACGTAGTGGCATTATTGGTTGGATTGACCGCTGGCGTACCCGGCAGGATGAACGGATTGTCCGTCGGTTTGACAAGTTTGTGGTGCTGACCAATGAGGACCGGGGCTATTGGGGAAACTTGCCGAACATCGAGGTGATTCCCAATGCGGCCATGCACGTGAGCGACCGTTATTCTGACGTGGAAAACAAACGGGTCATTGCGGTGGGACGGTTGGATTACCAGAAGGGGTTCGACCGACTGATTCAGGCCTGGCAGAGGGTACAGTCTACGGGGCGGTTCAAGGACTGGACACTGGATATTTTTGGACAGGGGGAATGGCAGGAGATGCTTCAGCAGATGATAAATAAGGCAGGCTTACAATCTACCGCACGAATCAATCGTCCTACAAAACAGATTGGTGAGGAATATGTGAAGAGTGACCTGCTGGTGATGAGTTCGAACTACGAAGGGTTTCCGATGGTGATGATTGAAGCGATGGCTTGTGGATTGCCGGTGGTGTCGTTTGACTTTAAATGCGGACCGAAGGATATCATCCGTCAGGGGGAAAACGGACTGTTGGTGCACAACGGGGATGTGGACGGATTGGCAGATGCCATGATGGAAGTGATGGCGGATGACGATTACCGGAAAATGCTTTCGGAGAATGCAAAAGCGGTGGTAGATACGTATTCGGAACAGGCGGTAATGGCCCGGTGGCTGCGCCTGTTCGAAGAACTGACAAAAAAATGAAGAAACTATTACAGATAAATCCGGTGTTGCGGCAGAATACATCGACAGGCCGCATCATGCAGGAAATTGGGGAATTGGCTGCCCGGCATGGCTGGAAGACGTATATGGCTTACAGTAAGGGACGCGACGGCATCCGGGAGTGTCAGTCGGAGATTGTGCCGGTGGGCAACAAGTGGAGCACGCTCTGTCATGGAGTGGAAACCCGTTTGTTCGACCGTCACGGGCTGGCATCGAAAGGGGCTACGCGGCAGTTCGTGAAAAGGATGGAGGAAATTCAACCGGATGTGGTGCATATTCACAACATCCATGGGTATTTTCTGAATTATCCGATTTTGTTCGATTACCTGGCTGGGAGCGGCGTTCCGGTAATCTGGACGGTGCACGACTGCTGGCTGTATACAGGGCATTGTTATTATTATTCATTTGCGAGATGTGACCGATGGAAAACGGGCTGTCACGACTGTCCGCAGAAAAAGGAGTTTCCGGCTAGCTGGCTGTTCGACCGCTCTCGGCGGAATTTTGCCGACAAGCGGGAGGCTTTTACGCGGCTGGGAAAGGACCAGCTTACCATCGTGCCGGTTTCGGAATGGATAAAGGGGGAGATGCAGCAGTCGTTCCTGAAGGAGTATCCTTTTCAGGTGATTCACAACGGAATCAATACGGATGTGTTCCAGGTGTACGATGCCGGGGAAGTTCGTCGCCGTTACCAGCTGGAAGGGAAGCGCATCTTTTTGGGAGTGGCCAGCATCTGGAGCCGTGAAAAGGGGTTGTACGACTTTATTCAGATGGCCGACATGCTGAATGAAGAAGAAGTGATTGTGCTGGTGGGCGTGAAACCGGAGGAGCGGAAGCTTTTGCCGGGAAACGTCGTAGGAATAGCACGGACGGAGAATATCCGTCAGCTGGCAGAGCTGTATGCGGCGGCTGAGGCTTTTGTCAATCCTACCTGGCAGGATAATTATCCGACGGTGAACCTGGAGGCGATTGCCTGTGGCACACCGGTGGTGACGTATCGCACAGGGGGAAGCGTGGAAGCGGTGACCGTGGAGACGGGGTGCATCGTGGAACAAGGTGACGTGAGGGGGCTGCTGGAAGCGGCCCGCGCCATAGCCCGGCGGGGAAAGGCGTTTTATCAGGCACCGTGCCGGGAATATGCGTTGAAGCATTTCCGGAAAGAAGACCGATACTTGGATTACCTGGATTTATATGAAAGGAAAATCCGAAAAGGATGATATGACAAAAAGGTTGGTATGAAGAACAAAGAACTGAAAATTCTACAATTAGGTAAGTTTTACCCGGTGAGAGGCGGGGTGGAAAAAGTGATGTATGATTTGATGGTAGGACTGTCGGAACGCGGAGTGGACTGCGACATGCTGTGCGCGGCCTGGGAAGGGGAAGACAGTGTGACGCAAGTCAACGGACATGCCACGCTGATGTGCTGCAAGACGTTGCTGAAAGCGGCGGCTACGATGATTTCACCGGCCATGATTTTCAAATTGCGGAAGATATGCCGCGGATACGACATTATCCACGTGCATCATCCGGACCCGATGGCGGCGCTGGCGTTGTTTCTTTCCGGCTACAAAGGAAAGGTTGTCCTGCACTGGCACAGCGACATCCAGAAACAGCGCTTTTTGCTGCAACTCTACAAGCCGTTGCAGCAGTGGCTGATTGCGAGAGCGGACCGGATTGTGGGGACTACCCCGGTATATCTGGCGGAATCTCCTTTCTTGAAGGGGGTGCAGACCAAAACGGTGGCTTTGCCCATCGGAGTGGAGCAGATATGTCCTTCGGAAGAAGGGGTGGAAGCGATGAAACAACGGTACGCAGGAAAGAAAATCGTGTTTTCGTTGGGAAGACTGGTGCCTTACAAGGGATACAAGTATCTGGTGGAGGCGGCCCGTTACCTGGGCGATGACTATGTGGTGTTGATTGGGGGAACAGGACCGTTGAAGGACACACTGGAGGCTGAGATCGAGCATCTCGGACTACGGGGAAAGGTAGAGCTTTTGGGAAGGGTTAGTGAAGAAGATCTTCCTTTATATTATGGAGCTTGCGAGGTGTTTTGCTTGAGCAGCGTGCAGAAAACCGAGGCTTTTGCCATTGTGCAGATTGAGGCCATGTCGTGCGGCAAGCCGGTGGTGGCTACGAAGATTCCCCAGTCGGGAGTGTCGTGGGTAAACCGGGACGGAGTGTCGGGCATCAACGTGGAACCGGAAGACGCCAGGGCACTGGCCGAGGCTATCCGGAAGGTGACCGGCGAAGGAAGTCGGTACAAAGCATTTGCGGAAGGGGCATTCAAACGCTATCAGGAACACTTTACGAAAGAAAAGATGATAGAAAACTGTTTGAAGATTTATTTGAATTACTATGAGCAATGAAGAAGTGAGAGCTATGTTATTATCGAATGACCATGCGACTGAAAAGAAAGGGGGCTACAAGGATGCAATGTCGCCGGTAGCTTGTTGGGTAAAAAGGGGATTTGACGTGACGCTGAGTCTGATGGGACTGTTTGTCTTTTCTCCTGTGATATTGGTTATCGGGGCGTTGATCAAGCTGGAAGACCATGGACCTGCCATTTTCAAGCAGGAACGGGTGGGTTATCGCGGAAAGACGTTTATGCTGTATAAATTCCGTTCGATGAAGGTGACGTCGGAAGCAGACGGGATTCCGAAACTTTGCCAGAAGGAGGACGACCGGCTGACGCGGGTGGGACGTTTCCTGCGTGAACACCACCTGGACGAGCTTCCGCAGTTGTGGAACGTGCTGAAGGGCGAAATGAGCTTTGTAGGGCCGCGCCCGGAACGAAAATATTTCGTAGACCAGATTCGGGCCATCAATCCGGATTATGAGATGTTGTATCAGCTGCGACCGGGATTGTTTTCGCCGGCTACGCTTTACAACGGCTATACGGATACTATGGAAAAAATGCTGGAACGCTTGCGGATGGACTTGAAGTATTTGGCTACGCGTTCGTTGTGGCTGGATTTGAAGATTATCTTTCTGACGGTGGCATATATTTTGCTGGGAAAGAAATTCTGAAAGATAGTATGAATTAATTTGATTATAAAAAACAAGATGGAGACAATGAGACCGAAACCGGACTTGCAGTTGCGCAAGATTGGCAGTCAGTATATGATTGTGGATACTTGCCACGGAAGTGTGAACATGACGAAAGTGTTTGAACTGAATGAGACGGCAGCACGGATATGGCAGTGGCTGGGCGAACAGGCACTGGATGTGGAAGGGCTGGCCGACAAGTTGTGTGAGGAATATGAAGTGGGAAAGGAACAGGCACGGAAGGATGTGACCCGGCAACTGGAAGAATGGAAGAAGCTCGGACTGGTGCAGTAGAAAAGGAAAAAGCTTTCTGGAATCGGAGGGAGCCGGCGGCTTTACTGTCGTTGCTGCGTGCCGGAGTGTGGGAGCAGACGCCCGATGGCCTTTCGCTTTTCCCTTTGTCGGAAGCGGAATGGGAGGAGGTGTATCTGCTGGCCCGCCGGCAGACGGTGACAGGACTCGTGTGGCAGGGTATCAGTTACTTACCCGACGAGTGGATGCCGCCGGGAAAGGTGCTGGTACGCTGGGTGGCAGTGGTCGACGGCATTGAACGGAAGAACCGTTTGATGAACCGGGTGGTGATGGAACTGCAGGACTGGTTCCGCCGGGAAGGACTGCGGGTGGTGCTGCAGAAAGGCCAGGGGGTGGCACTCTTCTACGAGAAGCCCTTGTGGCGGGAATGCGGCGACATTGATTTCTATTTCCCCGACAAGCAGGAAAGTGAACGGGCGGTGGAGTTGCTGGCCCGGAAAGGGGTGAAGGTACAGCGGGCTGCCGACGGCAGCGTGCATTATCGATGGCGGGGAGTGGAAGTGGAACACCACGTCCGCCTGCTGGACATCTGCAATCCGTGGGCACAGAAATACCTTCGCCACTTGGAAGAGACAGCTGGTTTCCGTGAGGTCAGCTTGTATCAGGGAGGGACGGTGACCGTCCCTGCGCCGGAGTTGAACTTGTTGATGCTGAATGCCCATATCATGAAACATGCCATGGGATGGGGCGTCGGTCTGCGGCAGTTGTGCGACATGGCGCGTGCCTGTCGGGTGTTGGAGAAAGAAGTTGATTCCGAGAAAGTTTGTGAAATATACCGCCGTGCGGGCATCCGCAAATGGAGCAACCTGCTTTATGCCTTTCTGAAAGAGCAATTGGGATTAGCGGATGAATTTATATATTGTAAATCAGTGAATTATAATTCGACTCCGTTGTCCGAAATTGTGTGGAGAGGAGGAAATTTCGGCTGGCATTCGGAAGAAAGAGTCTGCTCTTCACAAAAAAAATGGAAAAGAAAGTTACAAACTTTTCTTTTTTTCTTGCAGAATGTCAAATTTTCTTGTAAGTTTGTAATAAGGGAATCCTTTTGGACGATTATGGACTTAGTAAGGGGACAAATGAGATGAGTACTGAATGGCTTTTCTGTGTGGCTGGATTCGTTTTCAGTGTGTCGGTTCCGGCAGAAACGGACATCGAACGACTGCTGCCTTCGTTCCTGCCATTCAGGTGTGAGACAGACAAAGGGGACAAGCTACTTTTCAGATGGCGGGCAGTGTCTGGGCCGGCTCCAGGAAAGGAGGAATGTACCACCTTGCTGGAAGAAAGCTTCAACGACCTGGGCCATGTGAGTCTGTGGAGGGAGAAAGAGGGGTATCGCATCGATATGCATTACACCGCTCAAAGTCCGCAGCACGTGATGAAAACCAGCCGTGACTTTACCTCTGCCGTAGCCTATATTCAATGGGAGGATCCATACGTCAGTTGTGTCTGTACTTCACTGCTGAGAATCGTGTATTCGCAGGCGGTGCTTCTGCAGGGAGCGATATCGCTTCATGCATCGACAGTATATCAGGAGGGATATGCCTATCTATTTCTAGGGAAAAGCGGTACGGGAAAAAGTACGCATTCGGCTTTGTGGATGAAGCATTTTGAGGGGACAGACTTGCTGAACGATGACAATCCAACGGTGCGTGTGGAAGGCGGAAAAGTCGTGGCCTACGGTACACCGTGGAGTGGAAAAACACCCTGTTACAAGAACCTGTGTTTTCCGGTAGGAGGGATGGTGAAGCTGGTGCAGGCACCGTTCAACCGGTTTACTCCGCTGAAGGAAGTCAATGCGTTTGTCGCTCTTTTCCCGGGATGTGCGGTGATTCGTCAGGACGGGCGTCTGTGCGACGGATTGTATGACACTTTGTCACAAATAGTAGAGCGTGTACCGGTGGGAAGACTGGAATGTCTGCCCGAAGAAGAAGCTGCGGAGGTGTGCCGGGAAGGCATCCGGAACGGTGGAAAATAACTGTGAAAAATAACTGTCTGACTAAAATCAAAACAATTATTATAAAAAGAGAGAAATGAACAAGCAACTTGTATTTTTGAGCTTACTGTTTGCCTTGCTGTTGTCTTCGTGTGCTTCACGCAAGAACTTTGTCTATTTGCAGGATATGCAGATGGGCGAAGGTTATCCCATGGATACGAAGCACGAGGCGGTGGTGCACCGTGACGACCGGCTGGGCATCGTGGTGTCTTGTAAGAATCCGGAACTGGCCATTCCGTTTAATATGCAGGGAGGGGTCTTCCAGATTGATTCGGAGAGTAATGTATCTTCTTCGGGAGTCGCTTCCGGAAAGGAAAAGGGGTACCGTGTGGATGTGAACGGAGAAATTGATTTCCCGATTTTGGGAAAACTCCATGTGGAGGGACTGACCGTGAGTGAGGTGACGAAACTGATCCGGGACCGGATTGTACAAGGAAACTACATCAAGGACCCGATTATTTCCATCGAATTCCTGAATTTCAAATATACGGTGTTGGGAGCTGTAGCACGGAATGGTTCGTTTAATGTAGATGGTGACCGTGTCACCCTGTTGGAGGCCATTGCCAATGCGGGAGATTTAACAGCGCAGGCTCGGGTAGACCGGGTAGCTGTCATCCGCGAAGTGGGCAATGAACGGCAGATGTTCATGCACGACCTTCGCAGTACGGATGTGTTTGAATCGCCTTGCTTCTATCTGCAGCAGAACGACATCGTGTATGTGGAACCGAAGTACCGTAAGAAGGATTCAGAAGATCGTGGTTTCCAGATAGCAACTATTTTGGTATCTTTGGTAACTGCAATTTGTTCCATTATGTGGGCCACGAAATAACGAATGGTGTGTGAAACTAAACTAAGAAAAGATGCAGACAACAAATAAGAACAACCAGAGCCTGAACGTGGTGGATTTGACCATGTATCTGGTTTCCAAATGGAAATGGTTTCTGATTTCCATCGTGATATGCGTGGGAGTGGCGTGGTTGAAGTATGCCCGGGCACCTTTCGTGTATTTCCGTTCGGCTACGGTGATTATCAAAGACCCTTCCAACAAAACGAGTACGGCGGGACTGGACCGATACGACAATTATATTAATAAGGTGAACGTGGCAAATGAAATCCTTCAGTTCCGTTCGAAGGAACTGTTGCGGGAAGTGATTCAGCGGACGCATGCCGATGTGAGCTATCAGGTGAAAGACGGGCTTCGGATGAACGAGCTTTACAGCCAGGCACCGGTGAGCGTCAGTTTTGTGGATGCCACCAAGGAACAGGGAATGGCCTTTACAGTGATTCCGCAGAATGAAAAGCAGGTAGTAGTTACGGATTTTGCTTCGAAAGAAGACAAGGAAAGTTATACGGTGGCGTTGAACGACACTCTTCTCCTTTCGACGGGAAGAATCGTGGTGACGGCTACCAACTTCTACGGCGACAAGTGGAAGGGACAGAAGGTGCATGTGCGGAAACTGCCGATTGATGCGATGGTGGCTTATTATCAGGGAAATATCGGTATCCGTCAGGAAGAGGACGAGTCTTCCATTCTGACGCTCTCGATGAAGGATGCGTCGGCGGCCCGTGCAGAGGATGTGCTGAACATGCTGATTACGGTGTATAACGAAGAAGCCATCAAGGACAAGAACCAGGTGGCTGTAAATACGGCCGAGTTTATCAACGAACGTTTGGTCATCATCGGGCAGGAGCTCGGCGATGTGGAGTCGAACCTGGAAACATTCAAGCGCGACAATCAGGTGGTGGATATCTCTTCTTCGGCCAGTATGTATATGAGCGAAACGCAGAAGTACAACACCGATGCACTGGAACTTGAAACGCAACTCCGTCTGGCCAGTTACATCAAGGATTACCTGACTGATCCGAAAAAGGAGACCGACCTGATTCCGGCCAATACGGGTATCAGCGACATGAACATCGAGACGCAGATTAACCAATATAATGTGGCCAAACTGAAGCGTGACAAGCTGATTACGGACAGCAGTGAGCGGAACCCGGTGGTGGAAGAACTGAACAACTCTCTTCGGGCCCTGAAGCAAAACATCATCCGGGCGGTGGACAACATGATTGTGAGCATCAATGTGAAACTGCGGGACGCACAAAGCCGGGAACAGCAGGCGCAGGTGCGGGTATCTTCTATCCCGACCAAGGAACGCAAGATGCTGTCTATCGAGCGTCAGCAGAAAATCAAGGAGGCTCTTTACCTCTTCTTGCTGAACCGCCGGGAGGAAAATGCATTGTCGCAGGCCATGGCCGACAACAATGCGCGCGTGATTGACAGTGCCGACGGCAGCAATGCCCCGATTGCGCCGAGCCGCAACCGCATTTTGCTGTTGGGCTTGCTGGTGGGAATTGCCTTGCCGGGAGCTGCCTTCCTGATGATTCTTTTCCTGGATACGCGTGTACACGGACGGAAGGATTTGGAAGGTGCGGTAAGTGTGCCTTATCTGGGGGAAATTCCGTTGGACAAGGAATATGCCAACCGCAAGAAAGACAGCATGTCGGTGAAAGAACAGGGGGACGACATCGTGTCGGAGGCTTTCCGTATTCTGCGTACCAACATGGCTTTCCTGGCCAAGAAAGACAAACCGATGCAGGTAATCACGTTTACTTCTTTTAATGCGGGTGCCGGAAAGACGTTTATTTCACGAAACTTGGCTATGAGTCTGGCGTATACTAAGAAACGGGTGATTATGGTGGACTTGGATATCCGTAAAGGTACGTTGAGCCGCCATTTGGGACATCACCGGGTGGGCGTCACCAATTATCTGTCGGACAATACGGTCCGCGTGGATGATATCATTCAGAAAGGAGAAAAATTTGATATTATTTCTTCGGGTGCGGTTGCTCCGAATCCGGCTGAACTGCTGATGGATGAACGCCTGGACGAACTGATAAGTGAACTGCGCAAGCGGTATGACTATATCATTGCCGACAATGTGCCCGTGGGATTGATTGCGGATGCTACGATTGCCAACCGTGTGGCCGACCTGACCATCTTTGTGGTGCGGGCGGGCAAGCTGGATCGCCGGCAACTTCCGGATATCGAGCAGCTGTATGAGGAGAAAAAGCTGAAGAACATGGCCCTGGTATTGAATGGAGCCAATCCGGAACGCCATGGCTATGGATACGGCTATGGATACGGTTACGGCTATGGCTATGGATACGGCTATGGCCATAAGAAAAAGAAAAGTTCAATTTTTAAATCAATATGGAAAAGGTAAAGAAAAGAACAGAGAGTAAAAATCAAAAAAAGAATGAAAAAACAACATTTATTGTATTAATTAAACAAGAAAGCGAGGTAGCTGTATGAAGAAAAAAGAGTATGAAGTTCCACTAACGACGTATTCGGAGGTGGAGTTGGAACAAGGCTTCATGGAAGCTTCAGTTGTAGACAAAGACGAATCTAATAGTGAAGTTACTGCGGGGAATCAGACTATTTCAGCTGATTATGATTTTACTGGAGACGAATGGAAATGGCAATAAAAAGAAAGGAGTTATTATGAAACTTAAATGGTACTTGAACTTATCTTTGTTTAGCGCGATGGCGCTTACCGTAATGAACGGTTGTACTGAAGAAGAGTTCGCGCAACAAGATAACAATATTCCCAAGGGGAATGGAATTGTGTTTGGAGCTAATGCAAGTTATGCTGGTGATCCTCAAAGCAGAACAGAGTATGGAGACTATGTAATCGATGAGACTACTGGTAAGAAAGTAAGTCAGGCTATAGAATGGCTGAATACTGATCATGTAGATATTTATTCTCCAACATCTCCAAATCAGAATAAGGTAGAGTACGGTATTACGAATGTTAATAATAGTCAGGCTTACCTGTTAGCTTTAGGTGATGGATTACAATGGGATAGGACATCTTCTACCCAGGACTTTTATGCCATTTATCCTTCTAAGGAAAGTATGAGTAATACTGCGGTAAAGAATGTCGTTTCGTTTGAAAATGGTGTTCTGAAAGGATATATTCCTGTGAACCAGCAACACACAATTACTAAGGGTGGGGAAACTGGATGGACTGCAAAACCGAATATGGATTATTTGTATATGGCTGCAGTTCAAAAAGGTTATCCTGTACCGGCCAGTGATGCTCAGGACGATGGTGTTTCTTTGCATTTTGTTCCATTGACCACCACGCTGGAATTGACTATAAAAGGTCCTACTCAAGCACCTATTGCGTCAATCAATGTTTTTGCAAATGATGGTGATAATATTGCCGGATATTTTAGCTGTGACTTGACAAAGGCCGGAACCACAACAACTGACAATAACAACCTGACTTGCAATTATGAGTCCTCAGCTACTGTAAGGAATATGATTACAATCAGTGGGTATTATGATGATGGAGGAACTCAGAAACCGTTGGAACTTGCCGATGGAGAGTCTATTACATTTAATGTATTCCTTTTGCCACATACTGATTTGGATAACATTAGTATCAGAATTGCCGGATTCAATACCGCAAGTAAAACAATGGAGCTTCCTAATAACGTGACACTTCATCCACATCAGAAGACTTGTGTTACAGTTAGCGCGCCGAAAATTAGTTCTGGTGAAGTGAACAATTGGATTACAGGTATGAATGACAATGTGCTTGTTTCACAGTTGTCTATTCCTGGAACGGCTAATTCTTTTTCTGACGAATATACTGGTACTGATGCAGAATATTATAAGGCGCAAACTGCCTCATTCGAAGAACAATGGAATGCTGGAATCCGTTGCTTCGAGTTGAGATGTCCTAATAGTACTACTAATAGTCTTGAAGATGTTCAGTTGCAGTGTAATCGTCAGGATCTTGGCATTACATTTGGTAAGGCTGTGGATTTGATTTGGCAAAAAGTTCAAAACTCCGGTGAGTTCGCCATGATTATGCCTGCTTTTGAATCGAATGCTGGACGTGGAACTAATGTAACTGATTTTGCCGATGATTTGAATCAGTTCTTTACTGACCATACAGACTATAAGTATACAACTTATTCAAGAGATCTTACTGTTGGAGAAGCAAGAGGTACGTTGATGTTCTTAGCTCGTATTACCAGTGAAGAAGATGCTGGTCTTGCGCTTCCGGATCCTGGACAAGGTGTATTTATAGACCAGTGGGAATCTTTGAAGGATAATTGGGCAAGACGTGGTTATAATGTGGATAACTGGGCAAAGGGTTCATCTTTGTCAACTTCAATGGAGTATTATATGATAACTGATAATACATATGAGGGTTTTCTTCCAAATAATTGGCCAACTAAAGGTGCAGTGGATTACATGCATAATACTAAACGTGCTGGTAAAAGTGAAGGAAGTGCATATATTCAGGATTGGGCACGCGTTGTGAAAGAATCAAAGAATTATGAATTATACTCTTATCGTTCTTGGGGTAGACGTTATTATCAATACGCTTATTGGCAAGAATCATTAACAGAAAAGAAAGATGATATATGGAATACTTTTGAGCTTGCTATAGAAGACAACAATAATAAGCAGGGTTCTACATTCTATATTAACTGTCTGGACGGATATTATGTAGATTCACAAGTTGAATTGAGTTTTAAACCATATATCGAAGGGTATAGTGCAAATGGTTATAGTTATACTAACGGTGGTGTAGCCGGCAATATTGAGTCTTTTGCGACAGATATCAATAACTGGTTCTATAATAAAATATTGGATTATGGCGCAGAAAATATCTATGGCCCGATGAATATTGTAATTCTGGATAGAGTGTATGAGTCAGGAGGTGGTTCTTATTTGCCGTCAGTAATTATTAACAATAACTACCGCTTCCCGCTTATTACCAAGGATGGCAATCAATGACAAATCTTTTCTGATGCCTCGTATTCCTCAGGAGGAAGTGTAATTAGATAAATTAAAATAGGGAAACAGTCATCCGGTTTAAATCCGGATGACTTCCTTAACTCTCTTACTTAAGTAACGATAGATAAAAGAATATCAAAGAGCAGGTTGTTTCTTTGAGTTATCCGCTTGGATGTTTTCTGCGTGGAGATGAAGAAAGTTTCTGATTATTTTTTTGTTCACCTTTTGGGTGTGGAGAATATAATTTGAATCTTCTAATTATGCGGATGATAATACAATTATGCAATGGCCATGAGGCAGCATAGAAATAGTTATGCTGTTCGTTGTGTAAGAGAGTAATTTATAGATGATGGACATTAATAAATAATGAATATGATGAAAAAGACAATCTTTGCAGCTCTTGCTTTGGCAGCTGCAGGTCCTGCTTTCGCGCAGACGGAGCAGACCACACAAAATGATGATTTCACAGAAACAGTGGAATACAGCAACGACAAATACAAAGTGGAGACCAACGGCTTCTGGGACAACTGGTTTATCAGTGCAGGAGTAGGCGGTCAGGTTTACGTCGGTGACCATGACAGACAGCGCAAGTTCGGTGAACGTATCTCTCCGGCCTTGGATATCGCAGTAGGAAAATGGTTTACTCCGGGCATCGGCGTACGCTTGATGTACACGGGCCTTTCTCTGAAGGGTGCTACTCAGGACGGTACGTATCAGAGCGGTGGACCTATCAGCGGCAAGCCGTGGAACGGTTACTGGCTGAACGAACAGAAGTTCAAGTTCTTCAACTTCCATGCAGACGTGCTGTTCAACTTGTCGAACATCCTTTGCGGCTACAAGGAAACGCGTGTGTATAACTGTAGTCCTTACTTCGGTCTGGGCTTGGGCAGAGTGACCAGCAGTCCGAAGAATTCGGAAGTGATGGCGCACCTGGGTATCATGAACTCTTTCCGCTTGAGTTCGGCTTTGGACCTGAACCTGGATTTGAGAGGAACCATCACGGGTGACCAGTTTGACGGTGAAATGGGTGGAAAAGGCAGTGAAGGTATGTTTGCTGCCACAGTGGGTCTGACCTACAAGTTCAAACGTCGCGGCTGGGACAAGAGCAAGACGGTGGTTCGCACGAATGTGGGCGAAATCAACTCTCTGCGCGACCAGCTGAACCGTGCAAATGCGGAGAACGAACGTCTGCGCAATGCCATCGACGCCAGCAACCAGCAGCCTCAGGAAGTGACGAAGACGGTTGCTTCGAACCTGGTTATCTTCCGTATCGGCAAGTCTAAACTGTCTAACGAAGCGCGTGCGAACCTGGGCTTGCTTGCAGAAGCCATCAAGGCAGCCGACAGCAAGGCCGTTTACACGATTACGGGTTATGCGGATGCAGGCACCGGCAGCAAGAAGCTGAACGAACGCTTGAGCAAGAAACGTGCGGAAGCGGTTTACGACTGCTTGGTTAACGAGTTCGGCGTATCTGCTTCTCAGTTGCGTGTGGACTACAAGGGTGGTGTAGACAACATGTTCTACGACGATCCTCGTCTGAGCCGTGCGGTAATTACACGTGCTGAATAATTCCTTAGAAGGGTAATAAAACACAGGAAGTGGTGCTCAATTTGATTGGGTGCCACTTTTTTTTATGCGTATAGGATGGCACGGGCAGACTGGTGTTCAGCTTGCAGATTCGAAAAAAAACGTTGTTCCCTTTGATTTATTAACGAATCCAGTAGGTTTTGTAAAAAAAATTATATATTTGCAATGATTGCGATTAGCTATTACTATTGAAAGAAGTATTACTACTGAAAAACGGTATTACTATTACTATTGAAAACGATAAACTAGTAAAGACATGGGGGCTTTATTTCAAATTGTTGCCTATTCGATAGGTAACCTGTTTTTAGGTATTCTATTGACTGTGGTAGGAGTCATTCTGCTGTTTGTACTGATACAATCCTGGTATCGGAACAGTACCTTTACGCCTGTAAGTTACATTGTGGGAGGAATCTTGTTTCTTTTCCTTTCTTTTCAGTCTATCTTACTCTGCGGGGCTGTGACCATCAAATCTTATAGCGAGGATGTGGAAGGTGCAATCAACAGCTGGGTAGCGGAGGTGCCTTCTGACATTCCTTTTAATCAGGAGGACAGTCAGCATGTGCTGGAACAGATTACGGAGGAATGGCCGCTGGTGGGATATTTTGTGGGAGGTGCCGATTTCACGGGACATACTTCCGTTACTATCGCACAGGCTATGGCCGAGGAACTCCGTTCGTTCATGAATTACTTTATCCTCCGCCGTGTGGGCTGGAGCCTGCTCTTCATTGTCTGTGGAGTAGTAATCGTAATCAAGTCGATGGAGCGTGTTTCCCGCAGACGTTATTCCAGCACACGGAGTATGGCTACAGGCAGCAGCAGGAGAAGACGTTATGATGATTAATATATAAACTAAAACTCAATTATTTATGGCAAATCATTTAGTTATCGGACTGGGCGGAACAGGAGGCTCTGTCTTGCGGGCTCTGCGTAAACGTATTTATGAAGAGTTTCGTTCAAATGACCCGAAAGGAAGTGCGAATATAGAATATCTTTATGTGGATTCCAGTCTGGCGGATTTGAATAATGAAGAAGACTGGCAGACGTTGGGCGTATCCGTACAGCTCTCTCCGTCGCAGCGCTTATCCATTAACGGGATTGGTTCGGGGGTATTAAGCAATCTGGATCAGTATCCGGGTATCAATGCGTTTATCAACCGGAAGGATGAAGCGATGCTGAAAGAGGGTATCGGTGCGATTATCAGTGAGGGTATCGGGGGACAACGCCGTCGTTTCGGACGCATGCTGATAGCGAACAACATGTGTGGTTTGCCACAGAATACATTTGTAGGACAGGTGCATGCCCGTGTGCGTGCCTTGAAGGAAAAGGAGGATGTGGACGATGTGACGTTCCATATTTGTGCGGGCCTGGGTGGTGGAACGGGTTCTGGTTCCATCGTGGATGCCGTGGCACAAATCCGGAATGAATTCCAGCGTACGGGCGACGACCGTTCGAAGTTCAAGATACAGCTTTATCTGTATGTGCCGGAAAAAATTATCCAGATTCCGGGGGGAGAAGACAGCAACCGTTATTATCAGCCCAATGGGTATGCGGCATTGCTGGAGCTGAATGCCATGTCGGTGGGAAGATATTATCCTACGGATGTGAAAGGAAATACGGATGAATATGGCAATGTGCGCCGCCTGCTGAAGGGGCAGGATGCGTTCGACATGGCTTATCTTTATACGAACGTGAATGAAGCGGGAAAAGAGGTGAACCTGCAAAAAGTGCTTCCTGGCATTGTGGGGGACTTCCTGTTCCAGAAGATTGTGGCATCTTCCATGCAGAACAGTGGGAAGATGGCTCGTCTGGAAAGCAATGAGAACAACGGACTGTTGCCGGAAAACAATGAGACGGGTGAACCGGTCCGCAGCCGCAAATTCATGACGTTTGGCGTGAAGCGTATCGAGTATCCGGAAACGGAAGTGGTGGAATATGGTGCGTATAACTTTGCACGCCAGGCTTCCATGCAGATGTTGTATGGCTTGTGGGACGAGGCCCGCGGTTACATCGAGTGTACGGAAGATATGGTGGGCAAGTCGTTTGTGCACGACGTGGACAAGGAGGCAGAGAAAGAGGCCAACCTGCTGACGGATGACTACCTGATGCTGAGCAAACCGTTGCCTTCCATCGAGAAGCATGTGACTAACTGGAAGCCGATTGTGCAGGGATGGGAATTCTATGTGGACCGTTACAAGCAGGATGTGCAGGCTGAATGCCAGAAGAAGGAATGGTATGAAGAGTTTAACCAGCTCTGTGAGAAGTTCTTCGACTCTATGTATCGGGGCTGTGGCGTGAAGAAGTTCTACTTCGATTATGAAAGCCAGATTCCTGGATTCGCCGAGGAAATTTGCCGCCGCATCGAGAATAATTTGTTTGCCAAATGGAAGAACGGCGAAATGTCTATCATTGAAGTACACAAGTACATTTCTGTGCTGATTGACAAGTGTACCGAACGGGTGGAAGGTTTCAAGAACAAGATTACCAAACGTACTACTTATTTGAACGAGGACCTGGCCGGTCAGTTGGAGCAAATCCGCAATGACTGGAACAACATCGGCTGGCTGAGGGATGCCATTACGAATGCCTCGGTAAAGACTTTTGGACGTTTTGCTGATGCCAAGCGGGAACAGCTCACCGTGGCTACCACTGTGGCTGCCTATAGTTATGCGGTGAAGCTGATGTCGGAAATCATCAACATGCTGACGCTGCTGAACAACAACAGCGTGGAACCTTTCATGAAGGTGCTGACCGATTTTGCCGACAACATGAAGAAGCAGGCGGAAGAGAAATGTAAGTTGAGCGACCTGGAAGGGGGCAGCATGAACAGTGAGGTGGTCAAGGAATACGATCCGAAACTGGTGCGTGACACCGTGCATGGATTCCTGAAGAACCAGGCCAACCAGAAGGCGTATGCCAGCAGCCTGCGGGCCAGCATCGTAGAATCAATGGGAACGACCAATGTGGGATTTGCCAGTCTGAGCAAGAAAATCAATGTCAGTGCCTTGCAGGAGATTACGCTGAAGATTTGCATTGAAAGCGCACGGAAGGAAATGGATGAATATTCAATGAAAAATGCCAACCAGCGTCTGGTGAATGTCAACATCTTGGACAAGCTGCGGAATACGGATTGCAGTACGCCGGATAAACGCAAGCGTTTTGTGAAGGAAATCTACAATGCGGCGCAGAGTTTCTTGCCGTTCAATGGCTCGGAAGAGGGAAAAGGAAGCCCTGAAACAGCGGCTAACCATCAGAAGATGATTCAGCTTTCGTTGCCGTTGTATGAAGACGATGACGCATTCCGTAATGAATTCATTAAGGACTTCGGCGAGAGTGGAAAAATCCCGTTCAACAAGGACAACGATGTGTCGGTCAACTTTAAGAGCAATCAGATTGTGGTGGTGACAGCACACAGCGGATTCCCGTTGCGGTATGTAGACAATGTGCGGGTGCTGAAAGAGAAATACGATGTGCTGGTGCGCAACGAGGTGAACCGCATGGTTGTTCACACGGAATCGTTCTCCAAACCGTTGCCTGAACTGTTTGCACTGGATGCCGGCGACCTGAAGAAACGTTTACGCCCGGTAATCTTGCTGGCTTATACGCTTGAGGGTATTCTGGTGGAACGTGAGGACGTGGAGACCGGGGAAAAGACTTTGGCTTTTGCCGGCGAGAAGAACCGGATGGGACGTGTGAGCCGTTGGATTCCGGTGGGCAATGACATGATAGAAACCTTGAACGAGTTGTGCAAAATGACTCGCGCGATGGATGCGGATGCTCTGAAGAAGGCTGTACAGGCTGAACTGGATACCAACTACAAGCACATTGAAAAGAAGAACCAGCTGATGCTGAAGATGGGAGAGACACTTGACAATGTGTTGTTGCCACTGGTAGGCGGAAATGAGAATAATGTGGAATTTGTGGCATTCAACAGGGCTGCAGAGAAATTGTGTGACAATGATTTGAAAATAGACTAAAAAAGGAAATATTATGGCAAAGAAAATTGGTATTTGCAGAAACATTGATTGTGATAACTACAAGAAAACGATAGAAGTTGAACCGGGAGGTGAGTTTGAGTGTCCGTTGTGTCATCAACCCTTGCAGGAAGCTGAAGGTGGGAGGAAAAAAAAGGTTAAAGGCGAGGACGGCGGCGATAAAAAACCGTGGATGATTATTGGAGGCATTGTGGTCGTGGCAGCTTTGGCTGGTGGGGGCTATTATTTCATGGGAAATAACCCTAAAGACAAAGTCAATGTTCCAGTAGTTGACTCCACCGCTGTCGATGTACAGAAGGAGAAAGTGCCGGCTGAGGACACGGTGCAGATTGACTCATCGGAATTGGATGTGCCTCCGGTAGAAGAAGCGACAGAAGAGCCCAAGAAGAAAGACCCGACACCAGTGTTAATCAACGGTCGGGGAACTGTCGATCTGGGTTATGCGACTTATACCGGCGACTTGAAGAATGGCAAACCGCACGGATATGGCAAACTGACGTATAAGACCAGCCGGAAGATTGTGTCTTCGAAAGATTTCGTGGCAAATCCGGGTGATACCTTTGAAGGCGAGTTCCGCGATGGAAAAATCAGTGGTCTCGGTTACTGGAAACATGATGGTAATGAAACGGCTGTGAAACCATGAAACGACGTTTCCACATCGCATGGATGATGATAGCGGCGGCAGCATTTGTCTTTAGAATGAATGCGGCTCCGCTGTTTCATACTCGTTGCCTGGAAACTCTCTCAAAATCCCTGCAACTGGAGTTGCCTGATAGTATGGGGGAGAATGTGGACAATGATTCTACCTGGCATTTTTCGGGTAAGCCTTTGCGGGTGCGGACCAATATGTATGGAGATGTGTCACACATCGGATATAAGCTATTTGACAGTCAGTGGGCGGCTGCGTATGCAGCTCGTCCGCTGCTTGATTTCCTGGAACGTTATGCACTGGAACTGGATGTGCCTCGTAAAGGAGTGGACAAGGCCGAGGAGGCTGCCCGGAAACCTGTCACGTTTGTAAAGGGGAATTTGTCTATGTTGCGCAACCGGACACCGCAAACGAACTGTGTCATTAATGAGGTGGAACGCCGGCGTTACACCGTGGAATGGGAGGAAGGCAACCAGCAGGTTTGCCTGATTGTTCCTGCGGACTATCAACTTTTCATGGGGGCCGATGCGGTAGAACTGGAACAGATTTTTGAGCGGGACGTGAAACGGATGAAGGCTGAATTGCCGGGTGCTGCATTGCCTGTTTCCTGGGAAGATGGAAACCGGTCGCGTGCGGATAGTATCTTGATTGTCAGCAAGGGATGTTACCTGAGCGACCAGATACGTTCCGACCTTTATTTGTATGCGACGCCGCAGGATACCCTTCTGCTGGCAGACACACTGAGACCTGTGCAGACGGTGAATAACATCCTGCTGACAGGGTATTTTGACAGGGAAATTCCGTTGCAGCTCACCGTTGACAAGTATGGCTACTTGAAATCGGAGATGGAAATAGCCTTGCAACAGTTGCTGGCTTATTGCCGGATGGAAAACTGCATGCTTTTCTTAGGGATAAAGAACCGCACTTCAGACTTGCTTTCTGTCACCCTTTTTGCCGTAAACATGAAGATGGCTTATAGCCATACCATCAGTCTGGAGTTTCCTTTTGGCATTTTGAGAGGAACGCAAGAGAAAATAAAAGGGAGGATTTATGTGTATACTCCTTTGCAGAATATAACAGAGAAATTTTTTATTAACGACATAAAAAAGAATTGACCGTGAACATGAGATTTTTATTCACTTTTGTACTGGCTTGTCTGCCTCTTCTATCTTTGTGTGCGGATAATGTGGACGATGTGAAGAAGCAGATCAATAAGATAAAAAAGGATAATCAGTACATTTATGCAGAGTCGACTGCTCCTACAGAGGCAGATGCACGCAGCTATGCTGAAAGCAAGTTGTATGAGGAGGTGAATGAGTGGGTGGCGACACGAAGGAGATTGAAGAAAAGTACGAACCTGATTGTAAACAACCGGAAAGAGCTGTGGACCATGTTGTCGATGCCTCGCGGAAACAACATGTACCGTTCGTTTATTTATGTGAAGAAAAGTGACATTCTTCCTACGGAGAATGGGGTAGTGATAGCGAATACGTCTCTTACTCCGGGGGCAAAGTCGGTGGTAGAACCGGTAAAGAAAGAGGTGAAGGAACCGGTTGTGGAAGTGGCAGAAGGCACTGTGAAAGAGGCAGCAGCAGAAAAACTGCAACTGCCGGAAGTCATCCACCAAATTGCGGCATGCACGAAATACGGGGATATGGCGGATAAGGTGAAGCAGATGAAAGCGGATGGCCGGATTAAGGACTATGCGCGCTATGCCTCACTTGTCAACCCGGATAAATGTTATCTGGTGATTTATAACCGTGAAGGAAAAGTGGTGGCTGTGTTGACGCCGGGACCTGATCGCCGGAATGTGAAAACTGGTCAGGCAGACGGGGTAAAGAATTACAGTGGTTGTGGAGCCATTGGACTTGAATTGTAATAGGAACAATAATTTATGGATATGAGAAGAAGATTTATATGTGTGTTTATAGCGCTTGTTTCCATGTGGGTGTGGGGCGCAGGTCAGATGAAGGCGGTTACTGTCACATTGACCATTGATGAAGGGGTGGACCGTCCGCTTGCTTTAAGTCGGGCTGAGCATAACCTGGGTGTGATTTTGACAGAAATCAATCGTGCGCAACAGGCGAAATCCATCCTGACGACGAAGAATTTTTCAATGGATGATTTCTCACTGAAATCGTTGCTCAGGTTGTGGGCCGTGACTCCGTTTTATTGTGATGATGAAGAAGTGGTGGAACGTTGCTGGATATTCAAGAATGGAACCATGATGGTGAGTCATATTCCTTTGATTATTACTCCGGAAGGTGAGGACTTTGGGGTCGGAGCTTATCAGGAGGCTGTAGTGGAATTTGACAATAAGGGAAATATCACTGATTTCCGTCTGGCCTTGGATGCGCATACTGCCGAGAGCATGGAACGCTGCGGAAGTGTGGTGGAAAAGGAAAAGCAGATGATTATCATGCAGTATATCGAACGTTTCCGTACGGCTTATAACCAGCGTGACTCGAATTACATTGAAAAAATCTTCAGTGACGATGCCTTGATTATCACAGGAAAGGTGGTGACTACCCGCAGCAATAGCGATATGGGAGGCTTGAAGCAGAAGGTGGAATACACCAAGCAGACCAAGCAGCAATATCTCCGGAATCTGAAGCGTGCTTTCAGACGTAACAAGTGGATTGATGTGAAGTTCAGTGAAATTGGCGAGCATGGAGAAGAAGGCGGATGTGCCGGTATCACACGCTCTACGGTGGACAAAACGAAATATGGCGTGCGTTTGCGTCAGGAATGGAATTCCAGCAATTACAGTGATGAGGGCTATCTGTTCCTGTTGTGGGAGTTTCCTGAAGATGGCAGAGATCCGATTATCCATGTACGTACCTGGCAACCTGAATGGGTGGGCGGTGTACGCCAGCAGCCGGATGACGACATCTCTACATTGGGGGCATTTGACTTGTAATCAGAAGGTCTAATCACGGAATTGTATGGATGCAATGAAAAAATTATTTTTGTTTTTGTGGATGATGGTCATTCTGCTGCCTCTGGGAGCGCAGGAGCAATACATCTCGAAAGGCCGTTATACTCCGGAAGACCGTTTTGAAGATCTTGGGGGCGGAGGAGGAATCCTGCTCTTGTCGAAGCACAGGGATTTGGTGGTTACTTTAACGAATGTGGAACCCGGGAAATTTAAGGTGACTCCGAATGGCGAACGTCCGGACGGGTATTATGAATATATAGTTTCCATTCATCCGGGTAGTACCCGTACGCCGAAACTGGAAATCAGCCGGAGAGGAAGTGTGTATAAAACGGAAATCGTGCAGACTACGAAGCCGGACTTCCTGATGGCTTATAAAGTGGAAGAGGTGGCCAATCCCATCCGTATGGATGAACAGACGATGGCCAACGATACTTCCATGGACCCTCTCGCAGCTATATTGGAGTTTACGACTTCCATACAGAATTTGCAGGTGGACTTCCTGCCTGAACTGGGGGCCACGGTAGAAAGGGAGAAAAGTGCAGCCGACCCGAATATCGTCATCATTCGTGCCAAGATATCCATTGCCGTGCTGGATGAAGCCAGGAAGCGTATGGAGGAACTTCGCGAACAATGCAGGGTGCAGGACGTGAAGACGAGTGTGGGAGAACAGCCTCAGGAAGAATGGGATAAACTGGACAGCCTGGAAAATGAGTTGAGAGAGATGGAAACTCATTATGCGATGCTGACAACGGTCAATCTTTATACGGACGGCAGTAACCGGTTGAGCATTGACATCAGCGGACTGGAGGGACGTATGATGAAATGTTATGCGGTGCTTCCGGTGGTGATTGAAAAGAATGTGTATGTGACGGAATGCAGTGCTTTTATGAGTGAGGCCGCCCGACTGTTCGGAATGCGTCAGTACAAAGCGGCGCGTGCGGCTTATGAAGATGCCTGGAATGCTAAAGATGTGGTGCCTACGCTGCGTCCTGCCATCCGTGAATCAATTGCTCAGTGCGACAGTTGTCTTTTGTATGAACATGTAGCCTCTGGGGCTATTAAGGAGATTGCCCGACTGAAGAAAAGTGGAAATGCAACGCAGGAAGAGGTGGCTCGTTTTGCTTCGGCGGCAGTGGAATTTATGGAGATGGCGAATGCATATAACCCTTGTGATTTTTATGCTGACCGGATTGAGCGGATGAAAAAACTGCTGGTGGGTTTGCCTTTGAAGGTGAAGTTTACGGTGGTGGAATGGAAAACGCTGAGTGAAGGTGAATATATTCCAGGGGTGGAAGTATGGGCTTACAAAGGAGACGCTTCGGTTTCTTCGCAAACTTTTTCTTCTGATAAGAGATTTAAGAACATCGTGGAGAAAGAGGGGGCGAATTATGTGCAGGTGGGTACCTCTGGAGAAGGAGGCATTGTAGAAATCGAATTGAACCGTGCCGATTTGCCGAAAGGACTTTTGTTTCGTCCGAAAGAAGACAGCGGGATAAAAATGAAGTATCTGACGGTAAATGAGCTGATGCATCAGGCCAAGGGAACTTATATGGAAAAGCAGTTTCGCTTGAAAATGTATAAAAAATAGATCTATTACTAAAAAAACGTATGGTTATGAAGAAAACATTATTTAAAGGGGCATTGTTGGCTTTTTCTGTCATGTTTCTTGCAACGACAGAGGTTTCTGCACAAGGATTTTTTAAGAAGTTGAAGGAAGCGGCAGAGAAAGTTGAATCTGTGACTAAAACAGCCAATGCCCTGATGGGGGGGACCTCTACGGAGGGGCAGACCTCGGATGGACAGACTTCGGAGTCTGACAGTATTTCCACTCAAGAGTTTTTGGCAAATGTTCCTTCTTATTCAGTCAAGAAGGTGATTGAAACGGACTCTCTGGGCAATGCAATTACCAATGAAGACGGTACCACTCGTTATAAGTATCTGTTAATCGACAAGAATGGAAATGTCTGTGCGGTCAATACGGCAAAGAAACATTTGAATTCGGCGTTGAAATCGGGGGCATTTATTTTGCTGAAAGTTGGCGGTGGTGCTACGGCGGGGGCTTTGCTGGGTAAAAAAGTAGGCGGTTCCAAAAAGAGTGCCTGGATTGGTGCCGGAATTGGTGCGGCAGCAGGTATGCTGGCTTCTGCGAATGATATCAAGGAGGTAAAGGAACAGGTAAAATTGATGAAGGAATGCAAGAGAGTATTAAGTGCCTATCAGACCACGTTTACCGAAGAAGGGTTGCCTATCGATGCGGCAGCCGATTTGTCGAATGTGGAGGGCATTAATTTTGCAGAGTGTGAAGAAATCACGAAAAGTGCAGCCGATGTGAAAGCACAGCTTTTGGCTTCTAAGTTGGAAGGAGATACATTGGATGATGTAGAGATTCCGGATGACCTGAATGTGTGACCAGGGAATTGGAACAAATAATAAGGAGACGTTTTTTTCGAGTGTCTGATAATCAGAGGCTGGAATAAAGACGTCTCTTTATTTTTTATTCAAAAAGAGGTAAAACTCGCCCGTAAGGTTTAAAATGTGTCGTATAACACTTATCTTTGGCGGAAAATTCAGAAAAAAATGATTGATACAGAATATTTGAAGCATTTTGAAGAGAGATTGCAGCAGAATTTGTTGCATTTGTGTACAACAGATGGAGTGCTCGACGGTACGTTGCTGGCTACGGAGGACTTAGATAAACGCTGGCATGACTTTGCACCGGAATACGTGGCCGATGCCGTGGAGCAGATTCGTGATTATCCTACGGTGTCGGTAGCTTGGGCGGCTTACCTGGGACTGGGGGTAGCCTGTCACTGGGATGAGGACTGGGAGGCTTGCATGCAGGCCACTTACAAGTCGTATTACGGAGAGCAGGGATTTGATGACATGGACGAGCACATCGTACACGACCTGCTGGGTCTGCCGCTCGACGGGGTGGAGGCCAAGCATTTGGAGAGCGTGATTCGCCGCTGTGCGCAGTATGCTGTAGACGCGATTCGTCACGAGCAGATTGAGCCGCAAAGTCCGCGGGCTTTTCACGTGTTTGCCCGTGCCTGCCGGACGATGTTCCGTATAGGGGCAGCTATTGAACTGAAACGTTTGGGCTACAAGTTTGAGAAAGTACAAATCAGGCAAGTGCCGGGAGGATTGCCAGCCTGAGATTTCCGTTTCAAATTCTCTTATGGTTTGCTGGAAGTATGGCGGCAAATAACGTACCGTCCAAGGTGTAAGGTTACAAAATTTCTCTGGCAATCCACGCGCAGGCTTCTGCATCGGCCAAAGCATGGTGATGTTGTTTCAAGTCGTATCCGCAGAGGGCGGCCACGGTGTGCAGCTGGTGGTTCTCTGCCCACGGGAAAGCGCGACGGGAGGGCCCCAGCGTATCATAGAAATCATAGTCGGGATAATCCATCTGGTAGACCCGGAAGGCAGCTTTCAGGCAGTTCTCGTCGAACGCCTTGTTGTGGGCCACGAGGGGGAGTCCCTCAATCAGCGGGGCTACCTGTGCCCATACTTGGCTGAATACGGGCGCATCGTCGGTATCCTCGCGGGTGAGTCCGTGCACCTGTGTGCAGAAACGGCTGTAGTAGTTGGGCTCCGGTTGGATGAGTGAGTAGAACGTGTCGGTGATTTCTCCGTGGCGTACCACTACCACACCCACACTGCATACCGAGCTGCGGGCCCCGTTGGCGGTCTCAAAATCGATGGCGGCAAAATTTTCCATGGAATGTCTTATATTCCTTGTTCTACCTTCACTTCCTGAATGTTCCGCAGCTCGTCACTGAAATTCACGCCAATCCGGTAGACCGTGCGGCTGTCCTTGGCAAAAGGAGCGGCATAGCCTTTCTCCCGGATCTGTGCGAGTGCCTCGTCCGCGCTGCCGTTCAGCTTGAATTCCATGACGTACACATAGTCCTGCGTCTGGAGCACCAGGTCAATCCGTCCGCGGCTCGTGTGGTATTCCACCTGCACGTAGAAGCCCATCAGCTTGAAGA